>Ga0115028_10000100_pt1 | contig 11270 bp, 9 predicted proteins | sample Plant_0915_D1_FD_83894 | JGI IMG/M metagenome (GOLD analysis project Ga0115028, IMG submission 83894) | Wetland microbial communities from Old Woman Creek Reserve in Ohio, USA - Plant_0915_D1 | ecosystem: Environmental > Aquatic > Freshwater > Wetlands > Sediment ... | reverse complement strand
GTTGGAGTTGGCCTTGGCCGCATAGCAGACCAGCGCGCCGTGGCCGGCAGGATGCGCGTTCAGGACATCGAGGAATTCCTGCAATGCAGCTTCGAGTGCGCTGCGGGAATAGATGTAGGCCGGCGTCCCGAATTGCTCTGCAATCGCGGGCAGGGCGACGGATTCGGCGTGCAGGATGCCATTCCTGATAGCGAAATGACTCATGGGGTGGTGGTCTTCTGGTCCGTGCTAACATCTGGCGGCGGACTCGGCCATTTCAGGCTGTCGAGGACCGGTGCAGGGGCCGGGCCGGGCGGCAGCACCAAGGGGCCTTTCAGCCCGCAACCGGCGAGGCAGAGCGTCAGGAGCACGGCAACGATTCTGGGCATTAATGACGGGCCAGTCAGTAAAGGAAGGGATGTTAGCACACGATGGATGATAAGGAATTCAATGCCCTGGCCGACACGATCCTGACCCGGATCGAGGCGGCACTGGAGGCGAGCGACGCCGACATCGACTTTGAACTGGCTGCTGGCGGGGTTCTTGAACTGGAATTCGCCGATCGCAGCAAGATCGTCGTCAATCGTCATGGCGCGGCGCGCGAGATCTGGGTTGCGGCGCGCGCCGGGGGCTTCCACTTCCGCTGGGATGGTACGTGCTGGCGCGATACCCGTGACGGGAGCGAACTGCTCGAAAAGCTGTCGGCTCTCGCCAGCCAGCAGGCTGGCGAAGTGGTCAGGCTCGGCTGATCAGTCGCTGGGTGGTTTGCTCAGGTCGGGCTGGGGCGGCGGGGGGTCTCCGGCATCGTCTTCCGGCGGCGGTTCGGGGCGGAAGTTCTCGGCATAGATGTAGGACCGGTCACGGCCGCTGCCCAAGGTGACGAGTCCCTCCGGCGCTTCCTGTGTCTGGATCGGGACATTCTTGAGCGCGCGGCCCATGTAGCCTATCCAGATTGGCAATGCCGCGGCGCCACCGGTTTCCTTGTCGCCGAGTTTCCTTGGCTGGTCGAACCCGACCCAGGCGCAGGCGGAGACTGTCATTTGATAGCCGCAGAACCAGGCATCGACATATTCGTTGGTGGTTCCGGTCTTGCCCGCCAGATCCTGCCGCTTGAGCGCCACGGAAGCCTTGGCGCCGGTGCCGTAGATCGTGACGTCGCGAAGCATACTGTCCATGATGAAGGCGTTCCTGGGGTCGATCGCGCGGAGCGATCCCTCGCCAGCCGGCACGGGCGCCGCCTGGGCCAGCAACTGGTCCTTCTCGTTGCGGATTTCGTTGACGACATAGGGGCTGAGCCGGTAGCCGCCGTTGGCGAACACGGAGTAGGCGGTGACCATTTGCCAGGGAGTCACCGAACCCGCGCCGAGTGCCATGGTCAGGTAAGGCGGGTGCTTTGCGGCGTCGAAGCCGAAGCGGGTGGCGAAGTCCTGTGCGTAACGGGTGCCGATGCTTTGCAGGATGCGAATCGAGACCATGTTCTTGGACTTGGCCAGCGCCGTGCGCATCTTCATCGGGCCTTCGTACTTGCCGTCGTAGTTGTGCGGTTCCCAGGCCTGCGAACCGGTCTGGCTCGCGGAAATGACAATGGGTTCGTCATTGATGACCGTGCCCGGATTGAAGCCCTTCTCGAGCGCGGCCGAGTAGATGAACGGCTTGAAACTGGAGCCGGGCTGCCGCCAGGCCTGAGTGACGTGGTTGAACTTGTTGCGATTGAAGTCGAAACCGCCTACCAGGGCGCGAATGGCCCCGTCCTTTGGGTCGACCGCGACAAACGCGGATTCCACTTCAGGAAGCTGACTGATCTGCCAACCGCCCTTGTCGTCCTTCTGCAGGCGGATGATCGCCCCGCGCCTGATGCGCTTGTTGGGCGGCGCCTTGTCGTCAAGCATCCTTGCAGCAAACTTCATGGCGTCGCCGGAGAGCATGACAACCTCGCCCCCCTTGCGGTAGGCGCGGATCTGCTTCGCGTCCACCGCAAGCACAAGGGCAGGAAGCAGATCGCCGGCATCGGCGATATCCTGGAGTGCCTCGTCGATCGCTTCGTCCTGGTCGCCAGCAAAGTCCTTCATGTCGAGATAGGATTCGGCTCCCCGGTAGCCGTGGCGGCGGTCGTAATCCATGACGCCACGACGCAAGCTGGTGTAAGCGGCTTCCTGCTCGGCCTTGATCAGGGTGGTGTAGACCTTGAGGCCACGTGAATAGACATCTTCAGGAAAGCGCTCGGCGGCTATCTGCCGTGCCATTTCCGCGGCATGCTCGGCGTGGACCGAGTAATCGGCCAGCTCGCGCTTGACCACGAGGGGCTCATGCAAGGCGGCCTCATACTGCGTATCGTTGATGTAGCCGACGTCGCGCATCCGGCGCAGCACGTATTGCTGGCGCATCTTGGCGCGCTTCGGATTGGCGATCGGATTGTAGGCCGACGGCGCCTTTGGCAAGCCAGCCAGCATGGCCGCTTCGGCGAGAGTGATGTCCTTCAGGGACTTGCCGTAGTAGATCTGCGAGGCTGCGGCGAAGCCGTAGGCGCGCTGGCCGAGGAATATCTGGTTTACATAGAGTTGGAGGATCTGGTCCTTGCTCAGGTTGTTCTCGATCTTGAATGACAGGAGTGCCTCGTAGAATTTCCGCGTATAGGTCTTTTCCCCGGACAGAAAGAAGTTCTTCGCGACCTGCTGCGTAATGGTCGATGCTCCCTGCCGCTTGCCGCCGCCTGCCAGGTTGGCGCCGGCGGCACGCAGGATGCCGATGTAGTCGACTCCGCCATGCTGGTAGAAGCGATCGTCCTCCGCCGCGAGGATCGCCTGTTTCATGACATTTGGAACTTCATGTATGCTTACGAGCGATCTTCGCTCTTCGCCGAATTCGCCTATCAGGAAGCCATCGGCGGTATACACGCGCAGCGGAATTTTCGGCCGGTAGTCCGTCAGCACCTCGAGTGATGGTAGATTCGGATAGGCGAGAGCAAGGATAATCACTGCCAGCGCGATGCCGATCGCTGCCAAGCCGAGCAGCATGAGGAGCGGGAAGAACGCAATTCGGACAGCCAGAGGTAGGGAGCGCAAGATTGTGAGTCGGTCTGATTGGCGTTGCGCGGATTATACGCCGTACCCGAACCAGCCCGTGAAAACGCTTTACATGCCGTGTGCTTGTTGCTAGCATCTGAAGTCAATTATTGGTTATTTAGCTAACTTCGCATTTTTTAAGGACTTTTTGGGGGTCTGGTGCGCTTCAATATCTCAGCGTTTTTAAATCCCAAGGCGCGTCCACTGTTGGGGCTCGACATCAGTTCTTCAGCCGTCAAGCTGGTCGAATTGGTTGCTAACGGGAAGGAGGGTTACCGTGTCGAGCGCTACACCGTAGAGGTGTTGCCCAATTGCGCCACCTGAAAGTGACAAATTTTGTCATATTGCACCACTCGGGATTCTAGGGTGTTGCGCCGAAAGCCACTGAAACTGGCATATGAGGGCAAGAGGGCGCCCATGCCATGAGGCTGGCACGGTTTGTGATAGAGTATTGCATCTGAAGTCAATTATTGGTTATTTAGCTAACTTCGCATTTTGTAAGGACTTTTTGGGGGTCTGGTGCGCTTCGATATCTCAGCGTTTTTAAATCCCAAGGCGCGTCCCCTGTTGGGGCTCGACATCAGTTCTTCAGCTGTCAAGCTGGTCGAACTGGTCGCTAACGGGAAGGAGGGTTACCGTGTCGAGCGCTACACCGTAGAGGTGTTGCCGAAGGATGCGGTCTCGGATGGCAATATTGCCAACATGGACGGCGTCGTTGACGCCGTCAAGCGGGCCTGGAAAAGGCTTGGTACGTCAACGCGCAATGTCGCGATGGCGTTGCCTTCGTCCGCGGTGATCACCAAGAAGATTATCGTGCCTGCCGGATTGCGTGAGGATCAGCTTGAAATCCAGGTTGAGTCCGAGGCCAATCAGTACATCCCGTTCGCGATCGACGAAGTGAATCTGGACTTCCAGGTGATCGGGCCGGCGCCGTCGGCGCCCGATGAACTCGAGGTCTTCATCGCCGCTTCCAAAAAAGAGCGGGTGGAGGATCGCGTCGCGGTTGCTGACTCTTGCGGTCTGACAGCGGTGGTGGTCGATGTGGAAACCCAAGCCGCACTCTCGGCGTTCGAGCTGATCGAAAGGCAGTTGCCCGGCGGCGGGAAGAACCTGACCATCGCGCTGGTAGATGCCGGTTCGAGCATGATGAGCCTGACGGTGCTGCGCAATGGTCAGCAGGTGTATGCACGCGAACAGGCGTTCGGTGGTGCGCAGCTAACCCAGGACATCGCCCGGCATTACGGAATGAACTACGAGGAAGCGGAAGCCGCGAAGCGTTCAGGCAGTCTTCCTGAGGGGTACGAGGGGGAACTGCTTACTCCCTTCATGGACAATCTGGCGCTCGAAGTCTCACGCGCCCTCCAGTTCTTCTTTACCTCGACCCAATTCAATCACGTCGACAGCATTGTTCTGGCCGGCGGCTGTGCGGTGATTCCGGGTATCGACGAGGTTGTCGCGACGCGCACTCAGGTCAGTACGCTTATCGCGAACCCGTTTGCCAACATGGTGCTTTCGGATCGAGTCCGGGCCAAGAGCCTGCTTGCCGATGCCTCGTCGCTGATGGTGGCGTGTGGCCTGGCGCTGCGGAGGTTTGACCCATCATGATCAGAATTAACCTCCTCCCCCACCGGGAAGAAGCCCGCAAGGCAAAGCGCCGGCAGTTCTATCTTATGGTTGGCGCGGCAGTCTGCTTTGCCGGACTGGTTGTCTTTCTCGGCTACACGATCATCAACGGGTATATCGCCAGTCAGGACTCCGCCAACGCTTACCTGAAGGCTGAAATCGCCGTTCTCGACAAGCAGCTCGCCGAGATCAAGCTGCTGAAGGAAAAGACCCAGGCCCTTCTGGCGCGCAAGCAGGTCATCGAGGATTTGCAGCGTGACCGCAGCGAAACCGTCTATCTGCTGAGCGAACTCGTCAAGCAGGTTCCCGAGGGCGTATACCTCAAGTCGCTGAAACAGGACGGAGCCAAGGTAAATATCACCGGTTACGCCCAGTCCAACGCGCGCGTGTCGGCACTGATGCGTAATCTGGAAGCGTCGCCCTGGCTGGAGAATCCACAGTTGGTCGAGGTCAAGGCAGTGGTTCTCAACGGGCGCCGCAGCAACGAGTTCGCGATGAACTTCATGCTGACCCGCGCTCAGCCCATTCAGCCACCTGCCGGGAAGGGCAACAAATGAAGGCCAAGTCCGCTGCGCTCCCAAAGATAGACTTTCAGGGAATCGCCGACGAGTTCCGTGATCTCAATCCGAACGATCCGGCCGCTTGGCCACCGTTACCCAAGAAGGCCGTCCTGCTGGCCATCTTTGCTGTGCTGGTTCTTGCTGGCTGGTGGTTCCTCTGGAGCGATCAACTTGCCGAACTGGACGTCAAGCAGAAGGAAGAGGCAACGCTGAAACAGCAATACCTCGAAAAGAAGAAGCAGGCCGTCAATCTCGATCTCTACATCGAGCAGCTGGCGGAAATCGACCGTTCGTTTGGTGCGTTGCTCAAGCAACTTCCGAACAAGTCGGAAGTCGAGGCCTTGCTGATCGAAGTGAACCAGGCCGGCCTCGGGCGCGGTCTGCAGTTTGATCTTTTCCGGCCCGGAGCCGAACAGGTGAAGGACTTTTACGCGGAATTGCCGATTGCCGTGAAGATCGCCGGCGGCTACCACGATTTTGGGGCGTTCGCCGCCGATATAGCGAAACTGCCGCGAATTGTGACTCTCAACAACATCTCGATCGTGCCATCAAAGGACAATACGCTTTCGCTGGATGCGACAACCAAGACCTTCAGGTATCTGGATGAGGAAGAGGTTGCGAAGCAGAAGAAGGCAACGCAAGGAGCGAAGAAGTGAAGCGACTAATCATCGTCGCAATCTGCGGGGCGTTGGGGGCCTGTTCGGGTGGCGACCACGAAGACCTCAAGCGGTGGATGGCCGACAATACGAAGGATATGCGCGGCAATATCCCCAAGTTGCCGGAGGTTAAGCCCTATCAGGCGGTACCCTACGACGTCGAAGGGCTGCTGGATCCGTTCAAGGCCAGCAAGATCGAGCCGGAAAACAAGAACAAGCAGGGGTCCGGAAAGGCCGGGGCTTTCCAGCCGGACTTCGAGGCGCGTGATCTGCGCAACAGCCTGCTCGAAAAGTATCCGGTCGAGTCACTCAAGATGATCGGATATCTGAATATCAACCGCCGTCCGATTGCGGTTATTCAGGTCGAAAACAAGGTCAAACAGGTCAAGGTTGGTGATTATGTCGGCCTTGACTTCGGTATGGTTACGCAGATTACCGAAAACGAAGTCGTGATGCGTGAATTGATTCAGGATTCTGCGGGTGACTGGAGTGAACGCACCAGTTCCTTGTATCTGCAGGCCAAGGAGGGAAGTAAGAAATGAAAGTCATCAAATACGCGATGGCCGCTATTGCGGCGACCTGCCTTGCCTTGGCCGGGCCGGTGTCGGCGCAAACCGTTGTCCCCAACACGATCGAGGCGATCGTTGCCGCGCCGCAGGGCGACAACGTGGCCGTAAGGATCGATTTGAAGGAAGCGCTGGCCACGCCGCCCACGGGTTTCAGCGTGGCGAAGCCAGCCAAGATCGCATTTGACTTTCCAACGACAGCGAATGGTCTGGGCAAGACTAGCGTGACCTTCAAGGAAGGCGACCTGCAGAGTGCCAACGTCGTCGAGGTTGGCGGCCGCACACGCGTCGTCCTCAATCTGACACGGGGGATGACCTATACGACGCGCCTGGATGGCAAGTCGCTATATGTTCTGCTTGCCCCCATCCCGGCGGTGGGTTCGTTGCCAGAGCGCGTCACGCAATTTACCGCGGAGACTTCCGTCGGCAAGCGTCACGCCTTGCAGGATATCGCCTTCCGTCGCGGCAAGGATGGCGAAGCGCGAATCGTCGTGGACCTGAACGACGCCGGTACCGGCATAGACATCCGTCAGCAGGGCAAGAGCCTGATTGTCGACTTTCTGAAGACCAGCGTTCCGGAAAATCTGCGGCGCAAGCTTGATGTGACCGACTTTGGCACGCCCGTGACTTCCGTCGAGACCAAGCCGCTGGGCGAGAATGTCCGGATGACCATCATGCCGCACGGCCTGTGGGAGCACAACGCCTATCAGAGCGACAATCAGTTCGTCGTCGAGGTCAAGCGCATTGTCGAAGACCCGAACAAGCTGGTCCAGGGAACGAAGACCGGTTACCAGGGGCCGCGCGTCAGCATCAACTACCAGAACGGCGATGTCCGCGCCCTGTTGAAGCTGATGGCCGAGGAACTCGGCCTGAATGCGGTGATCAGCGACACCGTCACTGGCACGACCACCCTCGTCCTGAAGGACGTGCCTGCCGATCAGGTGATCGACATCATCTTCCAGCAAAAGGGCCTGGACATGCGCAAGAAGGGCAATATCATGATGATTGCCCCGCGCGACGAAATCGCTACCCGCGAAAAGCTGGACTTCGAGTCCCGCCAGCAGATCAGCGAACTGGAGCCCATCCAGCATGAGCAGTTTGCGCTGAACTACCAGAAGGCCGGCGATGTTGCCAAGCTTCTCGCCGGGGTTGGTGGCGTTGGCGGCTCCCCTGGAGGAGCATCTCAGCGCCTGCTGAGCAAGCGCGGCAATGCGATTGCCGATGCACAGTCCAACATCCTCTTCGTCAACGACATCCCGAGCAAGCTCGAAGAGATCCGCAAGTTCATCAAGGCGATTGATACGGGTTCACGCCAGGTCATGATCGAGGCGCGTGTGGTCGAGGCGCAGGATACGTTCAATCGCGACCTTGGTGTCCGCCTTAACTTCCTCAGCACTACGAGAAGCCAGCTCGGCGGCAGCGGCGTTTATGCTGGTGGCGGTACGTACTCGCCGTCGGGTCAGGTTACCAACCAGACCATCGGCGTCAACCTGCCTTCCTTTACCAACGTTGGTGGCACGCTGGCTTTCGCGCTGTTTAATGCCTCGCTGACCCGCATCCTCAACCTTGAGCTTGCGGCCCTGGAATCGGATGGTCTCGGCAAGATCGTCTCGAGTCCGCGCGTCATCACGGCGAACAACGTCAAGGCGAAGATCCAGGACGGTACCGAGATCCCGTACGTGACGACGGCCACCGGCGGCGGCGTTGCCACCCAGAACGTATCGTTCAAGACTGCTGCGCTGTCGCTGGAAGCGACGCCACAGATCACGCCCGAAGGGACCGTTCGCATGCTGCTGGTTGTCAAGAAGGAAGAGCCCGACTGGACGCGCGCTGTTCTCGGCAATCCGCCGATCAAGACCGCCACGGTCGAGACCAACGTCGTCGTCGAAAACGGTGGTACCGTCGTCATCGGTGGGGTCTATATCACCAAGAAGGAAAATGTGACCGAAAAGGTCCCGCTGCTCGGCGACATCCCGTTCTTCGGTTACCTATTCAAGTATCAGCAAGATACCGGGCAGCGGCGCGAACTGCTTTTCTTCATCACGCCGCGCATCATTTCGGACAAACTGCAGATCAACTGACCGTCCGTGTGAGCGCATCGAGGGCCGGCTTTGCCGGCCCTTGTCTTTTGTGGCAGGCTCCCGGAGTCGGCTAAAATGGCGCAGTGAACAATTGCAGCAATATCTACCTCGTTGGCCTGATGGGAGCCGGCAAGACGACCATCGGCCGGCAACTTGCCAAGCGGCTTGGCTGGCGGTTTCATGATTCCGACCATGAAATCGTGGAGCGCACCGGAGTTTCCATCCCGACCATCTTTGAAATCGAGGGCGAGGAAGGCTTCCGCCGTCGCGAAGCACAGACGATCGGCGAACTGACCTCCGGGTCCGAAAGCGTCATCGCCACCGGCGGCGGGGTGGTGATGAATCCGGAGAACCGGAAGCGCTTGCACGACACAGGGTGGGTCGTCTATTTGAACGTCCCGCCGGCCATACTGTTCGAACGCACTCGCCACGACCGCAATCGCCCGTTGCTGCGCGTCCCCGATCCGTTGGGAAAGCTTGAGGAACTTCATGCCCTCCGCGACCCTCTGTACCGTGAAGCCGCCCATATTGTCGTCGACGGATCACACCTCGTCGCCTCCGGCGTCGTTCAGTACCTGCTCCGGGAATTTCACCGCCAATGCAAGACATGATCCAGACTCTCAATGTGGAACTCGCCGAACGTTCCTACCCCATCCATATCGGCAGCGGATTGCTGTCGCAGCCGGAATTGCTGACGCCCCACCTGGCCCAGAAGCAGGCCGTGGTCATCACCAATACGACGGTCGCGCCGCTCTATCTCGATACGTTGCGGTCGACGCTGCAAAAGGGCGGGATTTCAGCCTTGCCGGTGATCCTTCCGGATGGTGAGAGATACAAGACCTGGGAAACGCTCAATCTCATTTTCGACGCGCTGATTGGTAGCCACTGCGAGCGAAATACCACGCTGATCGCTCTCGGCGGTGGCGTAATCGGAGACATGGGTGGCTTTGCCGCGGCCTGCTACCAGCGGGGCATGCCCTTCATCCAGATTCCGACGACGCTACTTTCCCAGGTTGACTCGTCGGTCGGCGGCAAGACCGCAATCAACCACCCGCTTGGGAAGAATATGATCGGTGCCTTCTACCAGCCCAAGCTGGTCCTGGCCGACATTTCGACCCTTGATACCTTGCCCGACCGGGAATTGAAGGCGGGCCTCGCCGAAGTCATCAAATACGGGCTGATTCGTGATCCGGACTTTTTTGGCTGGCTGGAAGCCAACCTCGACAAGCTGCTGGCGCGGGACTCAAAGGCGCTGGCCTATGCCGTTCATCGCTCCTGTGCCAACAAGGCGCAGGTCGTTGCCGCGGACGAGCGCGAAACCGGGGAGCGCGCCCTGCTCAATCTCGGTCACACCTTCGGACACGCGATCGAGACAGGTCTCGGCTACGGCAAATGGCTGCATGGCGAAGCAATAGCCGCCGGCACGCTTATTGCTGCTGAACTGTCGAACCGGCTCGGCTGGCTTGCGGCGCAGTCTGTGCGGCGCATCGAGTCCCTGTACCGGCAGGCCGGGCTGCCGGCTCATGGAGCCCCGCTGGGCGCGGCGCGCTATATCGAGTTGATGCGCCACGACAAGAAGGTCCGCGACGGCAGTCTGCGTCTGGTCCTGTTGAAGGAGATTGGCATGGCGGTAGTTGCGGACGGGCTGGAAGAAGCGGCGATAAGCGCTGCCATCGAAGCGCGATGCACCTGAAGGGGGACTGCAGGTCCCATGATGAACCGCGTTGGTGCATTGCAGCATGTTGAATCGGCGGGCTTTTGGCGGTATATTTCAAAGTTGCCCGAATTTCCTGCAGGCTGCCTGGCGCAATGGAGGTTAGGGTTCTCTAGCTTCGGCGGCTGTATTCTTTGACCGAGTTTATTGAAGGAATAGTGTGATGGAACCGGCAGTATCCGAGCGGCAGGGATTGTATGACCCAAGCAACGAGCATGACGCCTGTGGCGTCGGCTTTGTCGCCCATGTCAAGGGACAGAAGAGTCACGGTATCGTCGAGCAGGGCCTGTTGATCCTGAAGAATCTGGACCACCGGGGCGCCGTTGGCGCTGACCCGTTGCAGGGCGACGGCGCCGGCATCCTGATCCAGATCCCGGACCAGTTCTATCGCGAGGAGATGGCCAGGCAGGGGGTGATCCTGCCCCCGGCAGGAGAATACGGTGTCGGCATGGTTTTCCTCCCGCAGGAGGCCGCTTCACGCCACGCCTGTGTCGAGGAAATCGAACGTTCGGTCAAGGCCGAAGGTCAGGTCGTTCTCGGCTGGCGCGATGTGCCGGTCAATCGCGACATGCCCATGTCACCGACCGTCAGGGACAAGGAACCAGTGATCCGCCAGGTCTTCGTCGGGCGCGGCATCGATGTCTTCGTGACAGACGCGCTCGAGCGCAAGCTTTACATCATCCGCCGCCGCGCTGCCAATGCCACCAAGTCGCTCAAGCTGAAGCACGGTCAGGAGTTCTACGTTCCTTCATTCTCCGCGCGAACGGTCAACTACAAGGGTTTGCTGCTGGCGCATCAGGTCGGCGTCTATTACCTTGATCTGCAGGACAAGCGCACTGTCTCGGCGCTGGCGCTGGTGCACCAGCGCTTCTCGACCAATACCTTCCCGACCTGGGATCTCGCCCATCCGTTCCGCTACATTGCGCACAACGGTGAGATCAATACCGTGCGCGGGAATGTCAACTGGTTTAAGGCGCGCGAACAGGCGATTTCATCACCTATCCTCGGCGATGACCTGAAAAAGGTCTG
>Ga0115028_10000099_pt1 | contig 11331 bp, 5 predicted proteins | sample Plant_0915_D1_FD_83894 | JGI IMG/M metagenome (GOLD analysis project Ga0115028, IMG submission 83894) | Wetland microbial communities from Old Woman Creek Reserve in Ohio, USA - Plant_0915_D1 | ecosystem: Environmental > Aquatic > Freshwater > Wetlands > Sediment ... | reverse complement strand
TCGCAGGGGTCCAGGTGAATCGCCCCGGCGGCGTGTGCGAGCGCGCTGTCGGGCGCGCCGGGGTGGTAGACGGTGGTGCGGGACTTCCAGCGCGTAAAGCGGCGCAGGAGACCCGAGGCGGCCAGGGCCGGGCCGACCTCGGCCGGGAAATCGATGCGCGCGGCGCGCAGCGCACGCGCCCGTCGCAACGCGACGGCGCACGCCGCCGCCGCGTCCGCCGCCGGCAGGAAGAGGTCGAGCAGCTTGACGCGGCCCGCGCCCTTGTTTTGGCCGGCCGAGAGGACGACGGCCGCCGGCAGGCCGCCACCGGCCGTCTCCCAGGCCTCGAGGCGGAACCGGTCGCGCGCGTGGGAGAAGTGATACGGTCGGGCCAGCGCGGGGGCCTCCGCGCGCGACACGACCCAGGGGTGGGCGAGCATCCAGTCGACGACCTGCGCGTCCCGCAGGAAGCGCGGGAGGTCGGCCGGCCGGCGCTCGGCCCCTGCCGGGATGCGGGGCACGGGCCGGAAACCCGTCGCCGGTCGGCCGGCGCAGAGGACCGACAGCGCCAGGCCGTGGACCGCGCGGGGCAGGTGTTCGATCGAAAACCGACGCAGGCGCAGCTCGCCCAGGGTCGCAAACCCCGCGGAACGGTAGGCCGCGTCCGCGGCGCGCGCGGGACCGACGGCTGCCAGGTCCAGCCCCAGGCCGAGGGCCTCCTGGATCAGGCGCCGGGCGACCCCCCGGCCGCGGCACTCGGGCGCCACGAACAGGGTGATGAGCCAGTGGACCGGGGACGCCCCCGCGGCGCTCAGCAGTCGTCCCGGCAGCAGGCCCTGGTACCCGACGCAGCGGCCCCCCTGCAGCGCGACGAGCAGGGCGACGTCCTCGGGGGAGGCGCACGGGTTGCGGGCCATGGAGGCGGCCCGCAGACCGGTCAGCGGGGCCACCTCCGCGAACGATTGGCCCGCGGCCGCCTCGGCCGCGAACGAGAGAAGCTCGCGGACGCGGACCCGTTCGATGCGAAGCGATGGCGTGTGCACGGTAATGCCCTTGCCCCCTCTCGGTCGACCGGGGAGAACGTGACAGGGTCGATGGTCGACGTCATAGCACGAGCCGCCGACGCACGGAACCGCTTTCGGAAGGGGTCGCATGAACATCGTCGTCTACTGGCAGCACGTGCTCGGGGTGGGGCACTTCTTCCGCACCCTCGAGATCTGCCGCGCCCTCGACCGGCACCGGGTCCGCCTGATCAGTGGCGGCCCGCCCCTGGAGGCGCACCTGCCCCCCCACGTCGCCGAGGTCCGCCTGCCGGCCCTGCACATGGACCCCGAGTTCAAGGCGCTGCGCGCCGAACCCGGGTCGGATGCCGCAACGGTCCTGCGGGAGCGCCGCGACCGGCTGCTGGCCCTGCTGGCGGCCGAGCCGGCCGACCTCTTCATCGTCGAGCTCTACCCCTTCGGGCGCAAGGCGTTCCGAGCGGAGATCGACCCCCTGCTCGAGGCCATGCGCGCGGGGCGGCTCCCGCCCTGCGGTGTGGTCTGCAGCGTGCGGGACATCCTGGTCGAAAAGGGGGACGTGCGGGCGTACGAGAGCCGGGTCGTGTCCACGCTCAGCCGGTTCTTCGACGCCGTGCTGATCCACGCGGATCCGGCCTTCGTGCGCCTCCAGGAGACCTTCGGCCGCGTGGCGGAGATCGACGTCCCCCTGGTCTACACCGGCTTCGTCACGCCGGCCCCGTCCCCGGGCGCGCGGCAACGCGTGCGCGCCGAGCTCGGGGTGGGGCCGGGCGAGCGGCTGGTGGTGGCGAGCGCCGGGGGCGGCAGTGTGGGGATGCCGCTGCTCGAGGCCGCCGTGCGCGCCTTCGAGCAGCCAGGGATTCCGCCGGGGGCCCGCCTGCTGGTCTTCACCGGGCCGTTCCTGCCCGAACCGGAGTTCGGGCGGCTGCGCGCGCTCGCGGGCGCCCGCGCGCAGGTCGAGCGGTTCAGCTCCGATTTCCTGTCGCTGCTGGCCGCGGCCGACCTGTCGATCAGCATGGCGGGCTACAACACTACGATGAATCTGCTGGCGGCCCGGGTGCCCGCGCTGGTGTGGCCCTTCGCTCAGAACCGCGAGCAGCGCATGCGCTCGGACCGCCTGGCCGCACGGGGCGCGCTGCGCGTCCTATCGGATGCCGATCTCGACCCGGCGCGGCTGGCGGGGCTCGTCGGCGGGCAGCTGCCCGCCCCGCGCCCGCCCGCGGGCCTCGTCGATCTTGGCGGGGCTGCGGCCGTCGCAGCGTGGGTGGACGGCTGGCGGCCCGAGCGCGCACGCACCCGCCGCCCCGCCTGAGACGGCCCACCGGGGTCCGGCCCGACGCTGTTTACATCGGTATAGGCCTGTGTTATCCATATTTTCCATGACTTCGAGCAGTTGCCGATCACGAGTTCCGGCGCGACCCCGTGCGGGCGGTGACCGATGACGAAACGGATGTTTGCCGATTCCGACGGCCAGCACGCCGGGGTGGAGCGGCAGGTGGTGCTGCCGTTCGCGAAGTCGGTCGAGATCGCCTACCGGAGCATCCGGGTGCGCTTCTTCCGATCTCTGATCACGATCCTCAGCCTCGTGCTCGCGGTGTCGTTCTTGAGTTTCACCGACGTGAGCAACGATATCGCCAACGGCATGCTGGCCAGCCGCGTCCCCGAGTGGCGGCAGGACCTGGTCCGTGCCGGGTACGACGTGGCGCCGCAGACCGTGAACGTGGCCGGCAGCCCCAAGCAGCGCTGGATCATCTTCCTGTCGCTGCTGGTCTGCACGGTCGGCATCGTGAACGCCCAGCTCATGGCGGTCACCGAGCGCTTCCGCGAGATCGGCACCATGAAGTGCCTGGGCGCACTCGACCGGTTCGTCCTGCGGCTGTTCATCCTCGAGGCGGGGATGCAGGGGGCGGCCGGCGCGGCCGCGGGCGCGCTCTCCGGGGGCTCCGTGGCCCTGCTCGGGGGTTGGGCGCGCTTCGGGGGCGCGGCGGTCGCGGCGGTCCCGGCCGGGGACGTGCTGCGGTCTCTCGCCGTCGCCACCGCGGTCGGCATCGGGCTCAGCCTGGCGGGGGTGTTGTACCCGGCGTGGGTCGCGTCGCGCATGCAGCCGGTGGAGGCGATGCGGGTAGAACAATAGGAACTGAAAGCCGTGTTACGTGTTAAGTGTTAAGCGGGCCATGGCGCTCGGAACCCCGCTATCGGCACGACAGTCCGGTCTTTGTGGGAGAGGCGTTCAGCATCGATCATCGCGGCTGGAAAGCCGCTCCCTCAGGGGGAAATGCCAACTTGAAAGGGCAGAGCGTCAGATGGGCGCGATGGGGATCGGTTGATCTCAAATTTCGAATCTCAAATCTGAAATTGGTTTCTCGCCATGCCTGAATCCGGCAACATCGTGCGGGTGTCCAACGTCACCAAGAGCTTCAAGCTGGGCAAGGTCGAGGTCCAGGCCCTGAAGGGGATCGACCTCAAGATCGCCCGCGGCGAGTACATTTCGATCATGGGGCCCTCCGGCTCGGGCAAGAGCACCCTGTTCAACATGATCGGGGGCCTGGACAAACCCACCACCGGCAAGGTCTTCATCGACGAGGTCGACATCGCTCAGCTCGACGCCTACGAGCTGGCCTGGCTGCGGTGCCGCAAGATCGGCTACATCTTCCAGACCTTCAACATCATCCAGGTCATGACCGCGCTCGAGAACGTGACGCTGCCGATGATCTTCGCGGGCATGCCCAACGACACCGCCGTCCTGAAGGGCATGGGGCTGCTCGAGCAGGTCGGCCTGGGGGAGCGCCACAGCCACAAGCCCTTCGAGCTCTCGGGCGGGCAGCAGCAGCGGGTCGCCATCGCCCGGGCGCTCGCCAACGACCCCGCCATCATCCTGGCCGACGAGCCCACCGGCAACCTGGACCTGACGACCGGCGAGGACATCATCACGCTGCTCAAGCGCCTCAGCCGCGAGCGCCAGGTCACCGTCATCTCCGCCACCCACGACATCAAGATGCTGAACGTCTCCGACCGGGTCGTCTGGATCCGCGACGGCCGCATCGACAAGATCGAGGCGCGCGACGAGCTGTCGATTTCGGTCGGGCAGATCGAGGTTCGGGAGTGAGGACCCGGGCGGCCAGGCCGTATCGGCCGCTATCGGCGCGCGGCCGCCGCCGTCTCCCGGCGGCGATGCTGGCCGTCTGTCTGATCCTCGGGGCATCGTGCCGGCCGGCCGCCGCAGACCCTGCGCCGGCGGCCGCCTTCGCCGAAGCGATCGGCGCGTTGGCCTCCCATGGCGACCGCAGCACCGGCACCGCCGGCAACAGCCGGGCGGCCGACGCCATCCGCACGGCGCTCGAGGGGCTCTTCCCGGGAGCCGTGGCGACCCAGGCGTTCACGGTGCCGGTCATCCGTCCGGGCGACAGCGTGCTCAGCGTCCCGGGCCGGGCCGGGAATCTCCCGCTGCGGGCGCTGGCCGGCAACGCCGTCACCCCGCCGGCTGCGCCCCCGCCGGGGCTGAACGGCCCGCTCCTCTACGTCGGCAACGGCGAGCTCGGGCAGCTGAACGGCAAGCCCATCGAGGGGGCGATCCTGCTGATGGAGCTCGATTCGGGCGCCGGCTGGCTGCGCGCGGCCGATTTCGGGGCGAACGCGCTCATCTACGTGGACCGCGGCCACTCCCCGCGGTTCCTGTTCGAGGACAAATTCGAGCTCTCGCCCTTGGGCTTCCCCCGGTTCTGGGCGAGCGCCGAGGACCTCGCCCGCGCGTTCGGGGACTTCGCCGCGACTCCCGGCGGGCTCGTGGCCGAGGCGGCCAGCCTCCGGGCCGACGCCGCCTGGGAGAACGCCGTCTCCGAGAACATCGTCTGCCTCATCCCGGGATCCTCGGCCGAGCGGCGCAAGGAAATTCTCCTGGTGGAGGCTTTCTACGACAGCACCGCGCGAGTGGCCGGGCTCTCCCCCGGAGCGGACGAGGCGATCGGCGCCGCGACGCTGCTGCAGCTGGCCCGCGGGTTCAAGGAGCGTCCACCGGAGCGCACCGTGCTGCTCGTAGCCACCTCGGGGCACGCCCAGACGTTGGCCGGGCTGCGCGAGCTGGTGTGGGCCCTCACCGCGCGCTCCAAGGACCTGCGCGACGCGCGCACCGACCTGCGGCGCGCCGTCCAGCGCGCGCGGGCGGCAGCGCAGGCCCTCGCGGAAGCGCGCTTCGACGGCGGCCCGCCCCGGCCGGCGGCCCTCGCGCCGGCCGGGGGCGCCGCGGACGGGGAGGGCGGCCCGCCGGAGGACCCGGCCGCCCTGCTGCGGGAGGCGCTGGAAGAGCAGCTCAAGACCGAGGCCGACCTCGTTTCGCGGCAGCTGATGCAGCTGCGGCTGGCCGGGCACGGCCGGGACCCGCGCCGCATCCAGGCGCTCGGCGCCGAGCGCGAGCAGCTGCGCCGGCTGAGCTGGCGCAGCTCCTACGACGGGATGTCGGCAGCCGAACAAGCGCTGATGGCCCAGGTGGCCGCGCGCGCGCGCGACGGCCAGCAGCTGCTTCTCGCCGACCTGCGCCAGCAGCTGCGCCTGCTCGAAAGCGCCGTGCGCCTGCGCGGCAGCGTCCAGGAGGCCGAGATCGTCGCGGCGCTCTCGCTGCACCTGTCCAGCCACGGCGACGGGTTCGGGGCCTTCAACTACGGATGGCTCTACCCGCTGCGTCCGCGCATCAACCGCGTGCCGGCCTACGCCGTGCTCGAGGACGCCCTGCAGCAGGCCGCGCCCGGGGCCGAGCAAGCGGCCGGCGCCGCCCGGATGTTCAAGGACACCCTGCGGCCCAGCCAGACCCGGTCCTGGCAGTCGTACTTCCCGGACAAGCCGGCCTTGGGCGGCGAGGTCTTCGCGCTGGCGGGGATCCACGGCGTCACCCTGGCGACCACCGGCGACGCCCGGCCCGCTTGGGGAACGCCGGCCGACACCCCGGAGCGGGTCGACCTCGCCTTCGCCGCGCGCCAGGCTCAGGTCGTCTGCGGCATGATCGAGGAACTGTCCCGGACCGCGCGCCTGCGCAGCCCCGAGGCGCCGCGCAACGGGTTTTCCACCGTCAGCGGGCGGGCCAAGTTTCTGCGCCAGGGCGAGCTGTTCGCCGACAAGCCCGCGCCGGGGACCGTCCTGCTCGGCTACCAGGGGCAGTCGCGCTTCTACAGCATGGTGGACTCGCGGGGGCGCTTCAGCGTCAAGGGGGTGGCCGACAAGACCCACAGCTTCTACAAGGTGGTGCTCGAAGGCTACCGGTTCGACCCGCAGACGGGGGAGGCGGTCTGGGTCATCGACAAGAAGCTCACCGCCAAGGACGCCTACCGCGTGCGCATGAACCGCCGCCTGATGGAGAGCGACCTGGTCATGTTCGCCGGCAAGGGGACCACCGCCTTCGGCCTGCTCGAGCCGCGGACCTTCCGCCACCTGACCAAGGCCGACGTCCTGGACGGGCGCCGCGAGGCCGAGCCCTCGCATTGGTTCATGAGCCGGCTGGACACCTGGGCGTCCACGATCGGCACCTTCTTCGTCGAGCCGGGCACCCCGCTCAAGCTGACCCTTTCCGACACGTTGCTGCGGCGCAAGCTGGTGCTGATCAACGCGAGCGACCGCTCGCCGACCGGGGTCGGCTTCGAGGTGGAGGACCATCCCCGGCTGCACCGCACCCAGTACCGCGTCGCGCGCGACATGTGGACGCTCTTGCGGCCGCGCGTCGCCAACCTCGAGCGCCACGGCATCTTCAACGAGCACATCCGGCAGCTCCAGGAGGAGGGCACGGCCGCGGTGCTGGCGGCCGAGGCGGCCTGGTCGGCCGCAGCCTACGACCGCTTCGCGGAGGCGAGCGCGCGCGCCTGGGCGCTCGCCATCCGGGTCTACGACGACGTGGAAAAGACCCAGAAGGATGTCCTCTACGGCGTCCTCTTCTACATCGCGCTGTTCGTGCCGTTCGCCTTCTGCCTGGAGCGGCTCCTCTTCGCCTATGCCAACGTCTACAAACGGCTGATCGCGCTGGGCGCCATCCTGCTGCTGCTGGTGGCGGTCATCTACCAGGTGCACCCGGCCTTTCAGCTGGCCTACAGCCCGATGGTGGTGATCCTCGCCTTCCTGATCATGGGGCTGTCGCTGATCGTGACGCTGATCATCTTTTTCCGCTTCGAGCACGAGATGGCCCGGCTGCAGTCCCGGGCGCGCGTCGCCTCGGCCGGGGAGATCGGCCGCTGGAAAGCGTTCGTGGCGGCGTTCCTGCTGGGGGTGAGCAACCTGAGACGCCGGCGCGTGCGCACCGCGCTCACCTGCGTCACCCTGGTGCTGCTCACCTTCACGATCATGAGCTTCACCTCGGTCAAGTCGTTGCGGCGGCACGCGCGAATCCTCTACAGCCCGGGGGCGACCTTCCAGGGGTTTCTCCTGAAGAACGTGAGCTGGGGCAAGCTGCCCGTCGAGGCGTTCGGCTCCGTATCCGCGTTCTTCGCGGACAAGGGGCTGGCGGCCCCGCGGGCCTGGCTGGAGGAGGACGACGTCACCCGCACGAGCGTCATCCCGCTGCGGGCCAACGGGCGGAGCATCGACGCGCTCGGGATGATGGGGCTGTCCCACGCCGAGCCGGAGGTTTCGGGCCTGGGCGACGTGCTGACGGCCGGTCGCTGGTTCACCGCCCAGGACCGCCGGGCCGTGCTGATCTCCGAGCGGCTGGCCGAGAGCCTCGGGCTGGACCCCCGGCATTGCGCGGGGCAGACCGTCTCGCTCTGGGGGATGGACGTCGAAGTGACCGGCGTGTTCTCGGGCCGCAGTCTGCAGGCGCGCACCGACCTGGACGGCGAGCCCCTGACGCCGGTGACCTTCCCGCGCGAGGCGTCGACGGAGCTGTCCGAGGAGGAGACCGAATCGCTCGAGTCCGGCGACGACGTGCGCGAGTACCAGAGCCGCTACCAGCACACCCCGGCCGACCTCACCGTGATCGTCCCCTACCCGACGCTCATGGCCGCGGGCGGGAGCCTGAAGGCCATCGCCGTGCGCGTGGACTCCCCCGAGGTCGTCGCCACGGCCCGGGAAACGGTGGACCGCTTCGGTCTGTCGCTCTTCAGCGGGGAGCCGGAGGGGACCTTCCTCTACCACGCGAGCGACACGATGAGCTACAGCGGGGTGCCCAACATCATCATCCCGCTCGCCATCTCGGTGTTCATCGTGCTCAACACCATGATCGGCAGCGTGTACGAGCGCAAGCGTGAGATCGCCGTCTACACGTCGGTCGGCCTGGCCCCGTCCCACGTCTCGTTCCTGTTCATCGCCGAGGCGCTGGCCTTCGCCGTGCTGAGCGTCGTGTTCGGTTACCTGCTCGCGCAGACCACCGCGTGGCTGTTCGCCGGGACGAGCGTCTGGGCGGGGATCACGGTGAACTACTCGTCGATGGGGGGGGTGGCGGCCATGCTGCTCGTCATGGCCGTGGTGCTGCTCTCCGCCATCTACCCCTCGCGGGTGGCCGGGCAGATCGCCATCCCGGACGTGAACCGCTCCTGGACGCTGCCGCCCGCCAGCGGCAACACCCTCGCGCTGGTGTTCCCGTTCCTGATGACCTACCGGGAACACCGCAGCGTCGGGGGCTTCCTCTACGATTTCTTCGAGGGGCACTTCGACGTCTCCCACGGGCGGTTCTCGACCTCGCACATCGACATCGCGTTCGCCTGCGACATCGCGCCCGACCCCGCGGCCGCCGAGGGCTGCGCGGAGGGGCGCTGCGAGGTGGACGAGTGTCTGCGCCTGGTCTGCCGGGTGTGGCTCGCCCCCTTCGATTTCGGGATCATGCAGCAGGCGGAGCTGCGCTTCACGCCATCCCGCACCGAGCCGGGGTTCGTCGAGATCCAGGTGACCCTGACCCGGGAGTCGGGCGAATCCCACACCTGGCGTCGGATCAACAAGGGGTTCCTGCACTCGATCCGGCGCCAGTTGCTGATCTGGCGCTCCCTGGACGACGCGGCCAAGGCCCACTTCGAGGAGCGCCTGGCGCAGGCCGTGGCCGCTCCCGTCAGCGCGCCGGCCGGCCGCGACCGGCACGGCGTCGCGGAACAGGCGGTCCCATGCCCATGACCCCGCGGACATCCGCCGGGCGCCCGGACCTGGCGCCGGCCGCGGCCGACTCCGGCCGGGGGGACCGCGTCCGGCTGCGGGCGATCGTGCTCGGCGCCGCGTTCGCCCTGGTCGTCTGCGTGCTGACGCCCTTCAACAACGCCTACCTGCAGGGGACCCCCCTCGGCGGCGGCCAGTTCCCGCTCGCGCCCTTCTACATCCTGGTCTGGCTGATGCTGGCGACGGCCGGGCTGCGGGCGCTCATGCGGGGGCGCGGCCTGCTGACCGGCCGGGAGCTGCTGGTCATGTGGTGCCTGATGGTGCTGCTCTCCGGGATCGCCTGGACGGGCCTGGCACGCACGTTCTTCATCAACCTGACCGCCCCCTTCTACTTCGTCACGGTCGAAAACCGCTGGACGCAGGTGCTGGTGCCCCGCCTGCCCCAGGGCTGGTACCCGGCGGGCGCCGAGGCGGTCGACCTCTTCTACAACGGGATCGCGGGTGCGCGGCAGATGGGGTGGGCGGAGGTGCTGCGGGCCGTCCCGTGGGGGGCCTGGGCGGGGCCCCTGCTGCACTGGACCGGGTTCATCCTGCTCTGCTACGCGATCATGGTCTGCGTCGTGAGCCTGCTCAGTCGCCAGCCGCTCTACAACGAGCGCATGAACTTCCCCCTGCTGCGGGTCCCGATCATGCTGCAGGAGGCCTTCGACGAGAACCGGATCGGCCGCTTCTTTCTCGACCGGTGGCTGATCGCGGGGCTGCTGGTGCCGGTCTGCCTGCACCTGCTGAACGGGCTGAGCTTCTACAACCCCTCCATCCCCTCGATTCCCACCCTGGTCCTGGCGGGGAAGTTTTTCCCGAAGGCCGGGCTCTTTTCGGGCTTTTTCAAACTGAAGATCTGCATCTACCCGGCCTTCATCGGGTTCGCCTTCCTGACGGCCCGGCAGATCTCCTTCTCCCTGTGGGTCTTCTTCCTGGCGGGGTGCCTGCTGATCGGGCTGCTGAACGTGCTGGGGGTCAACATTCCCGCGGCGGCGCTCGGCACCACCTTCAGCGCGACCCTCTCGCGGCCGGAGGAGACCCAGTCGATCGGGGCCTATATCGTCTTCTTCGTCTTTCTCGCCTGGCTTGCCCGCTTTCACTTCAAGGACACCCTCCTGAAAGCCATCGGCCGGCGGCGGGAGGAGGACGCGGCCACCGAGTGGATCACCAGCCGCCCGGCCTTCTGGGGCCTGGTCGTCGGCTGCTCGGCGCTGGTGGCCTGGTGCCACCACTACGGGCTCCCGGTCGGGGCCGCGCTCGTGGTGCTGGGCGCCTTCTTCATGTTCACCCTGGTCGCCGTGCGGGTCATCTGCCAGGGCGGGATCACCTACTTCACGCTCACGACGGCCCCGCTCGACGCGGTCACCGCCTTCTTCGGGTCGCGGTTCCTGACCCAGACCGGCCTGGTGGTCGCGGCGGTGGCCCAGAAGGTGCTTTTCCTCGACCTGCGGGAGTCGCTGATGCCGGCCCTGCTGCACACCCGCAAGGTGACCGACGGGGTGCGCAACAACCGCTGGGTGGCGCTCGGCCTGATGCTGACCCTGGCCCTCGGGGTGCTCGCCTCCTTTGCGGCCATGCTGGCCGTCTGCTACAAGTTCGGCGTGCGCGAGCTGCAGATGGACTGGGCGACGCGCACGACGGTCGGCGTCTACGACACGGTCTTCAGCCTGATCGAGGCCCCGGCCGAACCCAACCGCTGGGTCCTGCAGTTCATCGCGCTCGGTGCCGTGGTCATGCTGGCGCTGGTCGTCGGGTACCACCGGTTCTACTGGTGGCCGATCCACCCGATCGGCTACCTCACGGCCTACAGCTCGGCCATGTGGACGCTGTGGTTCAGCTTCCTCGTCGGCTGGCTCTGCAACGCGCTCTGCATGCGCTACGGCGGGACGGCGCTCTATACGAAGCTGCGGATGTTCTTCGTCGGCCTGATCATCGGCGACTTCTTCATGGCCGGCTCGTGGGCGATCTACGGGCTGTTCAGCTATGCGAGCTACATGGTGCTGCCGGATTGAACTGGATACTCGATACTGGATGCTCGATGCAGGATGCAGGATACAGGATGCAGGATACACGGAGATCGTTTGCCCGTGGACCCGTTGGCCCGTAGTGGAAATGCGCGTTCGCCCGGCCCGCAGCCGGGGCGCGTTTACCCTCGACCCCTCGACCCCTTGACCCCTCGACCCCTATTCCCATGAAAGAAGACAAAGAACTCCAGGAATACCGCGACCTGCTGACC
>Ga0115028_10000095_pt1 | contig 11483 bp, 9 predicted proteins | sample Plant_0915_D1_FD_83894 | JGI IMG/M metagenome (GOLD analysis project Ga0115028, IMG submission 83894) | Wetland microbial communities from Old Woman Creek Reserve in Ohio, USA - Plant_0915_D1 | ecosystem: Environmental > Aquatic > Freshwater > Wetlands > Sediment ... | reverse complement strand
CTCAGGTAATCGAGCCCCACCGCGACGAGCGGCTCGAGGCACTCGAGGACCTCGCGGTCCCCGGCGAAGAAGCCGGCGGCCTCGGACACCGTCATGTCGAGCACGTCGGCGATGCTCGGCGCAGGCCCGCTGCCGCGTGCCATCTTCACTTCGAGCGTCTCGGGGCGGTAGCGCCGTCCGTCGCAGTCGGGGCAGCGCAGGTACACGTCGGAGAGGAACTGCATCTCGACGTGCTCGAAGCCGTTGCCGCTGCAGGTGGGGCAGCGCCCGGTGCCGGAGTTGAAGCTGAACGTGCCCACCGTGTAGCCGCGCTCCATTGCGACCGGCTCCGCGGCGAAGCGCTTGCGGATCACGTCGAAGGCGCCGACGTAGCTCGCGGGGTTCGAGCGCGTCGTGCGCCCGATCGCCGTCTGGTCGACCATCACCACCGCCGCGACGTGCTCGGCGCCGCGCAGCGCACGGTGCGCGCCGGGCGATTCGGTCGGCTTGCCCTTGGCGCGCAGCAGCGCCGGGTACAGCACGTCCTGCACCAGCGTCGACTTGCCCGAGCCGGACACGCCCGTGACACATACGAGCCGTTGCAGCGGAATCTCGACGTCGAGATCGCGCAGGTTGTGCTGGCTTGCGCCTTCGACGACCAGGCGTGGATCACCGGACTGCGGTGCGCCGCGTCGCCCCGCCGCGACGGCGGCGTCCTTGCGGCCGGACAGGTACTGCGCGGTGAGCGTGTCGGAGCGATGCGCCAGTTCACCGGGCGTGCCGTTGAACACCACCTGGCCGCCGTGCTCGCCAGGTCCCGGCCCGAGGTCGATCACCCGGTCGGCCGACAGCATGATCTGCGGATCGTGCTCGACGACCAGCAGCGAGTTGCCGTTGTCGCGCAGGCGCAGCATCACGTCGATCACGCGGCGCATGTCGCGCGGATGCAGGCCGATCGAGGGCTCGTCGAGCACGAACAGCGTGTTGACGAGCGACGTGCCGAGCGCAGTGGTCAGGTTGATGCGCTGGACCTCGCCGCCCGACAGCGTGCGGGACTGCCGGTCGAGCGTGAGGTAGCCGAGCCCGACGCGCACCAGGAAGTCGAGGCGTGAGCGGATCTCGCCGAGCAGCAGGTCCGCGGCTTCGTCGAGCGGCGCCGGCAGCGCGAGATCCGCGAAGAAGTCGCGCGTGCGCTCGATCGGCAGCAACATCAGGTCGTTGACGTTCAGCCCGCGCCCGTCCGTGCCGGTTCCGAGCCGCCACAGCAGCGCCTCGGGCTTGAGCCGCGCTCCGCCGCAATCGCCGCAGGGCGTGTAGCTGCGGTACTTCGACAGCAGCACGCGGATGTGCATCTTGTAGCTCTTCGTCTCGAGCCACGCGAAGAAGCGTCGCGCCCCGTACCAGACTTTCTTTTCCCACGGACCCTCGCCGTCGATGACCCAGCGACGCTGCTCGTCCGACAGCCCGGACCACGGCGTGTCGAGTGGGATGCCACGCTTGCGTGCGAACCTGACGAGGTCGTCCTGGCATTCCCGGTACGACTCCGTCTGCCAGGGCCTGATCGCACCGCCGCGCAGCGTCCGCGACTGGTCCGGCACCACGAGGTCGTAGTCCACGCCGATCACTCGCCCGAAGCCACGGCAGGTCTCGCAGGCCCCGAGCGGCGAGTTGAACGAGAAGAGGCTCGGCGTCGGTTCGCGATAGTGGATGTCGCAGTCGGCGCAATGCAGGTCCGTCGAGAATTTCCGGACAGGGGACATTCTCCTGTTCGGCGACCCGAAAAGGAGAATGTCCCCCTCCGCGCGGAGCGCGATGCGACCGCGCCCGACGCGCAGCGCGGCCTCCAGCGCCTCGAGAATGCGACTGCTGCCCGCGCCTCCGAGCCGGAACCGGTCCTGCACGATCTCGAGGGTGTTGCCCTGTTTCGAGTGGACGCGCGTATAGCCCTGCTGCTCGAGCAGCTGCAGCACCTCCCGCTCCGTGAAGTTGTCGGGCACGACGACCGGAAAGGTCACGACCAGGCGTGCATCGGCGTCGATGCCGCTGGCCTCGAGCTCGTGCAGGATGCTTTCCGGCGAGTCCCGCCGCACCGGCTGCCCGCAGCCACGGCAATGGAGACGCGCCGCGCGGGCGTACAGCAGCTTCAGGTGGTCGTTCAGCTCCGTCATCGTCCCGACGGTCGAGCGCGACGTGCGCACCGGGTTCGTCTGGTCGATCGCGATGGCTGGCGGAATGCCCTCGATGCGGTCCACCTGCGGCTTGTCCATCCGGTCCAGGAACTGGCGCGCGTACGGCGAGAAGGTCTCGACGTAGCGGCGCTGGCCCTCCGCGTAGACCGTGTCGAAGACCAGCGACGACTTGCCCGATCCGGACACGCCGGTCACGACGACCAGCTGCCGCAGCGGAATGTCGAGGTCCAGTGCGCGCAGGTTGTTCTGCCGCGCGCCACGGATACGGATGGAATCGTGCGCTGGTACGGTCATGGGGGCCCCGCCGGCGATGGGTGCATACGGTCGGGGAGGTCCACGCTACCACGATCTGCCCGGATGTCGGATACTTCGCGGCACAACTATTCCAATGCCGGGAAGCCCAATGCGTTTCCTCTCCGCCCTGATGCCGCGCGAGGCGCGGTTCTTCGCCCTGTTCAACCGCCACGCCGAGCTGATCGTAGAGGGCAGCCGCGCTGCCGCCGAGCTCGTCCGCGACTATGCGGACGAGGCCAAGCGCGCAGCGCTGATTGCGCGGATCGGCGACGTCGAGCGCAGCGCCGACAAGGTCACCTACGAGACCGTCCAGCTGCTGCACTCGACGTTCATCACGCCGTTCGACCGCAACGACATCCACCGGCTGATCTCGGCCATGGACGACATCCTCGACCTGATCCAGGACGCGGCCGAGTCGATGCACCTGTTCGACATCCAGACGCTGCCGCCGGAGGCGCCGCGACTGGCCCGCCTGCTCGAGGACTGCTGCGGCAAGGTGCAGCAGGCGGTGGCGCTGCTCTCGTCGATGGACAATGCGACGAGAGCGCTGGCGCTCGCCCAGGAGATCGACGCGCTCGAGAGCGAGGCCGACGCGGTCGAGCGCGCCGGGATCTCTAGGCTGTTCCGCGAGGAGCAGGACGTCCGGCAGCTGATCAAGCACAAGAACGTCTACGAGTACCTGGAGAACGCGATCGACAAGTGCCAGGACGTCGCCAACGTCATCGAGGCGGTGGTCGTGGAGAACGTCTGAGCATGGATCTGCAGATCCCGCTGATGACGCTCGGCGTGCTGGTCGCGCTGGCGCTGGTGTTCGACTTCATGAACGGCTTCCACGACGCCGCGAACTCGATCGCGACCGTGGTCTCGACCGGCGTGCTGCGGCCCTACCAGGCGGTGGCCTGGGCGGCTTTCTTCAACTTCGTCGCGATCTTCATCTTCCACCTGAAGGTCGCCGCGATGGTGGGCAAGGGCATCGTCGACCCGGTCGCGGTGGACCAGTACGTGATTTTCGGGGCCCTGGTCGGCGCCATAGCCTGGAACCTGATCACCTGGTACTACGGCATTCCGTCGAGCTCGTCGCACGCGCTGATCGGCGGCCTGATCGGCGCGACGATCGCCAAGGCCGGCACGGGCCCGCTGCTCGCGCCGGGCATCATCAAGACCGCGTCGTTCATCTTCATCTCGCCGCTGCTCGGCATGCTGCTCGGCGGGCTGCTGATGATCGGCGTGTCCTGGGCGTGCCTGCGCGCCGCGCCACGGCGGGTCGACCGCTGGTTCCGGCGGCTTCAGCTCGTCTCATCCGCGCTCTACAGCATCGGGCATGGCAGCAACGACGCGCAGAAGACCATGGGCATCATCTGGCTGCTGCTGATCTCGGCGGGCGTCACGACGAAGGATCACCTGCCGAGCTGGGTGATCGTCAGCTGCTACGTCGCGATCGCGCTCGGCACGATGTTCGGCGGCTGGCGCATCGTGAAGACGATGGGACAGAAGATCACGAAACTCCGTCCCGTCGGCGGTTTCGCCGCGGAGACCGGCGGGGCGATCACGCTGTTCCTCGCGTCGAGCCTCGGCATCCCGGTATCCACCACGCACACGATCACCGGCGCAATCATCGGCGTCGGCTCCGCGCAGCGCACGCGAGCCGTGCGCTGGGGCATCGCCGGCAACATCGTGATTGCGTGGATCATCACGATGCCCGCTGCGGCACTGATCGCGGCGGCCGGGTACTGGCTGGGCAAGGTGCTGATCTGAGATGACCCGCGACGAAACCGGCCGCTACCCGCACCTGCTCGCCCCGCTCGAGCTCGGCTTCGCAACGCTGCGCAACCGAGTGCTGATGGGCTCGATGCACACGGGCCTCGAGGACAGCGCGAAGCTGTTTCCCCGCCTCACGAGGTATTTCGCGGAACGCGCGCGCGGCGGGGTCGGGCTGATCGTCACCGGCGGGTTCGCGCCGAACATCGAGGGCTGGACGTCGCCGTTCGGCGGGCGGCTCACGACGCATGCGGCCGCGGCCAGGCACCGGCCCATTACCGATGCCGTGCACGCCGAGGGCGGCCGGATCGCGCTGCAGATCCTGCACACCGGCCGCTACGGCTATCACCCGCTGTCGGTCGCGCCGTCCCGGCTCAAGTCGCCGATCACGCCGTTCACGCCACGCGCCCTGTCGTCCCGCGGCGTCGAGCGCCAGATCCGCGCCTTCGTGCGCTGCGCTTCGCTCGCACGGGAGGCCGGCTACGACGGCGTCGAGGTGATGGGCTCCGAGGGCTACTTCATCAACCAGTTCCTCGTGAAGCACACGAACCGGCGCGCCGACGACTGGGGCGGCGACTATTCGAACCGGATGCGGCTGCCGGTCGAGATCGTCGCGCGCACTCGCGAGGCCGTGGGCAGCGACTTCATCATCGTGTACCGCCTGTCGATGCTCGACCTCGTGCCGGACGGGAGCAGCTGGGACGAAGTGGTGCAGCTTGCGAAGGCGGTCGAGCGCGCGGGCGCCACGATCATCAACACCGGCATCGGCTGGCACGAGGCGCGCGTGCCCACGATCGCGACGTCCGTGCCCCGGGCAGCCTTCGCCTGGGTGACGCGCAAGATGAAGGGCGAGGTCGGCATTCCGCTATGCACGACGAACCGGATCAACACGCCGGAAGTCGCCGAGCAGTTGCTGGCCGATGGATGCGCGGACATGGTCTCGATGGCGCGCCCGCTGCTGGCCGATCCCGAGTTCGTCAACAAGGCCGCGGCGGGACGGGCCGACGAGATCAATACCTGCATCGCCTGCAACCAGGCCTGCCTCGATCACGTGTTCCAACGCAAGATCGCGTCGTGTCTCGTCAACCCGCGCGCGGGCCACGAGACGGAACTCGTGTACGCGCCGGCACCGGCAGCGAAGCGCATCGCCGTGGTCGGCGCGGGACCCGCGGGCCTCGCCTGTGCGACGGTGCTCGCGGAGCGCGGACATTCGGTCGACCTGTTCGAAGCGGCCGCCGGGATCGGCGGCCAGTTCAACATGGCGATGCGGATCCCGGGCAAGGAAGAGTTCGCCGAGACGCTGCGCTACTTCGGGCGGCGCCTCGACGTCGTCGGTGTCCGGGTGCACCTCGGCACGCGCGTATCGGCGGAGCAACTGATCGCCAGCAGTTACGACGACGTCGTGCTCGCGACTGGCGTGACGCCACGCGATCCGCGCATCGACGGCGACGACGAGCAGCGCCGCGCCGGACGCGTGCTGTCCTACATCGACGTGCTGCTGCACGGCCGCCCCGTCGGCCGCCGCGTTGCGATCGTCGGCGCTGGCGGCATCGGCTTCGACGTGGCGGAATTCCTCGTGGCCGGCGGGCACTCGACGTCGACCGACGTCGCGGCCTGGAGGGCCGAATGGGGCGTGGGCGATCCGGCCGCGGCTCGTGGCGGCCTGGTGCCGCCGCGGATCGAGCCTCCGGCACGGCAGGTGCACCTGCTGCAGCGCAAGGCCACGCCGCTCGGCAAGGGCCTCGGCAAGACGACCGGCTGGATCCACCGTGCGGCGCTGCGGATGAAGCGCGTCGAGATGATCGGTGGCGTCAACTACGAGCGCGTCGACGAGCGCGGACTGCACGTCACGTTCGGCGCAGCGCACGAGAAGCCGATGCTGATCGAGGTGGATACGATCGTGCTGTGCGCCGGCCAGGATCCGCAGCGCGAACTGGCAGCGCCGCTGCAGGCTGCCGGCGTCAAGGTGCACCTGATCGGCGGTGCCGACGTCGCGGCCGAGCTCGACGCGAAGCGCGCGATCGACCAGGGCTCGCGACTGGCCGCGAGCCTCTAGCTGCAGGCCATCACTCCAGCGGGAACGGCACCCGCGCCCGGCCGGTCGCGTGATCTTCCACGCGCTTGGCCGCGTGGATCGCCTTCAGCAGCTGCGAGTGGACCTGCACCTCCTGGCCCGACAGCAGGAAGCGGTCCGCGAGCTCGAGGACTTTTTCGAGCAGGTCCCTGCGCTGGTCCAAGTACAGCAGCGCCTTGCCGAGATGGCGCGGGTCGCGCGCCTCGACGTGCAGCACCTCGGCCGTCCGGAGCGCGATGTCGTACTCGGCCGCCGTCGGCTTCTGGCGATAGACGGGCTCGTGCGAATCCGCGTCCGCCGCTTCCTGTGGAACCGGCCGCGACGGCGCAAGCGCACCCTTGCGGGGCGGACCGTGCAGCAGGCTGTTGATCACGTCACTGGTGGTCAGTATCCCGATCACGTGCTCCTGCTCGTCGACGACCGGCACCGCGTGCACGCCGGCTTCCATCATCCGCTCGGCCGCGTCGCCGACGCTCATGTGCGGCTGCAGGCTCACGACCGGCGTGCGCATCAGCTGCGTGATCGTCAGGCGCTCGTCGAGGAACCGCGCGCGATCGACGGTCGCCTTCGGCACGAAGTACTCGAGCTTCATCACGTCCGCCGAGCTCAGCATGCCGGCCAGCTTGCCGTTCCGGACCACGGGCAGGTGGTGGATCGGGTACTGCAGGAAACAGTCGAGGACTTCGCTGACCGGACGGTCTGCTTCGATCACGACCACGGTCTCGGTCATGACGCGCGCTACGGGTTCTTCGGGTCTCATGTCATGCCTCGGCGCGCAGCCCTGCGCAGGTCGGCCTGGGCTGGACCTGGGCGCGCGCTCAACCGCTGCAAGGCTGCACCGGTGGCGGTGCGACTGGACATCCGTACTGCCCGCAGCACTGGCAAAAGGCTAGCGGGACATCCAGACGGTCTCTGCGCTGGTTGCGCCCGGGGCGACGCCGGCGCTGTCGAGCAGCATCTCGACCTTGTCACGGTAACTGCGGCTCAGCTTGATCTCCTGGCCCGACTGGAGACGGAGGAAGCACTCGCCGTTCAGGTGCGGGCGCAGCGCCGCCACGCGCGCGAGGTTGACGATCGTCGAGCGGTGCACGCGCTGGAACAGCCGCGGGTCGAGCATCTCCTCGAGCTCCTTCATCGTCGCACGCAGCACGTGTGTCTGCCCGGCCGCGTGCAGGCACATGTAGTCGCCGGCGGCGTCGACCCAGTCGATCGTCGACACGTCGAGCCGGATCGTCTCGCGGCCGACACGGATCGGCAGCACGGTCGCATGGCGACGCACAGCGCGTCCGGCGGCCGCTGCGAGCGCGTCCGCTTCGATCTCACCCTTGCCCGAGGTCTCGGCGAGCAGCGCCATCAGCTGCTCGCGCTGGGCGACCGCCTGCTGCTGGTGCCACTGCGCACGCACGCGATCGAGCGCGCGCGTGAGCCGGTCGCCATCGACGGGCTTCAGCAGGTAGTCGAGTGCGTGCGCGTCGAAGGCCTGGATCGCGAAGCGGTCGAAGGCGGTCACGAACACGATCATCGGCAGGCTTTGCTGCGGCACCTGCGCGATCACGTCGAGGCCCGACAGGCCCGGCATCTGGATGTCGAGGAACATCAGGTCCGGCGCGAGTTCGGTGATCGCCGCGATCGCCTCGCGGCCGTTGGCGCACTGGCGGACGATCTCGATGTCGGGCGCCTCGCGCAGGCGCAGCTCGAGCCCGCGGCGGGCGAGCGGTTCGTCGTCGACGATGATCGTGCGGATGCTCATGGCTGGACGGCCCGCTCGAATGGTAACTCGATCTCGATCCTGAGGCCCGGCCGCGCGAAGCGCACGGACATCTGCTGGTGCTCGCCGTAGAGCACCGCCAGGCGCTCGCGCGTGTTGCGATAGCCGACGCCCCGGCCCTCGCCGAGGGTGACGCCCACGGGCAGGCCCGGGCCGTCGTCCTGCACGACGAGCCGCAGGGTCCGCTGGTCGGCGTGCGCCTCGATGCGCAGCCGACCACCCTCCTCGCGCGGCCCGATCGCGTGCTTCAGCGCGTTCTCGATCAGTGGCTGCAGGATCAGCGACGGCACCAGCGCCGGCAGCGCAGCGTCCTCGACGTCGAACTCGAGTCGCAGCCGCTCGGCGAAGCGCAGCTTCTCGATGCCGAGGTAGAGGTCGAGCGCGGCCAGTTCCTCGCGCAGCGTCACTTTCTTCATCGGGTCCTGGTCGAGCGTGTGACGCAGGAACTCGGAGAGCCGGCCGACCGCCTGGTTCGCGACCTTGCCCTGGCCGTCGAGAATGAGCGTCGAGATCGCGTTCAGCGTGTTGAACAGGAAGTGCGGGTTCAGCTGGTACCGCAGCATCTTCACTTGCGCTTCCTGTGCGAGCGCGGAGGCCTCGAGCGCCGCCTCGCGCTGCTGCTGCAGCGTCTCGTAGTACTTGATGCCGAAGTACAGGCCCGACCAGCACACGAGCAGGTAGGTGGAACTCAGCGTGCCCGTGAAGATGTCGTACCAGTGCTCGGCTTCCATCCAGTCGCCGACGAACACGCCGTATGAATAGTTGATGATCGCGCGCCAGACGAGTGCCGTGAGCCAGGCGACGAGCAGCACGCCCGCGATCACCACCGGCGGACGGCGACCCCACAGCCGCCGGTACACGTAGCGCAGCGGTGCCGACAGCAGGAAGCCGCTCGCGGCCGCGGCGAGGATTACCTTGATGTACGACGCGGGCTTCTCGTACAGCAGTGCGCCGAGGTACTGCGTGATCAGGTACGCGCTCCAGCCGAGCGTGTGCAGCGCCCAGAACAGCAGGTTGCGATTGCGGCGCAGGTCGTCGAGGGTCACCGGCGGAGCTTAGCGGCCGGCCGACCGGGCAGGGAACGGTTCATCGACGTCACGCTACAGTTCGTCGTATTTCCTGCTCGACCCGCGCGACTTCTCCACCGGGTATTTCTCCGCGTTGCGCACGATCTTCGCGAGCGCCGCCCGCTCGAGATCGACGCCGAGCTTGTCCGCGAGCCGCACCAGGTACAGCAGCACGTCGGCCATCTCCTGCTCGACTGCCGCGCGGGTTTCAGGCGGCGGGTCGCGGCCCTGCTCCTCGGTCAGCCACTGGAATGGCTCGAGCAGTTCGGCCGCCTCGACCGCGAGTGCGGTCGCGAGGTTACGCGGTGAGTGAAACTGGTCCCAGTCGCGCTCGGCCGCGAAGTCCCGGAGCGCGTCGCGCAGGCGATCCAGGCTGTCGGTCATGCGCGGGAAGACCCCGCGTCAGGGAATCTGGATCTTGCCGCGCGGCGGCAAGCCCTGACCCGCGAGCGCCGAGGCTGCCCCGGCTTCAGGGATGACGATCGACGAGGCCTGCTGCCGGCGCATTTCCTGCAGTTCCTTCATCGTCTCCTCGAAGGCCATCTTCGCGCCCTCGGCGAAACCCTCGCAGGCCTCGGCCAGCGTCTTCGCATCGATCTCGAAGCTGAGCGGCAGCGCGCCCGCGGGCGTCATGATCTGGGCCTGGCCGACATACGACGCCGCGCGCGACGGGTCCGGCGTGCCGTCGGCCTTCACCGGCGTCAGCACCCGGATCGTGCCGACCCTGCGATCGGTGAACATGTCCTCGCGGTACAGGTCCTGCGAGTCCATCTTCGGTTCGGGGGCGTTGCTGGGGCCGGCCATGTGCGGAATCCTCGGTGAAAGTCGGATCGACGGATCCGGGGCCGACACGGTACCCGAGGCCGGTCCGCGCGACAACGACGGCTGCGGTCAGAACTGGGCGTCCGGGCCCGGCCCGGGCGCCGGCGGGTTCCAGCCGCTTTCCCGCGGCCAGGGCGTCAGCGCGACGTAATACAGCACGATCAGGTTCACCAGCGGCAGCGACGCGATGATCGCGAGCCACGGCGGGAACCCCATGCGGCCGAAAATCTTCCAGAACGGGACCAGTTGCAGCAGCGACAGGATGGCAATCCAGCGGATCACGTGGGCTCCGGTACGGTGGCGGTGCAGGTGATTCTAGGCCGATTGCCACCGTCGGCGGCGAACACGCGCCCGAGCCGATCGCACTTTGCACGGGCGCGTTGCCTCACCATACTGCGCGGATGTTGCTGGACTCCGTCGCAGGCCCGCGCCGCTCCAGGCGGTGGTGGGCGCCGCTGATACTCGCCCTGGCCTGCCTCGCTGCCAGCGGCTGCCAGACGCTGCATGACATGATGCCGGGAGCCCGCAAGGAGGCGGCCGCCTCGGCCCGTCTGCTGCAGCTCCAGTCACGCAACATGCGATTCGCCGACGAGTACGTCGGGCGCCTCGTCCGCGTCACTCGCAGCGCCGAATACACCCTGACGGATCCGCAGCAGCGCTACCTCCTCTCGGGCTGGCTGCTGGCGCAGGCCAACTCGGCCTACGTCGACGCGTCGGGCGAGAGCCCGGTCATCAGCACGCTCGACCTGGTCTCGCTCGCCACGCTCAGCCGGATGATCATGGAAGAGTCGGCGCCAGAGCAGATACCAGGCGCTGCGGCCACGCTGATCGCAACACACCGGGACCTCGAGGCGCAGGCCTGGCAGCTTGCGAGCGAGATCCTGGACCCCGCGCAGCAGGCGGACCTGCACCGGCTGCTGGTCGAGTGGCGCGCGAAGAACCCGGGCATGCAGAGCGCGCCTTTCATTCGCTTCCAGGAGTACGTGGCGCTGGTGCCGTCAGCGGGCGAGCAGCATCACAAGACGCTGATGCCGAGCAGCCTGATGGCCGTCGTCGGCCTCGACCCGATGGCCGGCCTCGACCCGGCCGTGCGCCAGGTCGAGCAGTCGCGGCTGCTCGCCGAGCGCGCGGTCTTCTATGCGCAGCGCGTGCCGGTCATCATCGACCTGCAGCTCGACCGCTCGCTCAACCGGGTCGCGGCGGGCCCCGAGTCGCGGAAGCTGCAGCAGCAGACGGCGAGCCTGACCGACTCCGTGGCACGGTTCGCGTCCGCGGCCGAGGCGCTGCCGGATGATTTCGCGCGCGAGCGCGAGGCACTTGTGAACCAGCTCTCGGCGCTGCTGGAGTCCAAGTCAGCCACGTTGACGCCGATGCTGCTCGAGCTCCGCGGTGCCCTCGAAGCGGGCAACACGACGGCCACGTCCGTGGACCAGGCCGTGCACTCGATCGACACGCTGGTGGCGCGCTTCGAGAAGAAGCCCGGTGAGCCGCGCGGCAAGCCGTTCGACGTCAACGAGTACACGCAGGCGGCG
>Ga0115028_10000094_pt1 | contig 11516 bp, 8 predicted proteins | sample Plant_0915_D1_FD_83894 | JGI IMG/M metagenome (GOLD analysis project Ga0115028, IMG submission 83894) | Wetland microbial communities from Old Woman Creek Reserve in Ohio, USA - Plant_0915_D1 | ecosystem: Environmental > Aquatic > Freshwater > Wetlands > Sediment ... | reverse complement strand
CCCTAGTACGAGAGGACCGGGATGGACGAACCTCTGGTGTTCCAGTTGTCGCGCCAGCGGCAGCGCTGGGTAGCTAAGTTCGGAAAGGATAACCGCTGAAAGCATCTAAGCGGGAAACCTACCCCAAGATCAGATATCCCTCCTCAGGGGAAACCCTGAGGACTAAAGGCCCCTTGAAGAACACGAGGTTGATAGGCCAGGTGTGTACGTGCGGTAACGCACTAAGCTTACTGGTACTAATTGGCCGTGCGGCTTGGCCACAAAATAACTTGCACGACCGCAGAACGCAGGCTACATCGCATATAAGTTGTCCGTCATCCGAAAACACGCTTTTCGGTGGCTATGGCGAAGAGGCAACACCCGTTCCCATCCCGAACACGGAAGTTAAGCTCTTCAGCGCCGATGGTACTGCACGGGGTCCTGTGTGGGAGAGTAGGTCGCCGCCGAAATTTCTTTAAAACCCGGGTCGAAAAGGCCCGGGTTTTTTTTCGCTCTTCCTTTCCCCCTCCTCCTTTTTGCTCCACCAATAATCTGGCACCTTAATTGCTGATTATATCACGTCACCGATACGGCTTTCAGCCGGGGCCAGCCAAAACGGTCGTCCCCAGCGGCATCTATCTTAAAATTATAATAAAATTTAGATTGTTGGCTCGCATATGGGCGCTCGTGGGCTCAAGACTAAAATCGCGTTAAACATCACCGTGTTCCTGCTGATAGGCATGGTCTCAATCGATGTCGTCACTATGTTGACGGCCCAGCGCAACCTTGTACGCAATGAACTCACCAAGGGCAAGGCACTTGTCCGCATCCTGCGCGAACACCTCGGTTCTAACATCCTATGGGGAGACCAGATAAAAAGCGAGCATTCGCGTGAGCGACTGCACACAGTGCTGACAGAAGCGGGCATCGACTGTTTTTTCCTTCTTGCTCAGAACCTGCACCACATCGGATTCGGTACCCAAACCTGTTCTAAGGACGATGAGATTGTCGTGCAGACGCAGAAAGCGCTGACATCCGGCGACGAGATCGTGATCTTTTCCGGCAGCACCTTCGGTCTATTTTGGAACCAACCTGAGCGAATCGTCATCAGCTCACCCGTTGCGGCGGGAGTTGAGGTAGGCTCGGCTTTCAGTATCGCGATCCCGCTCGGAGCCGCATACCGCTCGCTGCGCCAGACCCACCATATTCTGCTGCTCTACGTTTTCGTGAACACCGCCGTACTATCGTTTCTCGGAATCTACCGGGTGATAAAGATGTACCTCCAGCCGCTTGGGCGGCTGGCCAAGCGGGCAGAGGATTACAAGGAAGACGACGAACTGTTGTTCAGCGTGCGCAAGGAGGACAACGAGCTGCTTCGACTGTCATCGGCTCTGAACACCCTCATGCGGCGGCTCGCCGAGGAGAGATCGAAACTGCGCGCGACCGTTAGTTCCCTGGAAACTGCAAATTACGAGTTGCAAAGGGCTCAAGAGGAAATGGTTCGCGCCGAAAAACTGGCCTCCGTCGGTCGTCTTTCGGCCGGGATTGCCCACGAAATCGGGAACCCTATTGGCATTGTGACGGGGTATATCGCCCTGCTGAAACAACCCGGTATCTCCGAGGATGAGCGCTTGGAGTATCTCGTGCGCACCGAAAGCGAAGTGGAACGCATCAATGCGATCATCCGCCAGATGCTCGAGATCTCGCGTCCTTCACCCAACGGTCCCCGTTTGGTGGCGGTCAACCAGGTGCTGGTTGACTTGCACCATATGCTCGAGCTGCAGCCGTTCATGTCGCGGGTTCGTGTGGATGTTCAAACGGCGACGAAAAACGATACCGTCAGAGCCGATCCCGACCGTCTGCGACAGGTCTTTTTGAACCTCGCCATCAACGCCGCCGACGCCATTGCCGCCCGCCACCCGGTTTCGGGCGGCGAGTTGCATATTGTCTCTTCCGAGGCCGCCGACGACGGGGCGCAAAACGGTCAGAACTCACGATGGCTGCAGGTGCGGTTCCGGGACAACGGCGCCGGAATTCCCCAGGAGATCCTTCCGTTTATTTTTGATCCGTTTTACACGACCAAAGAACCAGGCAAGGGAACCGGACTCGGTCTTTCAGTCAGTTTCATGATCATCCAGGGTTTTGGTGGACTGCTGGAGGCAGAGAGCACGGTCGGAGAGGGGACGACCATGACCGTGCGGCTGCCGATCATCCCCCCGGCGTTTGCGGCCGACCATCTCTGGCTCGGGGCGTCGTCAAATCCATCTTGCCAGTTGGATCCCCCGGCACACCCTCTGGAGGCTGTCCCATGAGTATCGCGTCGCAGAAAATCCTCGTCATCGATGACGAAGTGAACATGTGCCACATGCTCGCTACGGTATTGCGCAAGGCCGGGTACGCCGTAGACACGGCTGCAGACGGGCAGGCCGGGCTGCAAAAGACGATTCAGCAAGACTACGACTACATCTTGTGCGACGTCAACATGCCGGTGATGAACGGTATGGATTTCTTGAAGACCGTGATCGATCGGCCAGCCCGCAGCTGCGTCATCATGATGTCCGCTTACGGCAGCATCGACACTGCAATCGACGCCATGAAGCATGGGGCCTACGACTACATCTCCAAGCCCTTCAAGCCGGACGAGGTCTTGCTGACCCTCAAGAAAGCCGAGGAACGCGAGAGCCTGAAGCGCGAAAACCGAAGACTGAAGGCCAGGATCGAGGAGATCGAGAAAGATTTCGCTTTTGGGGACATGGTGGGCCGCAGCCCCAGCATGTCCAGCATGTTCGAGCTCGCGCGCAAGGCGGCGCGCTATTCGACCACCGTGCTCATCCTGGGCGAAAGCGGTACCGGTAAAGAACTGGTCGCGCGCGGCATCCACAACGAGGGGGAGCGCGCCGGCAAGCCGCTCGTGCCCATCAACTGCGGCGGCATTCCGGAGACGCTGCTCGAGAGCGAGCTGTTCGGCTATAAGAAGGGGGCGTTCACCGGCGCCGACCGCAACAAGAAAGGCCTCTTTCAGGAAGCCGACGGCGGCACCATATTTTTGGACGAGATCGGAGAGCTGCCGCTGTCGCTACAGGTGAAACTCCTGCGCGTTCTTCAGGAGAGCGAGATTCGGCCGGTCGGAGAGGCCAAGGCCACGCGGGTGGACGTGCGCGTGATCGCGGCGACCGGAAAGCATCTGGATGAGGAGGTCCGGCAGGGCCGTTTTCGCGAGGATCTCTACTACCGGCTGAACGTTCTCACCATCGCCCTGCCGCCGCTGCGCCAGCGACCGGAAGACGTGCCCTTCCTGTGCCAGCATTTTCTGGAACGTTTTAACCGCAAGCTGGGCAAGGACATCTCGGTCATCAGCCCGGCCGCCATGGGGCGCTTGCTGGAATACGGCTGGCCGGGCAACGTGCGCGAGCTCGAAAACGTCATAGAACGGGGCGTCCTGCTGGCGGAGGACTCCATGCTGATGCCCGAGCACCTGCCCCCGACCCTGAACCTGCGCCGGGAGACAGCGGAACTGGAGCCTTCCCCGGTCGGCCTTTCGCTGAAGGAGGCTCAGCGCGTCATCGAGAAAAAACTGATCACCAAGGCCCTGGAGGAAACCCGCGGCAATCGCACGCAGGCCGCGCGTTTGTTGGAAATCAGCCACCCCTCGCTGTTGAGCAAAATCAAAACCTACGGCATACCGTTGTGACGCGGGTGGGCGGGGGAAAGCTCGAGGACGGGGCAACGGGCGCGCGAGCGGTGCTGCAGGATACTCACCGCCGCGCCGCCGGCATGTCTCCGAAGCTTATTCCGGGAGGCCGTTGATCTTGTTGCGGAGTTTTCCGGAGCACTTGAAGGTGATCACACGCCGCTGCCGCAGCATGAGATCCTCCCCGGTCGCAGGATTGCGGCCGCGCCGCTGATTCTTTTGTTTGACGCAGAACTTGCCGAAGCCCGACACGAGGACATCTTCGCTTTTTTCAAGGTTGCCCTTGATGATCTCAATCAGCATCTCCACCAGATCGACCGACTGTTTCTTGGTGAAGCCGACTTCGTGAATCCGCGCGACGATGTCGTCCTTCGTCACCGCCATAGACGCCTCCTGCACTCCAGATTCATCCGGCTCGAACCATCCCCCTGCTTCAACCCGCTCCCGCCGTGTCAAAAAGGTCTAATACCCTGACACCGCCTTGAACAGGTCATCCGCGAGTTGGCGTGGCCCTCGAGCGGCTATTCGTTCACGCGTTCCGTCTGCTCGGGTTTGGGCGGCAGGACCGCCTCGACCTTTTTCATGATGCTGTCGACACTGCGCATGATCTCGTCAATTTCGGCCTTCAGATCGAGGTCTTCAAGATCCTTCATGAACTGTCGTCCTGTGAGTTGCGGTGGGTCTGCGATTACTGCGATTTCAGACTAACCGGAAACCCTACCGGTGTCAAGCCTGCCGGCTTAAAATCCATATATTTTTCAACTGATTACTGCTGAAAACCGAATTCGGGCTCCGACATGTGGGTTGCAATAGGAGCAGGTTTGGTTTACTGTCACAAGTTTGAAACACAAGGCGTTGCAGACGGTAACACCAGGGGGTCTGCTTGACTGGCGGTTGAACGGGATACCATCTCCGGCATTCCTGTGCCGTTCTCCGTGGCGGATTAAGCAAAAAGCCCCGCGCTCGAATGCGCGGGGCTTACGGTGTTCAGTTGGAGCCGCCTCTCGGAATCGAACCGAGGACCTGCGCATTACGAGTGCGCTGCTCTACCTCTGAGCCAAGGCGGCTTATACTATAGGGGATTACGAATCCGTCGCTCTGCCGATTGGACTCCGTCGGCACCGGCTGGGTTTTCTACTGAGTTTATGGCGCAAAATCAAGACATAATTGATGCGTCTCAGGCCGTGGCGGCCATCGTCGACCGCACCGGTCCGGTGGACGTTTGCGGTCTTTCCGGCAGCGAGCGGGCCTATCTCATAGCCGCCGTGCTTGAGCGCTGGAAGGCGTCCATTTTAGTGGTGGTGCCTTCGATCGAGGACGCGCAGCAACTGGCGGAGGAGCTTCGCTTTTTCACTCGTCGCCGGGAAGTCCCGTTGCTCGTGTTCCCGGGCTGCCATGTCCTGCCCTTGAAGTTCCTCTCATACCATAATGAAACGGCCGCCGAGCGCCTGCGGGTGCTCTACCGGCTGATGTCGGACGACACCCCGACCGTTGTGATCGCGCCCGTGTCGGCGCTCATACAGCGACTGATCCCGCGCCGGGAGCTCAACCGCTATGCCGAGCTGATCGTCGAAGGGGAGGAAACCGACCGCGAGCGCCTGATGACCAAGCTCATTGCCGGCGGGTATCTGCGGACGGCCATCGTGGAAGACCCCGGGGATTTCTCGGTGCGCGGCGGCATTGTCGATGTCTTCTCGCCGCTGTACCCGGACCCGCTGCGGATCGAGTTCTACGGGGACCGCGTGGAGAGCCTGCGCTTCTTCAACGCCGGGGACCAGCGCCGGATCGGATCCCTGGCCGAGGCCGTGATCCTGCCGGCGCGCGAATCGATCCTGTCCCCGGAGACATTACCCGAAATTCTGCAGCGGGTCCGGCTGCTCGCGGCGGAGCTGAACCTGCCCACGACTCAGCTTCGCACCATCACCACGCGCCTGGCGAACCAGGAAGCATTCCCGGGCGTGGACGGCATGCTGCCGCTGGTCTACCCGGGGCTCGACGGATTTCTGGATTACCTGCCCGCCCAGGCGCTGTGCATCCGCGTCGATCCCGAGCGCCAGGACACCGCCGCGGCGGAGGTCCGAGAGCAGACCCGGGCCAACGACAGCGCGTGCCGCGATGCCGGCAAGTTCTGCGTGCCCCCGGATCAACTCTATCTCCCATGGGAAGAGGTGCGGGAACGGCTGCAGCGCCTGAAGCCGGTCGGGTTCAAGCTCTTGGAACTGACGGGAGCGACGGCGGCCGCGGACCCCGGTGCGCGCCGCCCCATGAGTGTCCTCATCCAGGGCAACGGCGAGCTGTCGGCCGCCCTGCGGCGTACCCACGGGAAGGAGCAACTGCTGCAGCCGCTGGCGGACTGGGTCTGGGAACATCGCCGCGCCGGCCGCCGGGTGCTTATCACGTGTCGAACCAAATCCCAGGCGGAACGCCTCGCCTCGCTGCTGTTGCCCTACGGCCTGCAGTTCGAGCGGTCCGACGGGGTGCCGGGGAAGGCGGGTCCCGTGGCGGCGCTCTGCCTGGGGCGATTGCGCGGCGGTTTCGTGTGGCCGGCCGAGAGCCTGGCGGTCGTGACCGAGGACGAGATCTTCGGGACGCGTCGCGTGCACCGCGCCAAGGCCGCGGGCAAGCTGCGCGCCCAGCTTCTCAACCTGCAGGAACTCAAGCAGGGAGATCTCATCGTGCACGCCGACCATGGCATCGGGCAGTACGAGGGCCTGCAGAAGCTCACGGTCGAAGGGGCGCGCAACGATTTCCTGACGCTGACCTACCAGGGCGGGGACAAGCTCTATCTGCCGGTGGACCGCATGGGCATGGTGCAGAAATACCTCGGGGTAGAGGGGCACACGCCCGCGCTCGACCGGCTCGGCGGCAAGTCCTGGGAGCGCGCCAAGGAGCGCATCAAGCGCTCGGCCGAAAAGATGGCCGGGGAGCTGTTGAAACTCTACGCGGAACGCAAGGTGGCAGAGGGGTACGCCTTCGGTTCCGCCGACGCCTATTTCCGCGACTTTGAGGGCGGGTTCGCCTACGAAGAGACGCCGGACCAGCTCAAGGCCATCGACCAGGTGCTCGAGGACATGCACCAGGGGCACCCGATGGACCGCCTGGTGTGCGGGGACGTGGGCTACGGGAAGACCGAGGTGGCGCTGCGGGCGGCCTTCATGGCGGCGACCAACGGCAAGCAGGTGGCCGTTCTGGTGCCGACCACCATCCTGGCCGAGCAGCACTATGCCACGTTCCGCAACCGCTTCCAGCACCACCCGGTGAACATCGCCTGCCTCAGCCGCTTCCGGTCCCGCAAGGAGCAGCAGGCCATCGTGGCGGGCCTCAAGTCCGGCGCGGTGGACATCGTGGTCGGGACGCATCGCCTGATCCAGAAGGACATCGCGTTCAAGGACCTGGGGTTGCTGGTGCTGGACGAGGAGCAGCGCTTCGGCGTGCGCCACAAAGAGAAGCTCAAGGCCATGCGCGCGAGCGTGGACGTGCTCGCGCTTACGGCCACGCCGATACCGCGCACCCTGCACCTGTCGCTGGTGGGGGTGCGCGACATCAGCCTGATCCAGACGCCGCCCGAGTTCCGCAAATCGATCATCACGTGCATCTCCGAGTTCGATACGGCCGTGATCGCGGAGGCCGTGCGCCGGGAGCTGAAACGCCAGGGGCAGATCTACTTTGTGCACAACCATGTCCACAGCATCCACAAGATGGCCCGCATCCTCCAGGAACTCGTCCCGGAGGTGCGCCTGGACATCGCTCACGGCCAGATGAGCGAGGATGAGCTCGAGCGGGTCATGTACCGTTTCCTGAACCGGGAAATCGATCTGCTGGTGTGCACGACCATCATCGAATCCGGCCTGGACATCCCCTCGGCCAACACGATCATCATCAACCGTGCGGACTGCTTCGGCCTGGCGCAGATCTATCAGCTGCGCGGCCGCGTGGGGCGTGCCGAGGAACAGGCCTTCGCTTACCTGCTCGTCCCCGACGAGGGCCAGCTCACGGCCGAGGCGCGCAAGCGGCTCAAAGTCCTGATGGAGCACAGCGATCTCGGGTCCGGCTTCCAGATCGCCATGAGCGACCTTTCGATCCGCGGCGGGGGGACCATCCTGGGCGCATCCCAGTCCGGTCACATCGCCGCGGTCGGCTACGACATGTTTCTCCAGCTCATGGAGGAGGCGGTCTCCGATCTGAAGGGGGAACCGGTGGCCCAGCCGCTCGACCCCGAGATCAACCTCCCGCTGTCGGCCTACCTGTCCGAGGCCTACGTGCCGGACATCGACCAGCGCATGACGCTCTATCGGCGCCTGGCCCGGATCACGGAGCTCTCCGAAATCGGGGACGTCCGCAGGGAGCTGAACGACCGTTTCGGCCCGCTGCCCGAGGAGGCGACCAACCTGCTGTTCAAGATCATGCTGAAAGTCCTGGCGCGCGCTTCCGGGATGGCGCGCCTCGACGTCAAGGACCAGCGCATGGTCATGTATTTTTCGGAGCACCACCCGCACGCCGCCCAGGCGGTGGTCGATCTCGTGCTCGCCGACCCGGAACGTTACGAAATGTCCCCGGACGGGGTGGTCAAGGCGCGGCTGATGCAGCCGGGCACGCTCGGCCAGCTGGCGCAGGCCAAAAACATCTTGCAAGCCGTCTATCAGCGTGTTAATAGTCAAGAAAATTAAATTCTTATCCAATCTTCCGGCCGGCGGGTCAGACCCGTCGAAACCGGTGTGGAGCATGCGGTGACCGCACGAAACGGCCTATGGATGGGCCGGGGGATCGTTTTGGCCGGGGTGCTGTGGACGATGGCCTGCGGGCCGTCTACCCCTGAGCCCGCAGACGATTACCTCGTGCGCGTAGGCCGGCACAAGGTCACCGCACAGGAGTTCCTGCAGGCGTTCGAGTTGACCAAGACGGCCCACCCGGGCGGCATCGATCCATCCCCCGTCGTACTTCAGGATGCGCGGCGTCGGCTGCTCGATGAACTCGCAACCGAGCTGGTGTTGCTTGCCCGCGCTGACGTGGCGGGGGTGGCCGTGGCCGAGTCCGAGCTTGAAGCCGCGGTCGAGGCGGTGCGGTCGGACTACCCCCCGGGGGTGTTCGAGCAGACCCTGGCCGAGGCGGCCGTTCCGCTCGAAGCGTGGAAGAAACGGATGCGGTCGCGCCTGGTGATGGACAAGCTCATGGCCGTGGAACTTCAGCCCCGGATTGCCATCACCCCCGAGGAGGTGGCGGCCTACTACGACCAGCACTATCGTGGGAAGGCTGCAGGTGCGGACTCCGGGGAACGCTTCCTGCGGCTGCAGGAGACCATCGTGGCCGACCTCGGGCGACGCAAGCTCGAAGAGGCCTTCGTCGTCTGGGTCGACGGGCTGAAACGCACCTATCCGGTCGAAGTGAACCAGGCCCTCTGGGCGCAGATGGCCGACTCGGCACCTGTCGCTGCCCCGCCGCCCGCGGGGAAGTGATCCCGCGGCGCTAACCCGAAGAGGCACAACGATCCATGAGACTGGGGACCTGCTTTCTGCTGGCGATTCTGACTGTGGCCCTCCTCACCCCCTCGTCCGCACCGACTGCCCAAACCGAAACGGTCGATCGCATCGTCGCGGTCGTGAACGAGGACATCATCACCCAGTACGATGTCGAGCAGGTGCTGCGGCCGATGATCCAGAACCTGCGCGGCCAGGGTCTGTCGGCGGAGCGCGAACGGCAGGCGATTGCCCGGATGCGCGGCGATGTCCTCAACAACCTGATCGACGGCAAGATCACCGAGCAGGAGGTCAAGCGATATAAGATCGCGGTGACCGACGAGGAAGTCGAGGCCTACATTCGTCAGTTCAAGGAACGGCGATCGCTGACCGACGAGAGCCTCAAGGCCATGCTGGCGCAGGAGGGGGTGACCCCGGAGGAGTATCGCAAGGAGATTCGGCTCCAGCTGCAGCGCACCCGGCTGGTGAACCGGGAAGTCCGCTCGAAGGTCGTCATCACACAGGAGGATATCAAGAAGTACTACGAGAAGAACAAACAGAAATACGGCGGCAGTACCCAGTACTATCTCTGGAACCTCTTCGTGAAGCTGCCGCCGGGAAGCGGGCCGTCGGAACGTACCGCGGCCAGGGAACTGCTGGCCCGGGCGTCCGCGGAACTGGCGTCGGGCCGGGCGTTCGAGGAACTCGCGCGGGCCCACTCCCGCGGCGAGCAGGGGATCGAGGGGGCGGACCTGGGGTGGTTTCGGATCGACGAGCTCAACCCGCAGTTGCGCCAGGCGGTCCAGAACCTGAAGGCGGGCCAGAGCTCCGCGACCGTGGAGTCGGACTTCGGTTATCAGATCGTCTACCTCCAACGCATCGAGCAAACCGCCGCCAAACCGCTGCCCCAGGTAGAGGCCGAAATCCAGGACATCCTCTACCGCGAGACCGTGGACAACCGTTTCGCCAGCTGGATTGCCGAGCTGCGCAAGCGCTCCCACATCAAGGTCGTGGAACCATGAGCCGTCGGCTGATGCCCCGCCGCCGATTCGGAAGCGAGACCGTATGAGCACGGGCAGCGTCGACACGGGCCGGACGTCTTCCCTGCGCGAGCCGACCTTCGGGCGTTACCTCCAGACCGTGCGACTTGAACGCGGCCTCCGGCTGGAAGCGGTGGCGGACGAGACTCGAATTGCGCCCAGCACCCTGAAGGCGATCGAGGCCGAAGACTTCGACCGCCTGCCTCCCGACGTATTCCTCAAAGGGTTCCTGCGGGCCTTCGCCCGCGCGGTCGGCGCCGACGAGCGTGAAGCCATAGCACTCTACCTGGAGCACTGTCGCTTCCAGGCGGTCGGCCGCCCTGCTGCGCCTCCCCTCCCCGCGGCCGCGGCGCGCAGCGCAGGCGCCTGGAAGCTGGCGCTCCTGCTGGCCGCCCTCGCGGGCCTCGTCGCGCTGTCGGCGCTGGCTTACCGGTACTGGTCTCCGGAGGGTACGGCCGAGGCTCCGCCGCAGCCGTCACCGGCGGCTGTGCCCGCCGCAGCGCCCGTCCAGCCCCCGTCAGAGGCGACCAAGAGACCCCACATGCCGGCTGCCCCCGTCTACGTCCTGGTGATCTCGGCTCAGGACGAGAGCTGGGTCAAGGTCTCCATCGATCAGGGGACCCCGTCCGAGTATCGTCTGAAGGCCGGCGGTCAACTCCGTCTGGAAGCTGCGACCGGCTTCAACCTGCTGGTAGGGAACGCGGCCGGGCTCAAGATGACCCTCGACAACCGGCCGGTCCCGATCCCGGGCAGGCGCGGCGAAGTCGTCAACCTGCAACTGCCCTGAGGCGCAAGGGCGCCTCGCGCCCGGCGGATGCAAGCGCACATGTCCCAGTTCTCCACCTCGGCCATACTCCTTCGGCGGACGGACTACGGCGACTACGATCTCATCCTCTCGGTCTTCTCCCTCGAGCGCGGCAAGCTTTCCCTCATCGCGAAATCGGCTAAAAAGAGCAGCCGCCGGTTCCCCGGCGTGCTCGAACTTTTTTCCGAGATGGACCTCGTGGGGTCAACCGGCCGCGGGCGCGGACTGGCAGTGCTGCAGGAAGCCGCTCTGAAGCAACCGTTCGCGCGGATCCGTTCCGCACCGCTGCGGGTGGCGTACGCCAGCTACTGGGCGGAGCTGGTGAACGACTGGATGGAGGAAGGCGTGGAGCAGCCCGCCCTTTACGGTCTCCTGCGCCACGTGCTGGGGGAGCTGGACCGCGGGGAGGTGCCGGAGGCGGTGCTCAGCGTCGTCTTCCAGATGCGCTTTCTCAGGCTCTCGGGGCACGACCCCAACCGGGCGTGCTGTGTCCTCTGCCGTCGGGAGGTCGACTGCATCCCGCCCGGCCGGCTCGGGGTGGATGTCGT
>Ga0115028_10000093_pt1 | contig 11547 bp, 9 predicted proteins | sample Plant_0915_D1_FD_83894 | JGI IMG/M metagenome (GOLD analysis project Ga0115028, IMG submission 83894) | Wetland microbial communities from Old Woman Creek Reserve in Ohio, USA - Plant_0915_D1 | ecosystem: Environmental > Aquatic > Freshwater > Wetlands > Sediment ... | reverse complement strand
GACGGAACGCAGCTTCGGGCTCATCGGGTTGGGGGACCCCAGGATCAGGCCCAGCAACGCGAATATGCCGCCTTCGCCCCGGTTGTCGGCCTTGAGGACAAACCCTACATATTTGACGCTGACCACGATGATCAACGACCAGAAGATCAGGGAGGCGACACCCAGGAGGTTCGTCGGGTTGATGGCCACGGCGTGCGGCCCGTTGAAGCATTCGCGGACGGTGTAGAGCGGGCTGGTGCCGATGTCCCCGTAAACGACACCGAGAGCCCCGATGGCCAGGGCAGCCGTATTTTCGTGCACCTTGCGGTGAGGGGTAGCGTCGGGCGGGTGGGGTGCGGCGCACGCGTCCGCGCTGCCGCCTTGAACCTCTGCCATGTCGCAGGCCTCCGGAAGTTGGATGCGGGAGAAGCCGCCCTCCGGTCTCCTCCGAAGGTTCTCCTCATCGATGCCGGCGAGGTTAGCTGAAGGGATAGGGCCGAAGAGGTTGCCCATCGCTGGTTCGCGATTCGCCCCGGTGTCACGGGTCCCCCGCTTCCGGCCGGGCCGGAATTAGGCGGCGGTAACTTAGCCTTGAACCCTTTTAGTGTCAAGGACTGCGGTCGCTCAGGCCGCCTTCCCCCGGCGGCGGCTGAGCTGGATCCGGACCACCTCGATCACGCTCGGGATGGCCGGGATCAGCACGAGGGCGATGATGACCAGGCTGAAGTTCTTCTGGATGACGGGAATGTTGCCGAACCAGTAGCCGGACAGCACGAAGATCAGTACCCAGAGGATGCCCCCGAACACGTTGAAGAAGAGGAAGCGCGGGTAGGTCATGCTGCCGATGCCGGCGACGAAGGGGGCGAAGGTGCGGATGATGGGCAGGAAACGGGCAATCACGATGGTCTTGCCGCCGTGCTTTTCGTAGAAGCGGTGGGTGCGCAGCAGGTATTCCCGGTTGAGAAAGCGGGCGTGCTCCTCGTGGAAAACCTTGGGGCCGACGTAGTGGCCGACCGAGTAGTTCACGGTGTCGCCGAGGATGGCCGCGACCATCAGGATCAGCATGACCCAGGTGACGTCGAGCGCGCCGATGGCCGCCATCGAGCCGACGGCGAACAGGAGCGAGTCGCCCGGGAGGAACGGCGTCACCACCAGCCCGGTTTCGCAGAAGACGATGATGAAGAGGATGACATAGACCCAGGTGCCGTAGTCGGCGCACAGCGTCCGCAGGTGGCGGTCGATGTGCAGCACGAAGTCGATCAGCATCATGATAACGTCCATCAGGTCCTTCCCAAGACGCCAGTGACTAAAGCGAGTTGAACTGAGTTGAACCACCTCCCAGGGCAGGAGGTAATTTCTCCCTGTGGGAGCGGCTTTCCAGCCGCGACGATCGAGGCTGAAAGCCTCTCCCACCAAACACCCAACACACCCTGCAAAGCAAACGTGCCCGCTGGCAGGCACGTTTGCTTAAGAGTACCACCGATCCGCACAAAATAGAACCCGCCTCACCGCTGGGCGCCCGGGTCGTCGTAGGACTTGAGCATCGCATATTGCTGCTTGAAGTAGGGCAGGTGACGCTTGAGGCGACCGAAGACAATGCGGGCGAGGATGTAGCAGATGAGGAAGACGACGACGTAGTTCACGCCGGCGGTATAGAACGGGACGGGGATCCCGCTCTCCGCAAAATGCGGCTGCATCCAGTCCAGGGCGAAGAAAATCGGCCACATCGAGGCGGCCGACAGGCCGAACTTGTTGAAGAAGACGTGGCCGTAGGCGTCGTTGGCCTGCTTGTTGAGGGCCGTGTAGCTCGCCGCGTCGCCTCGCCGCAGGGCCTCCTGCGACAGCTCGCTGAATTTCGCAAGATTGTCGTTCAGGCGGTCGAGGTGCCGCCGGTTGACCTTGAAGACGAGCGAGATGGTGAGCTCCCCGACCACCACGACCGCCAGGCACAGCAGGAGGGTGCCGATGAGCCCGTCGGCCGCCTGCACTCCGGTCAGGCTGTAGAGGGCCAGGATGTATGGATCGAGGTAATACCACATGACAGCGTGCCTGCGGCGCGGCGATGGCCATGAAAAAAGCCCGGGCCCCGCGACCGGGCCCGGGCTTCCGGTTGAGTCGATCAGATCTCAGGCGATCACATCGGCACCCACGACCGGCCGAAGAAGCCGCGGCTGAGGTAGCCGATGCCGACGTACAGGGCCAGCACGATGAAGAGCAGCTTCAGCCACTTTTCCGGGATGTACTTGGCCGTCCGGGGCCCGATCATGGAGCCGACGAACACCCCGACCAGCTGGGTCCCGACCATGGCCCAGTCCATGCCCGCACCGGCCACGTTGATGTAGGTCGCAATGCTGGTGATCATGCTGATCAGCACGGCCAGGGCCGAGGTCCCGGCCACCACGAACATGGGCAGCCCGACGATGCTGGTCAGGTAGGGCACGTACAGGAAGCCGCCGCCGACCCCGATAAAGGCCGAGATCGCCGCGATGACCACGCCGCCGAAAAAGGCCGCAATGGGGCTGAACGAGAACTCCGTCCCGAAGAAGGACATGACGGACTTGGTGACGCCGAAGGATTTCAGCGAGATGCCGGCATCGCTGATGTCTTTTTTCTCCTTCACGGTCTTTTCGAACGCCTGGGCGGCGGCCTTGGCGGCCTTCTTGCCGGCCTGCCCCTTGGGAGTGAGCTCATAAATAAGGACGAACCCCACGACCAGCACGAAGACGCCGAACCACCCCTGATACTGACTGAAACTGACCTTGCCGCCGGTCAGCGAGGCCGCGAGGTAGGCGCCCACGATGGACCCGACGCCCAGCGCCAGTCCGAGCGGCCAGGACATGCGCTTGGCCTTCAGGTAGTTGATGACGCTCAGGATCGAGGACAGCCCGACCAGGAACTGGTTGGAGGTGCGGATGCTGTCGGTCAGGGTCTTGTTGAGCCCCGGGGCCGTTTCGCGGAACCCGCGCACGTAGTCGCCCAGGCCGTAGACCGTCATATGGCCGACGCCCGCCATGATGCCGCCGAATGCCCCGACGGTCGAAAAGATCCATCCGACCCAGGTCGCCCACAGGAGCGACAGGATCAGCCCGACCTGCGGAGCTCCCGGTATCCCGAAAACGCCGCGCGGCGCCGCGGGATCGATCTGGCCCTTGCCCTTGCCCTCGGGGGCCTTTGCGATTTCCTGGCCGAGCTTGCCGGGCAGGCCCAAATTGTTGCCCACGGTCTTGGGAGCTGGCTTCTGTTCGCCAGCCGTCGCGGGCGGAGCCGGAGCCGGGGTCGGGCTCTGAGCCCAGACGCCGGATGTCATCGACAAGAGAAACGCGACCGCCACTACTGTCAACGCTGCTTTAACCGAAAAACGTCTTGATGCCATTTGCCCTCCTGCCTGCTGGATTTAAAAATGAACCCCGTTCGGAAAATACAGATGCTCTCGATCGAGAGGCGGCCGAGTTTATGGCAGTCGCGAGGCGTTGTCAACCCGTGTTTGCCTCCGCGCGGCAGCCGCCGCGGCGATTGACCCGCGGCGGTTTCCCATGTACTGTCGCCGCATCCCGATTCGCGTGCGATCGAGGAAGCTATTGAACCGAGGAGGCCCCATGATCAACGTCATCGCCACCATCAAGGTCAAGCCGGGGAGCCGCGAGAAGTTCCTGGGCATTCTGGCCGGTGTCGCGCCCCAGGTGCGCGCGGAAAAGGGGTGCGTCGCGTACGTGCCGACCGTGGACATCGAGTCCGGGATCCCGGTGCAGGTGGGCCTGCGGCCGGACGTCGTCACGATCGTCGAGGCCTGGGAGAGCCTGCCGGACCTCATGGCGCACCTCAAGGCGCCGCACATGCTGACCTACCGCGAGAAGGTCAAGGACATCGTGAAGAACGTCAGCCTGCACGTCCTGGGCCCGGCCTGAGGACGGGCATGGGTTCCGCGGACCCGCGCCCGGATGCCCCGATCCCGGCGGCCAGCCTCATCCTGGCCCGGCCGGCGGCCGGCCGGCTGGAAGTCTGCCTGCTGCGGCGCAGCGACGAGAGCCGATTCATGCCGGGCAGCTACGTCTTCCCGGGCGGCTGGATCGATGCCTCCGACCGTGACGCGGCGTTCTGGCAGGCGCGCTGCGACCTGTCGCCCGATGACGTCGCGAGTGGCCTGGCGCGCGGGATCGACGCGGCGACGGCGATGGGCGCGGCCGTCGCCGCCGTGCGGGAAACCTTCGAGGAGGCCGGGGTGCTGTTCGCGCGAGGACCCGGCGCTCCATTCGAACGGGCAGAGTTCCGTCGCTGTTTCGAGCAGGGCGACCTGGTCCTGGAGCTGTCGGCCCTGTCTCCCTGGTCGCACTGGATCACCCCGGTCGGCATGCCCAAGCGTTTCGACACGCGCTTTTTCGCGGCGGTGCTGCCTTCGGGGCAGGACGTCTGTGCCGACGGCCGGGAAACGACCGCCGCCGTCTGGACCACCCCGCGGGAGGCGCTGGAAGGGAACATGGCCGGCCGCCTGCAGCTCAGCCCTCCGACGCTCGCGACCCTGCACGAGCTGCTCGGGTACCCGACCGTCGCAAGCCTGCGCGCGGAAACCGGCCGCAGGCGATGGGGGGAGCCGATCCTGCCGCGGCTCGTCCCGCTCGGGAAACCGCACGGTGCGGTCATCGTGAAACCCTGGGACCCGCTGTACGCGAGCGCGGAGATCCCGGTCGACGCCGCAGATCTCGAAGGCAAGGTGCTGCCGGTGGGAGCGCCGTTTTCGCGGATCTGGAACCGCAACGGCTACTGCCGCCCGATCCGCGCCTGAATAAGAAACAGCGCATCGGGCCGTGATCCGGCGTTGCGCGACCTTTTGTGATTGCTCACATACTGGCCAGTATGCTGCGCATCCCAAGAGGCCGCGCGCCTTGGCTGACGGCCCGATGCACTGTTTCTCGACTGCGGGCCTCTTGAAACCTGAAGTAGACGCTCGCCCCAAACTCCCCCGCTTAGCCGCCTCTCCCACGGGTTCATGCTGTTCCGCGCAAATGGAACTTTTTTCTGACAGACGATTTATACAGGTTTTTCCGCGTCAGTGGGCATTTCCCCTGTGGGAGCGGCTTTCCAGCCGCGACGATCGCGGCTGAAAGCCTCTCCCGCAAAGATCGATCTTCATAGCCGACAACGTGGCGCCAAGCGCCGTGATCGGCTAAACAATCGTCACCGTGACGGCGTGATTCCGGACGCCGTTGTTGCCGTAGCCGAGGACGTTCCATTCGGCTTGCATCGGCTGCCGCCGGCCGCCGGCATCCAGGGCGCACGCCATCAGGGTGAAGGGCCCCGGCGTGCGGGCCTCCCACACGAACTGCCACTGCCGCCACGCGAAGGCTTCGTCCGGCCCGATAAATTCGGCCGGGCGCCAGCTTGCGCCCCCGTCGACTGAAACCTCCACTGCCGCCACGCGACCCTCACCGGCGTACGCTGCCCCGAGCACGACCACCGTGCCGGCCGGGAGCGCCTCACCGGCCAGCGGCTGGGTGATGATCGACTTCAGGGGCAGTTGGGTCACGACTTGGCCGGAGCGGGAGTCCTGACCCTTCTGGAACACCCGGTAGACGTTGTCCATGAAAAACCCCTCGAACGGGCGATCCAGGAGCGTGATGCGGCTCAACCACTTCACGCAGTTGGCGCCGGTCCAGCCCAGCGCCAGCGCACGCAGCGGGTAACCGTGCGCGAGCGGCAGCGGCTCGCCGTTCATCTCGTAGGCCAGCAGGGTCGAGTCGAGCGCTTTGCCGAGCGGGATGCTGCGGATGAACTTCACCCCCGCCGAGCCGAGCGGTTGGTCGAACCCTTCGAAGGCGACGTGTGCGGCCGCTGCATCGGGCCGGCACGGCGCGAGCACGTCCTTCAGCCAAACCCCGGCCCAGACGGCGTTGCCCACCCCGCCGATCGTCCACGGGTTTCCGGCGGCCCGCTCGGTCAGCAGCGCGCGGCCGTTGCCCGAGCACTCCAGGGTGTCGGCGGCAATCGCCCTCGGCATGCGGCGGATCTGCTCGAAGGTGAACGTGCGGGGTTCCTCGACCCGCCCATCGACCGTGAGCGACCAGCGGGTCAGCGGGATGCGGCGGGGCGGAATGGCGCCCTGGTTGCGGGCGAAGAACACGGCGTTCGGGGTGATCCACGAGCGCAGGTGCTCGGCCGGCGTCTCCGCGTTCAGGGGCCGCTCCGCCATGATGCGCAGCTTGTCTTTCATACGGGGTCCTCCTGAGATTGGTGGGGAGGGGTGCGGCCGGGCGGGTTCAGCTCAGGGCGTGACAGAGAGGCCGATCGAGGGAGATCGCTTCCGGCCGTGCTGCCCATACATGGATGGATTCGGGGCCGGTTGTCAACCGGAAGGATAGGCCGCCAGGGCGCGGGTCAGGTGCGTCCGCGCTCGGTCGACTTCAGCCGCGTCTCGATGCGCCGCGCGGTCGGGGTGATGGAGAGCCCGCCCTTAGCGGTGCAGCGCAACTCCGCGGGCAGGCTCCGGCCGACCCGCAGCATGGTCTCGATCACTTCGTCGAGCGGGACGACCGCGTCGAAGCCGGCCAGCGCCATGTTGGCGCAGGCGAGCGCGTTGGCGGCGGCGAGCACGTTGCGCCCCAGGCACGGCACCTCCACCCGGTTGGCCACCGGGTCGCAGATCATCCCGAGCACGTTCTGGATGGCCATGGCGGCCGCATCCACCGCCTGGCGGGCGGTCCCGCCCGCCAGCGTGACGAGCGCGGCCGCGGCCATCCCGGACCCGGCCCCGCACTCGGCCTGGCACCCGCAGACCTCGGCGGCGAAGGTGGCGTGAGCGGAGATGAAGACCCCGACCACCCCTGCGGCCAGCATGGCGCGGGTCATCTCCGCTTCCGGCAGACCCAACCCCTCGGCCGCGCCGATGACCGCCCCCGGCAGCGCGCCGCATGAACCCGCCGTGGGCGCGGCCACGATGACCCCCATGGCGCTCTTGACCTCCATGAGAGCCGTGACGCAGGCGATCATGCGGTTCAGCAGGCCCGCGTCCAGGAGGGCGTTGCGTTCGGCCGCCGCTTTGAACGCCCCGGACTGGAATCCGAGAATGCGGTCGTCGAAACGGGTCCCGGCCAGCCCCTGGGCGACGGACCGGCGCAGGATGCGCACGATCGCGGCCATGCGTTCGGTCACCTCCGCCGGCGGGATGCCGCCGCGTGCGCTCTCGTAAGCCGCGGCCAGCCCGGCGAGGTTCAACCCCGTCCCCCCGTTCCAGTCCAGCATCTGGTCGGCCGTGACGAACGGCACCTCCACCCCGCGGCGCGAGAGGATCGGCAGCACGGGGGCGATGCGGTGAACCGCGCCGATCGTTGCCTCCCCGGCCGCGGCGGAGAGGACCGCCTCCGGGATGAGGGCGCGGCTCTTGACCTGCACCAGCGTGACCCCATCGCCCGGCCGCACCAGGACCTCCTCGGCCGGGACGTCCGCCCGCAGACGGGCGGCGAGCGCTTCGGCCTGGGCCGGGACGCGGATCAGGGTTTCGAAGTAGTCCCCCAGGATGGTCAAGGGCACGCCGTCGATCTGCGTGACCTCGACCATGCCGCCGCCGGTCGAGAGGGCGGTCAGACGATGAGACTCGGTCCCGTGCTCGAGGGTGATGCGGTAGGTGTTGGGGTGGGGGTCGCCGAGGTCGGCGATGCGGATGTCCACCCGGATCCCGGCAAGGGATAGGGCCCGTTCCGAGTCCACCAGCCGCTCGTCCTCGGCCTCCCACCCGAGCAGCCCGCCGAAGAGCCCCATGTCCGACCCCTGGCTGCGGTGGGTGGTCGCGAGCGATCCGCCGGAGTCGACCTCCAGACGCACGCGTTCGATCCGGCCGTCCATCAGGTCGCGCGCCATTCGCCCGATCCGCACCGCGGCCGCGCAGTGGGAACTCGACGGCCCGCGCATCACGGGTCCGATCACGTCGTTGAAGATGCTGGGATAGGTGGCCAAGGGAAGGTGTTAGGTTTTAAGTGTTATGTGTTAGGCAAAGGACATCCTATTGGAATTTGTTGTAACTATTCGCGCAACGTTTTGTATCAAAATGCATGAATGTATACAATGACAATCGTGCTGCCAGTCGATGTTGCTTAACACCTAAAACCTTAAACTTAAAACCTCAGCTCGTACTTTGAGCTGTCCGACTGATGATCTCCTCCTGGTGATAGCGGTCGAGGTCGACGAAATAGTCGCTGTACCCCGCCACGCGCACGAGCAGGTCGCGGTAGTCGTCGGGGGTCGCCTGAGCGCGGCGCAGCATGTCGGTGTCGACCACGTTGAACTGGATGTGGTGGCCGTTCATGCGGAAATAGGTCCGGATGAGCTGGGCGAGCTTGTCCAGGTCCTGCTCCGAGGCGAGGACGCTCGGCAGGAAGCGCATGTTGAGCAGCGTTCCGCCCGACTTGATCTGGTCCATCTTGGCGAGCGACTGGATCACGGCCGTGGGGCCGTTGCGGTCCGCCCCGTGCGCGGGCGAGGTGCCGTCCGACTCGGGCATGCCGCCCAGGCGGCCGTCGGGGGTCGCCCCCAGCATCTTCCCGAAGTAGACGTGGCAGGTCGTCGAGAGCATGTTCAGGTGGTAGCCCGTGCCCTTGGTGTTGGGGCGGCCGTCGATGGTCTTGAAGAGCGAGTCGTACACGCGGCGCATGAGCGTGTCGGCGCGGTCGTCGTCGTTGCCGAAGAAGGGCGTGCGGTTGCGCAGCTGCAGCCGCAGGGTCTCCTCGCCCGCGAAGTTCGCGGCGAGCGCCCCCAGCAGACGGTCCAGCGCGCAGCTGCGCTCCTCGAAGACGTGGGTGCGGATGGCCGAGAGGCTGTCGGTCACCGTCCCGATGCCGCAGCACTGGATGTAGTTGGTGTTGTAGCGCGGCCCGCCGTCGTAGTAGTCGCGGCCCTTGGCGATGCAGTCGTTGATGACGACCGAGAGGAAGGGCGCCGGCGAGTGCACGGCGAACATGCGCTCGATGTAGTTGTTCACGCGCACCTTCAGCTCCACGACCCAGTCGAGCTGCCGCTCGAAGGCGGCGTACAGCGCCTCGAAATCCGCGAACGTGCGCGGGTCGCCCGTGGCCGGGCCGACCTGCCGCCCCGTCAGGGGGTCGACACCGTTGTTGAGCGCGAGCTCCAGCACCTTGGGGACGTTCAGGTAGCCGGTCAGGATGTAGGCCTCCTTGCCGAAGGCTCCGGTCTCGACGCAGCCGCTGCACCCGCCCTCGCGGGCATCCTCGAGCGTTTTCCCGACGCGCAGCATCTCCATGACCGACTCGTCGGCGTTGAAGACCGAGGGGTAGCCGTAGCCCTTGCGGATCACCCGGCAGGCGGCCTTCAGGAAGCGATCCGGAGTCTTGGCGCTGATGTGGACGCTCGCCTGGGGCTGCAGCAGGTGCAGCTCGTCGACGACCTCCAGCACGATATAGCTCACCTCGCACGCCCCGCTTTCGCCCCCGCGCGTCATGCCCCCGAGGTTGATGTTGGTGAAGTCGTTGTAGGTGCCGCTCTCCTTGGCCGTGACCCCCACCTTGGGCGGGGCCGGGTGGTTGTTGACCTTGACCCAGAAGCAGGCGATCAGCTCCTTGGCCTGGTCGCGGGTGAGGGTGCCCGCGGCGATGCCCTGCTCGTAGAACGGCTGCAGGTGCTGGTCGAGGTGGCCCGGGGTCATGGCGTCCCAGCCGTTCAACTCGGTGATGGTCCCCAGATGTACGAACCAGTACATCTGCAGCGCCTCCCAGAGGTCGTGCGGGGCGTGCGCCGGCACCCGACGGCAGACGGCCCCGATGCGCGCGAGCTCGGCCCGGCGCCGAGGGTCGGTCTCCGCGGCCGCCATGCGTTCGGCCAGATCGGCATGGCGCTCCGCGAAGTGCACGGCGGCGTCGCAGGCGATCGCCATGGCCTTCAGCTCTTCGGCCCGGTCGGCGGCCAGCGGGTCGTTCAGGTAGTCGAGCGCGGCCAGGTGCGCGGCGATCTCGCGCTTGAAGTCCAGCATGCCCTTGCCGTAGATCGTGCCGTCGAGCGCCGTGTGCCCGGGGGCGCGCTGCTCCATGAACTCGGTGAACAGACCCGCCTCGTAGGCCCGCTTCCACTCGTCCGGGACGCTGCCGAAGATGCGTTCGCGCATGCTGCGCCCCTGCCAGTAGGGGATGACCTCGCGCTCGTAGGTGCGGATATCCTCTTCCGAGATCGTGTAGCGGGTCATCGGCCGCGAGTTGAGGATGCGCAGGTCCTCGGCCGAGTGGCAGGTCAGCTCGGGGAAGGTCGGCACGCTCTTGGGCCGTGGGCCGCGTTCGCCGACGATCAGCTCGTCCGGGCCGATATATATGGTCTTGCGGCGGCAGAGGTGGTCGAAGTTCATGGCCCGCAGGACCGGCGTCGAGTGCCGGCCGGCGTGTCCCTTATAGAATTCCGTGACCAGCAGCGCCCGTTCGATGGACAGGCTGGGGGTCGCCTCGAGGCTCTGGTTGCGCAGACGCTGGACCCTCGCGTTCATGTATTCACCCTCCTATGTGGGCAGAGATGCCGTAGCGTGACAGTTCGGATCGGATGGCCGCCAGGCGCTCGGGCGCGGGCGGGGCCGCGGCCTGCCCTTCGCGGCGCAGGCCGAGCCGCGCGTACTTGGCCCGGGCGGTGTCGTGGTACGGCAGCAGGTCTACCGGGTGGCGCCGCGGCAACCCGGCCAGGAACTCCCCCACGGCCGCGATGTTGCGGGAGTCGTCGTTGACCCCGGGGATGAGCGGGATGCGGATGGCGATCTCGGCCCCGGCCCCCGAGAGGATCTCCAGGTTCCTCAGGATGCCGGCGTTGTCGACCCCCGTGCAGCGGCGGTGGGTTTCCGGGTCCATGACTTTCAGGTCGTAGAGGAAGAGGTCGGCCGCCCGCGCCGCCCGCAGGATCACGTCGGCGGCCGCGAAGCCGGAGGTGTCGACCGCCCGGTGAATGCCCGACCGGCCGCAGCGCTCGAGCGCGGCGAACAGAAAGTCGGGCTGGGCGAGGGGCTCTCCGCCCGAAAAGGTCACTCCGCCCTCCGACTGATCGTAGAAGGGGGTGTCCCGCTCGACGGTCAGCATCAGCTCGTCCAGGCCGATCTGCCGGCCCGTGCTCTCGCGCGCCTCCGCCGGGCATACGCGCACGCAGGCGCCGCAGCCCCGGCAGCGCACGGGGTCGGCCTGCACCCCGTCCCGGGTCAGGCTCAGGGCCTGGTGTGGGCAGGCGGCAACGCACGCCCCGCAGCCGGCGCAGCGCTCGGTGATATAGACCACCGCGGGGACGTGCCCCCAGTTTTCGGGGTTGTGGCACCACCAGCACGACAGCGGACAGCCCTTCAGGAAAACGGTCGTGCGAATCCCGGGCCCGTCGTGGGTCGAAAAGCGCATGATGTTAAATATCCGCCCCTCGGGAACGGGCACCTGCATGGATATGAACCCCTCAGCTGAAGTGGTCTGATCTGCTGACCTATTTCTACTACCAAGGTGGAAGCCTGTCAAGATTGGGAATGGAGCAAGGGTTTATTTCAATTTTTTCGATTAGTTTGACTTAAATTGGCAGATGCGTTGAATCGCTAATGAAAGTGGTATGAAGAGCTGAAGT
>Ga0115028_10000091_pt1 | contig 11649 bp, 5 predicted proteins | sample Plant_0915_D1_FD_83894 | JGI IMG/M metagenome (GOLD analysis project Ga0115028, IMG submission 83894) | Wetland microbial communities from Old Woman Creek Reserve in Ohio, USA - Plant_0915_D1 | ecosystem: Environmental > Aquatic > Freshwater > Wetlands > Sediment ... | reverse complement strand
ATCCGCCCGCAGTGCCTTCAGAAGTATTTGTGACATCTACTTTCCAACCTTTTGATTCGAAAAACTTGCTATACATTCTGAAAAGATCTCCGGCGAATATACTTGCCTCATCACCACCTGTCCCTGCCCGAATTTCCATAACTGCGTTCTTGTCATCTTCCGGATCGGCTGGAATAATCAGCATCTTGATCTCCTCTTCCATTTCAGGTATTCTGGAGTTCAGCTCATCGAGTTCAGCTTTAGCCATTTCACGCATCTCATCATCCTTCTCCGTAGCAAGAAGATCCCTGGCGCTGGCTATATTACTGAGAGCAAGTTTATATCTTTCATATGACTCCACAATCGGAATAAGATCTTTGTATTCTTTATTTAACCTTACATACCTCTTCATGTCCGAGAGAATCTCGGGTTGGGTGAGCAGATCTCCAACCTCAATGAAGCGTGTTTTCACACCTTCAAGCTTCTCAAGAATCATATTATTTGCCATAGAATGAATAATTTTCAGGGTGCAAAGGTAATAAAAAGGCTGAAAGGTTCAAAGGCTTAACGGTGCAAAGGCGTTCTTAAAAATCATCTCCCAGGATTGAAAGGGGCGGGTTTATGATTTAATATAAACATCTCTAGTATTCGAATGTGCCGAATTCGGAGATTATTGTAAGCCGCTTTCTGTCTGACGATTCACAATGGCCAATGACTTTTGCTTCAAGATTGAACCCGGAGGCAATATCTATAATCTGAGGTGCATTTTTTGCATCTGTATAGATCTCGAACCGGTGACCCATATTGAAAACTTTGTACATCTCCTCCCATGAAGAACCGGATTGTTCCTGTATAATTCTGAACAGAGGTGGTAAAGAGAACATATTATCTTTCACAATATGCAAATTATCAATGAAATGCATGATTTTTGTCTGTCCACCGCCTGAACAGTGAACCATTCCGTGTATTTCAGACTGCATTTTCCTGAGTACATTAATAATAACAGGTGCGTACGTGCGAGTCGGGGAAAGGACAAGTTTACCGGCATCAGTATCTAATCCGTCGATCGGGTCGGTCAGCCTGTATTTGCCTGAATAGATAAGGTCGTAAGGAAGATCTGTGTCAAGGCTTTCCGGATATTTTGAAGCCAGGTATGGAGCAAAGATATCATGACGGGCTGAAGTTAATCCGTTACTTCCCATTCCGCTGTTATACTCCTTTTCATAACTGGTCTTCCCCGAGGATGACAAACCGACAATAACGTCTCCTTCTTTTATGTTTTGATTTGAGATCACACTGCCCCTTTTCATCCTTACTGCAACAGTTGCATCGACAACTATTGTTCTGATAAGGTCTCCAATATCAGCTGTCTCCCCTCCTGTTGACCAGATACCTATACCAAGGCTACGGAGTTCTTCAAGCACCTCTTCGGTTCCATTTATTATTGCGGATATTACTTCCCCGGGGATATAGTTTTTGTTCCTGCCGACAGTAGATGAGAAAAGAATATTTTCATAGGCTCCAACGCAAAGAAGATCGTCTATGTTCATTACAATAGCGTCCTGTGCGATACCTTTCCAGACCGAAAGATCGCCTGTTTCCCTCCAGTATATATAAGCAAGCGATGATTTTGTTCCGGCTCCGTCTGCATGCATTATATTGCAGTAATCCTTATCTCCGGCGAGCAGGTCAGGTACAATCTTGCAGAATGCCTTAGGATACAACCCTTTGTTAATATCTTTTATTGCTGCATGTACATCTTCCTTTTCTGAAGATACTCCTCTCCTGTTGTATTTTGATTCGGTTGCCATACTTTTCAGATCAAGGGGCTAAGATAGGAAAAAAGATCAGAGGAAAGGATTTTTAGTGCGAACAGGAATATGAAAACTGATACAGTGAAATGTCATATTTGTTAATCTTTTATAAAAAACTATCCAGAATATCTCATTTGTCACCTTCTTTGATAACTTTAGCAGTTTAGCCAGGATAATAACCGGGTAAAACGAATACCAAATCCAATGAAAAACAGGAAAATTTCAGTTGTATTTTCATACATATTATTATTTAGTGCCGGAAGCTTTGCACAGAATTCAGTGCCAAGGACACTTCTTCCGTCAAGGATAACAGATGAACTTATCGGGGAAGCTTCCGGTGAACGGGCAATGAACCATATTATTGAGATGGCTGCTTATATCCATGACCGTCCAGCCTCGGAGTATTCAGGTTATTTTTTCGAAACTCAGTACATTTTCGACAGGATGAAAGAGTATGGACTGGAAGGGGCTATAGTGAATAAATACCCTGGTGGAAAAACCTGGGATGGAGTCAAAGCCACTCTCTGGGAAATTAGCCCCGGGAAATCAAAAATTGCAGATTATTCCGATCTGCCAGCTGTACTTGCATCGGGAAGTACAAATACAGATGTTACCGCCGAATTGGTATGGGTAGGCGAAGGCAGACAGGATGATATTGAAAAAGCAGGTGTAGAAGGAAAAATAGCAGTTACTTCCGGAGGCATTGCGATGGTCCATTCTGTGGCTGTTGCCAAAGGAGCGCTTGGGGTAATTTCATACGATTCACCCCGGCCATTGCAGGTTCCCCTTGCGATACCAATTTCCGGAATCGGAGGAAGAGGAAGTAGCCAAAGTAATGCTAAATTCGGTTTTTTTCTGCCTCCAAGAGAAGGGATCCTCTTGCGCGACAGGCTTAGGGGCAGGGAGAAAATAAAAGTCCATGCTGTGGTTGAAGTGCAAAATCTGGATTATGATATGGAGGTTCCGTCTTGTATTATAAGGGGAACAGATCCATTGGCAGGTGAAATCGTTTTCTCAGCACACCTTTTTGAGGGATATGTCAAAATGGGAGCCAATGATGACCTCTCGGGCTGTGCTTCAATACTTGAAATTGCCCGTATGCTTAATACCATGATCAATGAAGGTAGACTTGAACGCCCGAAAAGAACAATAAGATTCGTATGGGCACCTGAATTCTCAGGAACCGGACCATGGGTCATTGAGAACAAAGAAATTATGAAAAACACTTTTTGTAATATAAACCTCGACATGGTGGGACTATGGTTGTCAAAGAGCCAGTCATTCCTTTGCATGCACCGGACAACTTATGGTAATCCTCACTATATCAACGACGTGATGGAAAATTATTATTCCTTTGTGGGATTGGGTAACAGGGCTGGTCTGGCAGTTTCGGGCAGAGAAGGTTTTGTAAAAAGAATCGTTTCAATAACAGGCTCTGATGACCCATTTTATTATTCTGTTGACGACCACTACGGAGCATCAGATCATGAAGTATTTAATGACTGGGGAGTGCAGGTTCCGGGTATTATGATGATAACCTGGCCAGATCTCTATTATCATACTTCACAGGATATTGCAGATAAATGTGATCCTACACAACTTAAAAGAGTCTGCTTTATAGGAGCAGCTGCAGCTTATACTATAGCCAGTGCAGATGACCAAATGGCTGGCAGAATTGCCGGTGAAGTGGCAGGCAATGCCTCGTCGAGGATTGGAAAGCAGGTACAGAGGGCAATGAATGAAATTGACCTGGCAAAAAAGGAGGATTTTGAAGTTCTGTATAAGAGGACCAAAGGATATATTGAAGCTGCCACGATTAATGAGAAAGCTACATTAGCCACGACTTCTGAACTGGCTCAGAACCTTCAGGCATTTACTGTTACAATAAATAAAATTATTGCTTCCACTGATGCTGCCGGTAAGGCAGCAGCCTCAACTTTTGATAATTATGCTGACCTGAAGGCTAAGTCACTGGGATTGACCAGGATTTCTTTTAAACCAACAGAACTGGAAAGTAAGGCAAAAACTATTATTCCCAAGATTACAGCTCTGGTTACTGAAAAGGGCTACAGAGGATATTCAGAAAGATTATCTAAGCTCGACACTAAAGTCAGGGAAACCTACCCTGTTAAGGGACGTGCTATGGACACCCAGGAACTTGGCAGATTATGCAATGGAAAAAACACCGCACTGGATATCAAGAAACTGCTTGACGCACAGCTTAAGCAGGGTGAGAATGACCTCCAGGATGTGATAAACTATATTTACATATTAAAGGAAGCAGGATTGGTGACATTATAGCTCAGGGCTCAGTCCGCAGTGTGCAGAGCTCAACGGAAAAGGTTTAAAGTAATCACTTTTCCTATTTACCTGTATATACATATTCAATTGATTGTTTCAGGAGTTTCCTGAAGCTGGGATTTTCAAATGTGGGCACATCATGACCGCTTTGAAGTACCACTACTCTGGATTTCCCATACATCTTTGTCCAGCCGATAACCGGCGTACTGCTCGGTTCATCCGTTGTGAGAAGGGGTGTAACTCCTTCTTCAACATAGTAGCCTTTATATGTCTCATCAAAAATCTCAAAGTCGTTAACTCCTTTTGTAACCGGATTTTTCGGGTTGGTTACTTTTACATTGAAGTGAAGATCATGTATGTAGGAACATGGCTGGTAAAGCTTGCCTTTGAATGAAGTCTCCTTATGAAAATATTTTCCCCCGATTATGTTCCAGTATTCCGGCCAGTCATCGTATGCACAGATACTGTGATGCAATGCCACCAGCGGTTTCCCCTGTCTTATGCAATCGGCAAATTGCTTTGCCTGTTCTTCTGTAATTGCCTGCCACATATGGTAAAATACCAGGACATCATATGTACTCCTGTTTTGAGGGAGGAAAATATCATATGCATCAGGAAATTCCTTTATCTGGTATGTTATATTTTCACCAAGACTGGCAAGCATCTGATTAAATTGTTCCACTTTATAAGTATGACCCCCGGTTACAACAAGAATACGGATTGGTTTTGCATTGGGATTAGCAAAAAATGTAACAGATGTTACAAAACAAAAAAATACAAATGACAGCAAATATTTCATAAATGAGGGATTAAGGACTATTTTTTGGGTGCCTCATAATCAATTCTCAATACCCTGAATTCAGTTCGGCGGTTTATCTGATGTGCAATCTCCTTCTGTTCATCACTGGAGAGGCTATTAATATATTGCTCAGTAAGGGAGGTTCCATTTTTCAGGAACGGATTCTGTTCAGCAATCAAGGCATCAACGACTTTAGGAGTAGACTCACCATATCCTTTAGCAGAAAGTCTGGCTGACTCAATTCCCTTTCAATAAGGTATTGAACCACAACCTGTGCTCTTTTCTGCGAGAGGTCCTGGTTATATTCTTCTGTATCGCGTGAGTCGGTATGGGACATAAGCTCGATCGTCACATTGGGATTATCTATAAGAGTTTCAATTAACTTATCAAGGGAAATCATCGATTCCGGTCTTAGATCCCACTTACCAAAATCGTATAGAATATTGGGAAGCTCTATAGGCTTATCTATTGGGGTGAGAAGTATTGATACCATGAATTCGCGGCTTTTTTCCTGCCCTTTGGTTGTCTCTTTCTCTTTCCCGTTAAGGTAACCTCTTTTTGATGCCAGAAATATATAATCGACATCAGCTTTTAGTGCAAATTTAAAATCACCACCGGTACCTGTTTCAGCCTGAAGATTTGAGCCATCGCTCGCAATCAGCTGAACAAGAGAGCCAGTGATCGCTGTTCCTGTTTTTTCATCCTTAACAAGCCCCGTAACATTGAATTTCAACGGCGGTAGTTCAAAAGAGTATAATTCATCATTGCCCCGGCCTTTTCTTGTTGATGTGAATATACCGCGTTCATTCCCGTTCTCGAAAGCAATACCGAAATCATCGGCAAAACTATTAATCGGCGGTTTCATATTCTGCACAGTCCAACTGCCATCTGGCTGAGGCTTTGCTTTGAAAATATCAAGTCCTCCCATTCCTATCTGCCCGTCGGAGGCAAAATACAAAGTGCCATCTTCTCTTTCATATGGAAACAATTCATCGCCCGATGTATTTATATCCGGTCCGAGGTTAACCGGTTTTGACCATGCGCCGCTTCCGGCTCCGGTCACCTTCCATATATCCTTTTTACCAAAACCACCTTCAATATCCGAAACAAAATACAAAGTAGAACCATCGGGGGATATTGACGGGTGAGCTGCAACCAGGGAATCAGGTAATATCCCAATGTTTTTAGGGTCGCTCCATATATCTCCTGTTTTTTTCGAGTACATTATTACACAACCTTTTTTTTCGCGCTTTCCGGCTTCACAACGGGTAAAATATAGTTCTTTATAATCCGATGAGAATGCAGGTGTTCCATCTTCAAAATCACTGTTGATGACTCCTACCGGAACGGGAGTGCTCCATTTTGATTTTTTATCTATCCTGCTTTCGAAGATATCTGTAAAACTCTGCCCGGTGGCGCCGTGTGTTTTATTACCCGCAGCATCATCACGTGATGAGGTAAAGTAAATCATGCCGAAGTCATCACGTCCATAAGCCGGACTGAAATCTGCCTCTTTTGAATTTATTTCTTTAAGTTCTTCGACCTTATATGCCTCTGGATTCCTCATCCATTCTATTGCCAGTTCGCATGACCGGATTTCCTGGTCTGCCCTGGCATCAGAGGGAGCAATCTGTTTATATTTCTTATACTCCTCAATAGCCTGCTGGTGTTTACCGTTTTTCTTCATAGATTCAGCAAGCCAGAACTGAGCATCAGGCTTTGAATAAGAAGACTTTACAGCAAGTTTATACCAGGTTTCAGCATTTTTCGGATCGTTGACAAGCCGGTAACATTCGGCAATCATAAATACCAGTTCAGACTTGGTATTCTTATCTGCTTTTTTTGTTTTGGAGTATGCATCCTTGAATTGATCTATAGCATCGAAATATTCACCGGCATTGTAGGAGGAGTAGGCCCTTTCGGCTTTCTTTTTCTGGGCAGTCGCCTCAGGAAATGCCACAATAACCAGTAATATAGTGATGAACAATAATCGTTTCATAAATCAGTCTTCATTTTGACCATAAAAGTAATCAATTTAAGGAATCATGGTAATAATATTTAACGTAGCCTATCTGTAATTATTATAATATCATATTAGTATTGTTCAAATGCCCGATACAACCAGGATCGCTTGAAAATCAATGAAGGAATATACATGACAACAGATAGTCATTTAAATAAATAAGAAGGATCCCATTAAGGAATCCTTCAAATCTAATCATGAAATAAAACTAACCAATCCTCTATCTGGTGAAAAGTAATTCTCTGTATTTTGGAAGTGGCCACATTTCATTATCAACAATAAGCTCAAGTTTGTCGATATGTACGCGGATCTCATCAAGGTAAGGTTTGACTTTACTCTCATATGCCAGAGCTTTCTTATATGAATCCTCAATTACATTTGCTTTTCTGCGTTCGTCGACCATCTCATTGACTAGTTTTTTAATAGATGAAATATGATCAGATATCATGACTATCATCTCTTTGCGGGCTCCTGCCAGTCTATCATATTCAGTTTCGCTGAAGATTTCTCTCAAGCCCTTGACATTATCAAGAAGTGTCGTCATGTATTTTATTGCAGTTGGAACAATGTGGTTTATAGCAAGATCGCCTAAAACACGAGCCTCAATCTGAACCTTCTTTGTGAATTTTTCATATTCAACCTCAACGCGGCTTTCCAGTTCTTTATCAGTAAAAATTCCTGACCCTATGAGAACTTCTCTGGATTGTTTGCCAAGATAAAGGGAGATTGACTCCGGAACACTTGTTAAATTGCAGAGTCCTCTTTTCTTAGCTTCCTTATGCCATTCCTTACTATAATTATCACCTTCAAACAGCACTCTCTCAGACTCAAGAATATATTTCTTCAAAACCTGGAAGATCGCTTCGTCTTTGTTTCTCCCTTTTTTAATAATCTGATCTACCTCTTTTTTAAATTGTGTTAGCTGGTGTGCTACTGCTGCATTAAGCACAATCATTGATGCACTGCAATTAGCTGAAGAACCAACTGCCCTGAATTCGAACCTGTTTCCGGTAAAAGCAAAAGGAGAGGTACGGTTCCTGTCGGTATTATCAAGTAATATCTCAGGTATCTTACCAATGCCAAGCTTTAGTTCAGTTTTCTCAGCCGGGGTCATCTTTTTATCAGTAACTTTCCTGGCTATATTATCTAGCATATTTGTAAGGTATGTGCCGACAACGACAGAGATAATAGCAGGAGGAGCTTCATGACCACCGAGCCGGTATGAATTTGACTCATTCATTACAGAGGCTCTGAGAACATCGTTGCTGTCATTCACAGCTTTTATCACATTCACTAAAAATGTAAGAAATTGCAGGTTTGTCTTGGGATTTTTACCAGGGGATAAAAGGTTGACTCCTGTATTTGTTGCCATTGACCAGTTATTATGTTTCCCGGAACCGTTAATTCCGGCGAAAGGTTTTTCGTGAAGCAAAACTCTGAATTTATGTTTTCTTCCGACCCGTCTCATTATATCCATGAGAATCTGGTTATGATCTACTGCCAGGTTTACCTCTTCGAAAATCGGAGCACATTCGAACTGATTGGGAGCTACCTCATTATGACGGGTTTTAACAGGAATTCCTAATCTGTATGCCTCATATTCGAAATCTTCCATAAAAGCCATAACTCTTTCAGGAATTGAACCAAAATAGTGGTCAGAAAGCTGCTGGTCTTTTGATGACTGATGTCCCATAAGAGTCCGTTCAGCCAGCATTATGTCGGGTCTGGCATAATACAGGGCATCGTCTATCAGGAAGTACTCCTGTTCACATCCCAGTGTTGCAATTACTTTGTTAACATCCTTATCAAAATACTGGCACACATCTACTGCAGCTCGGTCAAGTTCTGACAGTGCCTTAAGCAGTGGCGCTTTATAATCAAGGGCTTCCCCGGTATATGAAACAAATATCGTTGGTATACAAAGAGTTGTACCTACAATGAACACTGGTGAAGATACATCCCATGCAGTATATCCTCTTGCTTCAAATGTGTTTCGTATTCCACCGCTTGGGAAACTGGACGCATCGGGTTCAGATTGGACCAGAACCTCTCCTGAAAATTTTTCCACAACATGTCCATTGTCTCCTATCTCAATGAATCCGTCATGTTTTTCTGCAGTCCCATCGGTAAGAGGATGAAACCAGTGTGTGTAGTGTGTTGCACCTTTACCTATTGCCCAAACCTTAAGTCCTGTTGCTACCATATCAGCTTCCTGACGGGTCAGGGATTTACCTTCATTGATAGCACGTTTAACAACCTTATACGCTTCTTTGGAAAGGCAATGCTCCATTTTTGGAAGGTCAAATACATTTTCACCATAGTATTCTGAAACAACTGTCGATCGTTTGGTAAGGTCAACAGGCTCTCTGTTGAATACCTCTCTTAATGCACTAAATCTTAATTCTGCCATTTTTAATATTTTTTTTACAAAAATAGACATATTTTTATAATACACCCTATTTTTAAATGTTTTTTTTATTTTTTTATCTGTTTTTATCAACATACCCCCCTTTTTTTAAGTGAAATTGTTATTTTTTATATGTTTTTAAAGCAATCCCTAAAAATAACAGATATAATACAGTACAAATATTCATACCCTTTGAAATAGCCATATTTATGCCTTGAAAATTATTATTGAACCTGAAGGAAAATACAGGCTCTTTATCCACCATTATACAATTTAATACATGGTCAGAGTTTTAATGAAATTTTGTTATATTTGTCGCCTGTATTTAAAAACGCCTATTTCTATTAACTAATTAAGAATATATTACATGTCAGCACTTCAATTTTTACGTGAGAAAGCCGGAGTATTGGTTGCGGGAGTTATTGGTCTTTCACTTTTTCTGTTTGTGGTAAGTGATTTCTTCGGAAATGGAAAAGGCCAGAGAATGAAGCAGAAAGAATATTTTGAAATCGGTGAGATTGGTGGAGAATATGTTTCGTATCAGGACTATGAATTAAGGTTACAGAATCTCCTGGAGATCTATAAATTATCCGGAAGAACCAATATTGATGAGGCTACAACTGAGACAATGAGGGAGCAGACATGGCAACAGATGGTCAGGGAGCAGATTCTGGATTCCCAGTACAAGAAGCTTGGTATCGGGGTCAGTACTGAAGAGGTTGACGAGCTCGTGCTTGGTAACAATCCTCACCAGATTGTACAGCAATTATTTACCGATCAGACAACCGGAACATTTAACAAATCCTTTCTTGTGAACTTTCTGAAACAGACTGAGCTTGATGAAACAGCAAAAAAGTACTGGTTGTTTTTTGAAAACGAGATAGTCAATGACAGGATGAATACCAAATATAACAATCTGGTCTCCAAAGGACTCTTTGTAACGTCAAAACAGGCAGAATTTGACAAACTGCTGGCAGAAAATACTGTCGATTTCAGTTATGTTCTTAAAAATTATGCTTTGATATCTGATTCTTCAGTAACCATTTCTGACAGTGATATAGAAGCTTATTATTCAAAACATAAAGAGAGTTATAAGAGGACGGCTTTAAGGGACATCGAGTATGTTTCATTTGACGTTGTCCCTTCGGAAGATGATATTAAGCAGACAGAGCAATGGATTAACAAAACAAAAGAAGAATTTGCAACAGCACCGGATCCTGTTCAGTATATTAACCTGAGTGCCGATTCTCGTTACGTTGGCTTTTTCTTACCCTTAAATGATGTACCTGAAAATCTTAAGGATTTTGTCAGGAAAGAGGATCTAAATAGTGTTTATGGACCGTATATCGAAGATGGCTCATATAAAGTAGCAAAATTACTGGCAGTTGCTGACAGACCCGATTCAGTACATGTCCGTCATATCCTTCTCACACCAAATGAGAACAGGACCCTGGCAGTTGTAAAACAGCAGGCTGACAGTCTGATAAAACTCATTAAATCAGGAACTCCGTTCGGGGCTCTGGCTATAGCTAATTCTGAAGATCAGGGTTCGGCTCAGCTGGGAGGTGATCTCGGATGGTTTCCCGAAGGCAGGATGGTTGTTCCGTTCAACAATGCATGTTTTTCCGGTAAAAAAGGTGATATAAAAACAGCTGAAACAACTTTTGGTATTCATATAATTGAAATTCTTGCCCAATCGAAAAGCACAAGGAAATATAATATTGGTGTTATTGACAGGAAAATAATTCCGGGTTCCATAACTAATCAAAAGTATTATAGCGAAGCCAGTCAGTTTGCCGGAACAAACGATACATATGATAAATTTAACAAAGCAATTGCTGCTCAGGGACTAAATAAGAGAGTTGCCAATGATATTGCACCACATCAAAAAACTTTGCCCGGGCTCGATAATCCAAGATCATTGATCATGTCTCTGTTCCAGGCAGAAAACGGGAAGATTGTTCTTGATCCCAGTCAGCAGGCAGTCTTTGAAGTTGGGAACAAATATGTGGTTGCTTTCTGCACCAAATCCCAGGAGGATGGGATAGCTCCTGTAAAGGATGTAGAGAATGATATTAAATTCACTCTTGTAAAAGACAAAAAGGCTGAACTGATCTCTGCTGAATTTTCAAAGAATTACACTTCAGGTCAGACTATCGATGATATTGCCCGATCAATGGGCCTTACAGTTCAGGAAGCCACTCAGGTTAATTTCAGATCATATACAGTACCCGGTGTTGGTACCGAACCTGCCCTTGTGGGTGCCGCCTCTGCTGTAAAACAGGGAACAATTGCTGGTCCGGTTAAAGGAATTAACGGCGTTTAT
>Ga0115028_10000089_pt1 | contig 11704 bp, 10 predicted proteins | sample Plant_0915_D1_FD_83894 | JGI IMG/M metagenome (GOLD analysis project Ga0115028, IMG submission 83894) | Wetland microbial communities from Old Woman Creek Reserve in Ohio, USA - Plant_0915_D1 | ecosystem: Environmental > Aquatic > Freshwater > Wetlands > Sediment ... | reverse complement strand
TTCACCCGCACCGGCGTCAATCATCTGCTCTCCATTTCCGGGCTGCACGTCACCATGATCGCTGCACTGGCGGGATGGGTGGTGGCCTTCGGCTGGCGTCGCCTGCCGCGTGCGGCGCAGCGCCTGCCGGCCCGTCAGGCAGGGCTGGCGGCGGCCATGCTGGCGGCCTTCGGCTACGCTGTGCTGGCGGGTTTCCAGGTGCCGGCGCAGCGTACCCTGTTCATGCTGGTCGTGCTGGTGCTGGCGTTCTGGGGACGGCGCGATCCGCGGCCGTTCTCGGCCTTGCTGTGGGCACTGTTCGCGGTGCTGCTGATCGACCCGTGGGCCGTGTTGTCGGCCGGGTTCTGGCTGTCGTTCGGAGCGATGGCGGCGATCCTGTGGGTGACGTTCGGGCGCGTGGCCTTGCCGGAAAAGCTGCGCGGCTGGGTGAGCGTTCAGGCAGCGCTGACCCTGGCCCTGGCGCCAGCCTTGTTGCTGATGTTCCAGCAGGTATCGCTGATTTCGCCACTGGCCAACGCTATCGCGATACCCGTCGTGAGCTGGCTGGTGACACCGCTGGCCTTGCTGGGGGTGATCGTCCCGCCGCTTTGGCAACTCGCCGAAAGGCTGATGGAATGGCTCGGGCAGGGGCTGGCGTGGGCCAGCGCGCTGCCGTGGGCGGTGGCGGCGCGGCCTGCGCCGGATGGATGGGCAACCCTGCTGGCGGTACTCGGCACACTGTGGCTATTGCTGCCGCGCGGCTTTCCGTTGCGTGCACTGGGGGCGGTGCTGTGGCTGCCACTGTTGCTGCCCACTCCCGATGATCTGCCAGCCGGGACGTTTCGCGCCGAAGTCATCGACGTCGGCCAGGGGACGGCTATTCTGATTCGAACCGCCAGTCACACCGTTCTCTACGACACCGGTGCCGCGTTTGCCGACAGCGATGCCGGCGAGCGCGTCGTCGTGCCGCATCTGCGCGCGTCGGGAGTCGGCGTGTTATCCGGTGTCATCATCTCGCACGATGACAGCGATCACAGCGGGGGGCTGCGTTCGGTATTGCGCGATCTCCCGACGGGCTGGCTGCTGCATGCCTTGCCCGACGAAAGCGCGTTGTTGCATGACATCCCTGTGCAGCGCCGTTGCGTCCGCGGCCAGCGCTGGCAGTGGGACGGCGTGCAGTTCGCGATACTCAATCCGCCGCCGGCCGCCTTCGCGCAGGGCAATCGCCGCGACAACGATTTCAGCTGTGTGCTGAAAGTCAGTACGGGCGGGCGCAGCCTTTTGATCACCGGCGATGCCGAGCGGCGCGGCGAACTCGAGCTGCTGGAGTCGGGCATGGACGTGGGGGCCACGGTGCTGCTGGCAGGACATCACGGCAGCTTGACGTCATCGATGGCCGAGTTCGTCGCGCGGGTGCGGCCGCAGCATGTGGTTTTCACGGTCGGCTACCGTAACCGTTTCGGCCATCCCCATCCGCAGGTGATCGCGCGTTTCCGCGAACTGGGTTCGAACATGCTTCGCAGCGACCGCGGCGGGCTGATCCAGCTGACGTTTGGCGAAGCCGGGGTGGTGGCCTCAGAATATCGACCGTCCCACCGCCGCTACTGGCATGCCACTGTCCCATGAACGAGACTGTCCGCCCCCGCTGCTTTGACACGCCCGACTTCGAATCGGCCCGACTGGCGCTGGCGCGCGTGCTGCCGGTGGCGGAAAACGATCTGCCCTGGCGTGCGCTGGCGCATGCGCACGAAGCGCTGGGCAGCACGGCAGCCTTCGCGCACAGCGTCGGCAGCGCCCTGATCGTGGCCGAATTGCGGCTCGGCGCAGACGCCGTGGCGGCGGCCTTGCTGCACGCCTGCCTGGGTGAGACGCCGGACTTCGACACGCACTTCGGCATCGCGGCTCGGCTGGCGCGCGGGGTGGCAGCGATGGCACGCATCGAGACCCTGGCCACCAGCGCCACCGACAAGCGAATCGACCCGCACGTCCAGCTCGAGGCGTTGCGCCAGATGGTGCTGGCGATGGTGGAGGATATCCGTGTGGTGCTGGTGAAGCTGGCTGAACGCACGCATGCATTGCGCTGCGCCGCCAGCCAGGATGCCGCCACGCGCGCATCACTCGGCCAGCAGGCGCGCGAACTGTTCGCGCCGCTGGCGAACCGGCTCGGCGTGTGGCAGATCAAGTGGGAAATGGAAGACTGGGCGTTCCGTTATCTCGAGCCCGAGACCTACAAGTCGATCGCCACGCAGCTCGACGAAAAGCGCGCCGACCGCGAGGCGTACATTTTGGGGATCATCGAGCGGCTGCAATCCGAACTCGCGCTGCACGGCATCGAGGCCGAGGTGACGGGGCGCCCCAAGCACATCGCCAGCATCGTCAACAAGATGAGGCGCAAGCGCCTGAGCTTCGAGCAACTCTACGACATCCGGGCGGTGCGCGTTCTGGTAAAGCACGAGATCGACTGCTACACCGTGCTGGGGCTGGTTCACAATCTGTGGCAGCCGATCCCCGGCGAGTTCGACGATTACATCTCGCAACCCAAGAGCAACGACTATCGCTCGCTGCATACTGCAGTGATCGGGCCGGAAGAGCGTGCGCTCGAAGTGCAAATCCGCACCTTCGACATGCACCGTCATGCCGAGCTCGGCGTGGCGGCGCACTGGCGCTACAAGGAGGGCGGCCGCCAGGACGCGCAGTACGAAGAAAAAATCGCCTGGCTGCGGCGCATTCTGGAATGGAAGGACGACGTTGCCGACAGCAGCGAGTTCACCGAGCAGTTCAAGACCGAACTGTTCCAGGACCAGGTCTACGTGCTGACGCCGCAGGGTCGGGTGGTGGCGCTCGACCGCGGTGCCACGCCGGTCGATTTTGCTTACGCATTGCACACCGACCTCGGTCACCGCTGTCGCGGCGCCAAGGTCAATGGCGCGATGGTGCCGCTCAATACCGTGCTCGACAACGGCCAGCGGGTCGAAATCATCACCGCCAAGGAAGGCGCGCCAAGCCGCGACTGGCTCAACCCGGCGCTCGGCTATCTGGCGACGCACCGCGCACGCTCCAAGGTGCGTGCCTGGTTCCGCCAGCGTGATGTCGGCGAGCAGGTCGGTCTTGGGCGCACGCTGCTGGAAAAGGAACTCAAGCGCCTGGGCGTGGTGGAGGCGAACCAGGAAAAGCTGGCGCAGCGCCTCAAGTTCAACAAGGTCGACGAGTTCCTCGCGGCGCTCGGTCGCGGCGACGTCGGGCAGCGCGATCTGGTCAATGCGCTGCAGGAATCGGGCAAGACCACCCCGGCGCTGGTGCCCACGGCCAAACCGCGCGCACGCAGCAAAACCGGCAATCCGGTCGTCATTCCGGGGCTGGGCGACGTGCCGCTGCAGCTGGCCCGCTGCTGCAAACCGCAGCCGCCGGAAGCCATTGTCGCCTACACTACGGTGGGACGCGGGCTCACCGTGCACCGTGCCGATTGCGCTGCGCTCAAGCGCGCCAACCCAGCACGCGTGATGGCGGCCGAATGGGTGCTCGACGCGGGCGCGGCGTTCGAGGTGGACATCCGCCTCAAGGCCTTCGACCGCCAGGGCCTGCTGCGCGACGTGTCGGACGTCATCGCCAAGGACAAGCTCGACGTGCTGCGCGTCAATACGGAAAGCCGCGGCGAATATGCCCACATGTTGCTCACTGTGCGAATCAAGGAGCTGCAGCAGTTGTCGCGGTTACTGGCCCGGTTGCAACACGTGCAGAACGTGATCGAGGTGGGACGCAGCTGAGTTTTCGTCTATTGTCGGAGTTTCCCTTCCACCACCTTGTTCAGCACGCCATGACGCCGCAAACTGCCATTCTTGAGCCTATTTCCGACCATGCCCGCCACCTGTTTTTTGATCTGCAGCCCGCGGTCAACCCTCGATCCGCACTGCGGGCGCTGGCAGCAGCATGCGATGGTAGCTCGGCCGTGTTGGGGATCGGGGCGACCATCGTCGATACCCTGCGGGTGAAACTGCCAGGGCTACGCGGGTTCCCCGACCTGCCCGATGCGAGGCCGCCGATTCCGGCAACGCAGCATGCGCTGTGGCTGTGGCTGCGTGGCAGTGAACCGGGCGATCTGCTGCTGCAGGGCCATGCGCTGGAGGCATTGGCCGCGCCGGCGTTCACCCGGGTGCAGGCCATCGACTGCTTTCGCCATCGCGACAGCCGCGACCTCACCGGATACGAGGACGGCACCGAAAACCCCAAGGACGAAGCCGCCGTCGAGGCCGCGATCGCGCAGGGGCGGGGCGTGGGTGTCGACGGATCGAGCTGTGCTGCCGTGCAGCAGTGGCTGCATGATTTTCCCGTGTTCGACGCAATGCCGCGCAGCGAGCAGGACGCCTGCTTCGGCCGTGAGCGCGACAGCAACGAGGAGCTCGACGACGCGCCCGAGTCGGCGCACGTCAAGCGCACCGCTCAGGAAGATTTCGAACCGGAAGCATTCGTGGTGCGCCGATCCATGCCATGGGTCGAGGGCGCAGACGCCGGGCTGGTGTTTCTCGCCTTCGGCAAATCGTTCGACGCGTACGAAGCGCAATTGCGCCGCATGACCGGTCATGACGACGGCATCAGCGATGCGCTGTTCGGCTTCACCCGTCCGCTCACCGGCGGCTATTACTGGTGTCCGCCGCTGGGCGCGACGCGCATCGACCTGCAGACACTGGGACTTTGAGGCATGGCGGAACCGGAAAGCTTCGAGGTTGATTTTTCGCCACGGGCACCCTGGTGGCGCAACTGGAAGGTGATGCTGCCACTGTGGATCGGAATTGGCGGGCTGGTATGGCTGGGCCTCCATTTCAACGTCGACCGCAGTGTGATCGCGGGCAGTGTGGTGGCGATAGGGTTGGTGTCCAACGCCTTTGCCTGGCTGCTGGGCATCATCGCGCTGGTGCCGATCATTGGCCCGATCGTGGTCAAGGTGCTGTCGATCGGCTTCATCTGGCTGCTCAACGCGGTCGGCTATCTGGTGTCCTACATTGCCATCCGGCGCGGCTATTCGAAGGACGTCCTCACCTACCGGGGTATTACGGTCGCAGTGATCATCGGCATCGTCATCGGTTTCGTGCTCGGCAAGCTGCTTTAGGTCGCAGCCAGGACGTCGCGTGCCAGGCGCTGCAAGCCTTCGGGCGACACGTCGTCCGCGCTGAACACTCGATCCTCGGGTCCGGGGGCGTAATTGCTCGACAGCGATTTCAGATAGGCCGGGTCGTAATGCTCCACCAGCAATGTTGCTACCAGCTGATTCCAGTCTTGTTGCTTGGCCAGCGCCTGCCACGCCGCGACGGTGTCATGTCCGCGCAGCGTGACGAGGTGGGCGAGGCGGCGGTTGATGGTCTCGGGATCGAGCAGAAAATGCGGGTACTCTTCCATCAGCAGCTGCACCCGTGCCGCCAGCGGCACTTCCAGACGCACACACCGGCTGGCGTGCATCGCCGTGATGAGCGCATCGGGCACGCGCAACGAACCGATCTTCTTGCTTTCCGATTCAACAAAGACGGGGCGTGCAGGGTCGAAGGTGGCGAGGGCGTACCAGATGGCGCTCTCGAAACTTTTTTGCGGGGGCTGGGGTTGATCCGGCAGCGCACCCAGCAGTGAACCGCGATGGGCCGCCAGCATTTCCAGATCGAGGACTTGCGCCCCCAGGCGCGTCAGTTGCTGGAGCAGGCGGCTTTTGCCGCTACCCGTCGGGCCGCACACCACCCGATAGGAGAGGCGGGACGGCAGGGTGGCCAGTTCGGCCACCACATGCCGTCGATAGGCCTTGTAGCCGCCGTCGAGTTGAATGGCCGGGAAACCGATTTTCTGCAGGATGTGTGTCAGCGACCCGCTGCGGCTGCCGCCGCGCCAGCAATACACCAGTGGCCGGTACGACTTGGGTTTGTCGGCAAACCAGGTTTCGAGATGCCGCGCAATATTGCGTGATACCAGGGCGGCGCCCATTTTCTTGGCCTCGAACGACGAAACCTGCTTGTACAGCGTGCCGACGCGGGCGCGTTCGACGTCGTTCAGCACTGGCAAGTTGATTGCGCCGGGAACGTGGTCTTCGGCGAATTCGCTGGGGGAACGGACGTCGATGACTTCATCGAAGGCAGTGAGTTCTGCAACGGTGATGAACAAGCTTGGCTCAACTTTCAGGGGTGAGACAGGTGGACACGGCTAAGACGCTGCCATTTTCACACGCCGATGGCAGCCACTGCAAAATCACGCGTGAAGTATCAGGAATCATGGGCGCAGCTTGCGCCCATCATCGGTTTGTTGGGTGCTTCAGTCAGATGATTGAGAAGGGAGCTTGCCCGCCTTGCGGCAGTAGGGATTGTTTCGGTCAAAGAAATGGAAAAACCTGACGCAGGCGCGTCAGGCACCGGGTAAGCTGAGTCTTAGACGACTTTCAGCGGCGTGACCTTGCGGTCTTCTGTGCGTCGGCCCGTTACCTTGCGGCGATCTGCCGTGATTTGAGGGGGCAGCGCAGCACCGCGTGGGGCGACACGACGGTCACCCAAACGACGCTCCAGAGGAATGAACTCAACTTCGTAAACAGGAAGTGCCGACATGGGTAGGTCCTTGTTTGTCGAGATATTGACAATTCTAGTCAATATCTCGACAGATTGACAAGGTAAATTTGGCCGACAAGCGGATTAATTCATCCGTTAGTCGGCGCCGTGAGCCAATTCTTGGCTAGGCAGAGCGGATCAGGCGCTGTTTTTCGCGCTGCCACTCGCGATCTTTTTCGGCCGCTCGCTTGTCGTGCTGTTTCTTGCCTTTGGCAAGACCGATCTCCAGCTTGATGCGGCCTTTCGTGTAGTGCATGTCGAGCGGCACCAGGGTGAAGCCGGCGCGCTCGGTCTTGCCGATCAGCTTGTTGATCTCTGCAGCGTGCAGCAGCAGCTTGCGCGACCGCGTGGGGTCGGGGTGGATATGGGTGGAAGCGGTGGGCAGCGGGCTGATGTGGCACCCGATCAGGTATACCGCCCCGTTTTTGACGACGACATAGGCTTCCTTCAACTGGACGCGCCCTGCACGTATCGCCTTGACTTCCCAGCCTTCGAGCACGAGCCCGGCCTCGAATCGTTCCTCGATGAAATAATCGTGAAAGGCTTTTTTGTTATCGGCGATGCTCATGGCGGGTTGGCTTGCGTACAATTCTTGATTTTACAAGGCTTTAGGTAACCATGGCGCGTGTGGAAAAAAGTGTGCTGGTGGCACACACTCCCGAACGCATGTTTGAACTGGTGGATCGGGTCGAGGATTATCCTGTTTTCCTGCCCTGGTGTGGCGGGACCGAACTGAAATGGCGCGACGAACTGAGCACGGTGGCCACGATCCATATCGCATACATGGGCATTCGACAGAGCTTTACCACCGAAAACGCCAAGACCCGTCCGCGCGAGATGCGGATCAAGTTGCAGAACGGGCCATTTTCCGAACTGGAAGGCGACTGGTCCTTCGTTGCGCTGGGGGACGAGGCCTGCAAGGTTGAATTCCGCCTGGAGTATGTGTTCTCCAGCCGGGTGCTGGAGACGATCCTGGCCCCCGTGTTCAGCCACATCACCAATACTTTTGTCGATGCCTTTGTGCGTCGCGCAGACGAGGTGTTCCCCGCATGAGCGCAAACAGCATCAACATTGAAGTGATCTACGCCCTGTCCGAACAACAGCCCCTGTTGCGGGTTCAGCTTGCAGACGGCGCTACCGTAGAGGACGCGATTCGTGCCTCCGGGGTGTTGGAAAAATTCCCGGAAATTGACCTTGCAAAAAACAAGGTCGGAATATTCAGCAAGCTGGTCAAGTTGGACGAGACCGTGCGTGACAAGGACCGAGTGGAAATCTATCGTCCGCTGATCGCCGATCCCAAGGAAGTGCGGCGCAAGCGCGCCGAAGAAGGAAAGGTCACGAGGAAAGGCGGTGGCGACGCCGTCCCCGAAAAACTCGCGGAAGCAGACAAGCCAGAGGCAGTGTGAAACTGCTTGGCGTTAACCTGCCTCGACTGACTTATTTGCAGTATTCGCTGACGGCTTTCTGGCTGTTGGCCAGCGCGTTGGCACGCGTCGAATCGTCCATGTAGGTGCGCTGCCCGGCCGCATTGGTGGTGTATACGCGCGGCGTGTTTTGCAGGGTGCTGAGGTTGTTGCGTGCCTTGGCACAGTTTTCACGCTGGATGCGTGCCTGCTCGGCCTCCTTTTCAGCCTTGGCACGGGCGTCCTCGGCTTCCTTGCGGCGTTTCTGGTAAGCCTGCTCTTTGCTGTTAAGCGATTCCGTCGCCTGGGTCGTGGCTTCGGCCTGTCCCCCGGCGGGGTTCTTGATGGCCTGGGCGTTCGCCGTGGGCGGCTGATCCGAGTAATGCACCTTGCCCTGACTGTCTGTCCATTTGTAGAGCCCGGCATCAGCGTGGGCCGCGAATGCCAGGGCGCCCAAAAACAAAAGCCTTCCGGCACGCATCCGGAAGGCTTGATTGCAGAGGCGACTCAACTTAGTCACCGACTTTGAGCATCGGATAGTTGAGTTGGGCCAGACCTTTCTGGGCGTGGTCGCTGGCCAGCTTGGCCTGCTTCAGGACGGTGGCGCTGTCGCCCTTTGCGGCTGCCTCTTCTGCAGCCTTGAGGGCACTTTCCGCGGTGGTCCACAATGCATTCTTGGCTTTGGCATCCTTGACGGCGGCCTGGGCGGCATTCAGCGCCGTCTGCGCTTCGGCGCTGATGGCGGGTTGGGCCGGAGCAGTAGCAGCAGCAGGAGCAGCGGGCGGGCTGGCCGGCTGGCTGGCTTGCGTATTGGCGCAGCCAGACAGGCCCAACAGGGCAACGGATGTCAGGGCAAGCAAAACTTTGGACATTGTTTTATCTCCTCGAATTGTATGGCGTTCAGGGGGTGGACTGGACCGAGCACCCTAGCAGATTAAATGCTGACGCAAAGTTAGCTGCATCACGCGCCGGAGTCAACCAATTGGCATGCAATTGGATTGGTAGATTTCGACCAAGTACCGCCAGGCAAAGCGCGGGTTTGTGCGGGGCTTGGGTGGGCGCGTATAATTCCGCTTTGCGTTAAAGGAAAGCCCATGCGTGTTCTGCAAAAAGCGCTGACGTTCGACGATGTTCTGCTCGTCCCCGCCCATTCCGCCATTCTCCCCCGCGAAGTCAGCCTGTCGACGCAGTTGACCCGCACCATCACCCTGAATTTGCCCCTGTTGTCCGCTGCGATGGATACGGTGACCGAGGCACGTCTGGCGATTGCACTGGCGCAGGAAGGCGGCATCGGCATCATTCACAAGAACATGAACGCCGAGATGCAGGCCGCGCAGGTAGCAGCCGTCAAGCGCTTTGAATCGGGCGTGGTCAAGGATCCCATCACCGTCGCCCCACAGATGACGGTGCGTCAGGTGCTCGAAATTACCCGCAGCAAGCGAATCTCCGGACTGCCGGTAATCGATGGCGGCAGGGTCGTCGGCATTGTCACCAACCGCGACCTGCGCTTCGAAACCAGTCTCGACCAGCCGGTGGCCAACATCATGACGCCGAAGGAGCGGCTGGTGACGGTGAAGGAAGGCGCCAATCGCGATGAGGCGATGGCGCTGCTGCACAAGCACCGTCTGGAACGCGTGCTGGTGGTCAACGACGCCTTCGAGTTGCGTGGTCTGATCACCGTCAAGGACATTCAGAAATCCAGCGAGCACCCGCTGGCGTGCAAGGATGCAATGGGTCGCCTGCGCGTCGGCGCGGCGGTCGGCACCGGTGAAGGCACTGAGGAACGCGTGGCCGCGCTGGTAGCGGCCGGTGTCGATGTCGTCGTCGTCGATACCGCGCACGGCCATTCCAGGGGTGTGCTCGAACGTGTGCGCTGGGTCAAGCAGACTTATCCCGAGGTCCAGGTCATCGGCGGCAACATCGCCACCGCCGCGGCCGCGGCTGCGCTGGTCGAGCATGGCGCTGACGCGGTCAAGGTCGGCATCGGGCCGGGTTCGATCTGCACCACCCGCATGGTCGCCGGCGTCGGGGTGCCCCAGATCAGCGCGGTCGCCAACGTGTCCGACGCCCTGGCGGGCAGCGGCGTCGGCGTGATCGCCGACGGCGGCATCCGCTATTCCGGGGACATTGCCAAGGCCCTCGCTGCGGGCGCCAACTGCGTGATGCTCGGCGGCCTGCTGGCGGGCACCGAGGAAGCGCCGGGCGAGGTCGAACTGTTCCAGGGGCGCTCCTACAAGTCCTACCGCGGCATGGGTTCGCTCGGTGCGATGCAGCAGGGCTCATCCGACCGCTACTTCCAGGACAATGAGAAGAGCGCCGAGAAGTTGGTCCCGGAGGGCATCGAGGGACGCGTGCCTTACAAGGGCAGCGTGCTCGGCGTGATCCACCAGATGATGGGGGGGCTGCGGTCGTCGATGGGCTATCTCGGCGTGGCCACCATTACCGAGATGCATGCCAAGGCCGAGTTCGTCGAGATCACCGGTGCCGGTATCCGCGAATCGCACGTGCACGATGTGCAGATCACCAAGGAAGCACCGAACTATCGCGTCGAATAGCGAACAGACAGCGGTTTTTGGAACGATGGAAAGTCACGCCGCGCGTGGCTTTCTTTTTTAGAGCCCCAGCCCCCAAGCAGCCATGCACCAGAAAATCCTCATCCTCGATTTCGGCTCCCAGTACACCCAGCTGATCGCGCGCCGCGTGCGCGAGGCTGGCGTCTACTGCGAACTGCATCCCAACGACGTGACCGAGCAGTTCGTGCACGACTTCGCACCGCAGGGGATCATCCTTTCCGGCGGGCCGAATTCGGTGTACGAGGAGGAGACGCCGCGCGCACCCGACGCGGTGTTCTCGCTCGGTGTGCCGGTGCTGGGCATCTGCTACGGCATGCAGACGATGGCGGCGCAGTTGGGCGGCCAGGTGGAGTCGGCCGCCAAGCGGGAATTCGGCTACGCTGAAATCCGTGCGCGCGGCCATACGGCTTTGTTGCGGGACATCCAGGATCGCGTCAACGACGAAGGCCACGGCCTGCTCGACGTTTGGATGAGCCACGGCGACAAGGTCACCGCGCTGCCGGCGGGCTTCAAGGTCATGGCGAGCAACGCCGCCACGCCGATCGCCGCCATGGCCGACGAAGACCGCCGCTTCTACGGCGTGCAGTTCCACCCCGAAGTCACCCACACCCTGCAGGGCAAGGCGATTCTTGCGCGCTTCGTGCACGACATCTGTGGCTGCGGCTCCGACTGGAACATGCCCGACTACGTCGACGAGGCCATCGGCAAGGTGCGCAGCGAAGTCGGCAGCGACGAAGTCATCCTCGGCCTGTCGGGCGGCGTCGACTCGTCGGTGGTCGCCGCCTTGCTGCATCGTGCCATCGGCCAGCAGCTCACCTGCGTGTTCGTCGACAACGGCCTGTTGCGGCTGAACGAGGCCGAGCAGGTGATGCAGACCTTCGCCGACAACCTTGGCGTCAAGGTCATCCATGTCGACGCGCGCGACCGCTTCATGGACGCGCTTGCCGGCGTCACCGATCCCGAGCAGAAACGCAAGATCATCGGCCGCGAATTCGTCCACGTATTCCAGGAAGAAGCCGAGAAGCTGCCCAATGCCAAATGGCTGGCGCAGGGCACCATTTATCCCGACGTCATCGAGTCGGCCAGCGCCAAGACCAAGAAGGCGCACACCATCAAGAGCCACCACAACGTCGGCGGGCTGCCCGACACGCTGCATTTGAAGCTGCTGGAGCCGCTG
>Ga0115028_10000085_pt1 | contig 11876 bp, 8 predicted proteins | sample Plant_0915_D1_FD_83894 | JGI IMG/M metagenome (GOLD analysis project Ga0115028, IMG submission 83894) | Wetland microbial communities from Old Woman Creek Reserve in Ohio, USA - Plant_0915_D1 | ecosystem: Environmental > Aquatic > Freshwater > Wetlands > Sediment ... | reverse complement strand
TCATGCTCAGCTGCTTGGTGATCGCCGCCGTCAACGTCGTCTTCCCGTGATCAATGTGACCAATCGTCCCCACGTTCACGTGCGGCTTCTTCCGCTCAAACTTCTGCTTGGCCATATCGTCGTTCCTCCGAGTAGAATAAGGTGTTTCGCTGATGCCGCCACCGCTGCAGCGGACGGCGGAAAGAAGTGGAGCCCATGACCGGAATCGAACCGGTGGACCTCTTCCTTACCAAGGAAGCGCTCTACCGACTGAGCTACATGGGCTCGAATCAACCGGGCCGGCCTGCGACCCCGCCAGCGGGGTGGAGCGGGCGACGAGATTTGAACTCGCGACATCCAGCTTGGAAGGCTGGAGCTCTACCAGCTGAGCTACACCCGCGTCTGCACGCTGGCCGTCTCGTCCGCCCCCGCCTTCCGGCGGGGCGTCCGGCCCCCAAAGAGGCACGCTACTCATGCAGGAAGTCCTGTAGTGACTATCGATCTCGAGCTCGGCAGCCGAAATCTCCTACACAAGACTCTTCTCAGGATGGTGGTGGGGGGAGGATTCGAACCTCCGTAGGCGTTCGCCGACAGATTTACAGTCTGTTCCCTTTGGCCGCTCGGGAACCCCACCGGAACCACCAAACCAACCGTAAACGGGACACTAGACGCCGGTGTTCTTCCGGCGGGCACCCACTCGTTGACCGACGCCTGGAGCCAGCGGAGGGATTCGAACCCCCGACCCACTGATTACAAATCAGTAGCTCTACCAGCTGAGCTACGCTGGCAGCGGTCAGCCGTCTACGTCGCAAAAGGATGGCGGCGGAGCGCCAAAACTCGACCGCAGCCTTTTCAAAAAAAGGCTAATTATGTGCTTTATGACGATATGTCAAGCAAAAATTTAAGCCATTATATGGCTGCTTCGAAAGAAAGCAAGTTGTTTTTGGGCGCGGGTCAGTTGTCCACGGCCAACTTCTGGCCCGGCTGCAGCTTGCTGCGGGCATCGAGGTGGTTCAGGGCGAGCAGCCGCTCGACGGGCATGTTGTGTCGGCGGGCGATCGAATAGACGGTGTCCCCGTCGCGCACGGCATAGACCCCGGCCTTGGGCTTGGGCGCTGCAGGCTTGGCCGCAGGCGCCGGGGTCGGCGGCGCGATCCGCAGCTTCTGCCCGGCCTTGAGCGTCGGGCTCGCCAACTTGTTCTGCTTCTGGATCTCCTCGGCGGAGGTGCCGTAGCGCTTCGCCAGCTCGGCCAGGGTATCGCCTTTCCGGACGACGTGCTCGACAACCTTCGGCGGGGAGGCGCTCTTGGCGGACGCCGCCGGGGGAACGGCCCGGTTGGGCGGGCAGGTCACGGGGACCCGCAGCGTGGCCCCGGCTGGAAGGGGGCCCGCCTTGCGCATGGCGTTGGCGGCGAGGATGCTCTTTTCGTCGCTGCCGTATTTTCGGGCGAGCGTTTCGATCGTGTCCCCTTTCTGCACCTTGTGCCGCACCACCGTGACCACCGGCGGCGGCTCGCGGTAAACGGGGATCTCGACCACCTTGGCGGCGACCCGCGCGGCCTCTCCCTGCGGCACGCGCAACTCGTACCCGTCTTCCGGCAGGACCCCCTGGCGCAACTCGGCATTCAGCTCCTGGAGCAGATCGATATCGAGCCCGGTGGTTTGGGCGACGCTCCTCAGGCTGCACTGGCGGGGGATGATCACGGTCTCGTACCGCTGCGGCGAGTCGACCGCCGCATCCGCCAGGCCATACCGCGACAAGTTCTGGACGATGTGCAAGGTGGCCAGAAAGCGCGGGACGTAGCGCGCCGTCTCCCGCGGCAGCCGTTCGTAGAGGTCCCAGAAGTTGTCGAGGTAGTTGATGTTCTGGGACTGGATCGTCCGCAGGACCCGGTTCTCCCCGCAGTTGTAAGCCGCCAGCACGGTTGTCCAGTCCCCGAACATCCCGTGCAGCTCCTTGAGGTAGTCGATCGCGCCGCGAGTGGCTTTCTCGGCGTCCAGGCGCTCGTCGATGTAGCGGTCCCGGTTCAGGTTGTAGCGGTAGCCGGTGGAGGGGATGAACTGCCACAATCCCAGCGCGCGGGCCGGAGAAAGGGCGGTCACTTTGAAACCGCTTTCGATCAGCGGCAGCCAGGCCAGTTCAACCGGCAGACCCGCCTCCTTCAGGGCGGCCTCGATCCGAACCCGATGCCGCCCGGACCGCCGGTAGGCGTCGGCAAAGAAATCCCGTTCCCGACCGATGGTGAACGAGTCGATCTCGTCCTGGACGTGCTTGTTGATCGTCAGCGGAATCTCGTTGCGCTTGCCGTTCACGACCAGGTGGCGGGACGAGTAGATTTCAAGAATGCGCTTGGAAATCGTGTACCGCAGGTCTTCTTTTTCCTGCAGGAGATCGGCGTCGCTCCCGGGGTCGACCGACAACACCAGGGCATAGGCCCGGTCGAGCGTGTCGATGGCGCTTTCGAGGTCGCCGTGCTTCCAGTGGGCCTGCGCCAGCCGGCAGTAGTAAAGGGCCCGGGCGAGCGCAGGTTGCTTCCCGCCGGGCGGCAACGGGGCGGTCTCGGTTTCCTCGTCCTCGATGATGCAGGTCTCATCCGGGTCGACCGTGACCGGCCGAGAGGAAACGGAGGAACCGTTGGCATCCCGCTTGGGGACGGACGCCACGGCGGTGTCCGGCCTGCCGTTTGGAGCCGGTGCGATCTCCGCCCGCTGAGCCGGGGGCTGCGGGGAGGGGCTTGTCCCGGTCGTGGCGCACCCCTGGACCATGCACAGCAGGGCGACCCCGCACCAGACGCTCAGAAATCGAATCATCAATAGAACCCTCTACGATCGGCCGAGCCGCGACCCGCCGGAAAAAGTGGGTTGGATAGAACAAAAAGCGTGCGATTTGTCAAGGCATATCGTTCGGGAACCGAACGATATCAAAGCATTCTGCATGAGGTGTGCGGCGGCATGCGGCTGGAGCGCCGGCGATCGGTCGTCGGCTGTGGTCAACCGGCCGGGCGTGTCCGGTCGGCACGGCGGCCACAGCCAAGGCAGGCGGGGGCTTCTGCGGGAAAAGGATTATAGGCGCGCATAGGTGATGCCCAGCCGGGCGGCCGCCTCCGGCGCATAGCAGGCTTTCACGTCGAAAACCAATGGATTGGGTGCAGCGCAGAGGCCGGCGATCCCGGCCAGGCCCATCTCGCGGTAGGCCTTGTGCTGAACGGCTAAAATGACCGCATCGACTCGGCCGAGGCGATCGACCGGGTGCAGATCGATCCCGTAGTGTTGGCGGGCTTCCACCGGGTCGGCCAGGGGATCGGCGACCAGAGCCTCGACCCCGTAGTCTTGGAGTTCCCGGACGATATCGACGACTTTGGTGTTGCGCAAGTCCGGCACATCCTCCTTGAAGGTGATCCCCAGGATGGCGATGCGCGCCCCGAGCACCTGCTTGCCGGCGGCGATGAGCATCTTGACCGTGCGCTCGGCCACGTGTTTGCTCATCCCGTCGTTGATCCGCCGACCGGCCAGGATGATCTCCGGATGATACCCCAGGGACTCGGCCTTGGCGGTCAGGTAGTAGGGGTCGACCCCAATGCAGTGCCCCCCGACCAGCCCCGGCCGGAAGGGCATGAAGTTCCACTTGGTCCCGGCCGCTTCCAGCACCTCGATCGTGTCGATTTTGGCGCGTTCAAAGATCATGGCAAGCTCGTTCATGAGAGCGATGTTGAGGTCCCGCTGCGTGTTCTCGATGACCTTGGCGGCCTCGGCCACTTTGATCGATGAGGCGCGGTGGATCCCCGCCTGGACGACCCGGCCGTAGACCTGGGCCAGGAGATCGCACGTGGCAGGGTCCGAACCTGAAACGATCTTCACCACTCGCTCGAGCGTGTGCACCCGGTCGCCGGGGTTGATCCGCTCCGGCGAATAGCCGACGGTGAAATCGCGGCCGAACCGCAGCCCCGACTCGCGCTCCAGGATCGGGACGCAGACCTCTTCGGTCGCCCCGGGGTAAACCGTCGACTCGAACACGACGCAGCTCCCCTGGGACATGTGCCGCCCGACCGTGGTCGAGGCGCCCGCCAGCGGGGTGAAGTCCGGGATGCGGTAGCCGTCGATGGGCGTGGGCACCGCGACGATGACCATCCGGCAGCGCCCCAGATCGCGGGGGTCGTCGGTGAGATGCACGCGTGCGGCGCGCAGCGCATCCGGGTCGACTTCCAGGGTGCGGTCGACCCCGGACTGCAGCTCCTGCACGCGAGCGCTCTTCTGGTCGTAGCCGACCACATCGAAGTGCGCCGCGAGATGCACCGCCAGAGGGAGCCCCACGTACCCCAGGCCCACCACCGCCACCTTCTCCTGCCGGCCTGCCAGCTGCTCGAACCGAACCATACTTCCCTCCAGGAGGTTAAAAAGGTTCCAGGTTCACGGTTGAGTGAAGCAACGCTGCAGCTCCCGAAGAACGGCGAACCCGCAACCGTGAATCGTTGAACCCGGAACCAAATTATAAACAGGATACCACGATTCCCCTGTAGAGCGAAGGCAGGGGGGCTTACGCGGGCTGTTGCAGCGCGGCGACCTCCTCGGGGGTGAGGTGGCGCCAGGCGCCCTCGGGCAAGCGGCCGAGGCGGACGCCCGCCACCCGGATGCGCTTGAGGTCGACCACCTCGTTGCCGACCCGGCGGACCATGCGCCGGATCTGGCGGTTGCGGCCTTCCTTCAGCACGATGCGAAAGCGCCGCTCCCCGAGGCGGGTGACGCGGGCCGGGCGCGTGCGGGTGTTCAGGATCGCCACCCCCTCGGCCATGCGCTGCAGCGCGCCGTCGGGGATAGGGCGTTCCACGACCACCTCGTACTCTTTCTCGTGGTCGAACGAGGGGTGCGAAAGCATCTGGTGCAGCCGGCCGTCGTTGGTCAGCAGGAGCAGCCCGGTCGAGTCCTTGTCCAGCCGGCCGACCGGGAACACCCGCTCGGGCACGTCCACGAGTTCCATCACGATCCGCTTGCCCGGATGGCGGCAGCTCGTGACGAAGCCGCGCGGCTTGTTCAGGACGATGTAGACCAGCGTGTCCGGGCGCCGCACGGGTTGCCCCTCGACCGCCACCCGGTCGACCTCCGGGTCCACCTTCGTCCCAAGCTCAAGCACCGGTCGGCCGTTGACCTCGACCCGGCCGGCCCGGATGAGGTCTTCCGCCCTGCGGCGCGAGCAGACGCCCGCTGCTGCCAGGAATTTTTGAAGGCGAACCAACGTCATGGAGAAAAATCCGAAATTCGAATATCGAAATTCGAAACAATGAATCCAGCGGATAAGTTTCGTATGTCGAATTTAGTGCTTCGAATTTATCGTTCAGCTGCGGTAATCGGCGTTGATCTTGACGTAGTCGATCGAGAAATCGCAGGTGTACATCATCGCCCGCCCTTCCCCCAGATGCAGGTCGATCGCGATGGTGAATTCGTCCTGCTTCAGCACCCGGGTGGCCTCGGCCTCAACGTCCTTGCCGCAGCCGCTGCCGCAGGCCACCATCCGGATCGGCCCGATGAAGATGTCCACCTTCCCGGGGTCCAGCATGGCGCCCGATCGCCCGGCTGCGGCCAGAATCCGGCCCCAGTTCGCGTCCTCGCCGAACAAGGCGGTCTTCACCAGCGGCGAGTGCGCGACGGTTTCGGCCACCCGGCGGGCGTCGGCATCCGATTGCGCACCGCGCACCGCGATCTGCACCAGCTTGTTCGACCCCTCGGCATCCTTCACGACCCACTTTGCCAGGCCCAGCATGAGGTCATCCAGGGCGGACTGGAAGGCCGCCTTGGAACCCGCCGAGTCGATGACCGCCGGCGACGCCCCGCTCGCCATCAGAAGAATCGTGTCGTTGGTGCTCGTGTCGCCGTCCACGGTGATGCAGTTGAAGGAGCGGTCGGCGCCCGCTGCGAGCGCGGCCTGGAGGTCCCCCGCCCCCACGCGCGCGTCGGTCACGATGAAGCAGAGCATGGTGGCCACATCCGGCCGGATCATGCCCGCGCCCTTCACGACCCCGGTCAGGGTGAAGGTCTTCCCGTCGATGCAGCCCTGCCGCGAAAGGCCCTTGGGCACCCGGTCGGTCGTCATGATGGCCTCGGCGAAATCCGCCAGTCCGTCCGGCGACAGGCGTCGCACCAGTTCGGGCACCGCCTGTTCCACCCGCTCGACCGGCAGCGGCTCCCCGATGACGCCGGTGGAGGCCACCAGCACCTGCTCCTCGGCCGCATCCACCCCGTGCGCAACCGCGCGGGCCATGCGCAGAGCGGCGCGGTACCCGGCGTCGCCGGTGCAGCAGTTGGCGTTGCCGCTGTTGGCGACCACCGCCCGGCAGGTGCCGCCGCGCACTCGCTCACGGCAGACCTGAACCGGGGCCGCCTGCACCCGGTTGCGGGTGAAGACCCCGGCGACGGTCGCCGGCAGGTCGCTCACGATGAGGCCGAGGTCTTTGCGGCCGTTCTTCTTGATGCCGGCGGCGAGCCCGGCGGCCCTGAACCCGGGGCAAGGAAGGACATCCATGGCAGCGCTCCTGATTGATAAAGTCAAGCCGTCAACACCGACAAAGGCGCACCGATTCGAATGAGCCATCGATCCAGGGGTCGGGAAAAGGCCGCAAACTCAACCGTGGGCAGGCTTTTCCTGAACCCCGAGCCCTGAACCCTCATGCCTTTCCCCTGACAGAATCGCCATAACTTGTCAAACCGCCCGCGGCATCGCCCCTCCTGCCGCAGGCGGTTTGACAACTCGGCGGCGTTTCACTACGGTGTGCGCGGCCGCAACCGAAAGGAAACCGTGCATGTCCCCATCCGCCATTGAACGGCGCTGCACCCGCTGCGGAGGCGAGCTCCGCTTGAACCGCACGTGAACCGCCGTGACCCTGTGCTGCAGGTCCTGCGGCACGCGGTATAGTCTGTCCGAGTTCCGGGAGAGCCTGGACGACATCCTCGAAGACCTGCTGGCCGACACCCGCTGCGACCGCCTCTGATGATCCACGTTCTCGAAAACCTTTTCCCGGTGTTTGCCCTCATTGGCGCCGGGCATGTCCTGCGGCGCTGCACCTTCACCACCGCCGAATTCCTGAACGTGTCCGACCGGCTGGTGTACTTCATCTTCTTCCCGGTGATGCTCTTCTGGAAGATCGGCGGCGCACCGCTCGACCTCGCCGCGGATGCCGCGTTCTACACGGCGGCGATCCTCGCCGTGCTGATCGTGTTCCTCCTGAGCACGGCCTTTATCATCTTCGCCGGCGTCGCGCGCTACCAGGCCGGATCGTTCTCTCAAGGCTGCTATCGCTTCAACACCTTCATCGGCGCCGCCGTGGTGATGAGCGCCTTCGGCGAGGAGGGAGTGCGTCGCTTCGGGCTTTTGATCGGAGTCCTGATCCCGCTGATCAACGTCCTGGCCGTCGCCACGCTGACCTGGTTCGGGGGGCGCACCATCTCTCTGCGGGCGCAGGCGTGCCACACCCTCCGGGCGCTCGCCACGAACCCGCTCGTCCTCGGTTGTGCCGCCGGGATGGTGTACGCCCGCTTCGTCCACTGGTTCCCACCGTTCCTGGACAACACGCTGCGCCTGGCCTCTTACGTGACGCTGCCGCTCGCCCTGATCTCGATCGGCGGCGTGCTCTCGCCCCAGGGCCTGTGGGCCCACCTGCGGCTGTCGCTGACGGCATCCGTCTTCAAGCTGGCGGTGTTTCCGGCCATCGGGTACGCCGTCATGAAGGCGATCGGCGTGGCCGGGCCGTCCTTCGGGGTCGGCATGGTCTTTTTCGCGCTGCCGACCTCGACCGCGCTCTACATCCTGTCCTCGCAGTTGAACAGCGACACGGAGCTCGCGACGGCGGCCATCGCCGTGTCGACCCTCCTGTCCGTTTTTTCCCTCTCCGCGGCCCTGCTCATGTGAGCGGAGACGCCGGGCGCCCCTATGGCCAATTTCAAGCTCACCCTGGAATACGACGGCACGGCCTACAGCGGATGGCAGCGCCAGGCCGAGCACCGCACGGTGCAGGCCGAGGTGGAACGCGGGATCGCCTGCATGACCCGGCGGCCGGCTACGGTTTTCGGCGCGGGGCGCACCGATGCCGGGGTGCACGCGCTGGGGCAGGTGGCACATTTCCACGCGGACACGGGCCTCGCCCCGGAGGTGTTTCTCAAGGGGCTGAACAGCCTGCTGCCCCCCGACATCGCCGTTCGCACCTGCGCTCAAGTACCCGAGACCTTCCACGCCCGTTTCGGCGCACGCAGCAAAGTCTATCGTTACCATATCCTGAACCGCGAGGACCGGGCTGCCGTCGGCCGCCAGTACGCCTGGTTCATCCACCGCCCCCTCGACGCCGACGCCATGCAGGCGGCCGCGCGCGTGCTCGTCGGGCGCCATGACTTCAAAGCCTTCGAAAGCGCGGGGAGCCCCCGGGCGCACACCGTGCGCACGATCACCACGGCCGGCTGGGACGTCGACGCGGCCCAGCGCCGCCTGCGCTTCACCGTAGAGGCGGACGGGTTTCTGCGGTGCATGGTGCGCAACATCGTGGGCACGCTCGTCGCGGTCGGCCTGGGCAAGATGGCGCCGGACGCGGTCGCGGGCATCCTCTCTTCCCGCGACCGGCGCCGCGCGGGCGCCACTGCGCCGCCGCAGGGGCTCTTCCTCGTGCGGGTGGATTACGGGGACGCCGAGGGGCCGGGAGACGCAGGACCTGGGACCCAGGATTGAGGGTTCGGGGTTCAGGGAAACGGCACGTCCGAAATCGACCTTTCTTTTCTCCCGAACCCTGAACGCTGAACCCTCTTTCCCCTTCAAGTTGAACCCAACCCGCGGCGGTGATATAAAACGACGCTCTCACACACCACACGCACAAGGGGGACCCCATCATGCCGGACGTCAAAGCCCTCAGCCCCGCTCAGCGCCGGGAGGCGCGGGAATCGCTCGCGGCGCGCTACCGGGACTTCCAGACCCTGAAAATGAACCTCGACATGACCCGCGGCAAGCCCTGCCCGGAACAGCTGGACCTGTCCGTGGGCCTGCTCGACGGCCTCAGCCGCGCGGAGTACAAGGCCTCGGACGGCAGCGACTGCCGGAACTACGGCGGCCTGGACGGGCTGCCCGAGGCCAAGGACCTGTTTGCCGCCTACATGGGCGTCCGACCCGAGGAAATCATCATCGGCGGCAGCTCCAGCCTGACGCTCATGCACGACGCGATGAGCTGGGCGGTCCTGTTCGGGGCCGGCAAGGGGTCGACGCCCTGGGCGGCGCAGCGGCCGGTCAAGTTCCTCTGCCCCAGCCCCGGCTACGACCGCCACTTCGCCATCTGCGAGCACCTGGGGATCGAGATGGTCCCGGTCGACTTGCGCGGCAACGGCCCGGACATGGACGCGGTCGAACGGATGGCGGCAGAAGACGCGTCCGTCAAGGGTATCTGGTGCGTGCCGAAGTACAGCAACCCCACCGGGGACGTGTACTCGGACGAGGTGGTGCAGCGTCTGGCCGGCATGCGTACGGAGGCCACGGACTTCCGCATCTTCTGGGACAATGCGTACTGCGTCCACCACCTGGGGACGGGACCGGCGCCGCTCGCGGACATCCTGGCGGCCTGCCGACGCGCCGGGCACCCGGAGCGGGCGCTGCTCTTCGGCTCCACCTCCAAGATCTCTTTTGCGGGCAGCGGCCTGGCGTTCATGGCCGGCAGCACCGCGACCATGGAGTGGGCCAAGGGGCATCTCGGGTTCCAGACGATCGGCCCGGACAAGCTGAACCAGCTGCGTCACGTCCGGTTTTTCGGCGATCCGGCTGGCATCGAACGGCACATGCAGCGGCACGCCGCCATCCTGAAGCCCAAGTTCGACGCCGTGCAGGAGGTGCTCGGCCGCGAACTGTCGGGCAAGGGGGTGGCCGAGTGGACCCGACCTTCCGGCGGGTACTTCACCAGCGTCGACACCTGGGATGGCTGCGCGCGCCGGGTGATCCAGCTGGCGGCGGAGGCCGGGGTGAAACTCACCCCGGCCGGGTCCACCTATCCGTACAAGCGGGACCCGCGCGACCGCAACATCCGCATCGCCCCGTCCTTCCCGCCGCTGGCGGACATCCGCCGGGCGATGGAGGTGCTGGCCGTGTGTATTGAGAGGGTCAGCTTGGAGACGCTGGGGTAGGTTCGATGCTGGATTCTGGAGGCTGGATTCTGGAAATAAGATGGAAGGATCGGGGTTGAGGCCGTTCGGGCGTCATCGAGCATCCGGCATCCAGTATCGAGTATCGGTTTTTTAAAGGAACCCCCCGCCCGGAGCCGGTCCGGACGGGGGATTTTGAATGGAGAGCCGGCGCGACGTCACTTGCCGGCGGCGCGCTTGCTGGCCTTGAGGGGGTTGACCTTCTGCTTGGGCTCGGTCGCAACGGTCGCCGAGACGTGGGTGGCCATGTTGCAGACCCCGATGCGCCATTTGAGCGGCGGCTCCGGGAACACGTTGCAGTACCACCCCGATGCGTGCTGTCCCTGCCGGCCGCAGCCGTTACACTGGTCCACGATCGGTTGACAGATCCCGCCTTTATATCCGCATCCCTTGGCCGTCATGAACGGACACTCGATCCCGGGCTTAACGCTTGTGCATCGCATGGAACGTCATCCCCTTTCAGTCATCTTCGTGAAGTGGCCGGAAAAATCCGGCTTATGAAATCTGTTTATTTATCCTTCGAATTCCGTGTTGTCAAGACTTTGGTTCCCTGCTATACCATTTCCGACTCGTGGACTCGAGACGGCGACTGCACGTGATGCCGGGTCGCGGGATCATCGAAGGGTATGTACGCCATGGAGATGGAAACACGCAACACCGCTATCACCCGCTTGGGCGACTGCAGAATTCCCAGCCCGGTCTCCCGGCGCGCCCAGGGGTCCAACGGCACCTCGTTTGTCTCGGACGACGATCGCGTCCTGATCGACATCAACGTGAAGCACGCCTGCCGCCCGCCCGAAGAGGGCGTCGCCCCGTCCTACGAGCTGGCGGGCCCGCGCGAACACATCTTCTACGACCCGAGCAAGCTGAAGTGCGCGCTGGTCACCTGCGGCGGCCTCTGTCCCGGGTTGAACGACATCATCCGCTCCATCGTGCTGGAGCTGCACTACGGGTACGGGGTGCGCAACATCCTCGGGGTGCGCTACGGTCTGCGCGGCTTCATCTCGCGCTACGGCTACGACACGATGCCCCTCACCCCGTCCGAGGTGGTCAACATTCACGAGCGCGGCGGGGTCTTGATCGGCTCCAGCCGCGGCCCGCAGGACATCGACGAAATCGTGGATGCGCTGGAGCGCATGAACATCGGCGTGCTCTTCATGATCGGCGGCGACGGCACCCTGTCGGCCGCCACGTCGATCTCCGACACGGTGCTCCGCCGCCGGCTAAAGATCAGCGTCGTGGGGGTCCCGAAGACGATCGACAACGACATCCACATGGTGGACCGCTCGTTCGGCTTCGACACGGCGGTGGAGGTCGCGACCCGCGCGATCGTCAGCGCGAGCAACGAGGCCGAAGGCTACCCCAACGGCATCGGCCTGATCAAGCTCATGGGCCGGCACTCCGGGTTCATCGCCGCCACGGCGACGCTGGCCCAGCAGGATGTCAACTTCGTGCTGATCCCGGAAGTGGATTTCGACCTGGATGGACCCAGGGGGCTTCTCGCCACGCTGGAAAAACGGCTTTCGGACCGGGGGCACGCCGTCATCGTCGTGGCCGAAGGGGCGGGTCAAAAGTTCTTCGCGAACGAGCCCAAGGAGCTGGACCTCTCCGGCAACATCCGGCTGAAGGACATCGGCGCCTTCCTCAAGCAGCGCATGCTCGCGCACTTCGAGGAGCGGGGCATCCCGACCGCGATCAAGTACATCGACCCCAGCTACATGATCCGCAGCCTGCCGGCGAAT
>Ga0115028_10000082_pt1 | contig 12102 bp, 5 predicted proteins | sample Plant_0915_D1_FD_83894 | JGI IMG/M metagenome (GOLD analysis project Ga0115028, IMG submission 83894) | Wetland microbial communities from Old Woman Creek Reserve in Ohio, USA - Plant_0915_D1 | ecosystem: Environmental > Aquatic > Freshwater > Wetlands > Sediment ... | reverse complement strand
CCAATCAGACGGGGCATGCAGAGGGACGCGCACGTCTGCCAGAGGAGCGACGCAGTGAAATACGTCTGACCAATCGGACGGAGCAGGCGGAGGGACGCGCACGTCTGCCAGAGGAGCGACGAAATGAAATACGGCAGACCAATCGGACGGGGCATGCAGAGGGACGCTCACGTCTGTCAGAGGAGCGGCGAAGTGAAATACGGCAGACCAATTGGACGGTGCAGGCAGAGGGGCGTGCACGTCTGTCAGAGGAGCGACATGCAGAGAGGCGTGCCCATCATGATATGGACGCGGTCGATGAGGAAAAGGATTCATGTGACAACTGTCATCGTAGGGATTTCAGTGTTGATCCGAGATACAAGTTGACATTTACTGTAGTCTCGAACGAGGAGATTCGTACATGCAAGCTTGCCAAGGTTAAACCGCGACGAGTGCATGATCCAGTAATACTTTTCACGCTGTGTCAGGAATGTGAATGTTGCCTTAAGAAGACTGCAGATTATTCGTCCATGACTTCAACTCAGAAGGCACACATGTTTGACTGGAAAAACATTTGGCCTTCATTTTTATGGGACATTCTAAGTGGATGTAGTGCATCAGATAATGTACCATATCATCGAATTGTAGGTGCAGAGACTTTATGGCGAATGATATGTGCATCCATGAGAGAATATTGGTTTGAAGCCATCGGTATCATTCAGTACCATTACCGTGGCAATATTATAAAACCCTATGATGGATGTACCATAGACAGCCCAAAGCCGTTTTTTGTTGATCGCACAAGGGATGTGGATAAATTTTGGAACAATATCCATTGTTTGGATTTGAAGAGGATGCTGCTTGAGTTGAATTCTGAAAAGACTTCATTGATACCAGATGTGCTGTGTCCATGGGGGTGCACCGAATTTTGTTTTGAAGCGGGTCACACAAATCTTGGCATTTTGATACAGCACCACCTGCAAAAGGTTGTACTCAACTTTCCCACTGCACAATGGTATCGAAAAATGCATTTTGTCGAATCATCTCGTAATGACTATATTTGTGAGGAGGAAAATCGTGATCTTGTTCTGATGAATCCTAAGTGGCCAGTGCAACCTTGTGTAGTATTGGTCGAAGGAGAGGGATTGATGGCAATGGTTTGCCGACATCATATAAAACATTCCGACACAAAGCGGTTATACTTGCATCCTCCTCGAAAACCTAACAACATCTTGAGTTCAGAACGGTCTGACCAGCTGTGTCCGTGTCAGGCTCAGCCTAGAACAGTTGGTAACATGAAAGCTTCCAAGTACAACACCACCATGATGATGACATCCCAACAATATACATTCAGTGGAGCGGATTCTTTTTATTTAACATCAGAGCCACATTTCTCAAGCCCTTCAGTCATGCTGATGATGCACGAGACACAATCAATAGCTATGCGGAATGACATTAATTCGTTGATATCGCAGTTCGTGAGAGATGGAATGATGAATGCGGAGCTGGCAAAGAATTTACGTGAACGTGCTGCCGAGGATTACCCTGAGGGTAGTTTACAAAAGTATATAGAATCAGCAACCTATGTTAATCTGAAAGACTGCATGCTCTTTCAGAAAAAAGGGAGAGACGAATCAGTTGATGTAGTAGTTAGAAGAAGTGTCGGATTTGGTCGATATCAAGAAGAAATGACCACATGTAGGTGCTCCTGGTTGCCTACGATAAATGCCATTCAAATTGAAGATTCAAATGGACATGGCTATCCTTTCACCCCCGTGGAGAATTATAAGAGTACAGGAAACGGGGAACCAGCAATGATGCTGTGGGTCTTAATAGGAGCAATAATGGGGTGCAAAGATCTGTACGAGGCAATTGCAGAAAAGAGACTACCATTTTCGATACGATGGATGGGAGGGTCACGTTCTTACCCATCTTTGTTTGAAATATGCAAAATATGCTGACGTGAATGTGAAGAGTAGTAGTGGGTCTCCATTCAAGGCGAGCCAAAACAATACTGTACGAGATATGTTGGATAGGATCAAGAAATTCATGCCACAAGAAATGGTAGAATTTGAAGGGTCATCCTTCGAAGACAGAAATCTTTTCTTTAAGTTCAATATTGCATATTGGAGGAAGTTATTCCAAGTGGCCGACTATCCTTCCATTGACATTGTGTCTAGTATAGAATACGCTGAGTCTATTGGAAAAGATATAATAATTGTTGTTGACACAGAAAGGCATGACATACCATCCCATAAAATCGAGGATTTTGTTTCGATTGGGCCTATCGTGTATGAGGTCAGGGTTGTGATTTCCATTGATGCTGAGGCAAATGAGACTTGTCGCCCGGGTGTATTTAATGGTGTACGTTGGGCTCGCCATGGGATGGGTTTTTGTAAATATTGGAAACAAATGAGGAGCAGTAAATCAAGTGAGGTCATGACGCATCATAGTGCTGATGATATCGGAATTGCTGGTACTGTATATGCATTGTTGACTGTTTATGTGAGGGTTCAGGATTCACAAACGAGTCAATACAAATTAGACTTTTTTCATTCATTAGGTGGACAGACACATGTGTTTTGCAGCTGCAATACATTTCCTCTTATAATATCGGGAAGACTTCGAAAGGACAAAAGGCTATGCATGCAAGCTGGTTGCACGGGAAAAGAGAGATTTGTTTGCAGTAACAACTCTTGCAACACTCGCATATGTAAGCAATGTTTCGATGGACTGTCAATGATAACAGCAACCACCCTTTCTCCTTTGCCTGAGGTCAATGAAAATAGCGAAAGGAGTTCAGTACCAGAACATTTCCAGTCTGTAAGTCATTCGACCGAACAAAATTCTGAGACACTGACAAACCTGCTCACACTTTCCACAGATTCCTAATAATGATGTCGTGCCTTCACAAGGTGAACATGGTGATGATGATATTGTCATTGAGACATTTTCTGATTGCGACAGTGGGAATTTATCCGATGAGGGAAATGAGGATGAGCTTGGTTTACGTGACATTTTAGTTACTAACCGACTACAAGACAACGACATTAACGATACGGACAACAACGACTATATTTTAGGTGACTATCTGATGTCTGATGAGGGAAATGAGGATGATCTTGGTTTACGTGACATTTTAGTTAACCGACTACAAGACAATGAAATTAACGATATGGACATCGACGGCTACATTCTAGGTGACTATTTGACGAATGCTCACTATGACATTCAAGACATGCCGGCATGTGACATGATTGTTGGTCACGAAGAAGAGGAACAGCTTCCCACGACAGATGCGGGAAATGTTGCATTATCTATGGTATCTCGTGTAAACGAGCTACTCAGTGTTCCAATTCACGTTCTACTGAATCAAGTTGGTAATCTGTGTAATAGATACAACCATCGTATTACAGGAACAAATCCTCAACAGAATTGGGTTCAACGTTTTGTAGCAAAACAATGTGGTGTATCTTATCCTTTTATTTATCCAATGGGCACTCTGTTTCCAAGGCATTTCTATTCTCAGGCAACTAATGATATGTGTGCAATATTGGGTGATGCCCCGCTGTTCACATACTCTCACATTGCTCATCCTTTTGGTTTTGCATCCAACTTGCAGCGGGCTCGTTGTCTCCTGACTAGCGCAAGTTCGTCGGCTAGCACCTGTCCATTGACATGTGCATATCTGTATGATGTTCAGAGTAATGGAGTCATGAGTAACATAGACTCAAGGCTAGCGGAAAGAAATGGATTCGTGGTTGACCTTTTAAGTCCACATGGCATGTCTGTCCGTGATAAAGACAGAACTAATCTATCCGAGGGTCTTGATAGTCGTCAGGCTGCTTTAAATTTAGCTGGTGCTCAGCCATATGTGAAGTTTGATTTATTTCTCACATTTACGTGTAACCAAAAATATCATCCTGGAGTGAAGCATCTTCATGAATGGAAGGAGGGCATGGAATGGAGCAAGTATATACCAAGATATTCACGTATGACAATAATGCAACACAATGAGATAAAACGATCATTTGAGCTAGCATATGGAGCAATTTTGGGTAGAGTTTGGTACGAAGTAAGAAGGATATTTCTCAAATACCTGACATACAGCAAGACTTCGGTACTACGCAAAGTGAGACATGCCTTTTGGAGGGATGAATATCAGGATGATGCTGGGAATCTTCCACACATTCATGGGATGATAGCACTTGATAAGGACACTATGTCGGATAGGGAAGTAATCGATTTTGTCTGTGGCTTAATAAGGTCCAACGTTGCATCACTTTTTTCAACAAGAGAGCTGAATCGTTACATTGAGCTTGGAATATTTAATAAGAAACACGATTGGTTTGAAATGACAAAACTCGCTGAAACAATTCTTTCACACAAATGCTCCAAAAGATGCATGATAAGAATATCTGATGGCGGGGGTCCTGAATGTTTCCAGTGCAAAAAGCCACATCCAACAATGGGAAGACGAGACCCTTTGGAGGATGAATTCAGGGAGACAAAATTCTCATTGAGTCCAGAATGTATGGAAACGTTGGAGCGTATTGGAGTATACAAGCCTCCTGCGGATGGGGCAATGAAGGGAACTTTCGAGAATGAATTGTTCAGACCCACACGTCATTTTGGGCGATGTGATCCAAAAGCAAAAGAGAACATGTCACCCGTTATCTGTGAACTGTTTGGTGCAACAAAGTCCATGCAGAATGTTCAAGTGATGACAACTACAAATGGTGTGGCACGTTATGTTGTGAAATATGTCACACAGCTTGATCAGAATAATCAGGTTACTGTTGCTCCCAGTGTTCACAACAGCGCACAGATGCAGGTAAACACCAAATTTTTGCATAACACCAAGATTACTCGTTCTAGAATCAATGAAGATAAGGCACACCAGAAATCAAATCGCAAACATCAACCATGCGGAAGAGCCATTTCGGCACCTGAAATGCAGCAGAAACTTTTGGGTCAGAACGAAGTCATGACTACACTAGCATTTGTTCACATTAATACAATGCCATTTGAACAAAGGCAAACAACAGTGGTCAAGTTGGATTCAAAAGGAGCGTTGTGTCGACCAGATGAATCTAACAACGATGTTCAGTCATCGGTGTCCACTTCAGAACTTGTTCGTCAAAGGAAGAATTTTCCCGTAGAACGTCAATTGACTTCAAGTCAACGTCTACTATATCGTAACAATGGCGCGAAGTCGATTGGGTATGACATGGTAACGCAATTTGGCTTGCGTCCAGTTGAGCTCCTCGAATTATTCTCAAACGTTGGAAACTATTTTAGATGGTTCCATATTGATGCAGCCCCGTTGCAATTTTCCGATATGGAAAATCTTCTCTCTGCAGAGATAGGTATATGTTGTTGGATTGACTGTCTCGGACGTAGAATACGATTACGTCGTGAAGCATTTGATGAGGTGAAGGCATATTTGAATTCAATTGATATTTTGTCTATTGTCCACGTGCACTCTAATGTATTGAGAGCGTTGATTTTAGCATTCATAATGAATGATGGAGATAGAGACAGTATCTTTGTTTTCGAAGATGGGGGAAAGGATCTTCCCATACCTATCTACTCAAGCTTGACTCCACAGAGTGCAGTTGCATTTATTCTCCATATCATGTTGGTGTGTGGAAGCTTTGAGACGGAACTTGACTTGATAAGGACGTCGTCATTGCGCGAAAGCTTAATAGTTGCAAAGTTAATTGGAATCGAGACAGATGAACTTTCTCTCCAGACGTATTCAAACAAGTTGATGTTACATGTGATAAATGATATATTGCCAAGCCAGCCCGCATCGATGCGACGTATCGATGGATACCTAGTTGCTGCAAAAAATCTGTTTGATGGTGTTTTGTTTAGCAATGATATTCCAGTGACAGAACTGCCTCCATGCTTGTTGACTGAGTTGTTGTGCAACAAAGATGTTGATCTGCAAGCATCCTGGAATGTCAGGAAGGAAGATCAACTTCGATCAATTTATTCCACCCTTCCTTCGTGCGAATTTATTCCTTCTCGAGAGGCAATCAGAGGATGTAGTAGGGAAGCACCCACAACGTGGTCTGTGTCACCATTTGAGGCATATGTTCAGTTTGAGGGACAAAGTGATCAGTCTTATATGGAACAGAAACTCGCAGTCGAAATTGGCATTCGTTCAATTGACAAATATCTGCAGCAGCTGGGACCATGTGCTGCGACACAAACAAAGAACGTTCTAATTCATGGCGTGCCTGGAAGTGGCAAGTCTTATGTCGCACAGTATCTTAATTTATATGCAATATCCAAAGGGCTTAGGCTGGTTCCAACATCAATCATGGGTGTTCGAGCGACCAATTTGGGAGGCGAACACATGCATAGGCTGTTTTGTCTCTCAACAAAGAATATGACAAATGTATCTCGCATGGCAGAGCTTGCAATCGACAAGTTGAACAGAAAAAGTCAACTGTGTTATTTACACACTTTACTAACAATTGATGTATTACTTTTTGATGAATTTGGGCAAGCGTCTGCAGAACAGGTGAAGACACTGGATATTCTATTACGCAAAGTTCGCAACTCTAACATACCGTTTGGAGGTGTCTTGTTTATTTCAACAGTTGATCCTGCTCAGTTTGGTCCTATCAAAGGACTACAGCTATTTTTGTCATCTCATATCCTCACTGACTTTGTTATTGTGGGATTATACACTTCTGTGAGAGCACAAGGAGATGCTTTGTTTTGTGAATTACAGAATATATCACGAATGAAGCCGTCCCTACTGATAGGAAATGGGGGGATAGAGGCAAGGTTTAAACATCTACTACGGACTTGTCTGACATTTGTGAAAACCTGGGATGAAGTCGCACCAGATGTGCAACGGATGTATGCTAAATGCAAACCTGCACAGGAAGCTTCTATTGAATATGTTCATAGCTGCCAGCATCAATTTGACATCAATGGAACTCCTTACCGAATGAGTATTTCAGAAGACTATCAAAAACCTGTTGGATCAAGAGCAGAAATGAAGCGAGCAACATCTATGAGATTGATACATCGTATCAATAGTAAGGTCAAAGAACCGCCCAAATTAATTATGTTTCGTTGGGCACAGTATGAGGCCACTGTTAATGGAGTTGGGTATGGGCAGTCACAACTACTTGTTATGTCAGATCTTCCAACTAGGGCAACAATAATTGGAAAACACCCAATTGAGATGCTTGCTGCACCAAGTGGGATTACATATCTCAATACAAGAAATGGCCCTATCGATCCTGAACATTTGCTACAAGTTGGATGGAAACGCGTCATTGTTAACTGTGCCCCAGAGAGGAATGTTACATCGCAAGGAGTTATGGGTTATCGAAAACAGTATGCTATGAGGCATATTGGCTCAGGGACAATTAACAAACAAACAGGCAATACCATCGACGGACAATGTGCAATTGAGATGTCCGAGGCATGCTGCCCGTGGGCAAAAGAACAAATTGTTGTCATGCTTAGTCGTACACACATTGCATCTGACACAATAATCGTTGGTGAGACAAAGTTTGCAGTTGATAAAATTTGGAACCTGATCACCATTGGAACACAATGGACTGCATACATAGACCAGCTGCTGGATAGGTTATCTGTGAATGGCAATTGCGGTCCCATTCGTGATGTGGACACAGTAATAAGTTTTCCTAGCGTGTATCCATACAGGATAAGTGATATTTCATTGCCGTCGGACTCCACTGGTTTTGTATATATGCTAGTGTCAGTGAAGGACTGTTCAAGGACATATGTTGGACAAACGGAGAATATAAGTAAACGTTTATATCAACATAACAAGGGTTGGGGAGCCGTGGGCACCGCAGATCCGCAATATAGACCTTACGCTGTGGCGGCATATATTTGTGGTATGGGACATATGGAACGAGTTGAACGTGAAGGGATAGAGAAAAAGTGGAAGATTTACAACCGTGCCATCATGCAGGAATCCAGCCGCAGACGAAATGATGTGATGGACAGAATCGAACAAGGCCGTCGTATTGTGGTGGAATATAATGAGGATCAACCTTATGAGGAAATGTTCATCCGTTTTGTGATAACCGTTGATAGATCATCGGTAATATCATGATGTGAATCTCCATTGTCAGTTGAAGCATAGTAGTTGGCAAAGAAGTACATGCAAAGCAAATGTACACACTAGACTCAATTATTTGCGCAAATGTTTTAAATTAAGTTCTATTTGCAGACCCCGTTCCATTTCCTTCTGATTGTATAGTTGTGATGAAGTTGTACACACTCTTTGCAAGATCATCGAGAATGGGCAAACTTTGATTATCAATTTTCTTCAATCCGCTGTTTGCAATTGGCCAAGCATAAACTGATGGTTGCTTCCAACATTTCAGATTTTTCCTTGTGAGCTTTAAATGTCTAGGGTTAGGCATGTTAGTTGTCATGTCCACTAAAATCGTCAACCCCACTTTGCCCATTTTACTATCACTGATATCCAGAATAGGGCAATCAAATCCCATAATTTTTTCATTCACAAGGGTGGTGACAACATAACACATTTAGGATGATGTTGTGTTGTTTCCGTTGTAATGGTGCCTGTGATGTGAACCCCCCTTTTCATGTTATCCTCATCTTTGATCTTTGTAAGAGCCTTAACAGTGGCTATGTATCTGCATGTTACTGGGCGTGATTCAGCTGACATTGCCACCATAGTATCCTGTATGGCACTTGGGGGAGGATAGATTTGGATCCTATTGCACGCGAGATATCCTAATCTTCCTGGATCAATAACTTTTCCACCAATGATAATGTTCTTGATACAATGATCCTTGCAATATTTTATGAGTTCGCTTACATGGTCCAGTAATTGACTTTCAAAGTCCCTGAAGCATGATAAGTGATGACAATCCAAAATTAGAAGAGAAATGATTCAACAATAATAAATTGAGTGATGTTGTTGACGTACTCATTGGTAATAATTCGTATGCAATTCGCAAACACTTTGTCCAGACTACCATCCCTTAGCACTGCACTTCTAACCCCCAGTTTGTCTTGATTGTTACCATCTTTGACCACCATCTCTCTACATAATTCAACGGAGAATGGAACCAACTCGTGAAGTTTGTAGCTTATTGTAGTTTCCGTCTTTTCTGTCTCAATAATCAAATTAGGATAATCCTTTACAATGTGATCATATACTCTCAATATTTCAGCGTCGGCGGCCTCGATTGTAGGATGCAATTTGTGTACAATAATAGATTCTTCCTCAGCACTTTGAGATGATGGAATCACTAGTAAGATTCTGTTGGATTGGCTGAACTCATAAAGTTTGCTCCTCTCTGATAAAAACAAACGACTCTTTCGTTGGTTTTTGACTGATCTAATTTTTCTTTTTTCTCCTGCTCTCGATATGTTATAGGGTTCAGCAAGGTACTGCTTCTTATAATATTGTCCATCAAGGTCATCTTTGTCAGGTTTGGCGGCAGCAGTAGCGTTATCGAATGATTTCTCCGACGACTCAGAGTTCTCAGTCTTTGCCATTTCTTTGTCCTCCCTTTCATTTTCGTTCAGCATAGCTTCAAGAGAAGAATTAAAAGAAGGAAAACCGAAGATTGTTGAGCATGCGATGGATGATTGTGTAGGTGATTGATTTCCACTCGGCTGTAACTCTTTGATGGTGTTGCCAAATACTTTCATGGGAGTGATAATGTTGGAATAATCATATGTGTCTTCGGCGTCAGTAGTTATTGGGGAAAAGCTGGAGGAACTCTTTTGTTCATCGAAGTTCATGCTCACATCAGATAATAGAGGATCATAGTCATCATCGGGGTCTTCTTCTTCTTTTTTGTTAATGAGTGTGTCAGCTACACATGAAATCTGGTAGTTTGTGGTTTGAGTTTGAGGTAGAACAGGAATATTCTGGTGTTGATCCATGCTTTGAGATTAATTGTGAGTGTGCTGATACAGGTAAATAATATCTAGAGATGGTACCTGTCATCTTCTCTCTGATTACGTGTTGATACAACATGACTGTCATCTTCTCAGTATTATCTGTTTACTTTTACTCTATTACATAATACAGTTACATACTATTATTAGCACAAAGCTGCATGCAATGTTGCTCCTTTCATGTACTATTTGCTCTAAGTACGGACTGATCCCTCATCTGAACTTCCATGTGTATGTATGTTGTACCATAAAATAATAAGATGGTTGTGGTTTTAGCGTACTTACACTAAGTACAGACTGATCCCTTTTCTCAACTTCCTTCTTTCCCAACCAACCAATACAGGATCCAGTCATTTCCTTCCAAAAGCAGGGAGCTATTCCTGTTTCCCCATGAACTATTTCACAACAAAGATAGCACGCCACACGATTTTAGTTGTAAATACTTGCTCATTGTGATTAACGGTGTAGTTGTGTCGGATAATTTGGGGATTTTTTGACATATTTCTGAACATTGTGTGCCACTCCATGTGGTGTTACTACTTTGTGCGTTGAACTGCTGCATTGGCTGTATTCTGGAAACAGTTGACGGATGTTGGGCGATCTTTCCTCCATTTTGGATTCGAGATTTTGTACTGAATGCCAGAGGTCGATCTCATCATGCTGCAACAAAAATAGACGTTCACTGACATCATCCATACTGTGCTTTACCTCGCGCACAAATACTCTGACACAAATGCATGCGGCGTTGTGGTTTCTGTAATCGGTGATGGTGCAGAGTCGGGCAGGAGACAACGCATATGGAACAAGAATCCTTTCAATGATTTGAATGGTTGATCTCATATCCGCCGGGTGCGGAATGCCATCACCCTTAATTGTACACACACCATCTATGTCAAATGGCATCGCGTTCATCTGTAAAGTGGGGCGATTGGAACAGATGAGAGGAGTATGACCATCAGTATATGTTTTGAGGCGAAACCACTCCGCAAGCAGATCATTGTTGTCCATGATGAGAGCACCTAAGTTTGCTCGAATCATATCTTCGGCATACGCAGCTTCAATTTCGGCAACGCGAATTGCCCCAATCGTCCGTGTGTACCGTTTTTGAGAGAGTACATCGAAGTCGTGGAGGCGGCGTCTATTGATTAATTGCAGCTGCGAAAGATAGTTTAAATGCAAATGTAACAGTGGAAGATGATCGTTGATCAAAATAAGACTGTTGCGTATGTATTGCCTTCTGTGGGATTTCGGGGTGTAGGTGTAAGGTTTCATGATGGAGTCACACTGATAAGAATTATGGAACAAATAATGAGTATAAATCTCCTAATGAAGAATGGTCACCATCATCGGTAATTTGACATAAGGTGACAGGTACAATAGCTCTTGTAATGCTAGATGCTTGATATATTGCTAATGATCTATACTTGATCAAGGTGACTGGCATGATATAATATGAGACTTCACAATTATTAAGATGACTGATGCCTTATTCCATTGACGCATGGTACATTTTGATTATAATATATTACTGCACCTGCTGAATGGTGACCGACCTGCCATGATAATATTAGAGCTATAATTATGAAGGTGACTGATGCCTTCTTATCCTGAAGCATGTGCACACTACCGACCTCCAGCTAGGATTATGACATAAATTTCGCAACATGGCAGAATTAAACAACGATAACTCTCCCTCCACAGTACTCCCCACCAGCGCCGAACCGGCTGTTGATGAAACCATCCTTTCAAGAGAAGATGTTTCAAGAGAAGATGGAAAACGCAAATCCGACAGCAGCAATCTCCCCGATTACTGTAAAAGAAATAAAATCATAAAGTTTGTAACGCAGTCTTCATTTGACTCCATTGCCGACAACAATGATTCCGTCCATCATAACACACATATTAACAACGATGACTCTGGTTCAGAGTCTTCCAATAACAGCCCCAGGTTCACCCGCCGTGAAGGGCCGCATCCGAGTGAACTCTTTATCAATGACGGTTCACAGAAACATTACAACTCAAACTGGTCGTACATCAATCTTGCTCAACTTCAGTCGACAGAAGACGTATGTGTGCTGAATAAAGTGATTCTTTTAGAAGTATTATATTACGTCCTTGCAAAGCAAGACAGCAAAGTTGAATACACGACCCGCAGTGGCAAAACTTCACATGCTACTT
>Ga0115028_10000080_pt1 | contig 12337 bp, 8 predicted proteins | sample Plant_0915_D1_FD_83894 | JGI IMG/M metagenome (GOLD analysis project Ga0115028, IMG submission 83894) | Wetland microbial communities from Old Woman Creek Reserve in Ohio, USA - Plant_0915_D1 | ecosystem: Environmental > Aquatic > Freshwater > Wetlands > Sediment ... | reverse complement strand
TTCATCTCCGCCACGGACCTGCCTCCCGGAATCTCACTTGTCACAGCCGACCTTTCGTTCATCTCCCTCACCCTGATCCTCGGCCCCCTCCGCGACGCCCTGCTCGCCGCGCCGCATGACGCACCTGGTCGCATGGCCGTCGACCTTGTATTGCTCGTGAAACCTCAGTTCGAGGTCGGGAAGGGAGATGTGGGAAAAGGTGGGATCGTGCGCGATCCTGGTAAGCGCCTCCACGCCCTGGAATCAGTCGAGAACTGCGCCCGCAGCCTCGGATTCAAGGTCGTGGGGAGCATGCCTTCGCCGGTCGCCGGCGCCAAAGGCAACCAGGAGTTTTTGTTGTACCTTCAGCTTGTCCTTGGTCTATCATCCGGGCCATGAATCCCCCGGTACGCAGGATCGGCCTGATCTTGAAGCGCGAGGACTCCCGCATACCCGCTCTCCTGCGCGAGGTAGTCCCCTGGCTGCAGTCGCTCGGTGTGGAGGTCTTCCTGGATGAGGGTTCTGCTCTGCAGGAAACCGCGCCTTGCGCAATACTCCCGACGAGTGAGTTCGCGTCGAGCGTGGACGTGGTTGCCGTATTCGGCGGAGACGGCACTTTCCTGCATGCCGCGCGTATCGTTGTGTCCCACGGTGTTCCCATCCTGGGCGTCAATCTTGGTTCCCTGGGTTTTCTGGCCGAAGTGAAGATCGACGACATGCGGCCCGCGCTGCAGAATCTGATCCGGGGCGACTATGCGCTGGAGGAGCGCATGCTGCTCCAGGTGGAGGTGGATCGCGGGGGTACCGCGCTGAACCGATACCTGGCACTGAACGATGCCGTCATCAACAAAGGAGCCATAGCACGCATAATTGACCTCGAGATCACGGTCAACTCCCAGTTGGTCACCGTCACCCGGGCTGACGGACTGATCGTCTCGACCCCGACCGGTTCCACGGCCTACTCGCTTTCTGCCGGGGGCCCTATCCTCTATCCCACTCTGGGAGCTTTCCTGGTCACTCCGATCTGCCCGCACACCCTCACGAACCGGCCGGTGGTCGTGCCCGACCGTGCACAGGTCGGCATCTGCCTCCTGCGGGGCGGCGACGTGATGCTCACAGTCGACGGCCAGGTCGGGATGACGCTGCTGCCCGGCGATCGCCTTTTGGTCCGTAAAGCGGAAGCAAGCGTCAGGCTGGTCCAGCCTGCAGGGAGCACCTTTTTCGCGCTGCTGCGTGAGAAGATGAAGTGGGGATAGCAGGAGCCGCCTCCGCGCAACCCCCCGGGTCGAAATCGGAATCGGCGTCGCAAGCGTGTATGGAATTCGAGACTCCGACCATTCGTCTGCCCTGAGGGTTGAATCCGCCGCCAGACGATATCGACAGCGATACCGACGCCGATACCGATCCCGACCCCGAGAGTCGCAGCCACGCGCTCGACTATGCCGTCAGGCGGACGATTTGCCTCACGAGCGCGAGGGATTCCCTGCCACGAGTTGCGGGATCAGGTCGTATCCCAACCTCATGCAAAGCCTCTCGAAAGTGGATACCGGGAATCCGACAACGTTGAAGTAGCAGCCTTCGATGCGGTCGATGAAAAGGGCCGCATATCCCTGGACAGCATAGGCGCCGGCCTTGTCCGAGTACTCGCCCGTGCCGAGATACCACCGGATCTCCCGGGCCGAAAGACGCCTGAAATGCACGCGCGTCACGCTGAATCCGGCGCGCGTCCTCCCCAGGTTGAGGTCGCAAAGGCACAGGCCTGTGATGACCTCATGCCAGCGACCGGCGAGCTGCTCGAGCATTCGCCTCCCCTCTTTCCTGTCGACCGGCTTGCCGAGAATCTGCTTCCCGCAAACGACGATGGTATCCGCCCCGATGACGATGCCGGCCTTGTGCCTTGCTGCGACTGCGCGTGTCTTTTCCCGCGCTGCACGGACAGCGTAGGCGGAGGGTTCCTCCCCGGGGTGTTGTGTGGGCTCGGGAAGAGTGCAGGGATCCACGGCAAAATGCATCCCGAGGCCGGCAAGTATCTCCTTCCTGCGGGGGGAGGCCGACGCCAGAATCCATCGGGGTGCGGACGCTCTTGTCATCTCTCGATTCCCATGGCTTTGCTGCAGGCGAAAAAACGCGCGCAAACTCATTTATTATCATATGATTGTATCGTTTTCATATGTTTGCGGAGGTTTTGCCTCGTTGAGTCACCTCCTTCTCCGCCGGGGCCTGAAGATGGCCACTGCCTTCTGCAACATTCTTTTGTGCGGATTGCTCCCGGCGGCGATTGTTCCCGCGAATAAGGCGGGAGTACAAGTGCATGCGTCCGGGACGGGGTTGAGGCGTTGATGCCTGCATTGATAAGACGGGCCCAGGGTGCGATGGCTGCTGCAGGGAGGAGTGCTCCTCCCGTTCGCTGATCTCATATGGAACCGGTATCGAACATCGTCTTCTCGATTTTCCGAGGCACCGACCGGCACGAAGAGTGGGTGTTGTCCTGCCTCGAGGGCGCCTGGCCCCGGCTGGTTGGCGAGAGGCTTGCGTCCGCCTGCCGGCCACGCGCTTTCAAGGGATGGCACCTGATCGTGGAGGTCACCGATCCGGAGTGGGCAACCAGCCTCAAGGGCCTGGAAGACGAGTTGCTGAAGAAGATCGAAACGGCTACCGGAGGTGAGGTCCGGAGCCTCGAAATCGCAGCACGGCGCTAGTTGTCTCACCGCAGAGGCGCAAAGCCCGCAGAGCAGGCAAACCTGTTCTGATGAATCTGGTCACCTCTCCGGCGCGATGCTATGATGCTGTTTCGCCGCGGGATCTTACCCGGTGATTGTGTGTCTATTTGAATTACGGAGCCATGGTAATGCATAGAAATGTGAAGGCGGCCATGGGAAGCCTGCCTGTCGTCCTTTGCCTGTTATTCATGACCCTTGCTGACCAGGCCTGGGGCCAACTGAGGGTGTACGGCAAGGTGGACCCGAACACCGGAGATCCCGAGGTGAAGCTGAAGTTCGACGTAAACCTCGAGGCATCGGACAATGTGGCTCCCAACATGGTCTTCTCGGGCGACAGCACCCGGGGATACGTCGCTTATGCAGGTTCGGGAACGGTCGTTGGTTTTTCCACGGCAACCGGCGAGATCGTGGCGCGAATCGTGACGGGCGGGAAACCGTCCGCTGCGACGCCGCTTCCGGACGGCCGGACGATCGCTCTCGCATCGGTGGCGGAAAACCGTGTGTTCCTGGTCGACATTGAAAGTGACACGGTTGTCGCCACCTACACCTTCGAGGGGGCTGAATTCGGCTTCGGCAGCGTTGTCGCAGTCTCACCGGACGGAGCTACGGGGTACGTCTCTTCCACCGGCACAGGCGAGGTCATCAAGTTCTCCATGGCTGACGGGCGCGAACTCGCCCGTTTGGGGGGATTCAGCAGCCCTTGCCGGATCACGGTTTCGTCCGACGGGTCCGTGCTGATGGTCGTGGACACTCTGAAGGAGACCCTCGTTTTCGTCAACGCCGCGAGTCTCACGATCAAGAGCACGATGACGGGACCCACTGGCAAATCGATCAACTACACGATTGTCAGCCAGGCCGTCCTCTCCCAGGATGGGAGCACCGGGATCATCACCAGCAAGGACGTGAACAGTATCTATGGCAGCGATACCGTCCTCCTGTTCAGGACTTCTACCGGCGAGCGCCTCAGCACCGCCTCGGTTGGGTCCGAGCCGCTTTTCACGGGCATCACGCCTGACGGCGCGTATTGGATAGTCCTGTGCACCACGAGCCTGTGGAAGATCCCGACATCGAACTTCAACTCGCTGTCTGAAATGCTGACGCCGGGAACGCAGTCGGTGGACGGGTCGAATGTTTCGTTCTCGCCCGACTCGAAGTATGTCTTCTACACTGCCTCCTCCGATAACACGGTCTACCAGCACGACATCCTGAACAATATAGTCGTCGGAAAGACCTACGTCGGAGATCCGGGAGACAAAGGCACGAACCAGTCCTCGCGCGTCGGCCTCACCCCGGACGGGAACTCCCTCGCTGTCGTGGACTTTACCATCAACGTCCTTTTCCTCGTCGAGCGGGTCTCGTTCATTGACAGTGCGACGTTTGCCAGTTCGCCGTCGCGCTTCACCGGCGTGAGTCTCGTCAACCTGGCGCCCGCCATGAACAAGGTCACGTTCGCGGCGCTTGATGTCTACGGCCAGACCATAACCGGAACGGGCGTGACTAATCCCGTAGACTACGACCTGCGCCCGAACGAGCAGGTGTCGCTGACCGTTGGGGAGATCTTCCACTTCGATCCGACGAATGACAAAGCCGGCTGGCTGTCTATATTGACTTCCTCGCCCGAAACAGTTGGCTATTACACGATAGGCGACACGAATCTCAGCCGGTTGGATGCAGCGCCCCTTTTCCCGAAGCCGCTCACCGAATGGATCGTGCCGGACATAGCCAAGGGAACCGGGATCTCGACCGAGCTTGACATCGTCAATCCCGACTATGTGCAGACTACGTACGATGTCACGAGATACAACCAGGACGGCAGCTCCGCCGAGCAGAAGACCGGCCTGATAGCATACCCGACAAACCGGACCAATCAGACCGTGTCCACTGTGTTCCCCAGCATGCCGGACGGCACGGCCGGCTACCTGCGAATCAAGACGGCCGGCAACCTCCTCAATACCTCCCTCACGCAGACAGATAGCGCGCTCGCGGCGCTGAACGGGATCCAGGTCAGCGATTTTGCCGGCATCACAAAGATCTACTCTCCGCACTTCGTCGTGGGCTACGGCTACAAGACCATCCTGAACATAATCAACGCCGGAAGCGCGAGCGCCGACATAACGATCACCCTTCACAGCCCGGACGGCGCGACAATCGGGCTGCCGTACCACACCACACTTGCTGCGAACGCCCAGCTCAAGAATGACCTGGCGACTATATTCAAGGGGGATTCGGCAGTCTCCAACGTCACCGGCTGGCTCGAAGTCCGGAGTTCGCAGGATAAGGTGGTCGGGGATATCAGCTTCAGCAACTCGAGCGGCCGGTACGCAACCACCTTCCAGCTTTTGGGCGTCCCGTCGACGGATTTCATATTCCCGGTGCTCGCTCTGACCAATGTGTATCAGACGGGGATCGCGATGATGAACGCAAGTCCGGAGCCGGCGACCGTTACGTTGGAAGTCTGGGATGTGGGTGGAACAATGAAGGCGAGCACCGCCGTGACGCTGGGAGCATACGCGCAGCAGGCAGAGTACCTGAACAACTACTTTCCCAGCCTGGGCCAGATGTTGAAGGGCAACATCCGCATCCACTCGACCGGGAACCTGTTCGGACTGGCTCTGATCCACGACAAGGGACTCACCTTCATGACGGCGATCCCATCCTTCCCGTTGCCCTGACGCGGGCTGACAGCCGCACAGGCGGAAGACTGCGGCGTCCTCAGGCGATGCTCGGGTGCCTGAGAAGGGGTTCGCCGACGGCCCTGGAAACGGTCCGGCTTGCTTTGATAGTTGGCGGAAGAGATGTACGAACGTTTTTACGGCCTGCGTGAGAGGCCATTCAACCTTACGCCCGATCCCGAATTCCTCTACCTTTCGAGGCGCCACAAGGAGGCGCTCGATCAAGTCACTTACGGTGTCACGCGAAGGGAAGGGTTTTCACTGATCACCGGCGACGTGGGCACGGGCAAGACGACGCTTTGCTGGTCCCTTCTCGGCAGGCTGGAGGGGAGTGTCCGCACCGCCCTGGTGCTCAACCCCATGCTCTCCGAGGAAGATCTTCTGCGCACAATCCTGCAGGACTTCGGCGTGCGCGGGCCGGGCGATACCGGCGGCGGTGAGGAAGACACCGCTTCTGCTCCGCTTGCCCCCTATGATCCTTCGTGGATGCACGGGCTGTCAAAAAAGGAGCTGCTCGACGAACTGAACAACTTCCTGCTCAAGAGAGCGCAGGAGGACGTGTTCTGCGTCCTGGTCCTCGATGAGGCGCAGAACCTCTCCAACGCCTGCCTTGAGCAGCTGCGCATGCTCTCAAACCTGGAGACAGCGAAAAAGAAGCTTCTTCAGATCATATTCGTCGGCCAGCTCGAACTGGGCGACAAGCTGAAGTCGGGCTCGATGAAGGCGCTGAATCAGCGCATTTCGATCCGGAACCGCATTGAACCGCTCTCGCGCAGCGATACCAGGGATTACATCTATCATCGGTTGAGAATCGCGAAGGCTCCCAGGGATCTGACTTTCACGCGAAGCGCCCTGCGGGGCATCTACCGGCACTCGAAAGGCTATCCGCGCCTGATCAACCTGATCTGCGACCGGGCTTTGCTGGCAGGATTCAGCGAGCGGTCTTACAGGATCAACCGGTCGATGGTCCGGAAGTCCGTCAAGGTGCTGAGGAGGCACGCCGAGATGAGACTGCCTCCGTACATGATTCCCAGGTTGCTCGTGCCGACAGCCGCGGTGGTTTTGGTAGCGATGCTGGCGATCTTCTTCCCGGCATTATCCCGGTGGATCGGCCCGGTGGGAGTGCAGGAGGCCGGTAGGCAGGTTATCCAGCGGGCCGCGACACAGGCGGTGAATACTCCGACTTCCCGCGCGCCTGTGGCGTCGGATCCCGCGCCGGGGCCGTCCACTCCGCTTTCTCAACCCGAAGCGCGCACGGAAACGCCGGCGTCTGCACCCTCGGCCTCCAAGACTGCCTCGGCCCCTCCCGTTGCCGTCTCCGGGACGCCTGCTTCTCCCCGGCCCGAGACAGCCACGACAACCGCGGTTCGTCCGGCCGAGCGACCCCGGTCGTCGCCGGTGACGGCGCCGCCGGAGACCGTGCCTGAACCTGGCGCCCGGGCCCCGGGTACGTATTCGATCCAGGTGCATTCCTTCAAATCCCGGCAGGTGGCGGATGAGACCGTCTCGAGAATGCAGAAGGACGGATATCCGGTGCACATCAGGCCGAGAGGTGCCTGGTTCGTCATCTTTGTGGAACCGTTCGGCGACTATGAGTCTGCCAGGGAGTCGGCGGCGGAACTCGCGGGGAAGTACGGCGCCACCCCCATCATCCGCCGTTCCGCCGACAATCGGCAAGCGGCCCCCCGGCCGGAATGATGCCGTGCTTTCGATTTGCATGTCCGGCAGCCCTGAGGTAGAATCTAACGTTTTGGGGATTTGCGTGGAGGATGCCTTGCCACTAACGAGAGAGAGGACAACCGAATTGGTGGGTGCCTATCAGACGCACCAGACCGATACCGGCTCGCCTGAGGTGCAGATCGCCCTCTTGAGCGAAAGGATCAACTACCTTACGGATCACTTCAAGGTTCATGCTAAGGATCACCACTCACGCAGGGGGCTGTTGAAGATGGTCGGCCAGAGGCGCCGGCTGCTGGACTACCTGAAGTCCAAGGACGTCAGCCGCTATCGGGCGGTCATTGACAGACTTGGAATCCGCAAGTGACGATTTGCACCGGCATGCTGCGATCCCGCAACGGGCGGGAACCGCTCCTCTCGGTCGGTTGGCTGTTCATTCCATCCTAATCGATGTCGGATCCGGTTTGCCGGGAGAAGGTTTCTTCTGACGCCTCCCCCGTGCCGGCAGCGGTGGCGTATGCCACCAGTCATCGAACCGCAGACTCCGAGAGCAGGACGAATAGACTTCAATTGGAGAGTATTGAGATTGTGCCCCAGGGGCATCCGGTTCCGGCTGCCCGGGCACGCAGCACCGTGCGCGGATTGTGATTCTGCGTGCGCTTTTGGCGTTTTTAACTTGGCTGGATTGGGAGGATCTCCTGGAATCCGGGCGGGTTGCGAATTATGAGTTATGAGTTAAGGGTTGCCCCGCGGCGCACGGTTTGCCGCGGAATCCTTAACTCACGACTCATAATCACGCCCCCTGCCGTGCAGGATCCCGTACCGGTATTCCTCCAGCCTTCGAATCGTTCCAGGAGGAACAAATGACTTACAGAGTATCCAGTGAAATTGGTGGGCTTCAGTTCTCGATTGAGATGGGGCGGATCGCCCGGCAAGCCGACGGCGCGGCCTATGTTTGTTACGGCGACACCGTCGTCCTCGTAACTGCCTGTGCGGACAAGGACGAGCGCGAGGGCGCCGATTTCCTGCCGCTCACGGTCGACTACAGGGAGAACACGTACGCGGCAGGGAAGATTCCCGGCGGTTTTTTCAAGAGGGAGGGGAGGCCGACCGAAAAGGAAGTCCTCACGTCCCGCCTTATTGATCGACCTCTGCGCCCGCTTTTCCCCGACGGCTATCACCATGAGACCCAGATTGTCGCCCTCGTGCTGTCGGCCGACAAAGAGAATGACCCGGACATCATGAGCATTACGGGAGCCTCTGCGGCCCTCTTCTGCTCTCCGATACCTTTCACGAAGCCGGTAGCCGCCGTGCGCGTCGGGTTGATGGAGGAAGGCTTTGTCATCAACCCGCCCATCAGCAAGCTGAAGGAGAGCCGGCTCAACCTGACCATGGCCGGCACCGAGGATGCCCTGGTGATGGTTGAGGCGGGCGCCAGCGAAATCCCCGAATCGCTCATGGTAGAGGCTCTCGAGTTCGGCCACGGCGTGATTCGGAAGCTTATCGCCATGCAGCACGAACTGTTCCAGCTCGTGTCCCCGGTGAAGTGGGAGGCCAGAAAGCCTGAGATCGATCCGGCGGAATATCAGCGTATCGAGCAGGAGTACGCTCACCAGATCTCGGAAGCCCTGCACGCCAAAGGCAAGCTCGCCAGCTATGGCCGCCTGGACGAGATTGAGAAGAGCATCGTGGAGTCCTGCCCTGAGGACGAGACCGAGAAGCGCGCACAGGCCTCGAGGATCTACCAGCAGCTGCTGGAAAAGATCTTCCGCACGGAGATCCTGGTGAACCGGACGCGGCCTGACGGCCGGAGGTTTGACGAAGTTCGGCCGATCACGGTCGAAGTCTCGTTGCTTCCCAGAACTCACGGGTCCGCGCTTTTCACGCGCGGCGAGACCCAGGCCCTGGTGACCTCCACGCTGGGCACGGCCGAAGACGAGCAGCGAATGGACACCCTTGAAGGCGAGTCCTCCAAGCGGTTCATGCTGCACTACAACTTTCCTCCCTTCAGCGTAGGGGAGGTCAAGTTCCTTCGCGGGCCGGGCCGCAGGGAGATCGGACACGGCGCGCTCGCCGAGCGGAGCATCCTGCCGGTGATGCCGCCCGAGGAGGAGTTTCCTTACACGGTGCGTGTTGTGGCGGATATCCTCGAGAGCAACGGATCTTCTTCGATGGCGTCGATCTGCGGCGGGATTCTCTCGCTGATGGATGCCGGTGTGCCCATCAAGGCGCCCGTGGGCGGTGTCGCCATGGGCCTGGTGATGGAAGGGAGTAATTACGCCATTCTGACCGACATCGCCGGCGTGGAGGATCACCACGGCGACATGGATTTCAAAGTCGCGGGGACCGAGAAAGGGATCACCGGCCTGCAGATGGACATCAAGATCGGCGGCGTGACGCGCGAGATTATGGCCGAGGCACTTGCCCAGGCGAGAGTGGGCCGATTGTTCATTCTCCAGCGGATGGCAGAGGGTCTGGCGTCACCGCGTTCGGAAATATCCCCCTTTGCTCCGAGGATCATTACAATCCAGATCCCGAAGGACAAGATCGGCGGTGTGATCGGCACCGGCGGAAAGGTCATCCGCGGGATTATCGAGCAGACCGGCGTCAAGATCGACATCGACGACGACGGGAAGGTAAACATCGCGTCCACGGACACCGAGTCGGCTAAGAAGGCGATCCGCATGATCGAGGAACTGGTCATGGAGGCGGAGGTCGGCAAGACCTACCTGGGCACCGTGACACGGCTGGTCGATTTCGGCGCCTTCGTGGAGATCATCACCGGAACCGAGGGATTGCTGCATATCTCGGAAGTGGCGGACTACCGGGTGCAGGACATCAACAGCGAGCTGAAAGTAGGGGATCAGATCCCGGTAAAGGTCATCAGCATCGAACCGCCGAACAAGATCAGGCTCAGCAGGAAAGCCGTGATCCGCGAGGCGGCGGGGCTCCCGCCGCAGACTCCGGCTCCCAGGCCCCCTCGGCGGGAAGGGGACGGGCGCGGCAGGCCGCCACAGAGAGACCGCGGGCGCACCCGTGACCAGCATCGACCGGGCGGCGGCGGTGACCGGCGCCGCTTCTGAGGCCTCGCCGCAGCGACGCCATGTCGGCAGGCAGAAGCAAGCGAATTTCCTCAGCGCACTTTGCGTTTCAGCGGTCAGGTTGTTCCTGCTCCTGTCGGGTTAGGAAGTGAATGCCGGTTGTGGTATTGATTCGCCGATATTCAGGGGCATATCGACAGTATGAATCGCGAGCACCTGCTGGAACTCCTGGAAGACGTCAGGAGCGGCGCCATCACGACGAATGAAGGCGCCCGGCGCCTCGAGCATCTTCCGTTCGAAGATCTCGGTTTCGCGCGGGTGGATCACCATCGCACGCTGCGCCAGGGGTTCCCCGAGGTCGTTTTCGGGCCGGGGAAGAGGCCCGAGCATATCGCTGCCATCGTTCGCACACTTCTTCCCCAGAAATCGAACATACTGGTTACCCGCTGCTCTCCCGAGGTCTACCGTCGACTGCGCAAGGTGACCTCCAGGGCGCGCTACGACAAGGCTGCGCGCGCCGTGAGCATCGTGCAGGACCGGACGATCTACGGCGAGGGGATCATCCACGTAGTGTGCGCGGGCACGTCGGACATCCCGGTGGCGGAAGAAGCTGCTCTGACTGCGCGGCTGATGGGAAACGAGGTGCGGACCACCTTCGACGTGGGGGTGGCGGGCATCCACCGTCTCCTGAGTGTACGGAGCGAGCTCGTGCAGGCGCGCGTTATAGTCGCCGTAGCGGGAATGGAGGGCGCCCTGCCGAGCGTGGTCGGCGGCATGGTCAGCGTCCCGGTCATAGCCGTCCCGACCAGCGTCGGGTACGGCAGCTCTTTCGGCGGCCTGACGGCGCTCCTCGGCATGCTCAACAGCTGTGCTTCGAATGTCGTGGTCGTGAACATCGATAATGGCTTCGGCGCCGGTTACACGGCGAGCCTTATGAACCGCAAGAGGGTGAGCAAATAGCTTGACAACTGGCAGGCGGTTGACGGAGCCGGGTGCGGGGCCGAACCGCCGCCCGTCAAAGGCCATTTGTCATTGATCGGCGATTTGGTATCTTTTTCCCGTCCACCGTACGTGGCATCTCTTATGCCCCTCTACTCCGAAAGCCTCCTGGATGAGGTCCGTAATTCCGTCAACATCGTTTCGTTGATTGGGGAGTACGTCGCCCTCAAGAAGCGGGGCCGCAACCACGTCGCGCGCTGCCCCTTCCACACCGAGCGAACGCCTTCGTTCAACGTCAACGAGGAGAAGCAGATTTTCATGTGCTTCGGCTGCCACCTGGGCGGGGACGTTTTCAAGTTCATCATGATCGTCGAGCATCTGACCTTCCCCGAGGCGGTGCGGCTGATCGCGGAGCGCGGAGGTGTTGTGCTGCCCAGGGCTGCGCCCTCGGAACCGGTTGGGGAAGGCGTGGACCCCGGCATCCTGCGGGATGCGATGGCCGGTGCCGCCGGCTTCTACAGCCGGGCCTTGCTCGGATCGGCCGAAGGGCAGGAGTCGCTCGCCTACCTCAGGGGCAGGGGGGTGACGGACGCCAGCATCGAGCGTTTCGGCCTGGGCTACTCGCCCGCAGGCGGCGACGCGCTGACCCGCCACCTGCTGCAGCAGGGCTTTGCCATCCAGGCACTCGATGATTGCGGTCTGGCGAAGAAGTCCGAAGACGGTACCCGGCACTACGACGCCTTTCGCGGTCGCATCATGTTCCCCATCACGGACATCAGGGGGCGCGTCATCGCATTCGGCGGCCGCGCGCTCGGCGACCGGCAGCCGAAGTATCTGAATTCGCCGGAGACCAGGCTGTACAACAAGAGCCGGAACCTGTTCGGCCTCAGCTACTCCCGGGACGAGATAAAGAAGCACGATGTCGCCGTTCTGGTCGAGGGGTACCTGGATTTTCTGCTTCCCTTTCAGCACGGCATTCAGAATATCGTCGCCTCGCTCGGGACCAGCCTGACGCAGGAGCAGGCCAGGCTTCTCGGCCGCTACACCCGGGAGGTCGTTGTCTGTTACGACGCGGATTCAGCCGGGCTCCATGCGACGCAGAGGTCGCTGGACCTGTTCCTCGAGGAGGATTTCAAGGTCAGGGTGTTCAGGCTTCCCGAAGGCCATGATCCTGACAGTTATGTGCGCGAGGTGGGCAGGGATGTGTTCCGGGGCGGGCTCGAGGAGGCTGCTCCGTACCTGGACTTTGTGCTCGAGGCGGCAGTTAAAGGGCAGGGCAGCCTGGACAACCCGCGCGGCAAAGTGCAGG
>Ga0115028_10000079_pt1 | contig 12362 bp, 21 predicted proteins | sample Plant_0915_D1_FD_83894 | JGI IMG/M metagenome (GOLD analysis project Ga0115028, IMG submission 83894) | Wetland microbial communities from Old Woman Creek Reserve in Ohio, USA - Plant_0915_D1 | ecosystem: Environmental > Aquatic > Freshwater > Wetlands > Sediment ... | reverse complement strand
CGTTCTGGGAGATGGTTCACCAGTTTACTCGATAGACAATCAACTTCCTACTTCTGCTTGCAGGAATTGTTGAGCGGGAGTACCCCATGCGAGTCAACCTTCCTTTACGTTCCATAGAGAGAACTAGCTTCTTGAAGTTGCTGCCTAACTCCTGGGGGATGTCCCACTCCACCCCCCAGTCCATCAATTGCTTTCTGACATCATCGAATGAGAAACGATCTTGCCGTTGGATCACTTCTCTAGTTGCTCTTGCGATGTAGTGGGATAGGTTAAGCATGGTTCACTAAATCACATTGCTCTTTCCCGAATTGTGGTTCACTCAGCAGACAAGGTGCGTTCCACCCCTCTGGTTCAAGACGCTTCCCGCCAAGTTATGTTGTGAACATGCCCAAGATGTTCGATGGCATAAGGCAGGGGTGGTTCTTTCTGGTACGTCATGTGATACAGGGCTTCAAAGTAGTGAGCCAGAAACATCTTGGTAGCATATCTCTTTGCTCTGGCATGAATATGGGCCGGGGGAAGTATGCCCTGGATGTAAGCCTTGTACGCATCCGTAGACTTACCAATCTTCTTCTTGGCAAGGATGGCTGCGGCTTGCTCAGAGAATAGCTTGCCCTCGTTCTTCTCGATTTCTTCCTGCTTACGCTGCACGTACAACCGACCATAGAGTGACTTGGGATTGCCAGACACCTTGACGAAAGACTCACCGATCTTCCATGCCAGGACCTTGAGCCCCGCATTCCATGGCCGCTTAGCAAGGTACTTGGTTAGGTTGGTAGCCGTAGGCTTGTCATTACCCAGGGCAGCATAGTACGCATCAGGCTTACGGTTAGCTTCCGTAAACGTGGCAATGATGCGTTCGTTCCAGTTGGAAAGGTGTTCGTACTTCTCGACTAGAGCCTCGGCCCGGTCTTTGCCCAGCCATTCCACACTAGGGTCCAGGCCAGCAATGCGCCATACGGCACCGGCTCCCTTGGCTTTGTTGATGTCGATATAGGCTTGCAGTCCCGCAGAGATTACCGGACCAATGCCAATGATGGACTTCGCCCACAGTCCAATCTCGGTAGAGTCACTGTAGTAGTCCAGGATTTTGCGGATGTGCGTCTCCAGCCGTTCCAGGTTGAGGTAGATGGCTTGGAGTACGAAGAAGGGAGACTGCTCTTTCTCCAGGGAGAAGATCTGGTTCCCCGAAGCTTTGCGGTACTCTTGAATCTGATAGTAGGAATCGACAAGGTACCGTGCTTCAGGTCGGGAAATCGCCCCGCCCTTGATGGCTATTTTGAGGTCCTTAACATTCAAGTCGATCAGGTTAAGATCAGACTTGCCATTTTTGGTGGGACTGCCGAACAACTCGGTTTCTTGTGACATTAAGTTCACTCCTTAAATAGGGTACTGCGGATAGTACCTCAATGAAGAAAATTAGTCAACACCATCATCCGTAGTTTTGTCAAGCCACTCCCGGCCTAACCATATTGCCATGATTACCGTCACTCCCTTAGCGTAATCGAGAATCGAGACTTGCGACAGAGCCGCAAACTCTTCAACCACTCCTCCCAGAAAGGACAGAACGAATCGAGCCGTTATCACCAACCAAGACACACCAACAAAGAACAGGGTCCGGGACTCCCTCCCCCGAGTGTCCTTGATGGTGAACCAACTCATTTAGGGTTCCGGTAGATCATGCCGTACTTGCCTTTGACGAACCCATGCCTTCCATACCAATCATGCAATTGCGCGTTTGTCAAAGACTTCTTGTTCTTGGCTCCCGCCGCAGGTACTGCCTTGACACTGGCATTCATAGCCACTTGATGCTTATCTGCCAAGGCATTCAACGCATCCAAAGCCCTTGACGCAGAGCCCCGGCCTTTCTTTTCATAAGACGTAATGAAGGATAGGTGAATGCCGTCATCGAAGGGATACGCTTCGATCCCAACTAGCTCAGACGTAATTCTCTCTCGGGGGTTGAAGGGATTCTCCGCAGTGGTGTCCCAAAACTCCTGCATAAAGGCAGTGAGTTTTTCCTTAGGAGACTGCTTCTGCCCCCCAGTACAAAACTTCCCCGTAGCCGGATCATGGCAAGTGTTGTACTTGAGGATTCTAGAGAAGGTCATCAGGATAAAACCCTATCTGCCCCAAACAAAAGGTTTGCCAATTCCCCATAAGCCTTGTTCCTAATCGTCTCCTCCGAAGAGGAAACAAGGTCAAGTCTCTTCTGCAATTCATCTGCCCAGTTGCCAAGGTTCTTACGCTTAGCTTCGGCAATGTAGATAGGGGCCAGCTTACGATATCCGGCTAGAACCTCATCCTTGTTCTTAGTGTAAAGGGTAGAAAACTCCAGCCTAGCATCCTGAAAAGAACAAAACTGCCCGGTCTGAGGATCGTGGCAAGAATTGGCTTTCAGGATTTGCTTGTACATGGGCAGAGTATCCAACAACCTACGAACCTTTCCAAAGGTAGGGAGGGGTGGTCGCCCACTTGATGAAGGAAATGAGACCTTCGGTGCTGTCCACCATCCAGCCCGCTGAATACGTGATCTCTGACCAATGATGGTAGAGATTGGCTAGCTCAGCATCCGACAACGAATCAAGAATCTCGGACTTAGATCGAATATGGTCAATCGTCTGCTTTTCGTAGGGAGTAAGGGGTGGGTACATGACGACTTCCAAAGTTGACGGGCCAGGAGCATCGTACCCCAGCCCGTACCGTTTTGTCAAAGCAACCTGCCCTCAGCATCCGACTTCAGGTAGCAAGCCTTGAGCAGGTACTTGATGCGGTTGATGGCTTTGCGAGCCGCCTCCGTATCGCCGCACTCAATCTCCTCCTGAACGTCACTCAGCAGACCCAGGAGCCACATACCCTTGGACGTTGCCTCCTTTTTGCAGTAGCGGACCAACTCCTCAGGGTCAAAGCCGTAGACTTTCTCGACTCGCTCTTCGTAGGACAATGACATCACGCACTCTCCTCTTTCAGGCTGGCCTTGAACCGAGCCAGATCAGCACGGGCAGCATGGATGCTGCTCCAGGGAACGCTTCGGTAGACCTTCACATTACCAACCCAGATGGTCACCTTGTAGTGCCCAGCCTTGCTCTTGGTAATGTAGGCTTTCATGTCAAGCACTCTCCGCAGCCGCAAAGACCAGGGCAATCGAGCCACCGAACAACGTGATGGTGGCAACCAGGAAGAACGCCGCAAACCAGAAGGTCTCCATCTCACACTCCTTTCTCAACCCACCAAGGGCATACTACCTCATGGTGGGGAGTTTGTCAAACCTTCAGTTTCTTCAGAGCCTTCTTGGCTTCCTTCTCCAGGTGCCACTCCTTGACCTTCTCCCTCCACCAGGGGCGAGCCACCGGCACCTCAGCCAGGAAGCTCAGGGGGCAGGAGTAGTAGAAGGGACCCTCGGACTCGGACAGAGCCTTGTACCCGTAGACCCCCTTGTTCTTGCCCAACAGAGCCAGGGCAATGTAGGGCTTGCCCTCATAGATCTTGATGGACCACAGGTGAGACCCGACCAACTTGAACTTGATTGCACTCTTGGTCAGGTACTCAACCAGAGCCGCCTTCGATTTCCAACCGTAGTCCCAGCCCATGGTTCACTCCTTAGGCGCAAGAGCCTTTGCCAGACAGATCTTCGCAGCCGTCTTCGGTCCACTAGCCGCAACAAACCAGTAGGTCCCGCCGTTGCTGTACCCCACCGACTTGGTAGCCTTGAAGTAGCTACCGATGTAGCCGAGCGTGGGAGAGTAGAACCGGGTCCGGTAACCATGGTTGTCGCAAACCACCAGATGCCCGTTGATGTCGTAGCTTTTCATGACCCACTCCTTACCAACCACAAGAGCATACTGCCACAACCCTATGCGTTTGTCAAACAGGGGCTCAAAAAAAGGGGGGGACTTTTCAGCCCCCCTGGAAACGTCTGCCACTCAGCACACGATGGAATTTGGTGTTTTACCCATCCGGGTAGGTAATGCTGTATATTTCCACAACTTTATATAGTAAGTTACTGTTTAGTAACCCATTTTAGCTCACCGTAAGTGTCAGATCCATATCCGGGAATGCCTGTTCCCATGCCTCAAGGACCTTTTCGTACCCCACCTTGGAGAACAACTCGTTCAGCGGAAGGTCCCCCCCCACAACCACCGGTTCCGATTCCTTCTGGACAACCTGCATCGTCACCGTACCACCCATGTACGCAACGCAGATGTTTTCCAGGGCAACCGTATCGACTTCGGTGTTCAGTTCTTCCTTGGCTTTGTCAAGTGCCGTGCGAATCACTTCCTTCTGGTCCGGATGGACCTTGAAGGTAATGGTCGTTATGTCGGAGGAATCACCCTTACCACTTGATGCCACCCCCTTAGCCTGTCGGATCTTCTCGATCAGTTGCAGTACCGTACAGTTGGCGGCTTCCTCCACCCAGTAATCCACGTTCTCCGGGGTCAGGACCTTGACCAGTTCCTTCAGCTTGGTCCACCCCAGGTGGGACACCTTGGACCAGGGGATCTGAGCCTCGACCAAAACGCTATAGATATTAATGAGATACATCGCTTTACGATACTCAAGGTTAAAACGCTCCTTGAGCAACGCCTTGAACGAATTGTAGGGCTCATACCACCCATGCGTGTTGATGACCTGGAGCACACCCCCAAGGCGAAAATCGTTCAAGCCAGCCTCTTCCAGGATGGACTCCACTGCCTCGAAAGCCTTGTCCTGAGACAGGGTTTCAATGCTATGGGCCGTTTCGAGCAGAAGGTCAACCTCCTGCTGCTTCTTGGTTTTTGTTGCCGTGACCATCTAAACCCTCCGTTGCCTATGGAAGAAGCTACCAGAAGAGAATGGGTTTGTCAACAGCCGACTCCCTTCTTTGACAAACCGAGTATAGCAAACCTTGCAACTAATGTCACTGCCTAGATACCAGGGCATCAGCCACCCGCTGTTGGTCTGCCAGGAAGGGAATCCCCGGAGACTTGGCAAAAGCCACTCCCAGCATGGCTAGGCCGAAGGCATCTGCCTCATCCGAACTGTCGAAGGAGACCTTCCAGTGCTTGTAGACATCCAACAGGATGTGCTCCTTCTTTGCGGTCCCCTTGCCACAGACGAACTTCTTGAGCGTCGTTGGTGGGCAGTCGATCCACCCAAACCCTTCCTCACTCATGCCTAGACGAAAAGCCGTGCCCACCTCAACCAAGGTCCCCAGGGTATGGGGGTTGGCGTAAGCATAGCCCTCGATCACAATCAGGTTAGGAGTATGGGAATGGACAAACTCCTCTAGCCACTTCTTGGCGTAGACCACTCGCTGAAACCCGGTCCCCCGCAGTATCTGCACACCAGACATGTGGGACCATCGTGCATCCGTTATGGTAATGAGTGCCCAACCGGTCTTGGTACTCGGGTCAATCCCCAGGACTTTCATGGTGGCTCCCTGCCGGAAACTTGTCCGACCAACATTCAGCCATGCAAGAACACTGCTTTGCTCTTGCAATGAACCCAGACGTACAAATCCGTTGAGGAATGGTGCCCTCTTGCCGAAAGGTCTTCACCTCTTCTGCTTTGGAGAGATAGAAGGGCAAAGATTTCGGATCGTACATCACCAGATAATCCTTGAATGGGGAGATAGGTCCACCACTAGATTTGGAACCATACCCTTTGGAAATGTAAAGCACTCGGGCAAAATCCTTCTGCACAAAATCCACGTAGGGACTCTCGGAAGTGCGAAGCAAATGCAGATACAGGTTGGTACGAATACGATGCTCAGCTAGGGGAGCAACCAACTCCTTGTGTTGGTCCTTGTCCATCGTCTTGATTTCTACCAGGACATGCTGACCATCACCTTCGTCTACCAGCATATCAAGAGACCCATGGATATCCTTGTCTCCTGAAATTTGCACTTCAAGGTAGGAGTATTCTGGGTGCCCACACTGCGTACATTTCACCTTGGGACGCTTGCTAAACCATGTGACGTTACCGCAGTGATTGCAGGCCCAATGCCCCACAGAAATATCGTTGAACCATACCTCTCTAGCTAATTTGTGCAGAGACTCACCCTGAGCAAATGCAACTTGGGTAGCCACGGTAAGGTACTCATCCTTAGGCTTGCGCTTAAGGATATCGAGTAGCGCAACTTCTCTAGGGCAGAAGGCAGTGTATTGGTTGGTGACTGCTGATGCCCTGATGGTCCTGAACCCACGGGCAGGAACGTGACCCCCCAACCGCTTATGCAGCATGTCAGAGAGGGTCAGCGGATTAATCTTCGGAGTACCGAGATTCCAAAACATCTTTGAACCACCATTCGGGCACAACAACCCAGGGACCAGGAGGAGCAACCTCCCCAGAGTCATACGTGAACGTGAAAGCCAATGCCGGTAACTTGCCGGCCATGATGGCTTCCTGCTAAATCTTCAGTATCCACTCCTTCTTGAGCCCAAGAGTCTGGCTCTTCGTACTCTTGTTCTCTACCAGGAAATTCCGGTACACCATGTCTCCCTTCTGGGAGAAGGCCCCGGAACCCGGAGTCAATTTCGCTTTGAGACGTTTGGCAGTCTTCTTCTCAGCGTTTCTTCCTGCCCCGCCCTTGCCCAACTTGGCGGATCGTCTCAACAAGGGACTGTCCATCAGTCTTCGGGATCATCATGCTCAGTATTGATGGCACCACTCACCTTCACCGCATCAATGACCTTCTGCTGTATGTGCTTCCGTTGGTCAGCACTTCCGTAGTACAGGTCCCGGATCTCATTCAGAGTTTGGTACACCGCACCATCGAACTCCCAGCCCTTCAGTCCTTTCACCAACATGTTCTCTTGGCGTAGGAGAGTCTGCACCAGCTTCCAAGAATCTGACTGCCCAATGGAAAGACCGTTGTACGGCATCAAGGCAAGTTGGTACTCGCAAGTCAGGGCAGTGATGGGGATCTTGTTCTTCTTCACCGTGGCAGACATGGTGGCATAAGCCGGAAGCGTTGGATGGATGGCTTTGTCCACCTTCTTCTTACCATGCAACCGAACAACCAACGTGGAATGGAACTTCAGAGCATTGCCACCCGGCATGGTCTCCGGGTCTCCGTACATCATGCCAATCTTGTGTCTGATCTGATTGATGCCCAGAAAGATCGGATGCACTGACTGCTTACGGTTGGCATTAATTGCAACCGTGGCTTTCTTGATAAGCTTGGTAGCAAGGAGAGACGCACCACCAGGGATCTGCTTGGTAGACTCGGACTCGATTTCATTCTGCGTCATCATGGCAGCAATCGAATCGAGGACCACGATGCCTACATCGTCGGCATACAGCATGGATTCGATGATGTCCGAAGCCTGCTCAGCCGTAGAGGGGGACAACACGTACACCTTGGATACGTCTACTCCACAATGAGTAGCCCACATAGGGTCAAACGTACCCTCGATATCGACAAAGACCGCTTCTTTTCCCAGCTTCTGTACGCTAGCCATGGTCAGATAAGCCAGAGTCGTCTTCCCAGAAGACTCGGTACCGTACACCATGGATATACGCCCAACAGGGAACCCTCCACCCATAGCCAGATCCAACTCAAAAATGCCGGTGGGTATTCTCGGCAACTCCTGAAGAACAACTCCTTTAGATCCGATGGTAGAACCCATTTGCTTTTGCAGATGGCTTAGGGATTCCTGGACTGTGCTCAAAACTGTACCTCCTCACCACACTGAAGTTCATCTGTACCGTCAACTACAGAGCCCTTAGCTTGGGTAATCAGGTCAGACATGCGTTCGTCTACCCAATCCATGGCTTCATCAAACGTGCTGTCCAGATCTTCCCTATGGCAAGGGAGTTTCACGCTAACAGAAATCCGGGCCGAGTTGTAGTTACCTAAATTGATGGTCTGACCGGCAACAACTCCTACCTCACACCAGGGCTCATCTTGGGTACCGACCACAGCCACTGGAACAGGGGTGCTAGTTGTCTTCACCGCACCCGAAGAATGCTTTACCTGTTCAACAACAAACCCCGTCTCTTGCTGCTTAATAATCTTGACTGCCACTGTCCCACTCCTTGCGTATCGTATTCGATACGGAATCTAGCTCAGAATCGTACCTAGTCTTGGTCAATTCTTTACTCTCCACCAACGACTGTAGACGCTTCATCTCGGAGAAGAAGAATTTGATTAAGGCGACTTGGTGCATGGTGTAGCGTCTTACCGTGCCGGTGTCAGGTCGTGGAATTACCTTCTTGCCTTCCCAATACCTCAGGGCAGCAACTGACGTTTCCGCAGATGCTGCTGTCTCAGAGATGGACCAGAACTTCTTCGGCGGCTTCGGTCTTACCTTGGCTCGCTCCCGACTTACCTTGGCATAGTTGATAACCCTCTCACGATACTCAGGGTCCGTGTGGTATCTACTACGCCGGAACTCGTTGAAGTCCTCTTTGTGAGATTCGTACCACCGCTTGAAGGTATTGGTCGTCATGGTAAGCCACTCCTAACATCTGTCAAAACCTCCTTTTAGGTTTTGTCAAGTCTATCACAAAGCTACATTCGTAATCGAGGCTTTCATCTTGCGGTAGGTGTAGGTTCGCTTTCCCGCAAAGGCTCGCAGTTCCTCGGGACCAGCATCTACCAAGTCAATAATGAGAGGGGTGGGCTTGCCTTCCCACTCCCGCAGGATGCGCCCAATCGGTTGTGTCACGTTAGCCCTGGGAGTTGCCAGGATTGCCGTATCCAACCAGGGAATGTCAGTAGCTTCCGCAGCCATGGAATAGGTAGCCCAGAGCACCTTCTTGGTCTTGGCTTCCTCTCGTTGCTTCTCGGACATGCCCCCCACGTAGAAAGCCATGTCCTCTGCCGGCACTCCCATCTCCTGAGCCATGGTGAACAACGGCTTCAAGTGATTGCCCTTGATGTCACTGAACACAATGACTCTCCGACCTTTGCTCCAGGCCAGCTTGGCATACTTCACGATCAGTTCATTGCGGTTGGGGTCCCGTGCCATCTCCGAATAGACCGGCATCATCTTGCCCATCGAATACCAGAGTTGGCGATACGGCTTCCACCCGGTCTGCACCAGATACACCACCGGTTCCAAAGCCAACAGGTCTGTCTGTACCAGGACAGGACCGATGTTACCGATGAAGATCGGGTCCTTGCCGTCGATACGCTGCGGAGTTGCAGACAGTCCCAGCCGGTACTTGCCGCTGAACATGGTGCAAGCCACTGAGAACGTCTCCGCAGCCATTCGATGGACCTCATCGAAAATGACTAGCCCGAAGTAATCCTTCAGAGCCTCACCGTACTTGTCCTTAGACAGACTATGCACCATGGCAAGGGTGATCTTCTTGCCTTCGTAATCACAGGTATCCTGCTGAATGCAACCAATTTCACTTGCCTTGATGTCGGTATGCGTCAGGATGGCTGACTTCCACTGAGCCATCAGATCATCCTTGGTGACAACCACCAAGGTCCCCCGCCCCATGGCTTGGGCAATCGACAAGGCACAGTAAGTCTTGCCGAAGCCAGTAGAGGCTCGAAAGATGTGCGACCTATCCCCCTTGAGTAGGGAAACAGACTGCTGAATCTTCTGTGCTTGAGTGTCGTTGCGGGGAGGGTTACGCATGAAAAACTGAACAGGCTGACCCAAAGCCCGCCGATCATCCTCAGCAATTGGCAATGTTCCCCGTGGAACACCCAATAGATTGGTAGAAATGTCTCTGACGCATAGCTTGATGCGTTCATCAAACCGAGAGGTAAAAGTGTACCGATCCTCTAGCTCTTTCGAGTAAGGGAGCCAAGTCATTGCATCCGTGTAGTAGCTTTTCATGGTAGGGGGGCTTTCGCCCCCCACCTCACTTAGTCAGGGAGATCCGCATCCGGATCAAACGGAATGGACTCTTCCTCTTCCTCCACAGCAGAACCCTTGGCAACTATGGACGTACCAAACCCCAGCTTCCGAAGCTCAACAGCAGAGTAGTACTTGATCTCCTCTTCGTAATTGAGAGGCTTGAAGAGCGTCACCTTCTTGCCTTCAACCATCGTGGTGTACTGACCCCGCAGCACCGTAGCCGGTTGCTTGTCGATAAAGTCAAACTGACTGCCGACACTCGGAGCCCGGTTACCCACTCGCATCACATCGAATGTGCAACCCTGAAGACCCCCACGCTTCTGAGCCATGGAAGTCAACAGCTTGATCGTGTCTTGCTTGGCAATGAAAAGCTTGGGGACGTTCTGGTAGATAACCGGACTACCGTCTTCCTTCTTCTTCTTGCCAACAATCTTACGATGGTCGATCACCGTCAGTGCGGCCACCCGAGACGGAGCATCACCCTCTTCACAAATCGGGCAGGTACCTTCAGGTTCCATCGTACAGACGTAGAAGTTGTTCCAACTCCCATTTCTGTACAGCCGATGCTCCTTGAACGAAATCACATCCAGGAAGCCATCCTTGGTGAGACCACCATCAACGAACGTGATACGTGCCTCTTCACCTTCCTTCACCCAAAAACGCCAAGCCCGCTTTCCAGCTTCGAATTTCTGCTGAGCCTCATGCTCATCCTTCTGGAATGCTGCCGCTGCATCTGCACCTTTCTGAAACCAACTCATTTCTGTGTCTCCATAAGAGATAGACTATGTGCTATTTGCTCTTTTGACATCGTTCCTGGATCTTTGTAGGGTACTTCATATGGGACCCGCTTCACCGGGATGCCTTTCAGAGCCTGTTTGACCCGTCGATACCCTTCTAAGCCTGCCTGATCCTGATCGAAGAACACCCATATCTCCAGGAAATTCTTCAGGAGGCTCAGCTTTTCCTTGGGCAAGGAAACGCCCAAAGAGGCTACCACATTCAGATACACCCGTGCCACTGACAATGCGTCAAAGGTGCCTTCGACCAACACCAAAGGCTGAGCAAAGTTCACTCGTTCCAGGTTGTACAAAGCAAACTTGGCGTTGCTCAGATTCTTGTACTTGTAATCGAAATACTTGAGGTCCCCTTGCAGCATCCTGCCCCGTGCGCCAATCAAGGACCCTTGCCGATTCCTCAAGGGAAAGAGGATGCTCTTCCTTGCTTGGTCATACCGCAAACCGAAGTGCATGGCTTGAAGTTTTGACACTCCCCTGCCCAGCAAGTACTCCATAGGCTCAGGGAACAAATGCACCGGGAAGAAAGACGTAATCCACTGCTCGGGCCACACCTGAGCATGGGGTAGTGACTGCTTCCAGGACCAGTCCTTTTGCAGAGTGAAACCAATTGCACTTTCCGACTGAGCCAACGTCAACGCCGAACCCAGGTCCATCCCTACCGGCACTCCTGTGTATTGCGTCTTGTGCTTAAGCTCAAAGACCAAATCGGTAGGTGACCCTTTGAACCCACATGCAAAGCAATGGCAGAACGCTTTCTGCCCCAGCTTCACCCCAAAGGATGGATGAGAGTCCTTGCCCGACGTATGGTTCCACTGTGCTAGAGGACAACTAGCTCGCACCCAGGCATCCGATACCTGCACTCCATCGCAGCCAAGTGCCGCAAGAAAATCTTGGGCAAGGTCCTGGTCCATCACTGCACCTTGAAAAACTCCCCCTCCAGGTACTCGATCAAGTACTTGGCATAGGGCACAAAAAACTCCTTGTCTTCGAAAACAAAAACCTCAACTCCCTCTGCCTTAGCCTTCTCTACTGCGGCTTTTAACCGTTTCAGTGTACCGGGAGTCCAGGCAATGTACTCCTTATTCATTTACCCTCCTCGATCTTCTCCAAAAACACCCTGCGCTTCTCCAAACATGGGGAGCACATCCACCGTCTTACGTTGTGCCCTCCGGTCAACAACTTTCCACCTTCCATTGGCCGATACATCCCACAAGACGAACAGCGTCGTCTGTCAGTAATCTCTATGGCTTTCTTCGTCAATGCCTTGTTCAAAATCGTGTCTGACATCACTTTTCCTTAAGGGACAACTTCCGTGGACCAGTACGCTCTTTCACCACACAATCTCCCTGCTCAGGCTCGGACAAATACTTGTCCAGGTCCTTGAGAGAAATCTTGGCAATTGAGTAGAAAACGTCGTCACCCAACAGTTTATGCACCGTCATCAAATCGGTAACGGATCGCACCTCAGACTGAGCCGAGAACTCAGCATCATGCTCGGTGCCTTCGAAGACGAATGGACTTGCCGGATTCCACCCATCCGGGATCAGTTTCTTCAGTCCCTCCTTGATGGTGTCCTGCTCCTTGACCAGCTTTTCGTACTCCCGCAGAAGGATCTTCAACTCAGCCAACCGTTCCACCTTGGTAGCAATCGGAGATACGGTTTTTGTTGTGGCCTTTGTCTTGGTAACGACCTTCACAACCATGGTCAGGACTCCTTAGGTATGCCGACCTTGATAGCCCAGTGAATGTGGGCAATGAGATTCTT
>Ga0115028_10000078_pt1 | contig 12384 bp, 11 predicted proteins | sample Plant_0915_D1_FD_83894 | JGI IMG/M metagenome (GOLD analysis project Ga0115028, IMG submission 83894) | Wetland microbial communities from Old Woman Creek Reserve in Ohio, USA - Plant_0915_D1 | ecosystem: Environmental > Aquatic > Freshwater > Wetlands > Sediment ... | reverse complement strand
CGCGGGATCCAGAGGCCCAAACGCTACACCGTGCGGGCAGCCGGAGGAACGACAATTGTCAATGCCAGTGTCATGTCAGGCGAGCACGCCCGCGATACCAGCCAGGCGAACTTCGGTCGCTCGCATGATGCGGAAGCTGGTGTCCCGTTCGGAGGATGCGGGCCCCTGCTCTGACCGGCCGATGGCCGGGTGCCTGCCCTTTCCTGTGTCCAACGCCGCGGCACCCCGGTCGGTTCCGGCACCTGTGCGGAGATCGGCGGAGTTGGAGCAAGACCCGGACTGGACATCGCCACGCATGCGAACATCGTGACCAGCTTTCCGGGCGATGGCGGAATGTGACGCGCCCCAGTGTGAGCAGGGCGACCGGTCGCCGGGCGCGCAACGAGCCGGTATCGAAGAGATGATCCATTCGTGACGCTGCCGTGACTTCTGCGAGGGACACTGCAACCGTGGCTTTCATCGAACGGGTGAGCAGCCATGGGGACCGTCCTCAATCTCAGGATCTACCGCTGTGGCAAGACGAGAAGCGGGGCGCGCGATGATGCGGAACGAATGTGGGGCTGCACTGTGTGCGGCGGCTCCACCTGGATTCTGACGACCTCGTCCGAGGTGCATTGCGCGGCCTGCGGATCGGCTGCCGGGAACCTGGCCGCAGTTCAAACCGGTGACTCGGCGATTCGCCCAGGTCCGTACGAATCGAGCGGTGGCATGGAGCGCTGCCGTGCCTGACGCGGCAGTGCGGCGCCGCCGATCAGGCTGACCGGCCGGATGCCACCGCATTGTGGCCCGTGCTCTTCGCCGACGTGTCATCGCTCGGGGCGCCGAGGTAGTCGAGCTGCGGCCCGAGCGGCACCACGCCGCCCGGGTTGAGCGCCTTGATCGAGTAGTAGCCGGTCTTGATGTGCTCCGCATTCACGCTCGCGGCGAAGGCCGGTATGGCGAGCAGACGGCGCAGGTAGGCCATCACCGAAGGGTAGGACGAGAGCGGCCGGAGGTTGCACTTGAACAGGCTGTAGTAGGCCAGATCGAAGCGGATCAGGGTGACGAAGGCGCGGATGTCGGTTTCGGTGAGGCGGTCCCCCACCAGCCAGTGCGAGTGCGCCAGCCGCCGTTCCAGCCAGTCGAGGACGGCGAATACCTTGGCCACCGCCTCTTCATAGGCTTTCTGGCTGCCCGCGAATCCCGCCTGATACACGCCGTTGTTGAAATCGTCATACAGGCGGCTGTTCACTTCCTCGATCTCTGCCTCCAGCGACGCCGGCCGCAGGTCCACCGCGTCATCGGCAAGGGTGCCGAAGTCGCGATTCAGAATCTGCAGGATGTCGGCGGACTCGTTGTTGACGATGGTCCGCCCGCGCTTGTCCCACAGCACCGGCACGGTGGCGCGGCCGGTATAGCGCGGCTCGGCGCGCGTGTACAACTCGTGCAGGTAGGTGGCGCCATTCACCCGGTCGACATCGCTGCCGGCATACCCGCTGAACTGCCAGCCCTGGTCCCCCAGGCGCGGATCGACCACGCACACGCCGATCGCAGTTTCCAGACCCTTGAGGCGCAGGGCGATCAGGGTCCGGCTCGCCCACGGACAGATGTAGGCGACGTAGAGCTGATAGCGTCCGGCCTCGGGCGTGAATCCCTTTTCGCTGTCGGCACCGATGCGGTCACGGAAGCCGGAACTGAGGCGGATGAAACGGCCGTCCGCGTCGCTGCTCTGCACCGGGTGCCAGTCCTGCGACCATTGTCCATTCACGAGCATTACTGTTCCTTGTCTGTGGCGGGGCGTATCTGGCCCCCAGGAACACAGCTTATTCGGCTGGTTCCCGCGGATAAACCCCGTGCCCGGAGATGTGCCGTTTCGTTTGCTGGGACAATCACCAGCCGGGGCCGGTGCGCGCGAAGCGCTCGCCCAGGAAATCGATCAGCGCGCGCACCTTGGGCGACACGTGCTTGCGGGTCGGATAGACGGCGTAGATTCCCAGTTCGAGGGAGCGGAACTCGGGCATCACTTCCACCAGCGTGCCAGCCGCAAGATCGTCGGCGATCAGGAAGGTCGGCTGCAGGATGACGCCCTGGTGGGCAAGGGCCATGGCGCGGCAGGTGTCGCCGCTGTTGGTGTGCATGCACGGGTCGGTCTTGACGCTGACCCGGCCCTCCGGTCCGTCGAAATGCCACTCGTCCCGGGTGGACCAGTAGCTGTAGGAAATCACTGCGTGCCCGGAGAGTTCGGCGGGATGGCGGGGAACTCCATGCGCCGCGAGATATTGAGGCGAGGCGCACAGCACCATGCGCGTGCTCGCCAGGCGCTTGCTGATCAGCGTCGAACTGGCCAGGGTGGCGATGCGGATGGCCAGATCGTAACCTTCCTCGACCAGGTCCACCACGCGGTCGGCCAGCGTGACATCGAGCGTGACCTGGGGATGGCGGGCGCGGAACTCGCCCCACAGCGGCGCCAAATGGCGAATGCCGAAGGTTACCGGGGCGTTCACCCGCAGCAGTCCGCTGGCGGCGCCGCTGCGCGAGGTGATCTCCGCCTCCGCTTCGTCGATATCGGCCAGCACTTCCTTGCAGCGCGCATGGAAGACCTGCCCTTCCTCCGTCAGGGACAGGCGCCGCGTGGTGCGGTGCAGCAGCCGCACGCCGAGGCGGGCTTCCAGATCCCCGACATGGCGTGACACTGCGGCCTTGGACAGGCCGAGGGCGTCGGCAGCCTTGACGAAGCTGCCCGCGTCCACCACCGCGCTGAAGGTCTGCATTTCGAGAAAGCGGTCCATTGTCGCGAATCCTGGAATAGTCGGTCTCAGGATAGGTCGTTTATCTCAAAGAGGCCAGCCCTTAGCATTTGATCCGTGCACCGCGAACTCGCGGCACCGCCTGACAACAGGCGATGTCAACCTCACGCAAAAGGACAGATCATGAACATCACCGTCATCGGCGCCGGCAACATGGGAGCGGCTTTCGTCAAACAACTCACCCGCGCCGGCCACAAGGTCGCCGTCACCGCCCGCAACCTGGACAAGGCTCAGGCCGTTGCCGCCTCCAATCCGGGGGCGAGCGCCGTCGTAATCGGAAACGCCGCAGCGCAGGCCGATGCCGTCGTGCTCGCGACCGGCTACGGCGATGCTGTCGGCGCACTGCAATCGATTGGCGACCTGCGCGGCAAGGTGGTCATCGACATCACCAATCCGCTCACCGCCGACTACATGGGCCTGACCATCGGCCACAGCACCTCCGCCGCCGAGGAGATCGCCAAGGCAGTGCCCGGGGCCGAAGTGGTCAAGGCGTTCAACACCGTGTTCGCCCAGGTGCTGGCGGAAGGCCCCGAACTGGGCCAAAGCCAGACTGTACCGGTGTTCGTGGCCAGCAACAGCCCGCGCGCCAAACAGGCGGCGCGGGCCGTGGCGGAAAGCATGGGCTTCGATGTGATCGACGCCGGCGGCCTGAAGAACGCGCGCTACCTGGAACCGGTGGCCGGACTCAACATCTACCTCGGCTACGGCGCCGGTCTCGGCACCGCCATCGCCCCGACCTGGATGCGCAAGGCCTGAGTCAGCACACCGGGCAACGGGCGCCTTGCCGCGCCTGCTGCTTCTGGGCTCACCACCGATTGACACTGGAGACCGCCATGAATCTCGCCCCCGTCCTGTTCATCTCCCACGGCGCCCCGACCTTCGCCCTCGAACCGGGAGTGCTCGGTCCGCGCTTGCGCGCACTGGGCGAGAAACTGTCGGGGGTGGCGGCGGCGCTGGTGGTGTCGCCGCATTGGCAGACGCGCGACCTGCGCGTCATGGCGGGCACGGCACCGGCGACGATGCACGACTTCGGCGGCTTCCCACGGGAGCTGTACGAACTGAACTATCCGGCGCGCGGCGAGCCGGCGTACGCGGCGCACGCCGCGCGGTTGCTGACCGCCGCCGGATACGGCGTGTCCCTGGACGATCGGCGCGGGCTCGATCACGGCGCCTGGGTGCCGCTGTGGCATCTGCTGCCGGGAGCCACGGTCCCGGTGTTCCAGGTGTCGATGCCGGTCACCCTCGATGCGGCCGGCGCCCTGCGGCTGGGCCGCGTGCTGGCGCCCCTGCGCAATGAGGGGGTGATGATCGTCGGTTCCGGCAGCCTCACCCACAACCTCTACGACCTCCGTGCGCCGGGTTCCGGCGAGGTCGCTTACGCGTGCGAGTTCGCCGAGTGGGTGCGCCAGGCCGTGACCGGCAATCAGGTGGACGCGCTGGCGGCCTATCGCCGTCTGGCACCCCATGCGCAACGCGCCCATCCCAGCGAGGAGCACTTCCTGCCCCTGCTGGTAGCCGTGGGTGCCCGCGCCGAGGGCGAGGCGGTGCAGGTCATCGAAGGCGGCATCACCTACGGGGCGTTATCGATGGACTCCTACGCCTGGGGCATCGCGGACCAGAGCGTGGGGTGATCCGCGCATCGACCAGGGAGTGTCATCGCGAACCGGCGGCACGACTCGCCGGCACTGCCAGCGGACGCGGCAGGCAAGCGCGGCTAATGGCTCTCGGGGATACCGCCGGCGTCGAGAAAATGCGCCAGGGCGACATCGGCCGTCGACACATGCGCCTTCAGGTCGCCGGCCGCTCGGGACAGCGCCCGACGCAGGGCGGAACGCTGGTCGGACGAGAGGTCCGGACCGGCATCGCGGATGCGGCGCGCGATGCCGTTGAATCCGGCCTCCAGTGCCGCATGGGCTTCCAGATGACGATCGAGATGGGGGAATGCGCTGCGGCGCATCAGTGATTCCTCGCACACGTAGTCCGCGCGCAGCCCGTCCAGGAGGCCGATGGCGCAGGCGATCGCCTCATCCCTGCTGCCCCGTTCGAGGGCGCGCCAGAGACTGCCAAGGCTCCCGCTCAGGCGCCAATGAACGCTGTCCAGGTCGCGGCGGCCGGTAGCCGGCAGGTCGGGCAAGGTTGCGTTGTCAGTCATGGGAGCGGAACGTAACAGGCGGTGGCGGCAAGTCTACCGTATGCCGAGGTCTGCACCGACAAGAACGGCGGCATGCCGGGCCATGCCTTCGGGCATCCGATGCCGGCGCCCGAGCTGCGGCGGCGGTCACCCGGCCGCATCCTGTAGGAAAACTCCGGCAGCGATCGGCTTCGCTTCCGACGCAGGTCCGGAAACTCGCCGATATTCTCAACTGCGGCTTCAGGATACGATCGATTCGCAATGTCGAATCTCGAACAAGATCGGCATGCGTGCATCCCCAGCCCCCAGAGAGAAGCGTCTTATCGGCGCGGTTCCCGGAGAGTACCCCGGGACCGCAAGCCGGAAGGCAGCGAAAGATCGACCAAAGGAGAACCGCGAATGACAGCCAGTTATCAACTCATCTCCACCTGCAGCACCGGCTTGGAAGCAGCCGAACGGAGCGCGTGTCTCGTGTTCGAATCGGCTTCCGGGATACATCGACGGTAGCCGCTGCGGTACCGAGGCGCAGTGGAGGGGCGGCGATCGGGTCGCCGGAGGAGGAACGATGCGGTGGAGGGATGAGGCAATGAAGGTGAGACGCGCAGACGTGGTTCGGGCGGAGAGCCCCGAATTTGTCGTGGATTCGGCAGGACAAGTACGCCGCTACACGACCTGGAGCGGGCGGCGATTGGAAGACGGTTTTTACCTGGCCTTGTGGCCGCGGCGGTGTGCGTCGGACCAGTTCGACGCCCGCGTTCGCTACTACGGCCCGTGCGGGACCGCAGCCGACGCCAGGTTTCTCGCGCTCAGTGCGCGCGCCCTTGGCCTGCTGGATCCGGTGTCGAGCCGGCGGCGGTCCGCAGCCCTTCCCAAGCCTGCGGCGATCGCCGTATTCGGCGCCGCCTGAGACGCGAGCCGGCCACGTCGCCGGATCGCGCCGCTTGACACGAAAATGGGTTGGCGGGAGGTCACAATGTACAAGAGAATGAAGAGCTTGCCGGAGGGAGCGATCCTGCTCGAGATGTGGTCGGAAAACCTCGCGCTCAAGGCCAGGCTGGACGCGGCGCCCTGGCTGCGGCGGGTCCAACAGACCGAGTTCGAAGCCTTTCTCAGAGCGGGCTGGGTCGGTCGCGGCAGGGAGGCGATGCTGGTGCGATTCTTCGAGTCCCGGAACGACGAGGTGGAGATCCTGGTCCGCTACGCGGGTCAAGCCGGTACGGAGGTCTGCTTCTGCCTGGATCGGGATGCCGCCGTCGCCTGGATCGAGCGTCACCGGCCGGAGCTTTCCGAACGCGACATGGCGGGAAGAGATCGGCCAAGGCCTCTGCGCCCCGCGACAGGCGCCGCAACGATGGAGCGGCTGTTGGCGGGTTCCTTGCGCACCGGGAGTCGCGCGTGAGCGCCGATATACGCAGCGAGCTGCGTGCAGCCAGCGACCCGCAGTCGATGTGCGAGCTGCTTCGGCCGCGCTGCGAACTCTTCGGCACGATCTGCTCCATCGATGTTCTGCCGCTGCCGCGTTCCAGGCCGAAGGCCGTCGCCTGCATCGTAGACATGGAAACAGCCGAGGAAGCGCGCACCGCGCAGACCGGCCTTGCCCTCACCTCCTTCGGCACGCGCAGTCTGGTGTGCGTCGTGGAAGACCCGGGCTTCAGCCTCGCCTTTCCCTACCACTATCGCGGCGGGCACTTGCGCGCTGCCCGGGCTGCCTAGCCGTCCTGTCGCGCCGCGTTCGCGGCCCGGCGCCGCCCCGGCCGGGGCGGTGACCCCTGCAGCGGCGCCAGCAATCGCACCTGTGTTCCCGCGCCCGGCGTGCTCGCGATCTCGATGCGCCCGCCGATCATGCCCAGGCGGCGCTCGATGTTCCACAGGCCGGAGCGATCTCCCGCACCGATGTCGGAGCGAAATCCGGCGGCGTCGAATCCCACGCCCTGGTCGGTCACGGTGATCCGCACCATGTCTCCGGACACGCGCTCCATGATCAGCATCACCTCGGTCGTCGCGGCATGCTTGGCGACGTTCATCAGCAGTTCGCGCGTGGCCTTGAACAGCAGCAGGCGGGTGGCGGCATCGGCCGGTTCCGCCTCCGTTTCCGCGTGCAGGATGACCCGCAAGCGGTGCCGGCTGAGCGCCCAGCGGCACAGCCAGTCCAGCGCCGGACCCAGTCCCTGTTCGCGCACCAGCGGCGGATTGAGTTCCGCGCTGAGGGAGCGTGCCGTGTCGAGCGCCTCCGTGATGTGGTCACGGGCGTCCGTCGCAATTCGCATCCAGGCCTCGACCGGTCTGCCCGGGTGGCTCCCGCTCAGGCTCAGCCGCGCCGCCACCAGCAGCGGCTGCACATGGTCGTGCAACAGTTCGTAGAGCCGATCACGCTCTCGCTGTTCCGCCCGCGTCAGTTCGCCTGCCAGCTCGCGCAGATGGGCCGCCTGCGCTTCGGTCAGGCGCGTGCGCTCGTCCAGCAGCGTGTTGAGTCGCTCGTTCAGGTCGCGCAGCGCCTGCTCGGCGAGCTTGATGTCGGTGATGTCCTGGGTGGTGCCGAAACCGCCCAGCAAGCCGCCTTGCTCGTCGAATTCCAGCTCGGCCCTGTCCCGCACCCACTTCACCTGGCCGTCGACCAGCAACCTGAGTTCGATATCGTAGGGGGCGCCGCGCAGCCCTGCCTGCCACATGCGGTCCACGTAGTCCCGATCGTCCGGGTGCACCGCAGACAAGAAGGTTTCGTAGCCCATCGGCGTACCCTCGGGGATACCGAGGATGCGATGGTTCTCCGCTGACAAGGTCAGCGCGTTGCGCTGCACGTCCAGCCGCCAGCTTCCGATGTGGCCTACAGCCTGGGCGCGCTCCAGATCTGCCTGGCTTTCGCGCAGTGCGCGTTCCGATCGGACGTGGGCGGTGATGTCCACCACGACGGCGAGGCCGCCGATGACGTTGGCCCGCGCATCGTGCAGCGGCGCGCCGGAGACCTCGGCGAACCAGGTCCGGCCGCTGGGCAGCCGTACCTCGAGTTGCATCGGGGGAATCACGCGGTTCTCCGCCGCGGCGCGCTGCAGCGGCAGCTCGACGTCGCGCAGCTCCCGCCCTTCGTGGAAGTAGCGCACGAGGCGGCCTGCCGCGTCGCCCTCCGCTGCGGACGCGGAGACGTCGTCCTGCGGCGTCATCTCGAACTGCGCGAGCAGCATGGGGTTACCCGTTACGCGCTGGCAGCTCAAATCGTCCGAGAAGCTGACGCCTACCGGGAGGGCCTGCATCAGCGCCTGGAGTCGCTGGCTCGTGTCGGAGATCTGCTGTTCGGCGCGCTTGCGCTCGGTGATGTCGCTTTCGGAGCCGGCCATGCGCACCACTCGCCCACTGGCGTCGCACTGGGCGATGCCGCGGTCGGAGATCCATTTCCACGATCCGTCCTTGCAGCGAATCCGGTACTCCTCTGCGAACACGGACGTTCGACGGTCGAAATGGGCCTGCACCGCTGCGAGCACGCGGGGGGCGTCATCCGGATGGATGCCGGAACTCCATTCCTCTTCGCGGTCGCTTACCTCGTCCTCGGCATAGCCGCGCAGCGTCTTCCACTGCGGAGAGAAATGCACCCGCCGGTGCTCCACGTCCCAGTCCCAGATCGCACCCTGGGCGCCGGCGAGGACCAGCTCATAGCGTTCGGTCCGCTCCTGGAGCGCCGCCTCGGCCCTCTTGCGCTCGGTGACGTCATGCAGGACCAGCGCGGCGCCGACCCGGCGTCCATCGAATTCCAGGGCGGCGTTGGAGGCGGTGACGATGATCTGGGAGCCGTCGCGGTGGAAGAAAATTCCTTCGTGGTCGCGCACCACCTCCCCCGAGTCGTACACCCGGCACAGCGGGCATTCGTGCATGGGAAAGGGCCGGCCGTCCGGGTGGTGGTGGTGGATGGCCTCGTGCAGCAGGCGCCCGGTCAGATCCTCCGACGCAAAGCCGAACATCCTCTGCGCCTCCGGATTCATGAAGGTGACGCGGCCCGCGGCATTGGTCACGAAGATGGAATCGGTCGCCTTGTCGGTGATGCTCTGGGTGAGATGGAGCTGGTAGCGCAGCGCCTGCTCGATGTGGATGCGTTCCGTGATGTCGGAGGCGATGGCGAGAATCTCGCTCACTTCTCCCCGTTCGTCGAGGATGGGACGGTTGGTCCAGCTCATCCAGACGCGGCGGCCGTCGCGACAGATGTTCTCGTTCACGTTGTTGCGGTAGCGATCGGGCTGGCGGACGATCTGCTCGGCCAGCCGTGTCAGATCCGCCCCCTCCGAATCCTGATCCGGGACCAGGATGCCGACATGCCGGCCCAACACCTCGTCGGCGCGGTAGCCGAAGAACTGCTCGGCGTACTCGTTGAAGAAGGTGAGGGTGCCGTCGGTGCGCCAGCGGATGATCGCGCTGTTGGCGTTCTGGACCAGTTCGCGGTAGCGGCTCTCGCTCTCGCGCAGCGCCCGCTCGGTCCGCAGCAGATCGTCGACGTCGGTCAGGCTGCCGACCCAGCGCTCGATGCGGCCGCGGGCGTCGCGCAGGGGCCGCGAGCGCAGCAGGAACCAGCGATAGGAGCCGTCGGCGGCGCGGAGACGGTTACGCATTTCGCACGGCTCGCCATCTCGAACGGCATGCGCCCAGCGCTCGGCGGCGGCGACCAGATCATCCGGGTGCACGGCCTTGGTCCAGCCGGAGCCGGCCGTCTGCTCCGGCGTCATCCCAGTGTAGTCGCACCACTGCTCGCTGGCGAAGATGTTGCCGCCTTCGGTGTCGCCCTCGAAGGTCATGCTGGGCACCGCCTGCAGCAGCGTCCGGTAGCGCTCCTCGCCCTCGCGCAGAGCCTGCTCCACGCGCTCGGCTTCGCTCAGCCGCCGGCGTGTGCCGAACACGCGCAACGGGACCCCGGCGTCGTCGAATTGCGCCCGCCCCGAGTCCGCCACCTGAATGTAGGCCCCCGACCCGTCCCGCACGCGATATTCCGCCGTGTAATGCGGCGCAGCGGCGGACAGTCGCCGCAGGGTGCCCGACAGTCGTTCCCGGTCCTCCGCATGAACGCGATCCAGGTAAGCGGCGACCGTTCCACCCGCCGGCAGGCCGTGCTCGCGGCTCAGTGCACCGGCCGCGTCCACGCGATCGCCCACCAGATCCCAGCAGAAAGCGTCGACCTGCGCCGCATCGAGGGCCAGCAGCAGGTGCGGGGCGCTCTCGGCAAGGGGCGCCGGCGCGTCCACACCCGGCGCGTCCACACCCGGCGCGACCGTCCGCGCCGTGTCGTCGCCTCCCCTTGCTGCCCTTTTCGTCATGCTTGTTCGCCTCGCGACTGTGCCGCGGGGCAGTACCGGTGCCGCGGCGCGCCCCTTGCGCAATGCCTTCTACCATAGGGCACGAGCCGCGCGCATGCAACCGGGCACCGCCCGCCTTCGTCCCCGTCGCCTCCGCGAAGCGGCCGTCGCCCCCATTCATTGCGGCGTCGATGCACGCGCCGTGCGCCGCGGAACACATTTTCCGGCCGGAAGCTATGATGAATCGTCGTCACTGGCCAAGCGGAGGTCGTCATGCCGACCACGGGAGCGACCCGCAGCGCGCAGCGCGTGAGCCTGCTGGTGGGTACCCGCAAGGGTGCATTCCTGTTTCACGGCGGGCAGGGCAGCCGCGAATGGCGGCTCGACGGCCCCCACTTCCTGGGCTCGATGGTGAATCAGGTCGCGCTCGACCCGCGCGACGGCGAAACGCTGCTGCTCGCCGCCAAGGCCGGCCATCTCGGTCCGACCGTGTACCGCAGCCGCTGGAACGAAAGGGGTTGGGCCGAGGCTGGCCGTCCGCCCGCCTTCGCCAAGGCGGCAGAGGGCGGGAGCGGCCGTTCGGTCGCCCACGTGTTCTGCTTCGCACCGGGTCATGCAAGCGAACCGGGAGTCTGGTACGCGGGAACTTCGCCGGTGGGCCTGTTCCGCTCCGAGGACGGCGGTGCGGCCTGGAGCGGCGTTGCCGGCTTCAACGACGTTCTTTATCCGAAGATCGCGGACAAGGTGATGGAGGTGCCGGAGGGCTCGATCCTGCACTCGATCCTGGTGGACCCGCGGGATGCCTCGCATCTCTACATCGCCCTGTCTACCGGCGGCGTGTTCGAGAGCGCAGACCGTGGCGCGTCGTGGCGCGCCCTCAACCGCGGCGTGGAGGCGTATTTCCTGCCTGAACCGGATGCGGAATTCGGCCACGATCCCCATGCGCTGGCGCTGCACCCGCAACTTCCGGACCGCCTCTACCAGCAGAACCACTGCGGCATCTACCGCCTCGACCGGCCGGCCGACATCTGGCAGCGCATCGGCCGGAGCATGCCGGCGGAGGTCGGCGACATCGGCTTCGCCCTCGCCCTACACCCGCGCGACCCCGACACGCTGTGGGTGTTTCCCATGGACGGCACCGACGTGTGGCCGCGCACCAGCCCCGGGGGGAGGCCGGCGGTGTATTGCTCGACGGACGGTGGCGCGTCGTGGCGGCGCCAGGACCGTGGCCTGCCGCCGGAACACGCCTGGTTCAGCGTCAAGCGCCAGGCCCTGTGCGCCGACGCCTGCGATCCGGTCGGGGTCTATTTCGGCACTGCCGGCGGCGAGATCTGGATGAGCCCCGACGCCGGTGACAACTGGGCTCCGATCGTGCGCTACCTGCCGCCCATCCTGTCGGTCGCGGCGGTGACGGCGGCCCCATGATCGTGGTCATCCCCGGCCCCCTGCATTCCTACACGCAGGGACGCTCGCGCACGGAATGCGAAGCGGCGAGCCTGGCGGGGCTTCTGGATGTGCTCGACGCGCGCTATCCCGGCATGCGCTTTCGCATGGTGGACGAGCAGGAGCGCATCCGTCCCCACATCCGCATCTATGCTGACGGCGTCCCTGTCACCTCGCTGGCGGCGCGGCTCGATGCCCCGCGCGAAGTCCTGATCGTCGCCGCCCTCAGCGGCGGTTGAGGTGCTCCGTAATGTGGCCGCCGGTCAGCGACCCGGGCCGGGCGCCGCTCGGTCACTGCGCCTCGGTCGCCTGGCCTGGCGCAGGCAGGTGGACATGAAGTTCTTGCGCTCGTCTCCCGCCAGGTTTGTGCGCTTCGCCCGCTCGCTGCGGTCAGCCGTGCGCACCTGCCTGAGTGGGGCGCCAAGTGCGACGCCGTCTCCCGCCTGCAAAAAAATGGCCCGCCGGAGCGGGCCAAGTTCAGAACGCACTTGGATTTGTGAATCAGCCGGCGAGCTGTACCGGAATCCGGGCGCGCTGGTTGACGATGCGGTTGCGGGAATCGACGTAGATCAGCTTCGGCTCGTATTTCTGCAGTTCCAGTTCGTTGTACTGGGCATAGCAGGCGATGATCAGCAGGTCGCCCTGGGCGGCCTTGCGGGCCGCGGCGCCATTGACCGAGATGATGCCGCTGCCGCGCTCGGCGCGGATGGCGTAGGTGGAAAAGCGCTCGCCGTTGTTCACGTTGTAGATGTCG
>Ga0115028_10000077_pt1 | contig 12394 bp, 11 predicted proteins | sample Plant_0915_D1_FD_83894 | JGI IMG/M metagenome (GOLD analysis project Ga0115028, IMG submission 83894) | Wetland microbial communities from Old Woman Creek Reserve in Ohio, USA - Plant_0915_D1 | ecosystem: Environmental > Aquatic > Freshwater > Wetlands > Sediment ... | reverse complement strand
TTATAAAGCTTGATGAAGAAAAGTTGAACGTAGAATAACTTATCTGTGCTTAATTTTCATTCATATTCCGCGGAATATGAATGTTGTCGTAAGTTCTTGGATCTTGCCGTCTACGTTTTGGAAAGAGCAACCGGTTGACTGAGCCATAGCGTTTCATTCATATTTCCGCGGAATATGAATTTCCGGCAATATATTCGTTTAGTGAAAAAATTGATTTTCAGAAGGTCAAAACTTGTAATTGTTCATTACGCTGTTAATTGTTGGACGTTAGACATTTTATAATAGATTAGTTTTCTTTAAATCTAATTTATGCAATTAGATTTATGATTGCTGTACCTGCTCCAATACGATCGAAACCATCGGAGGCCAGGCAGTGCTAAAAATGATTTTTGAGGTTTTATATTTATGGTGAATATAAAATGAATCTAACGAAAGAATTTTTAACAAATGTGTTTAGTAAAGCTAGTTTGAAGATCAAGTATATATCAGTTCTTGTTGACAGAATTGATATATATCAATCTGCCTTTACTAGTCCTTTAATTGATGCTGAAAACAATTATGAATTGTACGAGATCCTAGGAGATTCAACTGCGAATGAAGCATTAGTTTGGTATTTTTATAAAAGATTTCCACAGTTGCACAATCCAAGTTGTGTGAAAACACTGGCGAGATTAAAAATTAAGTATGGTTCGACTGAATCGTATAGTTCGTTTGCTGAAAAATTAGGATTTTGGCCTTATATTAAGGCTCCTGAAGAAGAAAAACTTAACGAAGAAAAAAGACAAAAATTGATGGAAGACGTATTCGAGGCTTTTATAGGAGTCACCAAGATAATACTGATTCAAACTTTTAAATATGTTGGCGTAGGTAATGAAATTGCGAGCAGTATTATCGAATCCCTGTTAATAGACGAGGACATCCCTCTCTCAGATGAAGACCTACACGATGCGAAAACGCGCCTAAAGGAATTCTTCGATAGAGCAAGCTCACAACTCCGATTTGGAAAAACTGTTTACACGACTAAAGAAGACAGTAATGGAGTAAGGTATACTGTGTTATCGTTCGTGAAGAACAACGTGCCAAAAATTATATCCGAGGGCTTCGGGATCACTAAGATAGCTCAAGAGAAAGACGCTGCAGCTAAAGCACTCGAATACCTTAAACAGATGGGAGAAAACGTGGTCAAGAAAAATAAGCTTCTTTGCGAATAAATTAAGTCTTGATATAAAAAGAATTCACATGACTTATGAAATCAAGTTTATATTTACAACTTAATTTATCAAGATATCTATCAAAATAGCCTGGATTTACATGACCATGCTCGATTACAAAAACATCAGGTAGTATATCACAGTCTACCATGCCATCTATTACTCTAGTCTCATAACCTTCAACATCTAAAACAAACAAATCAATTTTACTAATACCCAAATCTTTGATTAAATCTTTATAAGTGATTGTTTCAACTTCCTGTTCGATGAATGAATCGCTCACACTTTCCAATAATTTTTTATGACTATCGGTGTGCTCAATTGAACCATTACCATTAAAAATACCAAGACCGTGAATATCATACACTCTCATCTTTTTGAAGCCGTTTTCATTTGATAAAGCCTTATTTATATTAATGCTGTTAGGTCTATTTATTACCAATTTTGAGAAAACGTGGTTAAATGGCTCAACGTTATACGTCTTCCAGTCATAATTGTCTTCAAAGAATTTTGTATTATTCTCCATTAATCCATCAAACGCTCCACACTCTATGCTTACACCAGCATATTTATTAGGAAAATATCTCTCATGAATAACTTTATCAACAGGTGGATCGAACTGTCCATAATAACGTGACATGTTTTTATTTATGTCAAGATAATTCCAATTCCACGACTTTTTTGGATTTTGCTACTGCATTTAGCAATCCCAACGTCTATTCGGGTTTTGTTGAATAATGTCCCAAGTGATGTTTGGATTACGAGTATACAGTGATAATCGAAATCGATTGATTCTAGTAATCATGTTGAAACAGCCATCTGTAGAAATTGTTTTTATTTTTGAGATAGTTAATGTCTAATTCTTTAGTATTTCCATCTTTCAATTGAATATCTTCAATAGATAGTTGTTCGTTTTGCTTACCAACTCTCAGTTTGAAACAAATTGAACATGTTTGATCTATTAAATTGTTATCGATTGGTGAATCATTCGATAATATGTATTGTTCTTTTCGACCGCCTTTTTTTACTCTGTATCGATGCAAACACGGAAAATGACTTGCAAATACGTCGCTCAAACGATACTTAGAGTGAATCTCTGTTTCTATATCTTTCAATTCCTGAAAACAATAAGGTCTATTCATTTATAATTGACCAAGAAAAAACTTATCAATTTAAACTAGAAAATTTTTTAAGATTTGGAAGCATTAATATTGGTTCAATATCAATTTCCCAATCTATTAATGTTAGTTCTTCCAATTGATACATTTGATCCAACTTCAAATCTTTTACATTATAAGGTGCTTTTTTTGTTTGTTCAAGAACTAAAGATTTTATGTTAGTGTGTGTCGAAAAATTTTGTGCATAACTTTTAACTTGTTCGGTGTGTGTATCACTTTGATTGTCATGTTCACCAAATACATGCAATTCGAGATGTTTAATATTACTTGGCCCTGGTGGAAAATATGGCAAATATATCTTTTCAAAAAATACCTTTTCTAAACTAAAAATCGAAATCGTTAAAATATTCATTATTAGAACCTGAAGTGCATACTGAAAAGTGTATTTCTTTTAGATGTTTTGAATTATTAGCAAATTTGATCCATAAATCAGTAGATAACTTTAAATCTTCAGCCACTAATGTTTCAAGATTATGAAAATTAGTAATATCAGAACATAGGCTATCAGTATATTTGTAGAACCAACTTTTATCAAGATATTTGTCTACTTCCTTACAATAGTAGAAATATTCATTGTATAAAAATCCTAACATAATTGTCAAATGCTTCACTTCATCTGGATGAGCAACATCGGCTGTTAAGAAGCGTTCAGGATGCATTGAACATATTGTTAAGACAGATCTATCTTCTCTGTTCCTAACAGCGTCTAAATCATCTAATGATTGGTATGTGTAACCAGAATGTTCCATTTATTTATCAATTTATCTTTCTTAAATTGCAAAGCAGATGCTGTTTTGACAACAGATGAAATGCTCGACAACATTGCATGGATGTATGCTCAATTTTCATTGACATTTGATCCTGCTATGATCGCTACGCCATCAACACAACATCCCATAGCGAGCACCTCTCAAGCGGCACAAATAAATGATGCGTCAGCATCGCTTTTGCCTTCTTTTAGATCTTCAGCATAAAAAACAACATTTATAACACGTCGTGTTATAAATGACGAGACTCGTCATAAAATAGATAGAAGATCTCAGGGTTCGAGAGCTTGGTAAAAAGCGAGTGCTTTTGGATGTGCTCGAAATGATTCACATGTCGCATTGATTAGAATCAACCCATTAACACTTCGAACTCTTGACAATGCTACATATGCCTGTCCGTACTCAAAGACTCCTTTTAGATCAACGACTGCAGAGTCAAGACTCATACCTTGACTTTTATGGACAGTGATAGCATACGCGAGTCGTAAAGGAATTTGCCAAATTCTGGCCAATATTTTTTTGCCTTCGACGACTTCGTAGTTATGAAAGGGGATTTGTCGTCGGATGCCGTTTTTGAACAAAACAATTGGCGTGTCATCTGTGTGAAAATCTACGACAACGCCTCTACTCCCGTTTACCAGATTGTCAAAAACGTTCACCAGTAACATGACTTGAGCGCCGATTGCTAAATGCAGTACAGGTTGCGCATTGCACAGCTTCGACACGCTTTCGATTCCAAACGTCCGTGTCGAAAATAAGTATTCGAACTCGGCAGTGTATTTATGCTTCACTGATTGAATTTTGGACAACTTTCTGTTGTTAATTTCGTCTACGTCTGCGTTAAAGCAGAATATTTTGGTTGGTTTGATCTTTAAGGTTTTATCATCGCTGGCGTCGTCATCTTTAGGATTTGTGATGTATTGCAGGTTGTCCTGAGATAGTTTGCCAAATCTGGCGTTATTCAGACAATCTTGAAAGATGAGGTCGGATTGTCTCAAAATGAGTGATAAGTTAAAAATTTGAAAGTTGCATTCTTGCCATGTTTCTGATTCAAAACAAAAGTTTCCCTTGATGCAAGGTAGTTGTAAGAAATCTCCGCTTAACACTAATTGAATGCCGCCGAAAGGAGTTTTACTGTTGCGTATATTTTTCGCCAAATAATTAAGTTTATCAAATAATTCAGAAGATAACATACTAATTTCGTCAATTATCAGCATTTCTAAAGTTTCCCATTTTTTGGACAATTTTCTAGAATTACGAATCTTGACCAGTAATTCATGTTTAGTTGCATTTCCTAATCCAATGCCGAGACAAGAGTGCAAAGTCGTGCCATTTATCAAGACAGATGCTGCACCAGTCATTGCTGTAACCGATAAGTTTTTGGATATACTAGAAGATAGTTCTCTGATTATGGTCGTTTTTCCACTTCCGCCAGGGCCTGTAATGACTGTGTTGAAGCCAGCTTTTATTTGATCTATAATATTCAATTGATCTAAAGTTAATTGCATTTTATTTATTTATTATCTCTTAATCTTTAAATTCATCTTTTTTTCATTTAAATCAATATTGATTTAAAGATGGCATTTTTCATCAAAAAATGCCAAGACTCAGTTCATCGCCTACAAAAAAGAAGGGGAAAAAACCTATTCTTAACAAACAAGACAAAGATCTCGTAGAAGATCTTGTGGAAGATCTTGTGGAAACAGAGCCTCTGAAACCAGCTTTTGAAGAGAATGTCTATCCAGCTACGATTAACAAGCTGATCTCAATTTGTTTATTAGAGGCTGAAGACGTGAGAAAAGAGTTGAAAGGGAGAATCAGACATCAGTATTTGAAAATATTTGAGAATTACAGGGACAAACTGTCAAAACGCGACGAGTCGATTATAAAAGGAGCGCTCAAATATCTATATGAAAACAGTAGGGTCAAATCAATAACAGAAGAAGAAGCAGAATGGATGATTGGGATCTACGAGGTCCCAGTAAGTCAGATTTCGAGTTATACAAGTAAATCGGTTTTGGAAAGTTTAGCAAAGAAAAAGGCGCTTCCTTATTCGGGAAAGAAATCAGACACATTGGTCTCAATCATCAGAGATTTGACTGATGAGTCAAAGTAGAGCATCGCAGGATGCTGCGAATAAATAATCTTTATTTATCAAAATGTATTTCAAAGATAATCTAAACAGGCCACGAATGGTCACAAGTGTTCGACCACCTCTTATTCCTGATGGATATCAAGGGAGTGATCTATACGGAGACGAAGTTCAAGTAGCGAAGTCAGAAGGTATCGGAATGATGCCATTGGTGTTAATAGGAGGTGTGGCTGTGATAGTTATAATCGCGGTGATGTACAATAAAAGTTAGATTTATGTTCCAAGAACACGAATCTAGATGAGTTTACGCAATTTGAGAAGAGTATCATTCGATGCGATAGCGTTTTGATAAAGGAAGGCATTCATTTGTATGAAATGCATAAAATGCTCGTTTATTGTCGAATAGTCGAATAAGAATGCGTCGACACACAAAGACAGTGTCTGAGCCCAGTCGTTATCACTAATAGTGAAATTTTTAGTGTTAATAATCTTCGATATATACGTTGAATCAATCTCATTATCTAGCCATATAGAGGCAGGTGTTGGGTAATTGATAGTAACTTGGTGTGTGAGAACGGGTGGTTGATATCTAAACATTTTTTTAATAATTTTCCATTTAGTTTTAATTTCGTAGTCGTTATTTTTGTCAATTTCGTTACTAACCCAATTAAGACGTCTGGTTAATAAATTTTTAATAATATTTTGAAAGAAATTATTATTATCGATGGGTGGCGTAGATTTGTTCAAGTAGTATATAAACTCAAGTATCGCTCTTTTTTCATTACCAAATTTCATCACGTATTTGGTCAGGATCGGATTTCCTTTTTCAGTAATGTATGTGAAACTGCCCTTTGGTATATTTATAATCCGAGGCAATTGTTGATGATTTAAACTATTATATAAAAAATTTATAAAATTTATAGGCCTGCAAGAAGTTACTTTGTACCCCATCTCAGGAGACGTGATGTTGAATAACGCCCCGTATTTGGACCATCGTTTGATATCTCTTGCTTGAGGTAGTTGAATAAGATTTGCGAAATCAGTGAGTTTCATTAACAATTCTTTATCTGTTCGGCTAATATTTTCATTATCATGAACTACTTTCAAAATTCCATATATTAGGGTCAATGTATCTAAAATTTGATTATTTTTAAAGATGTTTACAAAACCGTGATCAATAAGACCATAGTCTTTTTCAAAAACTACCGATCTAGATTTTCCATAATCAACAATAATAGGAATAATAGAAGTTTCTATTCTCAACTGCTGACTCATGGCGGGATTTTTCAAAATGGTGGGTAGATTGTCTTTTGAATACTCAACAAAGTAATCAAATGATAAAGATGGAGTATTCTGAATAACAATGTTCCAAGGATATAGATCGTTATGAATAAATCCAACATTATTTTGAGCAACACTTAACGCTAAATTTATTTGGACGATTACGGAAATAAGCTTTGTCACATTGAATGATGAAGAATTAATCCAATCTAACAAGGATATACTCGGAATGTATTCCACGTACACATCATTGGAGTCTTTGAGTGGTCCGAAGACGTATGCAAAATTTGGGACTTTAGCAATTAACTTGTTAATGCTTTTGATGCCGATGTAATTTTCGTGCACATTCTCAAGCTGTTTCAATTTGTTCTTCGCGTGTTTCCGTAACACGGAGAAGTTGTTGACTCGGTACACCTCGTTCTTACTATTCACGCTGTCAAACAAGACTTTGGAGAACTTCAAGTCGCTTAGCGCTTTCGATCTCATCACATACATCATGCCATCGAGCTTCCCAATACACCTGGGGTATCCGGGCCCTTCTGGTAAATCGTACTTAAATTGCTCGTTTGTCCACACTAACTTCAACTCTTTTTCCATCTGCGATTGCTCATCGTTCACCATCCATTCTTTTAAGTCAGGAAGATAATTGTACGTTCCTGTCCATTTGCTAATCTGCCAGAGCTGATTTTGCAAAAAATTGAGAATGCCAGCTGTGCCTAGATACCGTTCGTAGAAAGATCTTGCGTTGCGAACGATTTTTCTACACTTGTCGTCGTTTTTCATGCACCATTGTACGCGCTCGACCAAATCGCTCAAGTCTTCTTCGACAGGAACGTAATGAGTATACGCCTCAAATCCCATTCCCGCGTAATACCACATAGTCCATTTTGATTTTGCAAGCAAAATTAAAGAGCCCGAAGATAGTTCGTACGAGAGTCGATAAGCAGCTACGTGTCCCTCTAAAGTCAGAATATACTTATATTCTGACTGCTCTTGTAATGACAACCAATTAGCCACAGGATACGAATCTCTTTCGATTGTCTGCAAGTAGATACTGTGCTGGTTTTTGCGGGCTCGTAAATTCCAATATGTTATGCCTATATCAAACAGATCAGGATATTGTTCTCCTAGCTTTAAGGCTTTCAAACGCTGATTAGTATCATTAGTAACACCTACACCTGTGGTAGCTCCTCTGAAAATTACTTTAGGTATCTTATTTTCCCATGGTATCTGCTCAATAACTGGATATGTTTTACATAAATTAGGGAATACATCACCGCTTTCTTGGTATACTGCTCTGGCCCAGTCTTCAAATGTCGGGAAAATTACATCCGCGTACCCTTTGGTCGTCGATCCGGACAGAATAGGGCTGTACTGTTCGTAGTTATGCGAAAGCAGTTTTTGAGAATTTCCGAACATGTGATTGTAGGGCTCTGTGTCGTTCAAAGTGAGTTGAGGGAAATCGCGTCGGTTGATAAAAAATTCAACGTCGGGCAATTCTCTTTGCGCGCATAGTGTAGTGAACATGCTATGCAAGATGAGAACGTTGTTATCGCTCTCAAACTTACTATTTTCATACCTCACAAGAGCATTATTGGCAACCCATTCGTCTACAGGGAGATGCAACTGTCTTTTATATCCAGACAGGTCTGATATATAGTTGAGAAACTCCTGCACGCTAGTCCAATTCGGGCTAGCCATGATGCGATCTGCAAATTCATTTTTGTATTGCGCGTTGGAAAACGGGAGGAACGTTTCTAGTTTGTTATTTGCGATTCTCACAAAGATGCCCTTTTTAAGCTTGTGGAAGACGTAATTGAAGGTGTTGGAGACAGCGCGCGAGCTTAACGAGTGGTATTTGTTCCAGTGTTTGAAAGTCGGAAGTATTGTATTGTCTAGAGATGGCTCCTTTCTCTTTTTGAGATCTTTACGTATTCTCAAAGAGTTGAATTGATCTACGTCTCCAGCGGTAAACATGCTATGTCTAAAATGTTTGTATCTACTGTTCAAGAATGGTTTGTATGGTTTACACAAACCTGGATTGACAGCGTTTGCGTAAGTTTGTCCGACGTTCAGAGACTTTTGTCGATTAATCATTTTTATACTCAAATAAATTGTTAACTCAAAAATTCAAATATAAATTCAACTTTTAAAAGTTGAATTTTTGAGTTAAGAAAATATACAGGATTACAAAAAATGACGATTTCACTATCATCGTTGCTGAAAAGCAATATTAAAAAACCAGATTTGGATAAATCGAACAATGTTTCTTTGTTCTGTGGAAATTACAATACGTTACAAACAACAAAAAACACTCAGCATCCGATCAATATTAGAGGATATGTGTTCGTAAAAGACACACTTTTCTTTCAGGGCTTTCCAACATCGATTGAACTGGAAGATGATATGCTAGAGACACTTGACCTAAGTAAATGTCGTGTATTCGAAGCACATGAAGGAACTTTGATTCGTGTATTTAATATTAACGGCGTTTGGTATACATCAACAAATCGCAAATTAGATGCAATGAGAAGTAAATGGGCTGCAAAATATGAAACATTTGGACAGCGATTTACAGATGCTATTCGCGAAATTTTAGATGAATTATACGAAGAAGAAGTCAAAGACGATGAATTATTCAATGAAAGTATTCAAAGAATCAACGATAGAAATCGAGACTTTTTGAATAAGGTTTACGAGCGCAATTTAAACCCGAAGTACAAATATATGTTCCTTCTCAAGCCTTCTGAAGAAGAAAGAATTGTGTGTAAGGCAGAACCTAGACCTACTATTTACCACGTAGGTACTTTCAACGAAGACAACGTGCTTAATTTAGATGAAACTGTTGAGTTAGATAAGAATGTAATCGATAAACCAAAAGAACTGAAATTTACATCAGTAGAAGAGATAAAAAACGCGGTCGAAAAATGCAATATCGAACACCATCAAGGATTTATAATAATATATAAGGACTCTGCAACAAACAATGAAGATATTCATTACAAGTATAGTCCGATCAGATACAAATATCTATTCAAAGTTCGCGCTAATATACCTAGCTTAAAGTTTAGATATCTTCAATTACGTCGATATGGAGTTTCTACAGAATTTACTGAAAAAGAGTTCAAAGCTTTTATCGAATTATACAATTACGAACACACATCTAAAGAAATAGAAACCGATATATACAACATTTGTTACGATTTACATCAAAAGTACATTACATACTATGTAGATAAAAAACAAATAGATATATCTGAATTAGAAAAAGACGTTCTGCAGAGTATAATCCACAAAGCATACATAGAATCTCGTCTCAAAACCACAATCAGCAGAATTAATGATCTGTTGACTCAATCCAAACCGAACTATATTAATTATCTGCTCAAACAATAATCACTCAAAACACACTTAAATTCACATTTGAATTTCCTCTTTTAAAAAAGACAAAAAGAGGAAATTAAGACAAAAGTTGGAAATTGAGAGATGCCTGCCGCCGATTCAAGAGTGTTGCGAAAGTATAGTCTCGAGTTTTGGTTTGATGGTTCTGATAAGTTCTGTATCGTTGTCTGTAAATTGGCATTTGGTTGGCATTTGAACACTTCAGGTGGTCGTCGATGATATAAGTGTTACTTTGATTATGTAAAATTGAAAGCAAAGCCTTAAAATCATTTAATAAATAAAACATGATTAACGAAGGTGCAAGCACATCATTAAATGACATTTGCTACGAACAAATAAAAGATAACTTTTACTACGGTAAATTCGGTGAATTTAAAATCGTTATAGACAAGAATACAGGATGTTTCAATGCAACTAAATTATGTATGGATGGAGGAAAGGAATTTCGTTTTTGGTCAAGATTGGATAGAGCTAAAGAATTGATAGCATTTTTTGCTCAAAACAGTGATAAAAGCCGCCGTGCAGATCTGCACGGCGGCTTTTATGAGATAAAAGCCGATAATAAAGATGTTTTAAATAAACAAATTACAGGTCAATATGTTCAAAAAGAATTTATTCTTGATATAGCTTCTTGGATATCTCCTGCTTTTTACTTCAAATGTAGCAAAATTGTCAATTACTTCTTCATTGAGCTTTATAAAAAAGATCTTGAATTAAAAACTCGACAGATTAATGAAAAGAACAAACAAATAGATCAACAAAATAAACAACTTGAAGAACAAAAACAACGCATAGAAGAAGCCGAAGAACGAGCTCTCACTCTACAGCAATTCGCCATCTCCAATTCCCAATTAGAACAAACTCAAGTTATCTACATCGCTACATCTCAAAGCTACGCCAAGCAAAATAGATTCAAAGTTGGCGGTGTCCAGGCTGAGAAGTATCTCAAAAGCCGCTTAGCCACTTATAATTCTTGTCGTGCAGTAGGTGACATGTTTGGCTATACTGCTATATTCAACGTTATTGAATATAGACAGATTGAAGAACGTCTTAAATGTCTTCTTAAAAGATTCAGAGACAAAGAGTCAAAAGAAATGTACGTGATGTACTATCCAGATCTTGAGTACATTGTTTCATATCTTTGTGACCATTTATCTGATGAGGTTCATGAAATTAATAAGAAGTTAGAACAGTTTATTCTGAATATATTAAACAAAAAAGGCTCTCAAGCAGTTGTTCCTAAATTCATTGAGACGTGGATGAAAACTGAACAGGAAGAAGTAGAGGAAAGAGAGATTGTGGTTTTGAAAGATGGAGAAGTCGAGAAGCTGAGAGAGATGCTGATAACGTTATTGAATAAATTGCCAGTAAGTCAGACTGAGATCACTAAAAAAGAATTGTTTGATAAATTGAAAGTACATAAAAATAGGACGGATAAGTTGTCAGTAGTTAAAGAAGTGATAGCCAAGCATAGGCCGAGTTTAGTTGTTCGAGAAAGGAAGGAGAGAAAGGCAAAAGAAGCTGTTCGGAAGTATCCAAAATGAGACCTCTAGAAATAAATATTTTTACTTTAACGAGTTATGCTTATTCACGACATTAATGTCATGAATTACTGTATATAACCAAAAGATGAGAGTAAACATGATGCCTGCCGCCGATTCAAGAGTGTTGCGAAAGTATAGTCTCGAGTTTTGGTTTGATGGTTCTGATAAGTTCTGTATCGTTGTACGACTGTCTGTCTGTGAATTCGAAAGGCTTGATTTGTATGCAGTTGTCGGGTTGGCATTTGAACACTTCAGGGTGGTCGTCGATGATATAAGTGTTACTTCGACTGTACTCGTGTAGCTTGAAGTGATCTTTGAGAATTTCGATAGATTTCTGAGTCTTTTTGATCTTATTGGAGCGTTTACAATGATGTGAGAAAAATATGTAGTCAAGAACTCGTTCAGGATGATTGTCTAGAATAAATTTGTCGATGATGAATAAAGCATACGATTTGGAAGCCGCTGTCCAAATACTCACATTGAAATGTGAGAATAAGAAATCAAGAAAAGGTTGTAATCCTGGACGTTCAAATACTTTATACACGTTCTCCATCGACTCCCACCGAAATTTTTTCATTCTTGGTTTGTGTATATTTTTTTCCTCTTCTTTTGATAAAGATGATATCAATGTGTTATCCAAATCTAATAGGATGTTAATCTTTTCATGCATTTTAATTGAAATTTAAATGTTTATTGTCTCAGAGTTTTCAACGATAATTCAAAAAAGAAGTCAATCCCATGAAAGTTGTGTTTAATGTGAGTCCGATTTGAACCGATTATTATTGATTTATGAATTTACTTACGTTGAGCTAAATGGAAAACGAATTACCATACTTTACTCAAGTCAATGAACCCGTAGAGCTATCTAAACACCCTGAACTAGTCGAACGTCTTGAAATAGTGTGCGATGATGATTACT
>Ga0115028_10000076_pt1 | contig 12394 bp, 11 predicted proteins | sample Plant_0915_D1_FD_83894 | JGI IMG/M metagenome (GOLD analysis project Ga0115028, IMG submission 83894) | Wetland microbial communities from Old Woman Creek Reserve in Ohio, USA - Plant_0915_D1 | ecosystem: Environmental > Aquatic > Freshwater > Wetlands > Sediment ... | reverse complement strand
CTAAAAAATTAGTTGAAGAATTTTGAATTATTAAAAATGTTCTCCCAGAAACATTAAACACATCTGAATAATAATAATGATTATTTCCACTTTGAGGAATTGAATTATTTATTGTTGAATTAGCATACCAAGTGTTAGCATTTAAAGCACTAATAAATCCTATATTAACAAAAATCAAGAAGATTGTTAATAAGAGAAATAATTCCTTATGCTCTTGTAAGATATTTTTCATTTTTAATCCTCTTTTCTAAATTCCTTTTTTCTTTTTCTTCAATTTGTTTTATCTTATGATAAACAAGCATATCAAAAGACCCATCTTCTTCTATTGCTTCATATTCTGTATAAGCTCCATCCTTTTTAACTATTGCTGGATAACCTGTTCCTTTAAACATTTTGAAATGCTCCTTGAGGGTTCTTCTTTTTGAATATAAAGAAAGATAAAACTATCAAAGAGAGAATTACCAATCCAACAAGCATAAGAACACTATCTCTTGTAAATAATCTTTGCATATCAAAGAACAAATTATTTGAGATGTGCATTATCCAAGCAGGAATAAAACTCCCTGTAAGAACAGTTATTAAAGACATAACAAATCCAAATCCAAATACAGTAAGTAAAGTTGTATCAGACCCAGTATATCTTAAAAGGTGATTAATTAACCAATAAATTGCACCCATTATAGGAACAATAAGATAAACTAATATTCCAAAGTTTGCAGAAGTCCAATTTTTCTTTCTTGCAACAGCTCTGATTACAATTATTGTGCTTAATAATACTAAAGCCAAACCAAGATTTTCAGAACCAGTGACAAGTAAAGAAGAATAAAGTAATTCTGCTGTTGGTGTAAATTGCTGTTCAAGAGGTTTAACACCAGTAAAGGATGCTTGTTGTGTGACAAACATCAATAAACCAAGAATACCAAAAGCAATAATTGAAAAATAAAGCATCTTAAATTGAGAAAAGTTTTTGAAGATAGGCATAGAAGGTTTTTCTCCAAGATTTGCAAACAGAATATTACTTCCATATCTCTCATCTCCTTTTTTGATTATAAATTCAATTATAAAACCACAAATTATTAACACAAGGAAAATTCCACCAGCAAGATAGAATGATTGCTGTTGAAGAACAAGCTCATTATCAAATCCACGACCACCAAGACCAATAGATTGTGTAACTAAAAAGGTCATAAAACCAACAAATAGAGCTAATCCAAAGAAATTCAAAATTGTTCTTGTTTTGTTCTCCATCTTTTTTGTGTTATTATTAATATTTTAGTGTTTTTAATTCTTGTTAATATCTACTATACCCATTTGACTTCTTTTCTTTCTTGCTTTTTGTAGCTACAGCAATAAGAACATAAATGAATAAGATGAATAGGAAGAAAATACCAAGATAAAGAAGATTTCTTTTAGTTTTATCATCCATTCCTATTGCAAAACCAGTAATCCCAGCTCTTTTTTCTTCAGGAATTATAAAAGCTTTTTGATTTGTTATAATATATCCTTGTGTCATATTAACATCTAAAGTAATTGAATTAACTTCTTGATATGGTATTGTTAATTCTTGTTCGTATCTTCCATCTGTCATAATCACAGGTGTTGTTAGGGTGTATGTGATATTTTCTATAATTTTTACACTAACATTTCTAACATCTACAGTTGCTCCTTTAATATCCACAGGGTCATAATAAATTGTGTAAGTTGTGTCAAAGTAAAAAGGGTCTGGAAGAACAATTTCTATATTTGTTAATGGCAACTTTCCAGAAGGAGGATTAACTGAACCACCTGTTCCATTTCCATACAAGAAAAATAATGTTCTGTTGTTATATGTCCAGACACCAATATTTATTTTTGTGTAATTAGTCATATCAGCATAAAAAGTCAAGCTTCTATTTGACCAAGACCAAATATCATTTGCAAGTTGTGTGCTATTAATTGTTGCATTTACAGTTAAATTCAATCCTGTAAGCTCTCTTGATGTCCAATTCCAAACAAATTCTCCAATCTTATTATAATCTGTCATATCTAAATTTCCATATTGAGAAATTAAATTTTGAACAAGAGTATAATTTACATTATCTGTATTTCCATATTGAGTTATTAAATCTGTCATTAATGTATAATTAGTGTTGTCATTATTTCCATATTGAGAAACTAAATATTGGATTAATGTATAATTAGCAGTGTCTGTGTTCCCATATTGAGTTATCAAATCCTGTATTGCTGTGTAGTTAGTTAAATCAGTTTGATTTTGGTTATTTCCAAATTGAGTAATTAATTCTTGAATTAATGTATAATTTGTCATATCATTATTTCCATATTGACTAATTAAATTTTGCATCAGAGTATAATTTGTTGAATATTGGGAAACTAATTCTTCTACAAGAGTATAATTTACTGTATCTGTATTTCCATATTGGGTTATCAAATCTTGCATCAAGGTATAATTTGTAACATCATTATTTCCATATTGACTTACAAGATATTGTATCAAAGTGTAGTTAGCAGTGTCTGTATTTCCATATTGAGTTATAAGATTTTGTATTGCTGAATAATTTGTGCTGTCATTATTAGCAAATTGCATCATTAGGTCTGTCATCAGAGAGTAATTAGTGCTATCCACATTTCCATATTGACTAATTAAATTTTGTATTGCTGTGTAATTAGTTAAATCAGTATTATTATTTCCAAATTGAGCAACTAAATTTCCAATATAAGTATAGTTTGTTACATCATCATTTCCAAATTGGGTAATTAAATCTTGAACTAAAGTATAATTAACTGTATCATTATTTCCATATTGAGTTATCAAATCCTGCATCAAAGTATAATTTGTGTTATCATTATTTCCAAATTGACTAATTAAATATTGCATCAGAGTGTAGTTAGTCATATCATTATTTCCATATAAGGTAATCATTTGCTGGATTAATGTATAATTAGTAACATCATTATTTCCAAACTGTGTTACTAAATCTTGTATCAAAGAATAATTAGTCAAATCTTGCTGTGCTGGGAAATAAGTAAGATTTCTTTGAGTATTATTCCAAACAAATTCTCCAATCTTTGTATAATCAGTTTTATCTTCATAATATGTTAAATTTCTGTCTGTTCTTGTCCATATTTTATTTGAAAAGAAATCGCCTATATTATTTGAGATGCTTCCCATCCAATTCCAAATAGAACTTGCAAATTGAGATAAAATTCCTTGAGATACATTTCCAGAATAATTCCAGACATTTTCAGTAATATTTGTTTCATTCACAACATCAAAATTAAATTCAGTAAGAGAACGATTTGTTGAGTTCCATACAGCTTCACTAATAGCAGTTAAATTATTTCCAAAGATATGAAAAGTTCCAAGTAAATAATAATTCTGACCTAACTTTGAACAATTAATCCCATAAGAATGAACACCTATTTCTCCATTAAGAGGAAAATCATAATAATAAACTCCTTGTCCTCCACCAGTGATATTTCCTCCACCCAACATAGTTCCACTACTATAAGCTGACATATTTGCTGGAAAAGATGGTTGATAAATGTAGATACTACAAGTTGCACCAAGAACAGGTTCTCCACTATTTGATATAATTCTTGCTATTATTCTTCCAGTATCTTCTGTTGTTGAATATTCTGTTCCACCTACCCACAATTTTCCAGTTGAAGCATTTACTTCTCTCAAAGCATAATTCCAAACATCAAAAGCAATAGAAGATGTATTTACATTAACATTTATATTTGAAGCATTAATTATAGAAGCATAATACAAGGCAGTAAGATTTGTATTATCTCCAGCAGTTAAGAAAGTATATTTATCCAATAACAAAGCTTCATAAAATCTCATTTCTTGAAGATAAGAAGAATATTCCCCAGCATTTGTAATTAATTGACTATCATCATAATAAGAATTTAACCAATATTGGTCATCATAAAATTGGTGACAAAAATCTGTTATGCTATCATTTGAAATTGGAGTTCCATCAACTATAGGATTAATATAAGTAAATCCTCTATCTTTACATAATGGTTCTACACTTTTATTTACTGTATCACTCATTCTTTTAACCCAATCAACTTCCCATTTCATATAATTATCAAATTTAAACCAAAAATCATATTCACTTCCTGAAACAATATCTTTATTTAAAGTTATAATACAATTTTGCTGTGATGTTTGAGAATAAGTTGTATAATCTTCAAAATCTACCCAATCAGTTCCATTCCATTCTTTAACCCAATAAAGTGCTGTGCAATCAACAGCAAATGGACTTTCATAATTGATTGAAACATTTTGTTTAGTTGATGTTGCAGAAATATTTATTATCTCTTCTAATTCTCCTTCAACTAAATCAAACTCTCCATCATTAGTTGCTTCAGCACATCTACCATCTAAAAATCCATCACAAGATATTGTTTTGAAAAATCTATTTATTCCTGCTGGAGCAGATGAGATATGAATTTCTCCAGAACCTTTAATGTCTTGGATTTGTGTTGTTGAGGCACTTGTTTTTAAAGAAATCCAATTATTAAATTGTTTGAAAGTTGAACCAGCATAAGTATAATATCTTATTCTTACTAAACCAAGATTACTTCCAGTTCCTATTGCTGTTAAAGGAATACTATTTGAAACATATTCATCTACTCCAGATGGAACAGAACCAGATGCTGTTGCTTTAAATGTTAGATTATTAGGAAGAAGAACCCAACTATTATTAGTCCAATTCCACCAATATTGTGCCATAGTTGCAGTAATTGTATTCTCTCCTAAAAATACATTATATAATTGAGTAACATTATAAGAATTTGAATTTGAAATATTCCACTGTAAAGCACTATCGCAAGATTTAGTTGCACCTCCACTACTGTCACACTGGGTATATAACCATTCAGCATAATCATTTAAAACAAAAGTATCTCCTGTATAAGTTCCAGTAGTTATATTCATTCTTGTTGGTGATTTTCCAGAAGCTAAAGTATAATAGAAATTATTTTGAGTAAGATAAGAACACTGTGCATTAACCATATACAAACCTGTTAAAAGAGGTGCTGTAAAATCATAATAATAAAGTCCTTCTTCTTTATATAACATTAAACCATTATCAATCCATTCTGGATGAGTTTGATTTATTGTATTTGGATAATAAATATCAACTGAACAAGTAGCATTTTCTATTGGAAGTCCATCAGCATCTTTTAGCAATAAGAAAAGAGTTCCATCATCTCCCTCAACATATTCTGTTCCAAAAATATCAGTTGTTCCAAGAGGTTTATTCATATAAGTTAAATCTAACCATCCATTAACACTTCCAGTATTTGCACCAGATGGTCTTAAAATTATATTATATTCTCCAGATTGATTAATTACATTTGAACAATCAAAACTAATTCTTGCTTGTCCTGCACTACCATAAGTTGTTGATACATAGAAAAATTGAGTATTACAAGTTTTTCCATTTGCCCAAAGAGTAAAATTTACTGATGGATTTAAATAAACATCAAAAGAAAGAATAGCTGAATTTACTTTAGTAATTCCATCTGGAGGATTTATTGAAATACTATAAGAATAATTTTGATTATTAGTCATACCAACTCTATAAAATGGATTTAAGAAAATTTTATTTGATTGTTGTGTTGGTTGTGCAGAAGAAACAAATTTAGAAAAAATTATTGCTCCACTAATTAATAAAAGAATTATAGCGAATATCACCACAAATTTTTGTTTCATTTTGTAAGATAATTGAACCCTTTAATTATAAAGATTATCATAAAAAAAACTAACATTCCAATTAAAATAGCTCCTGTATTGTTAGCTATCCCATCCCAAAGAAAATTTATTGAAGCAATAGTTTTCTCTTGAAAATTACTCTTTTTTTCATTTTCTGAAATTTCTACAACATAATTTTGAGTTATGGTTTTATCTCCTTTTATTGCTGTAATTTTAAAAGTTATCTCCTGAATACTCTCATTTTCTACTGTAAAACCTTGTTTATATTGCTTATTCAAGTTTTGAGAAAGAGCTGTGGATTTATAGTCAGAATATTCAGTTAAGTTTTGTGGTTTTATAGTAATTGCATCAAGATTAATCATTTCATTATCAGTGTTAAGTGCTTTTACATAGATATAGCTTGTGTTTTCATAATTGAATATATCAGAAGTTATACTCAAAGAAGACAACCTTTCTCCTTCTGGAAGAGGGTCGCCATAGATAATATTTTCTCCAACTACTAAAGGCACAGATAGTAAAAATATTGAGAATATTATTCTTCTTAAGATTATCTCTTTTTTTTCCATCTTTTTGTTATAGATACTAAAAGAATAACCTTATTTAATTATTATTAATATCTAATCTTTTATGAAGGATTTAGAAGTTTTTAAATTTATTTGAAAAATTGAAGTATCCACTGCCATAATCTTGAAAAGAAATTTCCAACTTTTGCTGTTGATTGTGAAATTACTCCACCAGTTATAGATGGTTGTGATTGCTCCTGTGTCGTTTGATTTTCTAATTTATCAAAATCCCAGAATTTTATAATTCCTAAAACTTGTTCTTCTTCTGCTTCTGGTGCAACATAAGGTTGTTGATAATAAATCCCACTTGCATTATTCCACAATAAATTAATTTCATATTCTGTTAATCCTCTTCCCCAAAATCCAATTTCATCCATATATCCCTTCCAATTATAAGCTGGGTCATCTCCATCATAACCAATAGGTGTATTATATCCATCTGAAACATCAAATTCACCAGTAACATCACAAGTTGCTACTTTCTCATTATTTATATAAATATTTACTTGAGTTAAATTATAAGTTAAATCAAACATAAACCATTCATTTGTAGGAGTAACTCCTAAAGCACTTTCACAAACTACAGGAGATAGTTGCCAAAAAACAGCATAAGCTTTTCCACCAGTATCAATTCCTACAGATAATTTATTTCCTCCTTGTCTTGAACCTGTTAATTGAACTGTGCTTGGAAAATCATCATTATATAGCCAAGAGTGAAAAGTATATCCATCAGAATAATTCCAATAGTCACCATAATATGTTGGTGCAATAGCATAATCTCCATTATTAGATAAATCAAGTCCTCCACCTAATTTTCCAACAGATAAAAAACTACCTTGAGCTATTGCTCCATTTACACTTCCACTTACATTATTTAAGATTGTAGTTCCACTTCCATCATCACAAGAAAAATATCCTAAATTTTCATTATCCAAACTACTTTCCCAATATGTTGCTGAAACAAATGCAAAGCTAAATAAAAACAAACTAATTAAAAGAAAATATTTTTGCCATTTCATTTGAATAAATTCTTAAACCAATTTACAATATTGTTAAAAAATGTAGATATTGAGAAAGTTGGTTTAACATCTGTTGTAACCTCTCCTGTTATTGTTGGTTCAGGTTCAGGTTTAGTATTTTCTATATCTTCAATCAAATTATCAAAATGCAAGATACCACCAGAAGTTGGAGCTGTTGGGGTATTGTAAGAATTATATAATGCTAAAGCTTCATCTGGACTTAATGTTCTTTCAAAATATTTAAACTCATCAAAAGTCATATTTGATAAAACATAATAAGGTTGTGAAGGTTGAGAATGTTCATAAAATCCTATTGTTAAATTCTCATAATCACATATAAATCCAAGATAATTGTCAAAAGATGCTTCTTCTACTCCATTAATATAATATTTTAAAGTTGAACCATTTGTTACATATCCTACATAATACCAATTATTATCTTGTAATATTGTATTTGTTGAAGCATATCCACCCATTCCAGCTAACCAACTTGTTAAATATCCAGAATTATCAACTGCCCATCCCCACCCAGAATATTCAAATCCATTTCCAGCAATAATATCAATTCCACCTTGCCCTATTGCTCCACCAATATTTTTTGGTTTTATCCAAACAAAAATACTTGCATCTGATAAACAATCTTGATAAGGAAAACTTGATTTTACAAGGGAAATATCACTATATGTGGGTGTTCCAAGAGTATAAGTAGAATAAGTTCCAAAATCATAAGCACCACCTTTTACACCATCTACAAATTCTACACTTGGAATATCATCACCTATCCTATTTCCACTATCATAATAAAATCCTGAAGAATTAGCATCATAATTATCCACTTCATCATTTACAAAAGTTCCAGAAGTTTCATCAAATTTATAATGAATTATGTAATCATTTATTGTAGCAGAAACAAAAGCAAAACTAAAAATCATAATTAATACAGGGAGCAAAAGTAGCTTTTTGTTTTCCATCTTTTATGTTATTAATAATATCCTTTCAGGTTTTTAAATATTGTTAATATCTACTTTAAAAAATATTCTTGCCTTTTTGTATAGTTTTGCGAAAGCAATTCATCTTTATCATAAAACTGAACTCTTAAATAATCATTTGAAGTTATTGGACTAATTGTATTGTAGTTAATTTTTATAATCATATAATGTTTTTCATCTACAGTTCTGTCTGTTTCATAACATTTGTAGTTATCATCTATCTGACCATCAATCCTATCATCATTCATAGATTTCACAAAAATAAGCAATTCACTCCACTTTAAACAATACATCAAATTCTTGAAAGTTTCATTAGTTGAAACATTAAGGATAATTGTTTCATTAGTTCCAAAAGCACCATCTTGAGAAATGTCTAATTCTCCTCTTTCGTTTAATTCTAAAACAATTCTATTGCTCTTATCTGGTTTATCAGAATAAAATTTTATTTCACTTGTATAATATTTTTGGTCTGGAAAGTTCTCATTTCTTATGTAAAAAGTATTTCCTGTTGTAACTCTTTGTGTAACTCCTCCAAATTTATCTGTAATTCCTCCATCATATAAGCTTCCATTCAAATAAACAAGATAAGTTGTTTTTATTGGATGATTTTCTTTGTCTTGTGCAAATATAGTAAGATTAGTGTAATAAATTATTTGTTCTTGTTCCTTTGCAGGTTTTTCAAATTTAAAATAAAGAAAAGTAAAAACACCAGCTAAAACTAAAAATATAAGCAAGATTACAATTCCTTTTCCCATCTCATTTATGGAGAACCTCCACCCATAGGATTACCAAATCTTGGAGGAGCAAATCCACCAGCACCTTCATCTTTCTTTCTTGTATCTTTAATTGCATCAAGTGCTTCTTGGAACATTTCATCAAGTTGAGTAATCCTTTCTATGCTAATTTCACCAGCTCCCATTTTCTTTATGTGTTCTGATTGTCTTGACATTCCAGTTTTGAAAGCTTCTATCTCTGCATTATCTGCATCTTTCAAAGCTGTCCAAAACATAAGCATCTTTCCAAATTCAGTTCTTTTAAGAGGTTCTGGAAATTTATCTGGTGTTGGAGGAAGATAAATATTAATGTTCTTATCTTTTGACCAGAAACCTTTTGGAATTGAAATTGTTTTATTTTTATCTACAATTATATCCATCTCTGGAATTTGAGTTACATCTTTAACATAAACATCTCTTGGAGAAAATTTAACTATTCTCCTTCCATCTTTTCCATATTTAACATATTTCTCAACACCAATAGCTCCACCTTGTGTATGTTGGGTCATAAAATTAATTCCATAAGGATTATCTCTTTCTTCTTCTTCATCTTTTGAAAACCAAATAATTGCAATCCATATCCCAATAGCAAAAGCAATAAACAATACAATTATAACTCCAACTCCAACAAGTGCCATTATTCAAAATCTCCTCCTTTTTCTTCTTCCTTCTTTTGTTCATCCTTATGTGTTGAAACAACTCTTCTTCTTGTTCCTGTCATAGGATTTTCTTCATAAATTTCAGTTGTTGAAGGTTCTGGTTCTGGAGAGAAAGCAAGATAATTCACTGCTCTTGTAATCTCTGCTGGATTATATTTATCTTGATTAATATAAGTCCATCTATCTCTTGGGTAGTGCATATTCATTATAAAATATTGATATGGATTTGAATTATAAGTTGTTTTTAATCTAACAGCAAGGATTAATGATTTTCCATCTTTACCTGCATTATAGATTTTATGGTCTTCCCATCCCAAAACATAATCTGCATAACGAGGATGCTTCAACATTTCTTCCATAATATCTGAAGCTTGTTCTAATGTAACAGGAGGAGGAAGCTTACCTTCACCAGCAAGTTTCCCTTGAAGCTCCTGTATTTTTCTATACCACCCAATTCCCCAGAAAAGAGAAACGAAAATGAAAATAATTGCTACAACGAATACAATAAATGGAGCAGGTCTAAATTCTTCAGAATTAGCAACCCAGATTATAAGTGCAATAATTAAAAAGATAGAAAGTATTACTGCTATTGTCTTCCAAAGTTTTTCTTTTCTTTCCTGCTTATCTTCTTTTTGTCCTTCAATTATTTTTTCTTCTTTATCTTCCATTAACTAAACCTCCTTAATCTTTGTTCAGCTTTTTTTCTTTTTATGTGCATAATTATCATTCCTCCACCAACAACAATAACAAATAAAGATGTTCCAATAATCAAAAGCTGGACAAATGTAAAGCTATCGTTCTTTTGTTCTTTTAAAGTTTCAACATTATTTGAAATATTTCCAACAGCATCATTAGTTGAAGTCATTTGTGTAGCTGTTACATTCATCTGCTCTTTTAAATAAGTTATCTCTTCTTGTTGTAATTCAAATTTACCAGACCAGAACTCAATTATCTTTCTAAATTGTTCTTGAGTTAAATTTCCATCAGTGCCATTATTTACATAAACTACTTTTGCTCCTCCACTACAAATATCTGGATTATCTGTGCAAAACTTTTTCAAATAATCTTCTAAAGAAGCATAACCATATTGAGAAGAAGAAAAATCAGCATACCTAATAAATATTGTAAAATTTTGATATTGTGTTGGGAAGTTTCCTGTTATACTTACATTTTTTATATAAGTTTTATTTGTTTCATTAGTTACAGTTACCTTTGGATTAATGTTATAAGAAATAGTTCTGGTTATATTGGGTTCTAAATCAAAATTATTTGGTGTAAAAGAAAACCAATTACCTCCAAATAAAGTAATATTTTTTGCTGTTTCTATTCCAGTATTTTTTATAGTCATCAAACCATCTTGACTATCTAAAACTGTCATACTATAATCTGTAACAAGGAATGTTTGTTGAATTGTTGTGGGTTTATAATCAATATTCAAATTTAAATCAACAAGAGCATCTAAATCAGGATTTGTTATGTATCCTGCATCACTCAAAACATTAATAGAACAATAAGAAAAATCAAAACCTAACCAAGTAAGATAATAATTAAAAACTACTGGAGAAGTAAATGCTTGGGTATAAGTAGCTCCCTCCAAAATTGTTGTTATCTTATTATTTGAATTTGTGTTATACATTTCTATAGTTTTTGTATCAGTATTTGTCCAAGTAACAGTATCGCCAACAACTGCTGTAAATGTGCAAGGAGTTGCACCCTCAACATAATTTACATTAACAGGGATTGTTTCGTTGGATGCTCCTATAGAAGCAGAATAATATCCTACAACTCTTAATTTACCAACATAATCATCATTTTTTGAAATTGTAACTGTAATATTTGCACTCTGATTTGGTTGAAGAACAGGAATTTTTTCCATAGCAAAACCAGCAGTATCTATTGAAATATTGTAAAAAGGAATTGTATCAGCATTTCTTACTGTGATTATAAAATCTTGATTTACTCCATAAGTTTTATTGATAGAGATTGTTTGATTAGAAGTATAAAGACCATTTGCAGAAACAAAAGGAATTAACAAAAGTAAAAACAATAAAATTGCTTTATTTTGCATTTGATTTCATCCTCTTATTTATTTCATCCCTAATCATAGTAGAAAACCAGTTATTTCCTTCATATTTATTTATTTCCTTCATCTTTGCTTTAATTTTATCTTTGATGTAATTGCTTTCTTCAATAAACATTTTGTCAAATTCTTTCTGGTCTTTGATATTAAGCTTACTAAAAACAATTTTTCTTAATTCTTGAGAAACAGTTTCATCATCATTACCACAGAAAGTTGCAAAATCCATTCCCAACTTTTTATTTGAAGAGATTGAGAAATTTATGAAAAACTTTAATTTAAAATTAAGGTTAGGTAATTTTCTTTCTTGAGCTAAAGGTAATCTTGATGCCATCTCTTTTTAGTTAATATCTGGTATTAATTAATATCTTATAGAACTCTATCTTTTTAAATTTTTTTGTCTTCTTTTTTCTGTTGTTTTTCTTTCTCTTTCTTATCTTCCATATAATTATTCAAGAAGATAGAAGCAATAAATACAACTCCAGAAATAGCAACCCAAATCCACATTTCAAGAAAAATAAAAACAAAGGGAACAAATACTAATCCTATTGTAAGATAATCCCACCACTGCATTTTTTCATCTTCT
>Ga0115028_10000074_pt1 | contig 12431 bp, 18 predicted proteins | sample Plant_0915_D1_FD_83894 | JGI IMG/M metagenome (GOLD analysis project Ga0115028, IMG submission 83894) | Wetland microbial communities from Old Woman Creek Reserve in Ohio, USA - Plant_0915_D1 | ecosystem: Environmental > Aquatic > Freshwater > Wetlands > Sediment ... | reverse complement strand
ATTAGACTATTAAAAAGCTGAATTTATAAAAGAAAATTTCAAAGATTATAAAATAGGGATTTTTTATAAATTTAAAGAGGAGTTAAATATGCTCCAAGAAGTATTGAAAGACAAAATTACAACGGACTTGTCAGAATTTGACAACTCAGATAAATGGATCGCTTTGCAGTTCATTTCTGGGCGTGAAGGATTATCATTGAAAAAAGCTGATTATATCGTGGCTTTGAATATTGATTTTTCGGCAACTACTTACTTCCAGTTTAAGGATCGGATGACAACTATGGAGCGAAAGGAAAATACTTTGTTTTGGATATTTTCAAAAGGAGGTATTGAAGAAAAGATTTATAAAGCTGTAGTGGCTAAAAAAGATTATACATTAAACTTATTCAAAAAAGATTATGGAACAAGCCATCCAAAAGAAAATAATAACACAACTCGAAGCGCACGGTTTTTTCGTAGTTAAGTTAATAAAGACCAACAGAAACGGAATACCTGATTTGTTGGCAGTCAAAGAAAACCGTGCAATCTTTGTAGAAGTCAAACAAGAGCACGGGAAATTATCCGAGATACAACGGTATCGAATAAACGAATTAAGAAACAAAAAAATAGAATGTTATGTCTGGACAAGCTTCGCCACAAATTACGATAAAAAAGACCCGTTTGAATTTAAACTTTGAAACTCAAATTTCACCAACGGGCAGACCCTTTCGATTAAGTGGAACGGCAAAGAATCTACAGCTTCCGAGTAGATATATCAATAAGGTTGAGCGTTGGCATTGGATACATACATTTAGATATCTTGATGAAAAAGGAGGGCTAATTTCGTTTGAATTTGATTATAATGATATTTTTTATGAGATGTTAAAATAAATTTATATATTTGTAACAGTTTCATAATTAATTAATTTTACCCCCCGGATATCCTAAGCACTATTAGGGGGGTTTTTTAAAAAATCAATGCTTGAGCAGTTAGCAAAGAAAGATACTTATTGGCGAAAAATCGCTTTAAAAATCTGTAACAATAAAATGTTAGCGGACGACTTGGTTAACGATATGTATCTGGCTTTGAACAATTGCAATAAAGAAATTAACGATTTTTATGTAATTGTTACCATAAAAAACTTATTTTTACAAGAATTAAAGAATAATAAGTCAACCGATTTAAACGACAATTTCACAAGTGATGCACCTTTTGAGTTGGATGATCAAGAAAAGAAAATAGTTGACAATGTGTATTGGGTGGCAAAAGAGTATATCGAAATGAACGAGACGATGTCAGTCCGAGAGATTGGCAAGGTTTTAAATACAAATTATAATTTTGTTCATCACACAATTAAAAAGGAAAAATTAAAATGGCAAAAAGAAAATCAAAAGGACTTGGCGATACAATCGAAAAAGTAATAAAAGCCACAGGCTTGGATATTTTTGTAGATGGTAAAGATTGCGGATGCGATAAACGCAAGGAATATCTTAATAACCTATTTCCTTATCGAACTAAATCCAGATGCTTTACGGAACAGGAATACAACGATTGGAAACAATTTACAAAGATTAAAACAGTAACTTTATCAAAAGAACAAGTTGATTTTGTTTGCGAACTTTACGCTTCTGTTTTTAACAGACCCGTATGGTTCCCGTGTGCAAGTTGTAGCCCGAAGCCACTTATAAATATGATTGACAAACTTGATAAAATTTATGGAACTTATGAAAAATAAAATACAAATAGAATCTAATAACGAAAAGTTATTGTATTTTGGTAATGACGATGAAGAAAATTTTAAATTTATGTTTCAAACACCAGATTTAAAAATACATATTTTTGAGTTTTCAAAAGAAAGATTAGAATTTATCATAAAAGAAATGACAAGAATTAATAATTTTATTGTAAAAAATGAAAAAACTATTTAGCATTTTAGCAATTGCAACCTTGATGAGTTGCACACCCGAGCCAGTTACAGTTGATTGTGGATGTGGTAAGATTAAAACAAAAACGATGTTAAGTGATAAGATTAAGAACTACGCTTATACTTACGAATGTAACGGTCAGACCATTGGAGTGGGTAGTATGATTGATTATAAAATTGGAGCAACGATATGTAGGTAAAATCAATTAATTGATATGTATTGATATGAAAGATAAGAGAGCATTAAATGGTGGTAATAGCACAAAAGCAGTAAGGCCAGATGATAAAAGATTGATGTCTAAAACGGAATTACAAGACGCTTTTTTGTTATTGTCTCCTATGTCTGAAAAAGCAATTGAAGTTCATAAAAACGCATTAGAAAGTGGCGAAAGATGGGCGGTGGAATTGTTTTATAAATATTACTTTAAAATGCCAACCCAAACCGTCGATAATAAAGTTTCAGTTTCAAACTTCGATATATCAAAAATTTATGATAAAGAAACATCCGAAGCATTGGAATAGATTAGGAAACAATACACGATACTTTGTTTTAACAGGTGGTCGAGGCTCTGGTAAGTCCTTTGAGGTTGGTAGATTTGCCAGCCTCTTATCGTTTGAAGCAGGGCATAAGATTTTGTTTACAAGGCAAACTATGACAAGTGCGCATTTGTCTATTATTCCAGAATTTCAAGAGAAAATAGATTTATTAGAATTGAATCACGCTTTTGAAGTTAAGAAGTCTGAAATCGTAAACATACAATCAGGAAGCGAAATCATTTTTAAAGGAATCAAGACATCAAGCGGAGACCAAACCGCGAATTTAAAATCTTTGCAAGGTGTAACAACTTGGATATTAGATGAAGCCGAGGAGTTAATCGACGAAACAATCTTTGATAAAATCAATTTTTCGATTAGACAAAAAGGCAAACAGAATAGAATACTTTTAATTTTAAACCCATCCACAAAAGAACATTGGATTTACAAAAAATTCTTTGAACAGGCAGGAGTTACCGAGGGGTTTAATGGCACGAAAGGAAATGTAACCTACATACATACTACTTATTTAGACAATTTCGACAATTTAGACCAGTCCTTTATTGATGAAGTAGAGCAAGTCAAGAAAAACAATCCTAAAAAATACCAGCACGTTATACTTGGGGGTTGGCTCGACAAAGCCGAGGGGGTTGTATTTACAAATTGGCAATACGGTACTTTCAATCCTGATAATTTACAGACTTCGTTTGGTCAAGATTATGGATTTAGTATTGATCCAACTACATTGGTTGAGGTTGCAATCGACAAAAAGAAAAAAAACATTTACTGCAAGGAACATCTTTATAAGCCGAAATTAACAACTTCCGAAATAGCGCAAATAAACAACACAATCACAAAAGGAAAGTTAATCGTAGCGGATAGCGCAGAGCCTCGTTTAATTGATGAGTTGGCAAAGTTAGGCAATAGGATAATTGGCACGACAAAAGGAGCGGGAAGCATTAACGTAGGGGTGGAGTTGATGAAAGATTACCAGTTAATAATAGACGGTGAAAACATAGGCAAAGAATTGAATAACTATGTTTACACGGACAAAGGTTCAAAATTATATTGCGATATGTGGAATCACGCCTTGGATGCAATCCGTTATAATGTTACCTACAATTTAAGCGGTGGATATAATTTCGATATTCGATAAAACAAAATAACCTTTTTTTCATTATATAAATATGAAAGTTACTATTCCAGAATCAATAAACGATATAGCGTTGCACCAGTTCCAAAAGTATGATTTGCTTTTGAAACGAACTGATTTGAGCGATGAACAATTCAACGTTAGAAAGATTGAAATCTTTACAGGTTTAGAAAGAAAAAGAATACCTTTATTAAGTCAAAAAGATTATAGTGAAATCTTAATTTTGATTGATAAAGCATTAGAGCAAACCACGGAATTTCAACCTACATTTAAAATCAAAGATGTTGAGTTCGGATTTATTCCAAACTTTGACAAAATAACAGCGGGAGAATATCGTGATTTAACTTTTTACAGTCAAGACGTAGCAGAAATGCATAAGTTAATGGCGGTACTTTTCAGACCGATTAAAAGCAAAATTGGAAACAATTACAAGATTGTAGAATACAACGGAACGGAGAAAAGAGCGGAGGTAATGAAGTATATGCCTTTGTCAATTGTAAACGGTGCGCTTGTTTTTTTTTCGAATTTAGCGAACGAATTAATCGAATATACCCAGAAATATACAGCGGAGGAACAAGCGAGGGCAAACACGCCAGCGACTACTTCGAAAAATGGGGGTGGGATGCAACGATTTTTCAAATGTGTAAAGGCAAAATTTGGAAGTTGGATAAAGTTTTGAAAACAAACATTCATGAATTTCATTTATTCTTAGCTCACAAAATTGATGCACAGAAATTGAAACACAAGATTATGAACAAGAATAGTAATACTATTGAATTATGAACCAGTTAACAGAACTTTACAGCTACATAAAGCAATTAGCCGAGGCGGATAGTCAGGTTAATAAAGTAACCAAAAAGCAAGATTTAGCAAAGGAGACTTTATTCCCTTTGGTTAATGTTATTATTGAATCTGGAGGGTTTACAAATGGAAGTACGGTTAATTTCAATGTAGAATTATCTTGTTTCGATATCCGGAACATTAATAAAGAAATCCAAACTGATGACTTTTGGGGGAATGATAATGAAGTAGATAATCATAATTTAGCAATTGCGGTTTTAAATAGACTTTGGAATAAAATGTATATTGATTTTGAAGAGAATAATATAACAGCAAGTGAAAACCCAGCGTTTGAATTGGGAAGTTTTGAAGCTCCGAAATTGTTGGACGGTGCAAGGTTAACCTTTTCAGTAGAAGTGCCAAATACAACTATTAACTTATGTCAGTAGTCAATGAATTAGAAAAGTTTGGAAAGTATGTAGTACAGCAATCGAAATCTAATCTTTCAAAGAAAAAGAAAAAAGACACTTCGAATCTTTACAACGGAATTAAATTTGAAATTACAAAAGAAAAAGATGCTACTACTTTAACTTTCGATTTTGGCACGGCGAATGATTATTGGCAGTTTGTAGATAAGGGAGTGAAAGGAGTTTCAAGTAGTGCAAAAGCCCCGAACAGCCCGTTTAAGTTTGGAACAGGAACAGGCAAAAGTGGAGGGCTTACAAAAGGCATTAACGGTTGGGTTGCACGTAAAAGAATACAGTTTCAAGATAGAAAAACAAAGCAGTTCCTATCATACAAGGCAACCGCATTTTTAATTATACGTTCGATTTGGAACAAAGGTTTAGAAACAACAAACTTTTTCACAAAGCCTTTTGAACAGGCTTTTAAAAGAGTGCCCGACGATATATATGCAGCTTATGCCTTGGAAGTAGAAGAACAATTAAAAGTAAGATTAAAATGATAAAAACACTTTCGCCATATTACGTTACTATTCCATTTGTCAGTCCTTTGACGGGGGTTACTTGTTCGAAATATACATTAAAGATTTACGTTTGGGATGGATTGAAATCTACCGTTCCATCCGTTGCAAGTTATTTGATGACAAAGACCAATCCGACAAGCTCCACGGGTAGCGACAAGATTAATATCTCACGTTTAATAAACGACTTTATAGACTTCGCACCGAATGAGAGCAACCAGCGTTGGTGCAAAACCTCGGTTACTTATGATAGTTCCACGATTGAAGAGTTACAAACTATTAACTTGGTAGTTCGTGGTTATGGTTATGGAATGGAGGGGCAAAATCCTGATATACCAGTGAACAGAATCTTAATGCAAGGCAATGAATTTAAAGTAAACCGTGAGGGTGTTTTCAATTTACCAATCAAAGTCTTAGAGCCAACTTCGACAATAAACGCAGTTAATGAAACCGTTGATATTTTCTTTCAAGATACAATAATAAACGTTTTGACTAACGATAATTTAGGATTTGCTCCGACTTCAATAATTGGAATAACAACTACAATGCCAGCGAGTGTTGGCACTTTGTCAATTGTTGGAAGTACGGTGAAGTTTACAAAAGGCACGGCATTTACAACACCACAGACTTTCACTTATACCATACAAGATAGCCTTTTGAATCAAGATACTGCTACGGTAACTTTGAATATTAGCGCGGTTCCATCTTTACCAACAGCAGTAAATGAAACGTATAATTTGAATAATGCCGATGTTATAGATTTAATGGTATTGTCAAACGATGCCTTGGGGGTAACGCCTACAACTATAACAGCAATTAATACAACAGGAATCACAACTGGAAGTATCGCCATAACAGGCTCGGGAAGTAAACTGACTTTTACACCGAATGGAGCAATTGAAAGCGGAGAAACATTTACCTATACCATTACAGACAGCGCTTCGAATACAAGCACGGGAACGGTTACTTTAAATATTACTGAAGCTGTAACTTTGACTACAGCTTATTACACAGCGGCTTTAGTTGATATATTAGGAGAAGTAACATACATAAACGAATTTGATGTAGTTGTAGTTTCTGACGGAATAACAACGTCAGAATGTAGAGAAATAATTTATAAAGAATTAATTTCCAGCTATGGAGTAATACCTTGTACACCATGATAACAGTAAAATCCTATCCAAATAACGAAATAGACTATTCAATAGTCGAGCCTACTTCCATCAAAAGTGGCGAAATGGTAAAGAACATCTTTATAGATGTTAGCGAAGCCGTGACCGATGAATATATAGAAATTAGTTTTAATAGCGAAACTATCACACTATTAATCCAAGACGAATGTAGATACACGCCCTTAGACATTGCGTTCCAAAATAAAGAGGGTGCGCTTCAATTCCTGACTTTTTTCAAAGCAAAAACAGAAAGCCTAAACATTACAAGTGAAGAGTTTGAATCCGATCGAGGCCAGCCTTTATTCGGCAACCATCAATTTGTAACTTACAACGTGCAAGGAAAAAGCAAGTTTAAAATGAACAGCGGATTTGTAAGCGAAGCTATGAACGAAACATTTAAACAGTTGATGCTATCCGAGAGGGTTTGGAGTTACAAGAATGGAACTTATACGCCTTTGAAATTAGGTAGTAAAAGTTTAGAATATAAGTCAAGGCAAAAAGACCGACTGATTAATTATGAAATCGAGTTTGAGTACGCATTTAACGAGATAAACAATGCTTAAAATATATATCGAAAATGATTTGCTGGATTTGTTCCAAGACGAAAGCATAGAGCTGAATAGTTCTATTGCTAACGTGAATGATATTACAAAAAATACAACCGATTATGCGAAGTCTTTCACCGTTCCAGCTTCAAACAATAATAACAAAATATTCAAACATTATTACGATGCAAATATTGACAATGCTTTTGATGCTCGGGTAAAGGTGAACGGTCGGATTGAATTTGACGGAATGCCTTTCAGGTTTGGTAAATGGTCACTTGAAAAGGTGATTTTGAAACAGGACAAGCCCTATTCTTATTCTATAAATTTTGTAGGGAATCTGGTATCTTTAAAAGACAAATTAAAAAATGATGAACTTTCTATTTTAGACTTCCCATTATTAGACCACAATTATAATAGTGATACGGTTAAAAGTTTACTTCAAAATAACGGTGATGTTATTTATAATTTGTTCGTTAAAAAGCAATTATACTACAACCCAACAAGTTCGACCGTTATTCCTACTTCCATCAATATAGCACACGCAACGGGCGAGGGTGTAGACTGGACTTATTTAAACCCGTCGATTAGATTAATCAAAATAATTGAAGCGATTGAGACGAAATACGAAATTAATTTTAGCCGTGATTTTTTTGATAGGATTGAATTTCAAAATTTATTTTTATGGGTAAATAATACAAGCGTAATTTCAGGAAAAGGAATTAATGAGGTTAAAATAGATTTTACAAATTTTGGAACAATTACATCCGAGGCTGGTACACTAGATTTAGTAGAGGACACATTTGTTATGGGTGGTCGAAGTATAAAGATAGCTATAAAGGTAACACCGAGCGCAGGATATGAAACTGTAGTTTATGAAATCGAAAGGAGAAAAGATGGAGACTCGGCTGGAAAAGGCACAAATTATACAGGAGAAAAAACGGCAAGGTTTGGCAATTTTGAAAAAAATAGTTCTATAAAACATACCTTTCACGTTTTATCAAATAAAGAATTTAAATTTACGACTACTTTAACTATTGAGTTTATATACGGGGGCGACCCCAACCAAGTGGCAAGTTTCCCCGAACAAACAATCGGAGCGAATTTCATCATTAAGAACAACCTACCAAAAATTAAAATAATTGATTTTCTTAAAGGTTTGTTTTCGATGTTTAAACTCGTGGTAATTTCAGACGATAACGAAAACCTTTACATTGATACAATCGATAATTATTATGCAACGGGCAAACTTTGGAATATTACAAGGTATGTGAAAACCGATACCTTAGAAGTTTCACGTGGCAATCTTTTAAATGAAATTAAATTTACACATAAAGAGCCTGTGACGATTTTAAACAATCAATTTAAAAAATCCAACGGGATTGGCTATGGTGATGCTGAAATATTAATGACAGACGATGGCACAAAATCTGGCAAACCTTTGGAGGGTGAAGCGTTGACTTTTGAATTACCATTTGAGCAGTTTGTTTACGAAAGATTGAAAGACGAATCGAGCACAGAGCCGTATCCAAACAATATGACTAATATAATGTGCGGTGCAATAATCGACGATAAATTCGAACCCGTGAATCCAAGCCCTCACATTTTTTATAATGTCAACACTTTTCACTCAGGCTTCCCAATTGGTTACATAAATGATTTAGGTGTTAAAGAAATTTTAAACACGACGATCAACACACCGTCACACTCTATTGATTGGGCAACGCCGCAATACAATCTAACATTTGGTATTGAATATAACGAATGGGATAATATTAAAAGTGAAAATACACTTTACCAGAATTATTATAAGAATTATATCACGTCGATTTTTAATCCTAAAAGACGGTTGTTTAAATATAACGCGATACTTCCTTTAAGGATTTTATTACAATTGAAATTAAACGATATTTTAGAAATTAAGAATAATTATTACCGTATTGACAATTTTAATATTAACTTATTAACCCGGGCGGTAACGTTAAATTTAATCAACGCTTTTGATGCCGTAATAAACGGATTTACTTCAAATGTAAATGAACTAATTGCGGACTATTTAGAACAAACGCAATCCGTTTCTATTCCAAATATCGGTAATAGTACAGTGGCAGTCGACGATGATACTTGGTTGAGCGCAACAATTGAGGGTACGAATGTCTTTGTAACTTTTTTACAAAATAACACGGGGCTTCCACGTTTCAATAACGTGACGGTTACTAACTTAGAATCGTTACAAACGATTGAAATATTCATAACTCAAAATGCAGGGGTGGTGGAATTTGATAATGACGAAATAACTTTTGATAATCTTTTAATAACTTTCGATAATGGCTAAACAAACAATCTTTTTAGGAACAACCTCAAACGACGGAACAGGAACAACGCTCCGAGCGGGTGGAGATATGATAAACGATAATTTCGATGAAGTCTATTCATTTACGGGATGGGAACAAATAACAGACACTACTTATACGGTGGGTTCGCCATTGGTGATTTTATCTGGAGTGACGGGCAAAATCCAAACGGGTACTGTTACTAAAATCCAAACGCAACTTCCAACGGGTGTGGCTACTTTTTGGGATGCAACAACGGACAAACTTTTAGCCGTAAATAATGGCGACGCTTTTACTTTGTCTTTAAGATTTAAGGCAAAAATGAATGTTGCTAATGGTATATGTGATATTGCAATTAATATTGGTGGAACTTTAAATAAAATTTCAGACGAAACTATTTTATTTTCAAAGGGTTCAGACGTGGAGCAGAATTTTGATATTGATTTGTCTTATTTTACAGGCAGTACATTTTTGGCAAACGGCGGAACAATTGAAGTAATACCGACAAACGGAGACGTTAGCATTTACAATATTGTTATGGTAGTAATTAGAACGCACAAAGGAAAATGATAATAGCAGAAATTATAAAATTATTACAAAGTCACCACTTTAAAGGAGCAGGTAAATTCACTGATATAGCAAAAGGAAGAGCAAAATGGCAATTACAAAAGAAGTAAACATAGTAGTTAAGGAGAGTGGAATGGACAAAGTCAATCAGTCTATTCAACAGCTCGAGAATGCGGTTCACGATACGGAACAAGCGACAAAGAGTTTTAAAACTCAAATGCGTGAAGCCAATGAAGAACTTTTAAAAATGTCGCAAAAGTTTGGCGAGACTTCGCAAGAAGCCGTACAAGCTGCTAAAAAAGTTGCAGACTTGAAAGACCAGATGGGATTAGCTAACGATTTAGTCAATCAATTTAACCCCGATCAAAAGTTCCGAGCACTTGGAGCGGCAACTCAATTAGCAGGAACTGGGTTTCAAGGTTTGACGGCAGGGGTTGCATTATTAGGCGACGAAAGCGAAGAGACACAACAGAAACTTTTGCAAGTGCAAAGTGCGATGTCTTTTGCTGATGCAATTAGCAATCTTTCAAACCTTGGCGACCAATGGACGCTTTTAAAAACCTCGATTAATACCAGCACTTTATTTACAAAAGCAAACACAGCGGCAACGGGTGCGGCGGCAATAGTTCAAAAACTATTCACAGGAAGTGTGGCAACAACCACGGGAGGCTTCAAGCTTTTAAGAGGTGCAATTGTAGCCACGGGGATTGGTGCATTAATTGTTGCCGTTGGTTTAGTAGTAGCGAATTTCGACAAATTTAAAAAAGTACTTTCAAATATCGGATGGCTTACGGCCGTTGGTGATGCGATTAGCGATATTGTAAATTCTGTAACGGACTTCTTAGGATTTACCTCGGAATCTGAAAGGGTTTTGGATAAACAAAAACAAGTAGCTGAAAAATCTTTAAAACAAAACGAAAGTTATTTAAAGAAAAATGAACACAAACTATCTGAATCCAGAAAACGTGAAATCGAATTAAACAATGAGCATTTTCAAAGGATTGTAGACGGTGAAATGAGCAAAGAAGAATCCTTAAAGATACTTCGAGAAAAGGCAGATATTGATAAGCAAAAAGCACAAAAGGAAGCAAACGAGAAAGCTATAGAAGCGCAAAAGAAAGCAAACGAGAAAGCAAAAGAAGCTGAACAAAAAAGACTTGACGATGAAAAAGAAAGGGTTGAAAAAATATTAGATGCCAAAAGAGAAGAGTTACAAAAATTCAATGATTTAGAAAAAGAATTTGAACAGCAAAGAGAAGATGAAAGAATTAAGAAATTAATAGCTGAAGATGAATCTAAAAAAAATGTAACAAAAGGCTTAGAATCTGCTTTACAGGCAAGAAAAAACGGATTAGCAACGGAAGTGGCAATAGAGGAAGAGGCTAAAAGACAAAAGGAAGTTATTGCCGATGCAAATATGAAAATAGCTACTTCAACTGTTAATCTTTTATCACAGTTAGCAGGTAAAAATAAAGCACTTCAAAGAGCAGGTATAGTTGCATCTGCAGGGATTGGTATTTATAGTGTAATCAAAGATACACAAGCAGCAAATATGGCAGCTATTGCACCTCCACCTTTAGGTTTGGGTCCAATAGCAGGGATAGGTTTACAAACTAAAAATACAATACAAGGAGCTTTATCAGTGGCTTCCATAACAGCAGCGAGCGCAAAGGCTTTGGCTTCGGTTGGCGCAGGGGGTTCGGTAAGTGGAGGCAGCACAGGCGGAGGCGCAGCACCCCAAGCCCCATCTTTCAATCTTGTGCAAGGTACAGGCAGAAATCAATTAGCTGAAAGCATAGGGCAACAAGCACCAGTCAAGGCTTTTGTAGTGGCAAGGGATATGAGTACAGGGCAAGAAATGGACAGAAATATTATTAAAAGCGCCTCGTTATAAAAAAACTTTGTGCAAAATCAAAACAAAAAGAACTTTTTTTTATTATTAATAAAAACACCATACAAATGAAAGTAGAAGAAATAAAATTAGCGTTTGAAACGAATGTGCAGTTTGCATTGATTGATGATGCTGAAAAAGAGCTATACAAAGGTATTTCTATTTTTAATACAAGTCGCCAAAACGTAACTAAAGAAACTTTAAAATTTAAAGAAGCTGTTTCAATTTTTGAAAATTCTTTAAAACAATATAACGTATTTATTGCAAAAGCAAAAGAAATAGGGGTTGACCCAAAAAAAGGTGTTGATGGACTTAGTTCAGTAAATCAATATATAAAAGATGCTAATTTACATTATAATACATTAATGAAATTATAATATGAAAACATACCAAGCACAATACGACCCATTAAAAAACAAAGGAGTGTATGGCATTTCTTTAGTTGAAAATCCAGCAATGGAGGGGTTATTTATTGCGCTATCAAAAGACGAGCCTTTGCAGTTAAAAGAAATAGACAAAGAACAAAGGATTTTAATGGGGTTGGTTTTAGAACCAAATAAACCAATTTAT
>Ga0115028_10000072_pt1 | contig 12460 bp, 10 predicted proteins | sample Plant_0915_D1_FD_83894 | JGI IMG/M metagenome (GOLD analysis project Ga0115028, IMG submission 83894) | Wetland microbial communities from Old Woman Creek Reserve in Ohio, USA - Plant_0915_D1 | ecosystem: Environmental > Aquatic > Freshwater > Wetlands > Sediment ... | reverse complement strand
TGGCATCCAATCCCATTTTAAAGGGATAACAATGCCTTTAATTGTTGGTGTCCATGAAAAATACGCTACACCACTATAAGTTTCAACATGGGCATTGGCTTTTTTAGGCTTGATAACTGGAAAATCTATTTTTGAGTTATAGGTAAATGTTACCCCACCTAAAATCATTTTATTCATTAGATTTGCTCCTTAATAACTCTCAGCGTAGTCTTTTCCACCACACTTTGCAATTCACTTTTTAGTTTAGCAATCATTTTGTTACTTACATCCCCACCATTTACGCTAACTGGAATATTGATAGATAAATTATTCAGACCTTCTTTCGATGCCCCACCTTTGAGCTTATTTAAAGGCATAACGGCTTCCTGAATTCCCCCCTCACCAAAGGCATAGGACGATCCAGAACGCAATCCACGGCCAATTACAGGCTCTGCAATAACCCCTCCACCAGCCATCTTATAATCGAATTTAAATCCACCAGCACCTGTACCAGTTGCATTGGAGCCAAGGGATTCAAAACTTAAACCGGAACTACCAGTAAGACCACCAGAAGCATTTGGCGTAGCAGTTCCAGCACCATTACCCATTGAACCAACCATACCCAAACCAAAATTAAGCAGGGTATTAAATGCACCACCTAAAGGCCCACTACCAGCACCAAAAGAGTAGTTCATTGCACCACCACCCAAAGCACCAGAAAACGCATTAATGAGGTTATCTAAAACACCACCAAATTCACTGGTAAACGAATCTCCCGTTTTAGAAATCTCATCAGATAATAAAGTGAATGTAGTACCAATGCCTTTAATTGCATCACCGCCTACAACACCTAATTCCTCATCCAATAAAGTGAATTTTTCCACAAAGGATTCTTCAATACCTCCAAAGCCAAAGGTATCACCACCTAATCCACCATATTTGTTACATTCACATTTGCAGATAATTTCTGTTTGTTTTCTAGCTTTTTCAATTGGGCTGGCTTCTTCACTACCAAAAATGGATTCAAAGAAGCTGCCAATTTTACTGAAAACTCCACCTTCCTCTTTATCCCCACCAAAAACATTTTCCCACATTTTGCCAATACCAGAGAAAATACCATCTTCTGCAAACAGCCCACTAATTTTTTCAGTGATACCACCAAACAAATCAACATTGCCAAACTCTTTCTGCCACCAATCACCAATACCACTAAAAATACCATCACTTTCAAATAGTGATTTAAATCCTTTTGCTATATCACCAAATACACTGCCATCTCCACCAAACAAAGCATCAAATCCGGTTTTCAGCGTATCGAATAAATAAACTGAAACGTCCTTCACACCAGTAAATAAAATATCTACTAATGATTTACCAATACCGGCTTCCTGCGCCATACCCTCACTAGCTTGGGGGGTTTTTGTTTGTGGGAATATGGTAGGAACCATATTCATTAATTGATCAGTGAGATTTCTTTTGATAAATGCTTTGGTAATATCCCTGCCTAACTGCTGGGTAAATTCATGGAAGCTATCGCTGAAATCAGTTAAACCATGCAGAGCATCATTTAATACATCAGCAAAAGAATCCGCCCAACCTTGCGCCATTTCTTTAATATCGTTCCAAAACGGCTCCTGAACTTCCCGTTTATGGATTTCCATTGCAATGCCAAGATTTTCCAATTGCTTTTCAAGAGCTTCAATTTGCTCTATCTGGTCTTTTGGTACACCACCGGGGGTATTTTTCCACTTATCAATAATTGCATCAATGCTTCTTTGAATGTTAGCCGAGGCATCAGCATAATCAGCCTCTAACTGCATGATTGCCGCAACTTGTTTATCTATAGTACGCGGAGAAAGAGCCAAAACATTAGCCGTAGACCTATTAGCCTCAATAATTGCTTTTTGTTTTTCCAGTTCAAGATTTATTTTTACAAGTTCTTTTCTCTCTTCCCTGAATATAAACAAAGTCTCCATTAAGGATACTTTTTGATCATCATTTAGATTGGTAGCTTTAATAATATTATTTTTTATTTTTTCAAACTCATTATCAATTTGGGCAAATGGATCAAGCACACGATGAGATGACATTGAATCATAGAACGATTCAAAAGCATCTTCCATCTGCTGTAGAGCTTCATCAGTGGATTGTTTTTGACCACCATTAAAAGCATCCCAAAGTTTCTGAACATCAACACCAGCCTTGGCAAAATTCTCTTTATTCTGTTCAATGAATTTATCAATATGGATTTTTAATTTGTCATATTTCTTCATTACCTGCTCAACGGGTGTCTGTGGTGCAACCTCCAATGATTCAAGTAGATTTAAATATTCGGCAGTAATACCAGCAATACGATCTGTTTCTTTGTTTGCCAAATCTGCTAATTCTTTATCTCGTCTTTGACGTAATGCCGATTCATATGCACCAACTTTTTTCAATGCATCCATAGGAGCCTGAAGCATTGTTTCCAGTGTTTTTAATTCCTTCGGGTCTTTGGTTATCTTAATACGATCTTTAATATCCTGTAGGTTTTTGGTAGCCTGTTCTTTTAATTCTGCTCCTTTTAATAATCCCTGCTCATACTCTTTATATACCTTTTGTGCGCCAGATAAACCTTGCAGAGTAATAGAATCAATATCACTCTGAATCTTCGCAAACGTATCTGCCATTTGCGGGTATGTGACTTGGAATGTATCTAGTTCCGTTTTCTTTGCTGGGCCTTTATCCAATACTCCCTGCAAAGCTTCTGCGGAAGCATTAATATCATCAAATCTCTGGCCTATTTTATCCAATCTTCCAAGTACACTGCTGGTTACATCTTCAGCGGTTATTTTTAAAACTTCCCATGCCGCTTTAGGGCCATCAGTAGCTAAAGTTACTGCGGCGGCAACAAGCCCTGTTACAGAAGATACAACCGCATGAATAAGAGTAGCTACACCCTGTAGGGTTGAAGATACTGCCCAAACTGCACCCTGTATTCCTCTGAAAACTAGAAGCCATCCAGACGTTGCATTGGAAACACCAAAAATTGCACCAAACAAATCGCCAATCTGAACAACAATCAATCTTACCGTTTCTAACGCCATTCCAAGGTAGAACGCCCACTCTTTTGCGCTTTGTGTTAATTCCCCGGTCTTCATATTTACAAGGCTGTTATTAATTTCTGATAACTGCCGCGAAATTTGTTTATATGTATTATCCGCACCAAGGCGTTTAATTTTACTCCAAATTTTATCCAGTGCTTCCAATTGCACTGAATAATCGTTTGCCATTGCTTTGTTGACTTCTTGGAACGGTTTTAAAGCTTCAGAAAGAACATCCAACATGCCCTTTCCTTCTTTTTTAGCATTTTTAATCAAATCATTGATATTAATACCAATCATCTTAAACATCATAGCTACCTGATCGGTAGCACGTTGCCGACCCTGAATAATGGCATACAACTCTTGGCGCATCTGCACACCAGCATTTGCCATGCCCTCAGTCAAGGTTTTAATTGCTGTACCTACCGTAGCTATTTTTTCAATATCTTCATCAGTTTTAGGAATAATCCCGGCCTGAGTAAATGTTTTGGTCAGCATCGTCATATCCTCAAGGGTGAGGATAGTTTTTGCTGCCGCCATTTCCAATTTAAACATTAAATCAGTAGAATACTGGAACGCTTTATTGAAGTTGGTTGAAACATCTCCCAACATAGAATAAGAAATTGATGCAGCAATCGCCATTGAGTCAGTTCTGAATTTCTGAACATCATCCAAAACTTGAAAGAATGTGCTTCTAACCAGTTGTACGGCTCTAGTCACCAAATAAGTAAATGCCGCCACTTGCCAACGGAAATTACGAATCATTTCCCAGCCCGTAGAGAACATACTTTTCGATTGTTTTTTGGATAGCTGTTCTGCTTCGTTTTGTGCTTTATTACTCCAATTGGTTATTTGTTTTATATTGGTTTCCAAGTTCCTCAGACTTGCCTTATATTCATCAATCATTGCTCCTATTTTGGGAGAACCGAGTCCTTTGCTCTGCAATTGTTGTAATTGCTGAATAGTATTTTTTAACGCTTTTACGTCCTCTTCATACCTTTTAATATCACCTTTCATCTTATTAACATTAGCAGTAAAGCTATCAACGGCTTCTCTACTGATAAAACGCATATTTGAGAGTTTTTTGTATTTCTCAAAAATAGCGTCATATTCTGCTTTTATTTTATTAAAGCTGTCACTTGTTTTATCCCCTTTGTTAGTAGATTCTGTGGAGAAAAATGAAACCACTTTAGATATTTCACCAGCAATTCTCCCTTTTGATGTTTCAAGGGTTTTAGCCAGATTGTCTACTTCTTTTTGAGTTTCCCTGTAGGCTTGTTTGACCTTGTTTAAATTAGAAACAGCTTGCCTTAAAAATGCTTCCTGTTCAGCACGTAATTTATCATCAGTCTGTTTGCTCATTGCAATCCGAGCATTTTGTACTTCTTTTTCGGCGGCAGCAACATTCCTCGCTTGTTCTTTAACAAGTTTTTGGGCGGCTTTTAATTGTTTTTCAACTTGTGCAACACCTTCTTTTGCCCCTATAGCACTTGTTAAGTTTTGTTTTTGACTTACTTCCAATTCCAAATCAACAAGGGCTTCTTTAGATTTTAGTGCCAGTTCTTTAATACTATTAAGAGAACCTTTGGTGCTATCAAGGATTGCTTTTGACGTATTTTGTGCATTTCTGCCTAACTGCACCTGTAACTGATTAACAGCGTCACTACTCATCTGCACCGCAGCCCTAGTCTGCTGCTGCAATCCTTCTAAAGCGGCTTTCTTACTTTCAATTAATTGTGAAGTACCAGCAGGGGCTAATCCTGTTTTATTTAATTGAGTTAGGCTTTGAATATTGGCCTTTAGCTCATTAATATTATTTTCGTATTTTTGTACGTAACTATCCAACTGCTGAACTTTAGCTATAAAAGTTTCAACAGCACCACTATCTACAACTGCCAGAGGGGGAACCTTTTTAAAGCTGCCAATTATAGAATCATATTCTTTTTTAATTTTTCCAAATGTATCTCTGGCCTGTTGTTCTCCAAAATTGCTTTTCGCAGCATAATCTTTAACTATTTTTCCAGCATCCTCAGTAATGCGGGTTTTAGTAGCACCAACATTGGTAGTCAGGCTTGCAAGTTCTCTTTTTGCCTCTTTATGGGCTTGCTTCACTTTATTTAGATTAGCTACTGTCTGTGCATAAAACGCTTCCTGTTCAGCTTTTAAACTAGCATCCGTTTGGCGCATAGCAGCTAAACGGGCATTTTGCACTTCCTTTTCAGCAGCAACTACATTTCTTCCCTGCTCTTTAACTGTTGTTTGGGCTTCTTTTATTTGTTTCTCAATTTGATCTAAACCAGATTTAGCATCGACAACACTATCACCAGTTTTCCGTCTACTTACTGATACTTCCAAATCAACTAATGCGCTTTTAGCATCAAAAGCCATTTGTTTGATGGAGTTTAATGATGTTTTAGTAGTATTTAAAATATTGGCAGAGGTATTCTGTGCAATAATACCCAACTGACGCTGCATTTGATTTGCGGCATCAACGCTGAGTGTTTTAGCTTTTTGTAACTGGCTTTCTAAACCCTCTAATGCCCCTCTTCTTTCCTGAATAGATTTATCAATTCCTTCAGGGGCCAAACCTGTTTTCTTTGCTTTTTCTAAGTTTTGAATATTTGCTCTTAAATCTTTTAAAGTTGTTTCATACTCTTTAACCTTAGACTGCATACCCGCAACTTGGGCTTTAAAATCTGCAACCACACTATCATCAATAATTTTAACACTGGATAAACTTTTAAATTTATTGATTAAAGCTTGGTGTTGTTGCTCAATGCTACCAAAGATTTCTTTGGCTTTATTTTCTCCAAGGATTCCTTTAGAAACAAAATCACCAGTGATTCCACCGGCATTTTTAGAAATGTATTCTTTTGTTTCCTGTATTGTTTTAGCAAGTTTTGCTGCTTCTTTTTCCGTTTTACTATACTCATTTTGAACAGCAGTTAGGTTTTTAACCGCCGAAAGATAAAAACCTTCCTGCTCTTTCCGCATAGTTTCTATTTGAGTAACAACGGCTTTTATAGCCGCACGTTGCCCTTCAATGCTTGTGCCTAAATCTCTGGATTCAATTTCATCCTTATTAAGAACACCATCTTTTTCACGTTTTTTCGCTTTTGCTCTGGATACGCTGTTTAAATTATTATCAGTGGCAATTTTTTTATCTAACTCATCTTTTTGTTTTATTAATGCAGTTAATTTATCTTTTAAATCATCTAATATTTTCATATCCAGTTTGGTTTGCCGATTCATAGCAGTGCGAATGTTCTGCACAGCTTTTTCAGCTTCAACCATTCTGTCACCCTGCTCTTTAATTACTTTTTCTGCAACTTTACGTTGCTGTTCTAAATCCCTCAATGATGCGCTTGCATCAAATAAACTGCCAAGGCTCTTTCGTTGACCAACCATAATTTCCAAGTCAGCCAACTCAGAACGAACACCAGTAATAGTTTTACGGATACCCATTAAGGCGTTCTTTGAAGAATCTAAAATGTTTGCAGATGCTTTACTTGAAACACTTCCCAATTGTTGATATAGGGAACGGTGAGTTTCCAAAACATCTTGCTTCATTTGCGACTGCAAACTGTCAATTTTTAATTTTTTAGTGCTTGGGGATATATCACTGGCATTAGCAACTTTACGCATTGTTCTTTGAAGATCAAACATGCGTTTTACATGGTCTTCATATGTTTGACTTAATTTTATGCTTTCTTGCAGAGTTTGGCGCATAGCTCCGCGAGTGGCATTAATTGCCATTCCTGCGGTTTGCTGCACACCACTAAGCATAGAAGACAGGTTGCTGGATACCTGTCTAAACATAGAATTAACACTGCGCTCCAAAGAACTATTAACACTCCCAGCTTTCCTCTGAAATGAGGAATACTGGTTTGCTGCTCTGAGTAATTCATCCTCAAAGTTAGTTTTTAATTGGAGTACAATGTCTTCTGTGATTGCGTCATTACCAGCATTGTCAGCCATGATCATATCCCTCAATTGTTTAGCGTTTAAACCTATTTAATCTGGATTGCCAGTCAGGGTCAGGGGTTGCTTGTTCCAGAGGTTTCAGCATGTTTTTATTTCCAAATATCTCCTGAAATTGTTTTTCCAGAGTATCCACATGCTTTTTATTACCAGAAAAGGCAGCGTTCATGTCGGCAATCCGAGAAATTCTTTCCCTGACTTCCTCCAATTCCGCTGCCTTTCTTATTATCTTGTATTGGGAGTACGGAAGCGTTTGTATATCCTTTAAACCTATACCGCCTCTGGAAAACTTAATAATCTGCAAATACTCCCGAACCTGACTTATTGCTTTTTTTCTTCAGGGGTGTCTTCTTTAATCCCGGTAATACATTCATTGATAAGTTTGACAACCGCCAAACTAACTTTCATAGGCCATTTTTGCACAACTTCAGGGGTTACAGGATTGCCCTGCTCATCTTGAACAACAGCACAAATAAACTCAGCTTGTTCAGCAACGAAATCCTTTTCAGGTTCTTCATCTTTCTTTGCCGCAATATCAGGAGTTTCAAAAATCGTAGGGTCTTTTTTCAGCTTCTTACCCATACTGAACAATTCAGTCGCTTTTTCATTGGTAATCGCTGGAACAGTGTACTTTTTTCCTTTAAAAGAAAATGTGGTGTCTTTCGCCAAATCATCAAAATTCTTAATGTCTTCCATTTTAGCCTCTCCTTGTTGTTTGTTTAATATAGGGGGACTCCATTATGGAATCCCCCTTGGGAATTAAAACCGTTAATTATCAGGGCGAAGAGAATCCACCAATACGGAACAACTGATCACCAGACGGACGGCTATCGTCAATCAGGCCCACGAATTTACAAGCATACACACGCTGATTATCAGTGGTGAAACCAATTTCAATCGCGCCACCAATATTCGGAGCAGCTTTGTAAACTTGGAAAATGTCAGAACCGTCAATCGGCTCAAGAACCAGTGCGCCAGTACCAATTGCGCCACCAACCGGCTTACCAAAGGTCAGGAAGGTCGTATTGTCAACCGCCGAAGCAAACAGCATCTTCAGGTTAGCAAAAGTGGCTTCCGTCAGGTTGACCGTGATTTCCAGAGCAAGACCGGCATCCAGAACTTTAACCGGAGTTTCCCCGTACTGGTCAGATTTCAGTTCATAAACGTTCTGAGTAATGGAAACAGACACACCGCCATAGGTATGCCCAACGTGACGGCCAGCGAAATAAACATACGCTGGGCCAATACTAATATTGTCAGAGTCAAAAGCAGTTGTATAAACAGTCATTGTTTGTTCTCCTTTTAGATTTGTGTGGTTGCCCTACAGTAAACCATTTCCCCTGTTTCGTTCCCCTTCTCGTTTGATTTGGTTTTATTTGGTATTTAGCTAAAAAGCATTGACCAGATAAAAACAAATCAGGTTCTTTTCAGAATGTTTGACAGCATGAAACTCACCATCTTTGTCCATTGGGTATTTGATGGTGATCCTTCTGGAATTGCATCATTATACGATAATTGCTCACAAGTACCAATTCGCCAATTTGTTGTTTCAATAACTTGTTGATCAAACAAAACGGAAAGTCTTTCACCAGTTTTCTCTACAGTCTCTTGATCAACCGATACCACTTTAAAAAATAATGTACCATTAACAAATTGTTTTGGATAAGACCATTTTGGGGGTCTTCTTCCATAAGCACCACGATAAAAAATTGCTGCTTTTTTACTGGTTGAGTATACAACATCCTCAGATGGATTCCAAGCATAAATTCTTGTATCATTTGCTGTATAACCAATTAAACCCTGCAAAGTTGCATCGTTTACCATAATATCAATTATTTCTTTATATATTTCAAGCATTGATCAATCCTCCCACCATTCGTTAAACTCATCAGCACCAGATGCAGCCAAAGCTTTACTTCTATCAAAGTAGACGCGGAAGTAAATAGCAGTTTTTGCACCTTTGCTTCGCGTTGCTCTTTTCAATGCTTTCTTTAGCCGTTCTTTTATTGTTTGTTTTATTTGTGGGCGTAACTCATCCATGACCTCACGAAACCACGGGCGGGGGCCAACATTTTCCCCACCAACATCTAATATATTAGCATAATCTACAACAGATGTTTTTGACCCTTCATCCCCCTCCGTAATAAATATCTTCCCAGCGCGGTAAAATAACGATGTATATTCAGTTCCAGTAGAGTTAAATATACCAACCCGCACTCTTCCGGTATCATCTATTTCAAAAGATATGGAATCAATTAAAGTTCCAGTAGGAACTCCAAATTGCCCATTAAATGATGCTGGTGGCTGACCGGGAGCAGAAGCAGTATATGTTCCCAACTCTGTATAAGCATCTTCTTCTGCACCAGTATCAACTAAAATTATCTGGTATTCTCTTCCTGAAGGGGTGCTTGAAAGAATTCTCTCTCTCAGCGTTGCAACAATAAAACTGCCAATCCAATTAGCAGTTGTATCCATTTCATTATCTATTTCTTCAAGGATCGGGTCTAAAATATTACTGACAATAGCCTTACCAAGCTTGCTTTTGACAACAGCCCTACCAATGCGTACTCGTTCTTCAGCTATTTGTTCACTTATTGACATTAGGTTTCCTCGACACCTAATAATGCCTCAAGATGGTGTACCTTATTTAAACCAGCATAAACCGGGAACGGATTGCCTTTAACAAACAGAGTCATTCCTGTCCAAGTAATCCTATCCCCTTTTACAAGGCTTTGTGTTGGCTCAAAAAAACCAACGTAATTGCCAAGGGTATTTATTCCCGTAGCCCCTACTTTATAATTAACGTCACTCACACGATCAAACTGAATATTGCAACGGATTTCTTCACCAATCAAAGTCCAGACTTTTGTGGTCTGCATATATTGGTTTTTTGTTACTACAGACCGTTCAATTTTGCAGCGTTGATTTAAAAGGTTCATTAGATAACCTCTTTCCTAAACCGTCTTAACCCAGCAAATACGGAAGGATTTAAACCCTGCAAATCTTTAACTACACTAGGAGCATAATTGGTATAGGAGTAATTGCCAATCTTTTCCGATTGCAAATTAGGATTGGCAGGAGTATTGAGAATTGTTTGAATCATATTGAAACAAAGGAATTTAAGTTCTGCCATTTCCGAAGACGTATCAGCATAACCGCCATTCCATTTAATTTTCACGTTACGATTGTATCCGTAATAAAAACTCCCGTAATAATCAATTTTCCCACGGCTATTGTAAAGGTGATACCCATCAATATCAGAATAGCTGGTTGCCGGTAATATCTCTACATCGTTAATCAGCATCTTGGTAATTGAATTAACCGGATAGGTCGGAAAGTAAAATTCCGTACCTTGAATACCATCAAAAATGGTGTATTCTTCGTTATAATCTGGATTTGCCACCAGAATATTATTTACCGTAATCATTGGTTCATAATCATACGTTTTAGCTTTCAACGGACGATTACAAATCATTTCAAACATATTGCTAACCGAGTTAATAGTTGCAATAACAAGGTCAGCAAAATTACTATCCATAACCGATATACCAGAAACACCTTTGTAGTAATCGGTATTGATCAATGCGTTTGGATTTAGTTTCATTGGGTTTCCCCTATACGTTTATTTGTGGAAAAATGGGTTCATCTGCTGCCGGTATTCTTTTATTCATTTTATTTTTAGGAGTTTCGTCTTTTTCACTGGCAAACACTAAAACTGAATCCGTAGCATTGAAAATTTCTGGTTCTACCGGAGCTTCAATGATTTTTACTTTTCCTTCTGCTTGCAATTTAAATGCAACACTATCATTCATCTCCACAATCGCCCCACCATACCGACGAATTAAACTCGCATCCATTATTTTTACTTTCATATCGCCTCTCTAAATGACTGACAATTGATTTTAAAAAAGGGGTACGGGATTATTAACCCATACCCCTTCAAAGCCTGTATAACAGGTTTTATTAAGCAGTGGCAACTTTCGGTTTGCGGCCAGTACCGTAAGTAACCGCCAGTTCCGTTCCCGGCTGAGTCACCGGACGGCGTTGTTCTTCAAACGTTACTAGCACAGCACTCCAAGTCACGTTTGCATCGGCGCAAACGCAAGAGAAACGCAGATACTGATTCGGATCATCAATGACCACCAGATAAAGGCCGGTAGCCGTGATATTCGCCACAGTAGCGAAATCCGCATCATAGTTAGTACCATCAGCCGAATCCTGCGCGATAATGGTCAAATCACCATTGGTAGCAACCGCCGAAACATCAACAATCAGCAGCGCACGATTAGCAAGGCCACCATTCCACAGGTTGAGAGGGGTAGCCGGTACAGAAATCGTACCGGGAGTCTGAGCCGCACCGGAACGAACCAAAGCTACTTTGTTATTGCTAAGAATATCGTACATCTTATTTCCTCCAATTGATTTATTTGTTTTTGGTTAAGGGGGATTATTTTACAAATCCCCCACCTTCAACCAATTTATTACGAAGGATCGGTAAGAACCACAAACGCTTGCGGAATAGCCGCAAGGCCATCAACCCGACCCGAACAGCGCAGAGCCGTGCGGTTTTTACGGAACTGAGCATGACGGCTGGAATCCATCGAAAAGTCCTGCGGGAAACCAATATAATACTGCGACCAGTTGCCAAGGATAACGTCACCAGTGCTACCAAGAGCCGGGATTTTGCCATCGGCAAGAATAGCAGGACGGCCAAGCAGAGTCATGGAATAGCCATCGCTGATATTCGCAAAGCTTTCCTGAAGCACCAGTTCTTTACTCTGAGCCGAAACTTTCTGGCCGCGCAGAGCAGCACGGGCTTTTTTGGTAATAAACCAAACCGAAGAATTATCGAACACCGAAGGAAGACGAGCTTCCATATTCAGAATATCGTCAACTTCAACGGTATTGATGGTAGCGCGGTTAACCGAAAGCACCGAAGGATCATTCACGATACCGAGGGGTTTTTTCCCGCCAGTGCCTTGAATGAATTCTTTATCGGTATACCAGTACCAAGCTTCACGGAAAATGCGGGTCAGGAAATTCACCAGATTAACGGCAGACGATTCAAGCAGAGTATTAGTAATTTCGGTGTAACCAGAGAGTTCATGTGCGATCATTTCCACCAGCCCGAAATCAGGCTCAGTCTGACCTTTTTCGCCGCCCTCTTCAGTCCACGTAAACGAAACACCGGCAAAATGATCGAAACCAACCGAATCCACATCGGGGTTCTGTTGAAGTTTCGGGAACGCCAGTTTTTCGCCATTCATCGGCCACACGGTAGCACGTTGCCACACCAGAGTCGGCAGGGCATCATACATAATCATAATGGCGCGGAATTCAGCAGGAACCAGATAACCACCAGCACTGTCAACACCTTCCGACAGCAGTTTCGATACCGTGCCGGTTTTCAGGTAATT
>Ga0115028_10000071_pt1 | contig 12599 bp, 12 predicted proteins | sample Plant_0915_D1_FD_83894 | JGI IMG/M metagenome (GOLD analysis project Ga0115028, IMG submission 83894) | Wetland microbial communities from Old Woman Creek Reserve in Ohio, USA - Plant_0915_D1 | ecosystem: Environmental > Aquatic > Freshwater > Wetlands > Sediment ... | reverse complement strand
GCTCACTCCTTCGCCGGCCGCTTCGAGAGCTTCCTTTGCAGCGTGCGTCGATGCATCTTCAGGGCGCGCGCTGTGGCGGAGATGTTTCCGTCATGTTCCGCCAGGACCCGCTGAATGTGCTCCCATTCCAGGCGCGACACGGACAGTGGCTCCTCGGGGGCCGCCTCGGCGTCGGGCACGGCTTCCGCTTCCAGCGCGTTCACGATGGCATCGACGTCCACCGGCTTGGCGAGATACTGGTTGGCGCCCAGCTTGATGGCGTCGACCGCAGTGGTGATGCTGGCGTAACCGGTGAGGACAAGTATGCGGCAGGCGGGGTTGGTGCTCTTCAGCACGCCGATTAGCTTGAGGCCGGACGACCCGGCGACATTGAGATCGAGAACGGCATAACCCGGTGCTCTGGTGGCGAGGGCCTGCAGACCCTCGTCGATGCTGTGGGCGCTTGCGACGTCGAAGCCCCGCTGTGTCATCGCACGGGTGAGAACGCGGTTGAATATCGGGTCGTCGTCTACGAGGAGGAGGTGCTTCGTCTGCATTTCAGTCAACCCTGATTGCGCTGAGCGGCAGGTCGACCTGGGCAACGGTGCCGCCTTCTGCGCGTGGCCGGAATTCTATGCGCCCCCCGACACTCTCTATTGCGGCGTAGGCCAGCATCACGCCGATTCCCGCGCCGTTCGTGCTGGTGGTGACGGGCGTTCGCCCGAACTGCGCCGAAAGTTCCGGCGGGATACCGGGGCCGCGGTCCGAGACCCGGAGCGATAGTGATTCTGCATCCCAAACGGCGTCGATGTCGACTGCCGCCGGGCTGGCGTCGGCCGCATTGTTGAAAAGATTCGCCAGCGCCTGTTCCAGGGTCGCTTCCGCCATGATGCGGGGCGCTTGCGATCCACGAATGTCGATGTTGGGCGCAATCATCGGCCGCATTTGCCGCCAGCGATCGATCACCGCTCTCAGCCAGTCGTCGATCGCAACCGCGTGGCCGCCCTCGGCGCGGCTGCCGCCGGCGCGCGCCGACAGCCCGGTAATGATGCCTTTGCATTGTGCGATCTGCTCGCGCAGCAGCTTGAGGTCGTCGCGGACCTCAGGGTCGATATTGTCGCGGTTGAGTAACTCCCCCGTCAGAAGGGCGATGGTGCCCAACGGCGTGCCCAGTTCGTGCGCGGCACCCGCGGCGAGGTTGCCCAAGGCAACAACGCGCTCGTTGCGCAGCGCAGCTTCCCGCGCCGCGGCAAGCTGCGCATCGCGGGCGCGGATCAACGCCATCATGCGCACCACGAACCAGCTGATGATTACCGCCGAGAAGGCAAATGTTAGCCACATTCCGGTCAGATGCAGATGGACGGCATCGTGCGCGTCCTCCAACTGGAACGGAAGATATGCAACCGTGACGAGCGAGTAGGCAGCTATGCTCAAGACCACGACGACGGCGACGAAGCGTGGCGGCAGGGTCGTGGCCGCCACCGCGATGATGGGAAGGTAGAGCGAAATGAGCGGGTTGGTGACGCCGCCCGCCACATACATCAGGACGGTTAGCGCCGCCACGTCTACGCAGGCCTGCATCAGCAGCTCGGTGTCGCCGGTGGTGCCGCCGCGGCGGGCGCGCCAGACGGTGAGCAGGTTGAACAATACGAGCAAGAACAGCACCAGCAGCATCGGCAGCCAGTGCAGGCGGATACCCAATACCGTCTCGGCGAGTATGAGCGCCGCGATCTGCAATCCAACTGCGATCCAGCGCAGGAACACGAGACGGCGCAGGCTTGCCGCGCCGTCTGGTCGTGCCGAAGGAGGTGGCGATCGCCGCAACGAGTGCATGGTGTCGATCATTATCCCGCAACCGGTCCGTGGCTTGGAGCGGTCATTCCGGCGCACGCAATAAAAACGCGACCGGGACGGGGGCGTTCCGGTCGCGCAAGAGGCGTCTGTGTCTATGAGTGCTCGAAGTGTAGACCGGAGGCGCGACCGGCGCGATGTGGCCGATTGTCGCAGCTCAGCGGCATGGGCGTCATCGGCTCAAGCGCTTCCCGCCGCTGGACGGACATTCGGTTCGCGGCGTGCGGCGATTTGCCACAGCGTAATTCGCGGAGACTTGTATACGCTATCGCGACTTGTTCGCAACAAGGCACTTCAATCCTGACAGGGGGCAACGGATGAAAACGAAAAGGGCGTTCCTGCTGCTCGCGGTAGCGGTGATGCCGGAGGCCGTATTCGGTTCTTGCGGCTCTGCCTTTTGCAGCGTCAACACCGGCTTCGAGGCGCGTGGCGTATGGACGGGCCCCGGCACCCGCGTCGATCTTCGCTACGAGTACATCGACCAGAATCAGTTGCGCTCCGGCACGAGCAAGGTGAGCCCGGAGGGTGAACCGGGAACGCACGACGAGTTGAGCACACTGAACCGAAACTGGTTGCTGCAGGTCGATCACAGCGTTGATTCCCATTGGGGCGGAACCTTGATTGTTCCCTATGTGCAGCGCGACCACCAGCACCTGTTCAATCCCGAAGCAACCGAACCGCAGGAAGAGGCCGAACTGGAGAGCTGGCGCATCCGCGAGATGGGAGATGTGCGTCTGATCGGGCGTTACCAGATCGCAGCGGATATCGAGAGCGGCCGTGCCTACGGCGTGCGCTTCGGATTGAAACTGCCCACCGGCCGCTATGAGGTGCGAAACGATGCCGGAGAGCAGGCGGAACGCTCGCTGCAGCCGGGCACCGGTACCACAGACCTGATCCTGGGCGCCTATTACCGTGGCCCGCTGCTTGACCGCAGCGACTGGTTTGCATCGGCCTATATTCAGAGCGCGCTCAACTCGCGCCAGGAATTTCGCCCCGGCACCCAGTTCGCCCTCGACGCCGGCGTGAGCGTGCCGCTCGCTGCGGCCCTCAGCGCCCAAGTGCAGCTCAACTTTCTGGAGCGCTGGCACGATACGGGCGCTCAGGCCGAACCGCAGGACAGCGGAGGAACCTTCCTCTTCTTGAGCCCGGGCGTGAGCCTCGCCCTCAGCCAGCGCTGGACGCTCTACGCCTTTGCCCAGTTGCCCCTTTACCAGCGTGTGGATGGCACACAACTGACGGCGCGAAGCGGCGGCGTCGTCGGCGCAAGTGTGACATTCTGAGAGGGGGGCGGACGTTGCCGTTCCGCTTCGGGTAACATGCAGCTCTTTCGTTTCGGAGCCACCGGCCATGACGCAATGGGGATACCGCTTTGCTGCTCTAACGATCACGATGGCTCTGGCCTGGTCTGCGTCCGCACAGGAAATTTCCGTGAAGGACGCATGGGTGCGCGCCACGGTCCCGGGACAAAAGGCGACCGGGGCGTTTATGGAGTTGATCGCGACCAGGGATACCGCGCTCGTCTCGGCGGCGAGTCCCGTGGCGGGAGTGGTTGAGATTCACGAGATGGTGATGGATGGCACGGTCATGAAGATGCGTGCCATGGCCCGCCTCGACCTGCCCGGAGGCAAGAAGGTCGAACTCAAACCCGGCGGTTACCACGTCATGCTGATGGACCTGAAGCAGCCCCTGCGCAAGGGCGATACAGTGCCTTTGACGCTCAGGACGGAAGGTAAGGATCAAAAGGCCCAGACCATCGAGATCAAGGCCGAGGTGCGAGACCTTGCGGCGGCCGTGCCGCACGGAAAGCCCTGATTCTGAGAATGCGACCGGGAGCGCGATTCCCGGCGACGGCGCTCCTGCGACCGGTCGGTCGGCGGCAACGCGAATGCGCCATGATGCTGTGCGCGGTGGCGCTGCTCCTTCAACCTGCCGGTGTGGCAGCGGCGGAATTTGCGCATTACCCCGGTGCCTGGTACGACGGGGCGCAAACGCGAACGCTAGGTGCCTTTAGCCAGGAGCGTGGGATCACCAATGTCGCGGTCTACGCCACCAGTGACCGCCTGGATCGGGTCGATGCCTTCTACCGCCAGTTCCTCTACCCGGTTTCCTCGACCGGGGCCGGAAGATCCCTTTTCTGCCTTGACCCGGTGCCGGAAGACTGCAAGCGCATTGTCGAGTTGCACGACCTTTCACCGGGGGCGGGAGTGGGCACCCGCATCATCGTGATCGACCGCCGCTGATTTCCTGTCACGATGGCCGGCAGTTCCCCACCGGTTGCTGAGGGCTACGCCAGCACGGTTTCGAGGGCGAACAGTTCCTCTACTCGCTCGCGGCGGCGGATGAGAAATGTCGCGTCGCCATCCACCATGACTTCGGCGGCACGCGGGCGGCTGTTGTAGTTGGAACTCATCGCCATGCCGTAGGCGCCGGCCGACATGACGGCGACCAGGTCGCCTTCGGCGATGGCCAGGGGGCGACTGTGGCCGAGGAAATCGCTGCTCTCGCATACCGGGCCGACCACCTCGTACGTGCGTGGTTCGCTGTCGCGGAGCGCGACGGGGACGATGTCATGCCAGGCATCGTAAAGAGCGGGCCGCATCAGATCATTCATTGCGGCATCCACCACGGCGAAATGCTTCTCCGCACCGTGCTTGAGGTACTCGACGCGTGCCAGCAGCAGCCCGGCGTAGCCGACGAGTGCGCGGCCGGGTTCGAAAACCAGGGTTTCCGGGCGTCCGCCCAACAAACTGACCAGGGGTGCGAGATAATCCCTTGCCGTAGGGGGATTCTCGTCCTGGTAGCGTATGCCCAGGCCACCGCCCAGATCAATGTGGTTCAGGGTGATGCCGTCGCGCCGCAACGCATCGACGAGGGTCAGGATCTTCTCGGCAGCCTCTACAATTGGAGCCGGATCGAGCAACTGCGAACCGATATGACAGGCTATCCCTCTTAGCCGCAGATGCGGCACCGCGCTCGCGCGACGGTAGAGCTCCAGCGCCGCATCGAACGCGACACCGAACTTGTTGCTACGCAATCCTGTCGATATATAGGGGTGGGTTCTGGGGTCGACGTCGGGATTCACACGCAGCGCGACCGGCGCGCTCACTCCGAGTTCGCCGGCGACCCGGTTCAGTCGACGCAGTTCCGACTCCGACTCCACGTTAAAACAGAAGATGCCCGCGTCGAGTGCCTGACGCATCTCGGCTTCGCTCTTGCCGACACCGGAAAAAACGATCTTTGAGGAATCTCCGCCGGCAGCAACCACACGCGCCAGTTCACCACCGGAAACGATGTCGAAACCGATGCCCAAACGCGCGAAGAGATTGAGAATAGCAAGGTTGGAATTAGCCTTGACGGCGTAGCACAGCAGCGTGTCACGTCCGGCGAGGGCGTGTCGGAACTGAGCCACGGTCCCTTCCAAGGAAGCTCGGGAATACACATAGCACGGTGTTCCGAACTTCTCTGCGATCTCCGCGAGTCGAACGTCCTCCGCGTAGAGATGGCCGTCGCGAAAAGGAAATGGGTTCATTGCCGTGCCGACGACTCGCCTTTGCTATGATCGGGCTGCACTGCGGCAGCAGGCGCTGGCGGCGGAACCGATGCTGCAGGGTCGGGCCGGGCTGGCAAGACCAGCGGGCCCTTGGTGCCGCAGCCGGCGAGGACAAGGCACGCGGACAGGGCAAAATACCAAGATAGCGAAGCGCGCATCGGCCATTCAAAAAACCGAATCATAGCGGAAACCAATCATGGATGAGGCACAGTTCAATACTTTGGCAGATGCAACGCTCGACGCGATCGAGCGTGCACTAGACAACTGCGAGGCTAACCTGGATTACGAGTTGAAGCCCGGCGGTGTGCTCGAGTTGGAATTCGATGATGGCAGCAGGGTGATTGTCAATCGGCACTCTGCTGCTCGAGAAATCTGGGTTGCGGCGCGCTCCGGCGGGTTTCACTTCCGTCCGCAAGACGGGTACTGGGTGGGGACCCGTGACGGAGAGGGGCTGTTCGAAGCCTTGTCACGCGTGATCAGCGAACAGGCTGGGGAGTCGGTGCTCCTGTCTCGCCTGGACTAACCGCGCTTCTCGGGAAACGAGCGCTCTTCGACAGGTGCCGGGGTATGTGGGGCCGTCGGCTTAGGAGACGGCGGGACAGCAGGCGGTTCACCGGTCGGCGCTACCAGCCCATTTTCAGTCGCGCTCGGGCTTGTGCCCGAGTCGGCGTTTTCCCTGTAAACCATTTCACGACTAGGTGGACGGTCGTCCGATTCGCTTCCCACGGCGACCGAAACCAAGCCATCCGGGACTGCCATCTGTGACTCTGGTACGCCTTTCAGCACCTCCTGCATGTACCCTATCCACATTGGGAGTGCTGCGCTGCCACCGGTTTCACCGTCACCGAGCTTTCTCGGCTGGTCAAAGCCGATCCATGCGATCCCAACCAGTGTCGGCTGGTAACCGCAAAACCAAGCATCGACGTATTCGTTCGTAGTCCCAGTCTTGCCAGCTAAATCGCGCCGCTTCAGGGCCAGCGCGCGCGTTGCAGTGCCCCGTCGGATGACGTCGTGCATCATGCTGTCCATGAGGTAGGCATTGCGCGCATCGATGACGCGCAAATGCTCATCGCCTGCTTCCTCCGGCTGAGTCTCAGCCAGCGTGTTTCCCTGATCGTCCGTGATTCGCTTGACAATGAAGGGATGGACGCGATAACCGCCGTTGGCGAACACGGAGTATGCGGTCAGCATCTGCCAGGGCGTGACGGCGCCTGCACCGAGGGCCATCGTGAGGTACGGCGGATGTTTTTCGCCCTCGAAGCCGAAGCGCGTGATGTAATCTTGTGCATAGCGGCTTCCGATCGACCGCAACAGCCGAATCGAGACCATGTTCTTGGATTTTGCCAAGGCTGTCCGCAGCGGCATCGGACCTTCGTACTTTCCATCGTAATTCTTCGGTTCCCACGCCTGGCTCCCGGTCTCTCCCGAAGATATGGTGAGCGGTTCGTCGGGAATGACACTTGCGGGCGTGAAGCCCTTTTCCAACGCTGCCGAATAGATGAACGGCTTAAAGCTCGATCCCGGCTGTCGCCAAGCCTGAGTGACATGGTTGAACTTGTTGCGGCTGAAATCGAACCCGCCTACAAGCGCCCGGACAGCGCCATCCTTCGGGCTGGCGGCGACAAATGCTGCTTCGACGTCGGGCAACTGGGTGATATGCCATCCTGTCTTGTCGTCGCGGCTGATACGTATGATGGCGCCGCGGCGAAGGCGGCGATTCGGCGGGGCTTTGTCGTCCAACATCTTCAGCGCTAACTTTAGCCCGTCGTCTGTGATATTGACGATCTCGCCGCCGCGGCGATATGCACGTACCGACTTTCGGTCAGCTTCCAAAACCACAGCTGCGAGAAGATCTTCCGAGTCGGGGAAATCCACCAGCACGTCCTCTGCGGTATCCTCCAGGGTGCCTTCGATCTCCGAAAAGTCCACGTAGGCTTCGGCACCGCGATAGCCGTGTCGGCGATCATATGCTAGTACCCCTTTGCGCAAGGCGGAATGGGCAGCCAGCTGGTCGGCGCGCATGATCGTGGTGTATACACGCAGGCCGCGCGTGTATGTCTCATCTCGGTATTGCTCGAAGGCTATCTGTCGTGCCATCTCCGCAACGTAGTCCGCGGGCACGGAAAATTCACCGGAATCGCGCTTGATTTGCAGTTCCTGCGCTTGCGCCTCCGCCAATTGCGAGTCATTGATGAAGCGGAGTTCGTGCATGCGCCTTAAAACGTATAATTGCCTTTGCTTGGCGCGCTTGGGATTGGCAATTGGGTTGTAGCTGGACGGGGCCTTGGGCAATCCAGCGAGCATCGACGCTTCGGCGGTGCTCAAGTCCTTCAAGGGTTTGCCGTAATAGATTTGTGCGGCGGCCGCGAAGCCGTAGGCACGCTGGCCGAGGTAGATCTGGTTCACGTAGAGCTGCAGAATTTCATCCTTGGTCAAGTCATTTTCGATCTTGAAGGCGAGCAACGCTTCATAGAACTTGCGGCTAAGCGTCTTTTCGCTGGAGAGGAAGAAATTGCGTGCAACCTGCATCGTAATCGTGGAGGCGCCTTGGCGTTTTCCGCCACTGATGAAGTTGGACCAAGCGGCGCGGAGCACGCCCAGCGTGTCGATGCCGGGATGCTGATAGAACCGCTCGTCCTCGGCTGCAAGAATGGCCTGTTTCATCACGGCAGGCACGTCTTGGACCTGAACGAATGCACGGCGCTCCTCGCCGAACTCGCCGATCACATAACCGTCGGCGGTGTAGACGCGAAGCGGGATCTTGGGCCGATAATCAGTGAGGGCGTTAAGCGACGGGAGGTTCGGGTACGCAAGGACGATTAGGAGTCCTGCAAGCGCGATCAAGACTACGCAAGCGCCAACGATGAAAAGGATGGAAAGAAGAAACCTGCGCAGAACGGGATGCAAGAGGACGGTCCAGGACATTCGAGCAAGTATCGATTATAACCACCTGAAGCGCCAGCACAAATTCGACGCAATTCCTTTACACGTGCAATAGTTGTTGCTAGCATCGAACGCAAAATATCCATCTTGCGCATAACTAGCTAAGAAACAAGGGGATTTTCTTGTCACTCGACTTTTCTTTATTCAATCCGAAAGCGCGGCCGCTCTTCGGACTTGATGTCTCCTCGTCCTCGATAAAGATGGTCGAACTCGGCGATGCGGGGAAAGGTAACGTCCGGATCGAACGCTACGCAATTGAAACCTTGCCGCGTGACGCCGTCGTGGATGGGAATATCACAAATCTCGAGGCCGTCGCTGAAGCAGTTAGGCGTGGCTGGAAGAGAATGGGAACAACCACCAAACATGTGGCCATGGCACTGCCCTCCGCAGCCGTGATCACGAAGAAGATTATCGTTCCCGCCGGCCAACGCGAACTCGACCTGGAGGTACAGGTTGAATCGGAGGCGAACCAGTACATCCCGTTCGCCCTCGATGAGGTCAATCTGGACTTTCAAGTGATAGGGCCAGCCCCCAGCAGCCCTGACGAGGTGGAGGTACTAATCGCCGCCTCGCGTAAAGAAAAGGTCGAGGATCGTGTCGCCGTTGCAGAGGCGGCTGGTCTGCGTCCATTGGTCATGGATGTAGAGTCGTACGCGGCCCAGGCAGCCTTCGAGTTGATCGAGCGCCAATTGCCGCAAGGGGGCAAGAATCAGATCATCGCACTCGTCGATGTTGGCGCGAACGTCATGAACGTGACTGTATTTAGAAACGATCAGCAGGTTTACGTACGCGAGCAATCATTTGGCGGAAACCTGCTGACACAGGAAGTTATGCGCCAATATGGTATGAACATTGACGATGCCGAGATCGCGAAGCGCGGCGGCAGTCTCCCCGAGAATTATGAAAGCGAGATCCTGCGACCATTCCTCGACAATCTTGCACTCGAAGCCTCGCGCGCACTACAGTTTTTTTTCACCTCAACCCAGTACAACCAAGTTGATCACATCGTGCTCGCCGGTGGTTGCGCTGTAATTCCCGGTGTGGGCGAAGTAGTCGCCGGGCGGACACAGGTGAGTACTCTAATTGCCAATCCGTTCGCTGACATGTCCTTGTCGCAGCGGGTCAAACCGAAAGGGCTGGCATCGGACGCGCCATCTTTGATGATCGCGTGCGGTCTTGCTTTGCGGAGGTTCGATCAGTGATTCGCATCAATCTGCTTCCTCATCGTGAGGAAAAGCGTAAAGCGCGGCGCCAGCAGTTTTTCGCGTTAGCCGGATTGCTGGTTGCTCTCGGCGGACTGATCGTGTTCGTAGTCCATACCGTTATCGCGGGCTACATCAGTGGTCAAGAGGAGAAGAACGCCTTCCTGAAGAAGGAAATTGCAGCGCTCGACAAGGAGATTGACGAGATCAAGCGACTCAAGGAGCAGACCGAGGCCTTACTTTCACGTAAGCAGGTGATCGAGACGCTGCAAGCGAACCGCGCGGAAACCGTGCATCTCTTTAATGAGCTTGCGCGCCAAGTCCCGGATGGGACGTATGTGAAGTCGATTAAGCAGGCCGGTCCCAAGATCAATCTCACTGGATTTGCCCAATCAAACGCGCGCGTTTCGACGCTGATGCGGAACCTCGATGCGTCGCCGTTCCTGGAGCAACCCAGCCTCGTCGAAATCAAATCCGCATCGCTCAATAACCGCCGCGTAAGCGATTTTGGCCTGAATGTCACAATTACTCGGGCAAAGGCTGACGACAAGAAAGAAGCCGGAAAATTGGGGCAGCCAGTGAAGCCCATTGAGTCGCCCCCGTCCGCGAAACCCTCGCAGCCTCCGCAACCCGCGGCCCAAGTGGGTAAGAACACATGAAATCACTTAGCCTTCCAGCCGGCTCAAATTTCGATTTCAACAGCTACATCTCGGATTTCAAGGGTCTCGACCCGAAGGATGTTGGCGCCTGGCCGCCCGGTCCCCGGATTACGATTCTCCTGATCGTATTTGTTCTGCTGCTGGTCGCGGGATGGTGGTTCGATTGGCGGCACCAAATCGAGGAATACGAGAAAAAGCAGCAGGAAGAAATCAAGCTGAAGGATGAGTGGCTGGGCAAGAAGAAACAGGCTGTGAACCTGGAGGAATATCGAAAGCAACTTGCCGAGATCGATCGGTCATTCGGTGCCCTGTTACGACAGCTCCCCAACAAGGCGGAAATGGAATCCCTGCTCGTGGATATCAATCAGGCAGGCCTCGGACGAGGGTTACAGTTCGAGTTATTCCGGCCCGGAACCGAGATCATGAAGGATTTCTACGCCGAATTACCGATCACCGTTCGAGTCACCGGTAACTATCACGATCTCGGGGCGTTCGCTGGGGACGTCGCAAAGATGCCCCGCATCGTCACCCTGAACAACGTCAACGTCAACGTCGGAAAGGAATCGGGTTTGTACATGGATGCGACAGCGACCACCTATCGCTATCTGGACGAAGAAGAACTCGCGAAACAGAGGCGTGAAAAGGTTGCCAAGGCGAAAGCCGGAGGCAAGTGATCAGCTGGCTACGGGAAGGCGCAGAGCATGCAAACTCCAGTGAAATTCAGCGCAGTCTTTTTCGCGGCGATTGCGCTAGTAAGTTGTGGCGGTGAGGAGCACGGGGATCTGAAACAGTGGATGAAGGACTCAACGAAGGATCTGAAAGGTAAGGTTCCTCCTCTTCCGGAAATCAAGCCATTCCCCGTGGTGGCCTATGAGGCCGGCGACCTGATGGACCCCTTTAACCCGAAGAAGATCGAACCGGAAAAGAGGCAAAAGGCTGGTGGCGGCATCCAGCCTGACTTGAACCGGCGTCGTGAGCCGCTTGAGGCGTACCCCCTTGAAACATTGCGCATGGTTGGAACGCTGGTTCAGAGCAACCGAGTGCACGCGCTAGTCCAAGCGGACAAGACTTTACATCAGGTCAAAGTTGGAAGTTATGTGGGCCAGAATTTCGGTGTCATCACCGGTATTTCGGACACCGAAGTGACGCTCAGGGAATTAATTCAGGATGCCTCCGGCGACTGGGTCGAGCGTACAAGCACCCTGCAACTGCAGGAAAAAGGGGCTGGAAAATGAGAAACGCGATCAAATGGATTAGTGCTCTTGCCGTGGTATGTGGTCTGCTCTCAGGTTCGTGGGCCTGGGCTCAGGGCGCCGCAAGCCCTTCGGCGCCGAAGGCGTTCAATTCCATCGACAACCTGCAGGTAAGTCAGCAGAGCGGGCAAGTCATCGTGAAATTGACGATGAAGCAGCCGGTCGCCAATCCACCGGCAAGCTTCAGCGTGGCCAATCCCGCTCGCATTGCTCTGGACTTCCCGAACACGACCAATGGCCTCGGGCGAACCTCGCAATCCTTCAGCGAGGGTGAGCTTCGCAGCATCAACATTGTGCAGGCCGGCGATCGGACCCGCGTCGTCCTGAACTTGAGCAACATGACGGCGTTCGACACCCGCCTGGAAGGGAACAACATATTCGTTACCCTCCTGCAGCAGGGCCCGGCTGCAGAAAAAGTCGGGAAGCCCGTCATTTCTCATTTTGCCGAATCGCGGCCGACGGATACCCCTCACAGTATCCGGAACATAAACTTCCGGCGCGGGAAGGAAGGGGAAGCACGGATTCTCGTAGATCTGTCCGACACCAAGACGGGAATCGACATCCGGCAGCAGGGACCGAACCTGATCGTGGATTTTCTGAAAACCGGCGTACCCGACAATCTTCGGCGCAAGCTCGACGTTACCGACTTCGCCACTCCCGTGACGAGCGTTACCACGATAACCCAGGGCGAGAACGTACGAATGATGGTGACGCCGACCGGCCTGTGGGAATACAACGCATATCAAAGCGACAACCAGTTTGTGATCGAGGTGAAGCGCGTCATCGAAGACCCGAACAAATTGGTGCAAGGCAGCCGGGGCCGTTATCAGGGCGAAAAGTTGTCGCTAAATTTCCAGAACATCGATGTGCGAGCCGTCCTTCAGGTCATCGCCGATTTCACCAATTTCAATATCATCACCAGTGATTCGGTCGGTGGCACTCTGACGCTGCGGCTAAAGGACGTTCCTTGGGACCAGGCCTTGGACATCATTCTCCAGGCCAGGGGCCTCGACATGCGTAAGAACGGCAACGTCATCTGGATTGCTCCGCGTGACGAAATCGCGACGCGGGAAAAACTCGAACTCGAATCCCGGGTTCAGATCGGAGACCTCGAACCGGTGCGGACGGAAAGCTTCCAGCTCAACTACCATCGCGCGAAGGC
>Ga0115028_10000069_pt1 | contig 12645 bp, 17 predicted proteins | sample Plant_0915_D1_FD_83894 | JGI IMG/M metagenome (GOLD analysis project Ga0115028, IMG submission 83894) | Wetland microbial communities from Old Woman Creek Reserve in Ohio, USA - Plant_0915_D1 | ecosystem: Environmental > Aquatic > Freshwater > Wetlands > Sediment ... | reverse complement strand
TCAATGCCACAGCCGGACCAATAGTGGAATCGACGCCAATGCGCCGGTCTTGTCAGATCAGAGTGCTTCGTCCTTGAGCTTCTTCAGCGCGCGAGTCTTGATCTGCACGGCCACCGGTTTAGCCTGAAGTTCCGCGCCCCCACATGAGGCGCGGCGCCGGCAAGTCCCTGTCACGCCTCACGAATTCGGCCCTGTCGGGCCTTTTTTGTGCCCGAGTATGTAGTCACTAAACGTGTTGACTTTTCGCATCAGTTCGCGCACAATTACCTTCATGCCAGCGCGCACCGGAACTGCTCACGTCGTCACCACGCGACGCACCTACAAGGACAAGGTCTACTGCACCCACCTGCTGCGCCGCAGTTACCGCGAGGACGGCAAGGTCAAGAACGAGACCCTGGGCAACCTGTCGCACCTGCCCGATGCGCTGATCGACATCATCCGGCGCTCGCTGCAGGGCGAGACCTTCGTTCCCGCCTCCCAGGCCTTCGAGGTCGTGCGCTCGCGCGCCCATGGTCATGTGCAGGCCGTCGCACTGGCCATGCAGCGCCTGGGCTTGGCCTCGGTGATCGCCTCAAAGCCCAGCCGCGAGCGCGACCTGGTGCTGGCCATGGTGGCCTCGCGCATCGTGCAGCCCGACACCAAGCTGGCCACCACCCGGCGCTGGCACTGCTCGAGCCTGGCCGAGGACTTCGGCGTGGCCGAGGCCACCGAGGACGATCTGTATGCCGCCATGGATTGGCTGCTGGCGCGCCAGGACGCCATCGAGCAAAAACTTGCCGCGCGCCACCTGCGCAAGGATGCGTTGGTGCTGTACGACCTGTCGTCGAGCTACTTCGAGGGCAGCACCTGCCCGCTGGCCAAACGGGGCTACAGCCGCGATGGCCGCCCCGGCACGCTGCAGGTCAACTACGGGCTGCTCACCGATGCGCGCGGCTGTCCGGTGGCCGTCTCGGTGTTCGAGGGCAATACGGCCGACAGCCTGACCTTCCTGCCGGCCGTGCAGCGTGTGCGCGAGCGCTTCGGCCTGGCGCAGGTGGTGATGGTGGGCGACCGCGGCATGGTGTCGCAAAAGGCCATCGACGAGCTTCGCGGCCAGGGTGGGATCGACTGGATCACGGCGCTGAAGAGCGTGTCGATCCGGTCCCTGGTCGAACACGGCCACTTGCAGCTGGGCTTGTTCGATCAGCGCAACCTGGCCGAGATCACGTCGCCGGACTATCCCGGCGAGCGTCTGGTGGCCTGCCGCAACGACGCCTTGGCCAAGCTGCGTGCGCACAAGCGCGAGAGTCTGCTGCAGGCCACCGAGGCCCTGCTGGCGCAGGTCTTGGCCAGTGTGGATGCCGGCCGGCTGACGGGGCAGGACAAGATCGGCGTGCAGGTGGGCAAGATCATCAACCGCCACAAGGTGGCCAAGCACTTCGAGCTGAGCATCGGCGAGGCGAGCTTGAGCTGGGCGCGACGGCAAGACGCCATCGATGCCGAGGCGGCGCTGGACGGGCTGTACGTCATTCGCACCTCGCTGGATGCCAAGCGCATGGATGCGCCAAGTTGCGTTCGCAGCTACAAGGCCCTGTCCAATGTAGAGCGGGCGTTCCGCTCATTGAAGACCGTGGATCTGAAGGTGCGGCCCATCCACCACCGGTTAGCTGACCGGGTGCGCGCGCACATCCTGCTGTGCATGCTGGCGTTCTACGTGGAGTGGCACATGCGCGAGGCTTGGGCGTCGCTGATGTTCGCCGACACGGATCAAGCCGCCAAAGCCACGCGGGATCCGGTGGCGCCCGCCAAGCGCTCGGCCTCGGCGCAGCGCAAGGCGGCATCGAAGTTGCTCGACGACGAGCAGCCCGCGCACAGCTTCGCCACCCTGATGGCGGAGATGGCCACCGTCGTGCGCAACACCTGCCGCACGCCCAGCGCCGGCTCGGATACACCGACCTTCGAGGTGCTCACCACCGCCACCGCACACCAACAGCGCGCCCTGGCGCTGATCCGGGACATCCAGCCGTAGTCAGAAACTCAACCCCAGAATCCATCGCAAGTGGTTGATGGAACAGGAGAATTCGGGCGCGAGATGGGGGAACTTCAGTCTAGCAGCCCACGCCTGCCGAGCTAGCGGTCCGGTTGCTCGACCGACGAGCGCAGCGACCTCTTCAGCCTTCTCTTGGCCGCCGCCACGGCTTCACTGAACCGGCTGAGCGGCCCGATCACCCACATGATGGGCGGCAGGAAGCCTGGAAACCTCGCCCTCACCCGTTTCGGGTCGGACTGCGGCACCCGCGACTGCCAGATCAGATACAGCCGCACGTGGTCTCCCAGGCGCGTGGGCAGGAAGAACCAGCTAGGCCGGCGACAGCAGGTCTCGAAATCAATCAAGAACGGTTCCGTGCCACCTCTGAGCAGGACGTTGTTTGGCCGAAGATTGCCATGCGCAAAGCCCAGGCCATGCAACTGGTCGATCACGTCCATCAACCGCAGAAAGACGTCCTCGTCGATGGTGGCGCTGGTCAAGGACGGTCCCTCGATCTGCTCCATGGTGAAGCTGTCGAGGGCTGAAGAGATCAGTTTGGGCGCGTTCGCAAAGCCCAGTTCGGCCAGTGCCTGAAGACAGCCGGCTTCATGGGCACACCAAGCCTGGGTCAGTGACTTGAACGGCGTCTTGACTGCCTTGACGACCACTCGGGCGCGATCGTCGACGCAGACCGTGTTGCGCTTGAGCAGCTTCTTGACCTGCACGCGTCAGGCTTTTTGGTAGATGAACACGCTCCTGTCGTCGATCTTCAGCCACTTCATCGGTCCGTTGTAGGAGGCCTTGCTTTCCAGCTTGCGGTAGTTCTTGTCCAGCAACGGAAACACGCCCAGGTTTCTCTTGGTGTTGTTGGTTTCGACGATCAGATGGCCGCCCTTCTTGAGCAGCCGGTCGATCTTTTCGAAGATCTTCTGCGAGTCCATCCTGATGTGCGAGATCACCGCCATCATCACGATCGTGTCGAAGCTCTTCGCCTCGGCGAAGGTTTCGAATCCACCAATCTCGTAGTGCAGGTTCGGGTACTTCGCTCTCAGCCGCACATAGTCCTTCTCGAAAGCCTTGTTCGGCTCAAGAAGCATGTACGACTTGGTCTCTGGATAGAACTTCTCGAATAGTGAGCCCTTGTTGGGCCCGACTTCGAGCACATCACGACCGGCAAGGTACTTGCGGATGCCGAGAACGTAGTTCCGATACATGCAGAACAAGCGGCTTTGCCGGATATAGTGGGTATGCTTCATATGGGGTGCTTCTAGCTTGTTCTCACTGAGAACCTTGACACTTGTGGAATCTGCGAACCCCCCGGACGGTATCGGCGCATGCGGCGGTGAAACCAGGGTGGCTGAGCAGACCTCACAACCAGTTTCAAGACTACCATCAGCGCCGGACCTACCGAGCACGCGGGCCGAGTGGGTTGCGGCCTGTGCGTTTGAGCACGACGGAGCGTTGGCAACGCCGCCGAGTCCTGGACCCGCGACCCGTCGGTTGATTCGGCCGCCCGACCGTTCCGGCCAGAGCGGCACCTCCCAGGCCACATGGGGCTGCAGGCTAGCGGCCAGCTCGCCAGCCGAGGTCCGGGCGTTGCTCGAGTCGTGACTCTTGTGTCTTGAAGGCATTGGCCTCGTTGCTCCAATACACCTACCGAATCCCAGGTTTCAGCGGGCGCCCAAGGGGGCAAAGCGCGGCATCGTTTGCCCCGAGTGCCACAGCAGCGCGCTCAGCGTCCAGCAGATCCACGCCGTCCACAGGCTGTGGCTGGGGAAGTGGGCGCCGCGCAGCAGTTGGGTCACGCCGAGCACGAAGCCAATCACGCACACCGACGCCAGCCATAGCCTTGAGGCACGCATCGACAGTGCCCGCAGCGCGAACGTACCGCCGACGAGCGCAAAGGCATTGGACACATGACCCGCAGGAAAGCAATGGCCCGGCCCGCCATCACCCCAGCCGCGCCAGGCGGCGAGCGACAGGTGTGCCAGCTCGTGCGCGCTGCCGCCGAACTCGGCGAAGTTCCACGGGCAGCTGACCCGGCTTTGGTGCTTCAGCAGCGAGATGGCCAGCGCGCAAAGCAAGGACATCAACAACCAGGCTAGACGCTGGGCCCGCGGCATGGCGCCAATCACCGGCAGTGGAAACAGCACGTTCACGCCCAACAGCACGAAGACCAGATGCAGGCCCTGTGCAAGCGCATCGTGCAGCAGGTGCTTGACCAGCCAGTGATGGCGAAAGGCAAATCCGTCGCCGTTGCCGAACAGGCGAGACAGCGGCAAGTCGGCCCCACTGGCGTCCCAGGCCAGCAGCAGGATCAGGCCGATGACGGCCACTGCGGCGTCCCGACGCCGCCAGTTCACGACCGGTTCAACCACTGCGGCACTCCGAGTTCAAAACCAGCGCCGGTTTCAGCACACCGCGGCCCACGCCCATGAGTCCCAGCACGGCGCGAAACAGGTGGTCGTGGCTCAGCTGCCGGCCGCGCATGCATGACAGCTCGGACGGCTCGGTCAAGGCACGCCACAGCGGCCAAACGACGACGCCGGCGAGCCACAGGCTGACGAGCACGGCCAGGGTCAACGGGTTGCGCGGAGCGGGCATAGCGAGCGATCTTCGTCACAGAACCTTAATCAGAGATTAGCCGGTAGCGCGTGGGCGTCCTTCGGGCCTGCTGGCGATTTCGAAGACACCTTGTGGAGGTGCGGTACCCATCCGGTGGTCGTCTATGGCGGCGCTCGGACACTGGCCCTGGCGCACGATGTACCGTGTCACACTGGCCGCTGACGGCCAAGCCCTGCATTGGCAGGATACCGATGCCGAAGGGCGCGTCGAGATCCTTGTCGAGGAGACCTGCAACTTCGACTTGCGGCGGAGCTGGCACCCGCTTTCAATCCTGTTCGTCGACGAGGTCACACCATGAACCAGCACATACCGCCCATCAGCCGCTACCCCGTGCCCGAACTGCCCGATCTGCCCGAGGATCTGCGCAAGCGCATCCTGGAGGTGCAGGACAAGGCCGGCTTCGTGCCCAACGTCTTCCTGGTGCTGGCACACCGTCCGGCCGAATGGCGCGCCTTCATGGCCTACCACGACGCGCTGCTGCTGAAAGACACCGGCAGCCTGAGCAAGGGCGAACGCGAGATGATCATCGTCGTCACCTCGGCCGCCAACCAGTGCCTGTACTGCGTGGTGGCGCACGGCGCCATCCTGCGTGTGTACGAGAAGAAGCCGCTGATCGCCGACCAGCTGGCGACCAACTACCGCAAGGCCGACATCACGCCGCGCCAACGCGCGATGCTGGACTTCGCGATGAAGGTCTGCACCGATTCCGCGGCCGTCGAGGAGGCCGACTTCGCTGCGCTGCGCGCCCACGGCTTCGACGACGAGGACATCTGGGACATCGGCGCCATCACCGCCTTCTTCGGGCTGAGCAACCGCATGGCCAACCTCAGCGGCATGCGGCCCAACGATCAGTTCTTCCTGATGGGCCGCCTGCCGCGCGAGAAGAAGTGATTCAGGTTTTGTAGCTCGGGTCCAGGCGCTCGCACTTGCGCAGCAGTGCGGGCCAGGCCAGCGACGCGCCCATGCCGGCGGTGGCCGTCTTCATCACCTGCGACAGGCCCTGCAGGATGGCCGGGTTGACATGCACCAGCTCGCCGCCGGCCTGCGCATCGATCTGGATGCGGCAGGTGTTCTCGAAGGTGTACATGTGCAGGAAGGCGTCGGCGATGGTGCGGCCCACCGTCAGCAGCCCGTGGTTGCGCAGCATCAGGTAGTTGGCATGCCCCAGATCGGCCTGCAGGCGCGGCTTCTCGTCGTCGCGCAGCGCCACGCCTTCGTACTCGTGGTAGCCCAGCGAGGCCAGCACGAAGGTGCTCTGCTGGCTGATCGGCAGCACGCCGCACTTCTGTGCGCTGACGGCCACACCGGCGCGCGAGTGCGTGTGCAGCACGCAACCGGCGTCTTCGCGCACCTGGTGGATGGCGCTGTGGATCACGAAGCCGGCTGGGTTGACCGGGAACGGCGAGTCGATCAGCTTGTGGCAGTCCTGGTCCACCTTGACCAGCGACGAGGCGGTGATCTCGTCGAACATCAGCCCGTAGGGGTTGATCAGGAAGTGGTGCTCCGGCCCCGGGATGCGTGCGCTGACATGAGTGAACACCAGGTCGCTCCAGCCGTAGGCCGCCACCAGCCGGTAGCAGGCGGCGAGATCACAACGCAACAGCCATTCTTCGGCGCTGACGACTTCCTTGAGCGAGGCGATGTGCATGGCGGTCTCCTTGGATCGGTATGGCGTGGGAAAACGCAGTTTAGGCCCGCCGGCCCACCCTTTGCCAGCCGCCGGGAAAGCTCAATGCACCAGCAGCATCGGCACCGTACAGCGCGCCAGCACGCCCTGGGCTACCGAACCGAGGACCGCGTTGCCCAGCGCCGAATGGCCATGTGTGCCCATGACGATCAGCGCCGGCTTCTGTGCCTTGGCGTAGGCGGCAATTTCCTCGGCCGCGTGGCCGGCGGCATGGGCACTGCGCACGGCCCAGCCCTGCTTCTCGGCGAACGTGCGCGCGGCGCGCAGTGCCTTCTCGGCCTCAGCCTCGTAGTAGCCGTCGAGCGTACGTCGGTCGAAGAACTCGGCGGCCCGGCTGGTCAGCCGCGGCACCACGGTGAACAGCAAGTACTCGTGGCCGCTGCCGAGCAGTTCGTCGTGCGCGGCGATGTAGCTGAGCATGCGCTTGGTGTACTTGCTTCCGTCCACGGGCAGCAGGATCTTCATCGGTGTCTCCAAGGGCGAGGAAAGGCATGATGCTGCGCCAGCGCGGCCCGGCACCGGTTGACTGGCGTCAACGCAGGCAGGTTCACCCCGTGCGGCCCGTCTGCACCGCCGGCGCGGCCAGACGCAGCCGCCCAGCCATGCGCAAGCCGTCGCGCACGTTCAGGCCCATCAGCGTCAGGTTGGTGGCCCCGGCGATCAGCTCGATGGCCTGCACGACGTAGAAGGCGGTATCGAAGCTGCCCGCGCCAGCCCAGCGGTTGAGCACGATCGCGCAGGGCAGCAGCACCAGCAGCCCGTTGGCGGCAATGAAGGGCATGCGCTTCTTCTTGGCATCGACCAGCCGCCCCTTGCGCGTGCGGCCCATGAACATGCCGCTGCCGCCGGCCGCGGCGAGGGCTGGGATCAGGATCCACAGCCCTGGCGTGACGATCAGCGACTTGAGCTGCGCCACCGCCTCGTGCGAGCCGAACAGCTCGACCGCGATCGTGGACAGGAAGAAGATGGCGATGCACAGCGGGGCAAGGAGCCCCGCGATGAGGTGGGCGCGCTTGGGCATGGTGGTTTTGGCAGTAGTTCGATGCACGGCACAGTAGTAAGCACGGTGCAGCGCGCATAGCCCGCGGTGGGCAACATACTGTTGGACAGTCACCGACAATCGATCTGACGCCTTGTGGAGGCCCCGATGGACCGTTTCGACGCGATGCGCGCCTTCGTTCAGGTGGTGGACAGCGGCAGCTACACCAAGGCGGCGCAGCAGCTGGGCCTGCACAAGGCCACGGTCAGCCAGCAGATCCAGCAGCTGGAGGACAAGCTCGGCACGCGGTTGCTGACGCGTACCACGCGCTCGGTCTCGCCCACCGCCGAGGGGCTGAGCTACTACCAGCACGCCGGCACGATCCTGCTGCAGCTGGACGATGTGGAGGCGATGCTGCGCAAGGGCGGCAGCGCGCCGTCAGGCCACTTGCGCGTCGACGTGCCGGTGGCGATGGGGCGGCTGGTGTTCGCGCCCGAGATCCGCGGCTTCCTGGAACGCTATCCGAAGATCACACTGGAGATGGGCTGCACCGACCGCACCACCGACCTGGTGCAGGACGGCGTGGACTGCGCGCTGCGCGGCGGCACGCTGCCCGATTCCAGCCTGTCCGCACGCCGCGTCGGCGACCTGCGCTTCGCTCTGTGCGCCGCGCCGCGCTACATCGAGCAGCACGGCCTGCCGGCCGCGCCCGAGGAGCTGGTGCGCCACCATCAGGTCGGCTTCCTGCTCGCGTCCACGACCAAGCTGCGCCCGGTACGGTTGACGCGCGACGCACGCAGCGAGGAGTTCGACGTACCGGCGCGCTTTCTCACTACCGACAGCGCGGCCGCGCTGAGCGCGGGCCTGGACGGGCTAGGTCTGATCGTGCTGGCCGAGTTCGTGGCCAGCCATTACCTGGTCAGCGGCGCGCTGGTGCGCGTGCTGCCGCTATGGCAATGCCCGTCGCTGCCGCTGCACCTGGTGACGCCGACAGCGCGCAAGCGCGCCGCGCGCGTGCAGGCCTTCATGGACTGGGCGCACGCGCTGCTGCTGCGCCGGCTGGGGCCGCAGCTCCAGACGTCTTGAGCGATCCAGGGCGCTCGTGACATCGGCCGGCGCAGTCTCTACATCAGAACGATGTCGTATTGAAGAGGCGGATTCGGAAAGCGTTGATGGGACAACGACTTGCGTTCACACCCTGGGCGGGTGCCGCTTCGAGCTACCCGTCTGGCTACCTGCACGGCATGGGCTTTCGCGAGACCCCGTGGGTCGGCGTGAACCCGAATCATGGCGGACCCAACCGCACCGCGCGCAGCATCGGCAAGAGCGCAGTGACGTCGGCGACGACAATGCTCCAAAGCGTGTCGTTGTCGATGCCGAGATAGGCGTGGACGAGGCGGTTGCGTGTCGCGATGACCATGCGCCAAGGCACCTCAGGGTGCGCCTGCCGCACTTCGTCGGGCACGTGGGTCGCTGCCTCGCCGATCAGCTCGAGATTGCGCAGCGTCGCGTCGTAGACCAGCGAGTTGGCGACGAAAGCCGGCTGATCCATCCCAGCCGTATAGGCCAGCACCTTCTCGGCGAAGACGATCATGTCGTCGACATAGAAGCGCCACTCGCGAACGCCGTCAGACATGCACAGCCTCGCGTTCGACATAGGGCCGCAGCTCTGGGCGAAGCGCCTTGTTGGTGACCAGGTCGACCGGCCGGCCGAGCAGATCTTCGAGGAAGAACTGGACCCCGAAGTACCGCGCCGACGTGGCCGGCCCGTCGAACGAAACCAGGACGTCCACGTCGCTGTCGGCACGCGCCGCGTCCCGGACCACCGATCCGAAGAGCGCGAGACCAGTGACGCCGAACCGAGTCGCCAGTTCGGCTTTGCTCGCGGCCAGTTGTTGCAGCACCTGCGCGCGGGTCATGGTCGCCTCATCCGTCCCTTGATATGCCAATGTTCCATTGTCGCCGGTCCGGCTGACACGAACGCGGACGCGGGCAACGATGCTGGCGAGTGCCCCACATCGACCACATTACTTCGCGCCTGGCCCGTCATGCCGCGGTCTTCGGTGGCTCTGGGTCTGCAAGGGGGGCGGGCGTGCCGTATACACAGGACTTCTCACAGAGCAAGTCAACTTTCTCTAAAGAGCCTTGTCTTTCCCCAGGCCGGTTCGGGGCCCACGCCGAACTCGGCCCAGACCAGTTCACCCTCCACCACCTCGACGAACCGCTCTGCACTGAACCCCGCTGGGTACAAGCTTGCATGCAGCTCCTGGTCCGCCGCCTGACGCGCGGCCGGCAGTTGTCCGGACCAGAGCCCTTCGGGGTCACCAAGCAGGTGCCGGTCGTCACGCAGCGCCACGATCACCTCCTCCAGCGACACCTTGAGGAAGCCGCTGAACCGCTCGTGGTCCGACTCGATCGACGTGTCCACGATCCATCCGTGAACGCGCTGTGGCGGCTGCCCTCGCGCGAAACCCAGCGCCTCGCAGAGTTCAGCATCCGTACCCAAGACCCACTGAACGACATCGACCTTGCGCCGCAGCTGCACTCCGGCCTTGCGCAAGGTCGTGGAAGCGTGCAGCCAGGCCTCATGCATCGAGCGCCGGATGTAGGTCGACTTGACCTCGAGGACGAACAGATGCCCGTTCAGCGCCGCAATCACATCCACTTCGCCGGCATCGCGCCGCTCCGCTGGCGGCTGCCAGTTCAGCAGCACACGAAATCCTCGCCCACGCAGCAGCGTTGCGAGCTGGCTCTCGATGCGCCTCGTTTCCTCGGCGGCTTCACCACGCCGCGCCGCCAGCCGTCGCAGGTTGTTGATCGCTGCCGTGCTGTTGCTCTGCAGGGCGGCCACCCATGGCAGCTGAACCAACTGGTGTCCGAACTTGAGATACGGACGCTCGATGAGCCTCGGCGCCAGGCCAGGCTCGCCCTTCTGCAGGCGCTCGGCCTCGGAGACCATGTCGTGGGTCCAGAAGTCCAGGATCGCCGCTGCCATGCGGGCACTTCCCGCAGGCTGGCTCGGCGTGACCGTCCACCCCGTGGTCTTGCTGACCTTCTCGGCGCGGCCCGACCAGGTGAGCGGAAGGCGATTCTGCATACCGTTGATCAGACCACCCATGGCGAGCCCGCGGAGCGACACGATCCAGTCGCCGGTCTGCTCGGCGCCTTCCACGAAGGGCACGATGAAGTCCAGCATGAAGAAGCGTGCCGTCAGCTCCAGAGACAGCAAGGCCTGAAACATGTCGGCGGTTTCACCGGTGTGAGCGGTCACCGTATCAGCGACACCATAGACCTCGCGTAGTCGCAGCTGGGTGGCCATGGCACGGATGTAAGCCAGCCTGTTTTCGGCGTCGTTCTCTGGCCGCCCGATACGGACATGAACCATATCGGACGCGGCGAAGTCATGGAACGCACGATGGAGCCAGTAACCCGGCAGCAGCTCCAACTTCTTGCCGTCGCGAAACCACTTCGTCTTGGCCGCTGGATCGATCTCCTCCAGAAGTAGGCGGCGGTTGTCGACCAGAACGAAGCGCACCGAGTCGTCGAAGCAGTGCGCGTCGACGCTGCGGGACAGGAACGCGTTCAGCTCGATCTGCACCGCCAGGAGGCCCGCAAAGGCTTGAAGCCTGGCGACAAGCTCGGTCGGTGGCTCACGATCAGGGAACAGGAGCGGAGACAGGTATCGCTTCAGCGAGGGGCCGATGACCTCGTCGTCGAGCTTCAAGGTCTCTCGTTGTGTCGTCCGCAGCTTCCAGGTCAGCAGGTCGTTGATCGCATCCCAGTGAACGTCCAGCCGATCGCCGCGCTCCTCCACCAAAGACTTGCCCGTCATCGTGTGCGGCACAAGGTGCTCATAGGCATACAGGCTTGCCAGCATCAGCAGCTCGAAGGCCGTCGAGTCCTCGAGCATCGCCTTCCCACGAGCCAGCTCGACTTCTCGCTCCCGAAGGGCTCCCACCAGCACGTCGTGCACCCGGACCGCCTCGCCCACGATCGGGCTGAACGTACGCACGGCCCGGAGCGCCTGCAGCTGAGGTGAATCTGGCACCAGAAGCAGGCGGGCCCGACGCATGGCCACCACCAACGCCTCCGGCGCCGAGCGGGCCATGCCCTCCACGAGCCCGTCGACCAGAACCTTGGACTGCGAGAGGTAGCGAGTCAGCGCGAGGATGCCTGCATCGCTGCCCCAGTCGCTGCTGCTGCATACGCCGACGAAACCGCTCGACCAGAACCACCGATCGCGCTCAGCACGCGTCGGGCTGAGGCGCACCGTTGCCTGCGGCTTGCCGTCGAGATAGGCATCGAAGACGGCTCGCAGCGCCTCATGAGGTGGGTATCCATCGTCGAGCAGGCGACGATGAAGTCTGTCGAAGTAGTCGTTCTGCGGCCGAGCAACACCACGCAGACGCGCTAACTCGTCGAACTGCTCACCGTGGAGTTCAAGCATAGCTACCCGTCTTCGCCGAAAGCCAGATCGACGTCGCGACCACTGTGGAGCACCCGCACCACATCGACCCCATCCTCCACCGCCACGTAGAAAATGACGTACCGCCCGAACGGAAAGCTCCGCAGACTCGCCAGCAGCTCGTCTCTGGCGCGCCCCATCAAGGGCTGCGTGGCCAGGAGATCAAGCTTCTCGTCCAGCCTGTCGACCCAGCGGTCGGCCTCATCGAGGCTGTCCTCGGCGATGTAGTCCCAGATGTCGAGGATGTCGGCCGCGGCCAGCGGCCGGCGGGACACGCGCGCCATCGCGCGCTACGCCGCCTTGCGCGCGCGGCGGGCGCGACCTTCACGCTTGACCTCGTCCGCGCTCCAGGGCTGGCTCGGGCCACTGGCCATGCCCTGGCGAACGTCGTCGCGAAGTTGATGGAGCTTGGCCTCGCGCAGGCGGTCCTGCTCGTCCATCAGGCGCAACGCTTCGCGGACCACTTCACTGGCGGAGGTGTAGAGCCCCGAGGCCACCTTGGAACGAACCAGTTCCTCGAGCTGCGGGGTCAGGTTGACGTTCATGCCCATGGTTGCACTCCTTCGTCTGCGTGGCCGCAAGAATATCAGGCTATGTCAAAGATGGACATTTCTGGTCGCAACCCAAGCCCGTACGCCCGTCGCGCCAGGAGCCGATGCAACGAGCGGCACGGATCAGCGACACCGCGTCGGCGTCGCCCTGGCTCATCGCTTGCGCCTGAATGCCACAACCTTTCCCGAGGGTTTTGGCGACGGGTCGAACTGGCCCTCGGCCGGCAGAGCCGCTCGCGCAACCCTGGTGATCGTGACGTCGACCTGCCTTGCCCGAACCGAGCGCCACACCCCTCGCACGGCACCGGCGATCAATAGCCAGACACCCCC
>Ga0115028_10000068_pt1 | contig 12669 bp, 29 predicted proteins | sample Plant_0915_D1_FD_83894 | JGI IMG/M metagenome (GOLD analysis project Ga0115028, IMG submission 83894) | Wetland microbial communities from Old Woman Creek Reserve in Ohio, USA - Plant_0915_D1 | ecosystem: Environmental > Aquatic > Freshwater > Wetlands > Sediment ... | reverse complement strand
TTTTTTATTGCCTATTCAACGCCACGTTGCCATTTGATTCGCCGCGGCTATAATCCATCGTTGCCACGAACCAGGGAATCCTAGAGCCTGTACGGCGATACTACGGTTACATGTAGTGGCGATGAGCAGAGAAAGCGTACTACATCTATATGTTCGACTAAGAGTTTTGGCACGCCTCATGCATATATAATAACCATGACTAAGCAACAAACAATCGGTTCAGTGCATACCTACTCTGGCTCATATCATAAATGCATCATCGGCACTAAAGTGCGCATCGTGGCCGTACTACAAGAAGATCGTCACATCACTGATGAGTCAGACTTGCTCTTACATGGTGGTATCAAGCGTACAGACCGCGTAGAGATTCAACCTTGGATTGAGTCACAACAGCGATATAGCTGTGTAGGATACGACGCCCTGTACTCAGAACTAAGATAGTCTTGGCACGGCTCATGCATATATAATATATCAAGGAGACACACACAATGAAAAAAATCACATGCACAGATTGCGGAGTTGAGTTGAGCGTCGGTCACTACAAGTCGTTCATGACGACGACTTCCGACCTTTCGCAGGATCACGGCCTATGCCGCGGGTGTCACGACCTACGCGCCGCTGAAGCTACATGTCAGCCTACCGGAAGATTGCGATACAATCAGCGCCGCAGGTCTGCTCGACTATCTGGTCTCTGCCGTTGATATGGCCTAACTTTTGCATATAATCTAACTAGAAAGGAAAACGCAATGACATCGTACAACGACATCCGACACAAAATAGCCGAGGTCATCATCCAGTCCAACCCGTGGGTAGATGACCCACACGCGCGCGAGTTAGCCGATAGCGTCATCGATGCGTTGCGCATGGGATACGAGACATCGCACATGCTCGCCATCTGGGAAGGCGCCAAGCGTGGCGAGATGGTGGTCTAATGGACGACGATCGCGACACTATCCCATGCCCTCCGCCTACCGGCGAAGTCAACTATCCTACCTACAACTACTACCACGACCGGTTGACATACGAAGGAGACGACACACCTACACTGTATCCTCCTAGCGATGAAACTGACATGTAGTGGCGCTACGCAGAGAAAGCGTACTACATCAAAATTTCGGTAATGAAAGGGAACATATCAAATGGGAAAAAATAGAACATCAATAGAAGCAATCTCGCAGTGGATCGACGATGCTAGTCTCAGCCTGGCTAGCGCGCGCTACGAGCTCATCAAATCGCCGGACCTCACTGAGGCTGACAAAGATACCTACAAGCTACAAATTGTAGGAGCGTTAGCTACGTTGACCGTACTGCGACTAGAGCTCAATCGCCGAGGTGCGCAATGAGTATTGAGCAACTCACTAGCCTAGAAACGGCAGCCGAGATATGGACATATCGGTTGTACAAGCTACGTGAAATCGCACATAAACAGGGATATCACGACTTGGCCGACATGTATCTACAACGAGCAACGGCCGCCGCTAACCTCAAGGCAATGTACGACAACGACCATAACCGCACACATTTGATTGCAGCTATATCGAGGTAATAAAATGAAATACACCGTAGAAAAGATAATGTGGTGGAAGCCATGCTATACCCTAGAGCGCGTCAAAGAACTCGTCGGCGACGGCCTTGACGCCGTCGAATTAGCGCATCTTGATATCCCACCAAAAGACAGAGTGTGGGTGCTTATACGCATGTTGTATGACACATGCAATGAAGACGCAGTTATAAGTTTTGCTGGTAACTGTGCGCTTAGAGCGTATTATCTCAGCTCGTATGCCTTTGCGTGCACCTACAATGGAGATGTCATAGAGGCTGATGCAGAGGCATTCGCCACAGCCGAGCTCGCCTTTGATGTCTCATTCTCATACGACGATTTAATTTCCGAGCGTCAATGGCAGATTGACTACCTGGTCGCTGCTATCGAGGGAACAAGATAAAACAAATCATGAAGTGGAAGCCATTTTACACCCTAGACCACGTCAAAAAGTTCGTAGGTGACGGCCTTGACGCTGACGGATTGACGCATCTAGATATCTCACTAGAAGATCGCGTTTTGGTACTTATCCGCATGCTATACGACATAAAAGGAAAAGATGCTGTTGTAAGCTTTGCCGGTAACTGTGCACTTAGAGCATACTATAACGGTACCGCCTACGACTGCTACGCGGCTATCGCTGCATCTGAAACTAGCTACGCTGCATCTGCATTTTACTGTACAAAAAACGCCATTTGCGCCGCCAATTGCGCTGCAGATCTTACCGATGCTACTTCTGTCTATCCCGGTGTCTCATACGTCACCGAGCGCCAATGGCAGATTGACTATCTAGTCGCTGCCATCAACGAAAACCACATGTAGTGGCGCTGCGCAGAGAAAGCGTACTACATCAAAATTCGAGTATAAAAATGTCTTACCATCGCGGAATACACATCGGTACTATTTACACGTCTACGTTTGTTAAATGTGACAGTTGCTCACATAAATACATAATACCTGACGGATATATGCCACCCGTCTGGTTTATAGACGGCAAAGCGCCTCCTAAATGGAGGATAGTGCGTCGCGACGAGAAAAGATACGACTATTGTCCTACATGTAAGAAAGACATAAATGAAAAAACTAAACGACGCTAACCTAATCATCGCTGGCGCCGATGTTGCACTTAGCGACATACGCGCACCTATCATCCGTGACACCGAGCTTGAGCCACTTGTGCGCCTAAAACCACGTCATCAGCGCATCGCCTACGTGACTACCGAGGGCGACGATGCTCGACTCCCGGATGTCGCAGGCGCATGGCAGGCGATTAGCCTCGACTCAAAGACAGTCGAGCAAACTGCTCGGCGACGATGCCGAAACATGTTTGAGTCGTTGGCTACACTGTCCGACATCGCTCAATGGTACCTAGTGCCTGAGGAGCTCGCAGGCCGCCGATACCGAGGCGTGTGCATCGTAGGCGCCGGTCATTCACTTGACCGCGAAATCGAGCTACTCGAGGCACTGCGAGCGCATGGAGTGCTCATTGCCGCCACTAACACGGCTTCTACGGCCGTAGAGCCTGACGTAGTAGGCTACCTGGAGTCGAACGACTTCGTGGGCACTGTGCGTCCAGGCGTCCCGGTATTGTCCGAGATTACAGCGTATCCGCTAGTAGGCAAACACGCATGGTTTCAATCGCTAGATCCGGCATTCGACGGATGGGCAATCGACCAACGGCTCATGCCGATCGAGATAGGCCCATCTGTCACATCCTCGCTTATGTCGTGGGCGGTAGCCGTTGGATTCAGACAAATCGTCCTAGTAGGCGTCGACCTCGGTCGGGACGGCGGGCCTCGGTACTCACAGCGCTCGCCGTACGCTGACCGAGTGCGCAACCTACAGCCAGTCCTACTACCAAAGGTAGGAGGCGGTAAGATAGATAGCCACATTATCTTCAAGGATGAGCTCGAGTGGTTTGAGACCTACGCCAAGCGCCGGCCGCCCGGAGTGCGCCTGATAGATACGGCGTTCGCGGCTGCCAAGCGCGGATTCGAAAACACGCGCCTCGAGCGCGTTGAGTTCAACGAGGATGTAAACCCAGGTGAACGTGCATGCCTCATTAGCAACCAAGACGTACGAGTATGGCTTGAGACTACACGCGACGGGCTTATTGCACTCCGGCAAGCGGCCTCAGATAACGACCACTGGGCTGTCAGAGAGGGCCTGCGGCGCCATCTGTTCATGGATGCCATGATGTATGCTGACCTACTACGCATGGAGGATTATGGCACGATATATGCAAAGCAGAAGTTTATGATGGAAACCATAATCGAACGAACCACGGAGGTAATATCGTGGATATGAGGAAGTATGATAACTAAACTACAAGGAGTCACAAACCTACATTTCGTGGGGGACGGTATCTATCGTTCCGCACATCCGACTAACTTCGGGTATGAGTCTCTGCGAAGCGCACAATTCCGCACGTTGATTGACCTGTGTGGATCTTGGGAACAGGTAAAGCGTGGTGAGTACATGCCGTACATTAGCGACTTCGAGTACCACAATATCCCACTTGATGGAATGTTGACTCACATTCGCGCATCCGACCTGATGCGTATTGTCGACACGCTTATCTACGTACCTAAGCCGGCGCTCGTGCATTGCCTCCTCGGCGCTGACCGCACTGGCGCCGTAGTGGCCGCGTACCGTATCATGGTCAACCACATGCCACTACAGGAAGCCATTGCGGAGATGAAGGACTACAAGCATCAGTGGTCATACCTCGCAGGAGGGGTAAATGTCGAGCGACAGCTCGCAACGATATCTGCATTCTTTTCAGGAAGAGATGGCATCCCGCTTGCATGACTAATCTACAAAGGAGCAACCATGATAATCACAATCACCATGTCTATCCTATCGGCCTGCATGTTCGCAATCGCCATTCTGTGTTACTTACATGACCGTAGCACGGCGCTAATGAGCGCGCGTATCTACCGAGCACTGGCTCGAGCGCGCGAGGAGGAGCAACGCGCATGATTGACAACGACATCATCCGAGCGATCGTGGTAGCACTGGCGCTAGTCGGATCGTTCTACTTCGGCATGCGCTACGAGCGCGACCGATTACTGCATGAGCTCAAAGATGCGCTCAATCGTACACGCTCATTCTTGGCGAATCAGACGCAAATCATCCGAGCTGGAGACGTTGTAATCATTGACCCACAGACTGGCATAGTCTCTGCATATAGAGACTACAATGGAGATAACTGATGACTACTGCATTCTGGATTGCTGTAACCATCATTGCGCTATCGTGGGTGTTTACCTACATTGCAAACAGGAGATAAAATGAACAACAAAGCAATCGCTATCATCCCCGCGCGCTACGGGTCTACTCGGTGTCCCGGCAAACACCTACGACTGATGCACGGCAAGCCGATGATTGAGTGGACCATCGATGCCGCTTTCGCCGCGCTCAATGTGGACAAGGTGTGTGTATCTACAAATGACCGAGACATAGTTCGTTACTGCCATAAATACATGTCGCGTCCAGAAAACAAAGATAGGATGATTCGCATAGACATACCTGACAGCGCAGTAGTAACCGACAGAACGCAGCTAGAATACCCGCAACTATACGACGTCTTTCTGCACATGCCGCCTCCTATACCGAGCCTAGCTGTCGTCTTACAGCCTACCAGTCCACTACGAACTGCCGCTCAAATCGAGCAAGCAATCGACCTATTTCGCATTCAGCGCAAGCTTACACCATCTGACAAGTCAGTCGCTGTAGTAGGCGTACATCGCGCTAAAGCGCTTACATGGGCATACAATGGAACCGGGTGCACCGCCGAATACAATATCGACAATCGACCGCGCTCTCAAGATGTAGGCTTTGTAAGCTTTAAGCGCCTCGTAGAGAATGGCTCATTCTACCTTTTCGAATCCGATATGTGGACTCGCTTTGTTACAGGCACATCGCGCTTGTATGCAGATAAAGTATTTCCCTACATCGTAGACGAATGGACTGCATTAGAGGTTGACACCGAGGATGACTTCCGGTACATAGAAGGTGTGTTGAGTAAAAAAAATGCCAGTTCAATGGCTTATAAATTGAGACAGTAAGCGTCAGTAGCTCATCGTTCTCCTTGACCCACATGGCCCCCACGAGTCCTTCCCTGCTCGTGGGGGTTCTTTTTTGACCGTGACACGTTTGTCATATCAGACCATGTCGTAAACGGTAGGATATTTTAGGTCTTTTTCTTTTACCATTGAAATAACTTAGACTCAAATCTGGAATATCATCCGTTTTTACATGTAGTTATTTATCACCGCGACATTTGAGTCATAGCTATGATCTAAATGTCATAGCAAAACTACATGTGTTTTTAGATATCCGCCTTCACAATGGCGCTCATGCCTTGGCATGACTCATGCATATATAATATATCAAGGAGACACACACAATGACCAAATACACAGTCGAACAAATTGAAGAGCTCATCGGTATCTTGTACGATGTGCACGGCAAAGATGCGGTCGTGGACTTCGCTGGTAACTGTGCACTTCGTGCGTACTATAACACCTCCGCCTTCGCCGCATCCTACGCCGAGCACTTGACAGACTCCGCCGCCAACGCAGACGACGCCATCGACATTATCAAAAACGCCTACAACGCCTCCGTCGTCTCCGCCTCCGTCATCTCCGACTACGCCGCAGCTACCGTCACTGCCGAATGTGAATGGCAAATTGACTACCTCGTCGAAGCCATCAACGAATAAATGGTATAACGTTTGCATATATAATATATCAAGGAGACACACAATGATAACGAAAATCACAATGATTAGCAGATGCGGAGACAGCGAAATGGATCGCGAGAGTTTGAGTGAGTGGAAAGAAGCACTCGAATCAGCTCTCGAAGCAGAGTACCCAGAAGCCGATATCAGCATCGTAATATCTCCTGAATCCGGCATCAGCTCGGTCATTATCGACCACGACGGTACATTTTACTTCGATGAAGAAGCCGAGTTCCATTTTATCAGGTATCTATCAAATCAGATTTGGGACAGCATTCGCTGATTGGCATAACGATTGCATATATAATAACCATGACCAAACGACCAAACAGACCAGTCGTCTCGTTCTACCGCCTGACCTCGCGCAAGATTTGCGCGGACTACCCCGAGCTTACGCCGCTCATCATGCAACGCGACTCGGCTATCGACGCCGTCCGCAATGTGCGTGGATTCGGCGCGCTGAATGCCGATAGCGTCCTACGCCGCATCGAGGAGCGAGTGCGCATCGAACTAGATGCTAGGTACGACATTATAGGATAAGGAGGACAACATGCGATTACTGATTACAATAGCACTGCTATCCCTAACTGTAGGATGCTACACACAAGAAGACGCTGACCGAAAGACGGCCATCAACCTAAAAGCGCAAATGCGCGTAAGCTACGATGTAATTCTTGAGAGAGTACAATGCCATCACGAATGGGACTGTACGCAACGCGCATGCTTTAGGTTTGTGAAAGAGCGCGTATCGGATGCGCGATTCGACCAAGTGGCGCGCTTTACCTGCTACTAACACCGAAACTCATATGTAGTGGAGTTACGCAGAGAAAGCGTACTACATCAAATTTCAGGTATAATACCTTTAGGCTTAGATGTAGCCGTAAGTGTTGGTTTAGATACAGATGTAGGTTTGACTGCATCCTTTCTAAACGCAACAGGCCCTGGATGAATCGGCCGCGACTCCTGCACTGTTGACCTCACCGGGATGACGTTATCATCACGCGTATAGATAACTATCTTATCTCGCTCGATAGAAACCCCATCTATTATCATCGCGACGCTTACTGGTGTACGAATCAACACTTCGTGATTCGCGGAGCGGCCCACTTCGGCTAGTAGTATATCACTTAGAGTTTTCAATAGCATTGTAATCTCTCCTAGTCCTACATAACTCACCTGTAGTCGATGTAGCATATCTTCCACATTCTCGAATGCGATGATTAGTAGCAGGATCAACTATCCACTCAAGCACCGAGTAGATTTTATTGCCGTCTCTCCAGCTACCTTTTTTCATTCTTTTCCCTTTTCCTGCGTATCCTCGTAATTTCCTAGATTCTACAGCTGCATCAAACATTTCATTCTCCTTTTAGCGCTAATGCGTCCAGTATGTCGGATATTCCCTGAGAACAAATCATAATACCTATATGTAATCCTTCACAATTACCTGATGCGTACGCAGTACCGAGGTCTCCAGCAATAGGCGCCGATGACCGCATTTCCTGTCCTCGTGTCCATAGCTGATCGCGCAATTTACGCAACGTCTCAACTGTACGATTACGGAATCGAGCCTGCGCGATTATCTCCTTACGGAGTACATCGATACCATCTGCCGGACTAGTGCGGAATGGTAGTTTGCCACTCTGAATAACCGACACTAGTATTTCACGCTCACGTTCACGTACTTTATCTTTCTCTTCTGGTAATGTAGGATTACCTCGCTTTTCTGTCGTATCATCCCAATCACCGAACAGATAGATGTCATAGCCGTCCTGAGTTAGCTTGATCATCGCAACCCTCGCTTGTCACAATTTATAAGCCATTGTGCTGGCATCATTTTAATCCTCGCTTGAGATCAGCAATTTTAGCGCGCTCGTACTCGGTTAGCAACTTGTTTCCAGTCCCGATACCTCCGCTTTCTAGGATGCGTACATCACGCACCATCTGCTCTAAAGCCTTACGCTCGAGCGACGCGGCCTGGTCACTTCCCCACATCGCCCGGTCTAGGGTGATATGCACTTCAATGGCATCGGCGCCCATTAGCACGGCCGAGGTAGGGATGAGTGGACCGGTGCAGTGCGAGGAGTACCCGACCATCGCTCGGTTACCGTACCGCATGCGCATCGCTAGGACAGCGCGGATATTAGCATGGACAGGCTCACACGGGTAGGCCGCGACGCACTGATAGATGAGTATCTTGCGCGCGCACGCGGCCTCGCAGGCCATTAGCGCTTCATCAATGGATGGCCATTCCATCCCGGCAGTAGAAAACTGCACTGGTATGTCTTTGTACCACTCAGCTACCTTTCCCACGAATTTAGCGTTGCACGCCTTGGCCGATGGCACCTTGACGAAGTCCGGCTCGAGTGCGCGTGAGCGCTTTGCACCGAGCACGTCCCATACCGAGAACCCCCACTGCAACCCGCAGTCGTGAGCGTATTCCTTTAGGAGTGCATGCGTGTCTGCTGACAGCTCCCTACCGCGCGCGTAATCTCCGTACGTGATACCCCATGGTGAGTCTTTGAACTCAATGAGCCGGTCCGGGTCATAACACCCGTTCACGTCTCGTATCTGGAATTTGACAGCGTCGCACCCAGCCGCGGCCGCGACATCGATTAGCTGCTTGGCGATATCCTCTGACCCGTTGTGGTTGATTCCGACTTCGGCGCAGATAAAGCAATGTCGCATATCGCCCTCCATCATGTTACATCATCATCCGTTCTACAAATCCAACCAGGCTCGTCCGCAACTTCACCGCGCGCGAATCATCGCCGTCTCGGACGGCTGACTCAAACTGGTAGAGCAACCCGAACCACTCTTTGACTAAACGCTCATGCGCCGGGTGTTCCGAGATGAGTTGTGCAACCGTAGTGTGTTGCCGGTCCCGGCCGTCATGCAGCTTATAGCCGATGTCCAGTGTTCGAATAAGTCTTTCAGACTCCTGAGTCGGCATGCCCTCTTGAATCCTCAAGGCGTACATGTCGATACGGCGCCCGAGCTCAGCGCGCTGACCTAACGACATGCATGGCAGCGTAAGCCGCCGTGGTCGCTCGGCTACCGACGGGAACCGCAGCATTACAGCGTCATCTCGCTGACTGGCTCGAGCGACCACACCGCGGTATTGGCCAATGCCTCAACCGAGAAGTGCGTTGCGGCCGATGGCACCTCGATATCGATGAGCTCACCAGCGGCAACGATAAGTCCCGACTTGGCGGATGGTGTAAGCACGCCTTCTGAGACCGACGAGAACGCGGCCGTATCCGCCTCTACGCCGGTGAGACCGAACACTAGGCACACGGCCTGAGTAGACGCCTTGAACCTACACACGCGTCCTACGCATTCAGCAGGGATGACGTATGTAGCGTGGGTAGTTGTGGATTGCGCAGTGTAGACGTGGCTCGACATCGGCGCGCGCTTGACTTGTAGGTTAGCATTCATCGTCTGTTCTCCTTGGTTCTGATGTGAGAGCTTTAGGCTGTTGTATTATCTCAGAATTCTCTGTAATGTCAATGGGTGTCTTCTCTTGCTCTGTAAGTTTCTTGATTACCACGAGCGCCTCTGTAGGCAGAGTAGCTAGGAACCGAGTAATTATTTCCGATTCAATCAGGCGTCTATCTTGATCTGGCTCATTGGCCGGCGGTCGACCGTACGCCCATGTAAGCGAGAACTCGGCCGCCTTTAGGTCGCCTGCTATGGCCTTGTCGGCCACACGGCGCAATATGGCTTCTAGCCGTGGCACTTTGCCGTTCTTTAGCTTTACCGGCTCATCCAGTATTTTGGCCGCGATTTCCCGTATTCTGCTATGTCGCGTACCGTACGGCTGTCCAGCGCGATTGATACGCGGATCGCCTTTGACAAATGTCATTTCATGCCTTCCTTTGTATACATCATCCTACCTTTTGGTTATTCATTTAACTCGTTATCATTAAATATTTCCAGTTCTCTTTTCAGCTCATTTATTTTTGCATACAGAATATTTATTGACGTCTGGATAAACCCGCGCCTTGCCATATCTCTCGACTCATAAACTTCCGTCGGTACTCGATAATACATAGTTCCGTCATGAAGACATTTACACATATAGTATAAATCTTCACTGACGGCTACATACATTGGCTCTCCTGATCCTGAATTTATCCACATGCGTTTTTCATTATTTGTTGACATTTTTTATTCCTTTATTCCTTTTATTTTCCGGACTACGTTCTGTCGTTGCCGGCGCGTCAACGATGAGCAGCACTCATCACAGAACAGCTGACGTGTTACTGATGAGGTATAGACGTTAGTGCACTTAGGGTTTGTGCATTTGCGATTGATTAGATGCAATTCTATCATCACAGCATCGCGTTCTATCTTCCTTCTTTGCGCCACTTTTTTAGCTATTCTGTCTAACGAGCATCGATCCGAACACAGCTTGGTCCCCTTGCGTCCTTCAAATTCTTTTCCGCATTCAATGCAAATAATTTTACTATCTGGTACTATAATACGTACTTTCGTACGGTCAGCGTCTTTGCACTTTGCACTACAGTATATACCGCGTAAAGTTTTCGCATTGAAAACTCTTCCACATTTCTTGCAATTACGCTGAAATACTCTCGCTATCATGCTTACCACTTTGGTGTTTACCGGCGCTTCTGCTAACCGATGCTTGATGCCAATCAGCTTTTCTCTGTTGCAATTCAAGCAACCCATGCTGCTTATATTCTGACCACACTTCTGGCACTTCCATTCAGGCGTTTCTAGGCCCTCGTAGTGCGCTTTACCGACGTGACATCCTTTGCACGGCGAAAAGCGTTTATCCATGTTAGTCCACTTGGTGCTGACTTCGAGCTTTTTCAAATCTTCGATCGATTCTGCTAGCGTAATGGAATACTGCCTAATGCACGATTTTTTCGACAGCGTAGTGGCCATTCGCTCGCACCTGAATAGGCCAAATTCCCTTATTACTTCTGGAGTCATTATCATATTTCTTCCCTTTTTGCTATTGCAAATTTGTGTAATATTCTATTGTCTCTATTGCTTCTTTATACCCTCGGCACACTTCAGCGTGCCATCCGCATTCTCGCAGATTTATGAGCCACTGCTCTTGTTTGTCTGACGTTGCTCCGCCTTTTTCGCGCTTGAGCTCAATGGCTATTCTGAGTGGCCTTGACTGTTTCCCAAAAATAAGCACGTCCGGAATGCCAGGCTTGAGTCCGCGCCGGCGCATTGAAATCATCCATGCGTAGTTAGGCTTGCCGTGCACACTTGGTATCTCGTTAGGGACGTGACACCAAATGTATCCCTCTCGATCTAGCCAAGCTGCAAGTATTTCTTGCTCGTTTTTTTCGAGAGGGACTCGCACCATTGGTTTTAGTTTTTTATACATTCTCTATGCTCCTATAATCATATGTTTCCACCTTCATTTCTCCTAATAAGTTATTGCACGATTTGCCTTTTGAGTCACATACGTACATGTCATCTATCGAGAAAGATAACGATGTGTTTTTTGTGCTTCCAAACTTTACTTTATTTACAGAAGGTAAACTAGATAGATATCGTAAATCAAATAAATCTAATATCTTGGTAGTTTTATTTTCTGTTTTATGAATTCGTAATAATATTCTATCCGACGCATATTTTAATTCAATGTAACATTCGTCACCAATATGTAATGCATGTTTTGTTGGCGTAGTAATGCTGATTATACTTGGTACGCTAACAACCATTACGCCATGTGGTAATAATGATAATTTCATCGATAATTGTTCGTCAAGCATAAGTGACAAAAGTGTTGCGCGTTTACTTTGTATTTCAGCTTCATTAGAAATAAACCGTAAACCAAAACCGACGTTTATTTCTCCTTCCACTTCTATTTTTTTACTTATCCATCTACCACTATTTAGCAATAATGCTTTCCCTTCATTTGTTGATGATTGAATTAATGTAAGTAAAAGTTTCGAAGTATTCCACATGCCTTTTGAAAGCTCAAATTCGTTTCTATATTTTTCAAACCCTTCAACTATTTTTAGCATTTTTATTTCCCGTGTAAGTGTTTACTTTTAGTCATTTTTCATCACTAATACGCATAGGCTGCACCTGCACGGCTTTTCTTCTTGACATTGTAGGTATTTCGAGAATAGCCTGCAATATGGATATTTCCACTTAGATACTAAGGCCAGCCGCTTGCATTCAACATTACAAAAATTACCGTCTATTTTCACATCATCATTTAGCATGTTCTTAGTATTCATCTTTCGTCTCCTGCTCAAACGTCTCTTCGAATGACTCTATCATTCCGGTTGTTTTATTTACAGTCACTATTCCGTTAGGACGCTCATATGCCCATTTCACTTTTCCTAGCTTCCAGCGTATTTGACCATCGGTTTTTTTCCATAACAAAATGACC
>Ga0115028_10000067_pt1 | contig 12711 bp, 5 predicted proteins | sample Plant_0915_D1_FD_83894 | JGI IMG/M metagenome (GOLD analysis project Ga0115028, IMG submission 83894) | Wetland microbial communities from Old Woman Creek Reserve in Ohio, USA - Plant_0915_D1 | ecosystem: Environmental > Aquatic > Freshwater > Wetlands > Sediment ... | reverse complement strand
GGGGCACACTCAGCCGGCAGAAGCTCGACGATATCGCGGCCAATCTCGAAAACGCCAAGGCCGTTCTGAGGCAGCGCAGGGACGCCCTCGGCAGCGACGCGGCAGCCATCGCACGGGCGAAGTCGTCCAATGAAGAGACCGCCGCTTTTCACCAGGCCTACGCCGAGAACGTGGAGGCAGCCGACATCAACGAGACGGCCGCGCAGGTGACAAGCATCCAACTCAAGCAAACCCTGGCCCTGGAGTCGCTGGGAAGCATCACCTCCCTGCGCTCGGAGCTGGTGGCGCTGCTGAAGTGAGCCCATGGCACTGAGAATCGAATTGAAGCCGCGTGAGCGGTTCATCCTGGGGGGCGCCGTCCTGCAGAACGGCGACACGAGATCGGAGCTGATCCTCGAGAACAACGTTCCGATCCTCCGGGGGAAGAATATCCTGAGCCTCGAGGACGCCGACACCCCCTGCAAGAGGATCTATTTCCTCATCCAGCTCATGTACGTGGAAGGCGGCAATCTCGAGGGGCATCAGGACACTTACTGGGCTCTGGTCCGCGACATTGTCAAGGCGGCGCCGAGCATGCTCGACCTCATCGACGCCATCAACGAACACCTCGTCGTCGGCCGCTATTACGAGGCCCTCAAGCTGACCCGGAAACTCATCAACGAGGAGGAGAGGTTAACCCAACATGCAGACTCAGGTGCAGGCTTACCAGAACACCCATAGGTTGGTCATGTCGGACCGTGAAGTGGAGGCGGCCGTCCTCACGAAAGGGGCGCTGATGCTCCGCAACTGCCAGGAGAACTGGGCCAACGGCGGAAATAACGGCATGCTCGACGAGGCGCTGCGATACAACCAGCTTCTCTGGAGCATCTTCCAGGGCGAGATCACACGGAAGGACCACCCGATGCCCCTGGATCTGCGGCAAAAGATCGTGACACTGAGCCGTTTCATCGATCGGCGCATCTTCGAGGTCATGGCCTATCCGCAGCCGGGAAAGCTCAACGCCATCATCAACATCAATCTCAACCTGGCCGCCGGCCTGCGAGGGTCGCCCGGGGGGGACGTGGAAGACTGAGAGCGGCATCCGGGACCGAAAAAACGCAACAGGGGCGGCCGATGGATCCATCGAGCCGCCCCCTCTGTTTTATTCCATGACGGGTTTCATCGCCCGCCCCTTGTTTCGCATGCCTCGTTGCCGCGCAGCCGGGAATCGATGGCTTCATGGCACATCCGGCATCTATCGCTGCAAGGAACTGCCGATCCCGTGACGGCTCATGTCCGGAGGGGGAGGGAACGGGTCTGAATCAGCGGGAAATTGCCGGTTCAAAAGGCCCTGCAGCTGCTCTGCCTCGGTCGGTTTTCCCGCCTTTCGAAGCTTTTCGATGACGGGGCGGATCTGGGCATGGGGCTCGAGCCCCCTTTCATGCAGCCCCCGAAGACTCTCGGCGCTCTTGACGTGCTGACCGGCGAGAGCCCGGGAGGCTGCGAGCAGCACCAGCGCAGGGGGATAGTCCGGGTCCTTTTTCAGCAGTTTTTCGGCCATCCGGGTGGCCTTGCGGCGATCGCCCGCGAAGAATTCCGCGGCGGCGCAATTCAACCGCAGCTCCCGCGAAAGGGTTGCCCGACCGGCCGCCTTCCGGGCTTCCGACAACGCCTCGTCGAATCGATCCGCATTCAGGCAGGCGTGGATGAGATTCACCGTGGCCCGATCCACGTCCTGCGCGGGCTCGCCGTCGAGGTATCGCCTCCAGAGCATGATCGCATCGTCGTAACGGCCCAGCTCGCCCGCCTGGATCGCCAGCTCCAGGATCGCGCGGGGGGTGCCCCCCGACTCCTCGACCTTTTTCAGCCCGAGCCGGTAGTACCGTTCCCCTTTCTCCAGAACGCTCACCCGTTCGAGCTTGCCCGTGTGATGGACGGGAACGTCGCAGGCGGCGATCTTCATCCCCGCCTTCTGCATGGACGGCTCCACAAGCTCGTGCACGGCCCCTGAGAACCGGATTCGGGGGTCATTACGGAAGAGCCGCACCTTGCGGTTGGGGTACCAGCCCGTCCCGGCCTCCTCGTCGGCGTAGGAGCCGTCGTTGGCCGTCCATCCCGAGGTGTTGGCCTCGAGGACGTAATTCCGGGTGGTCAGGTCGTAGCCGTCGGCGCCTCCCGGGACCTTCCGCATGAACTCCCGGAGACGGCCGTGGTCCCGCGGCGAAAGGGTTTCGTCGGCGTCAAGGACGAAGATCCAGTCACCCGTTGCCTTCGAAAGGGCTGTGTTTCGCGCTTCCGCGAAATCATCGTTCCAGGGTGCATCGAAGACCTTCGCCCCGAAGATGGAGGCAATTTCCTTCGTGCGGTCCTCCGAGCCCGTGTCGACGACGATGATCTCATCGACGACATTTTTGATGCTCGAGAGGCAACGGACAAGGTTAGGCTGCTCGTTTTTGACGATCATGCAGAGGGAAATCGTTTCCCCGCCGTCTTTTTTACGGATCTCCAGGGAGCCGATCCTGCCGCGCACCTCGAGGGCGGCGGCGATGAGCCCGTCGTCCACATCGAAAGCCGCCATGGCGGTTTCGATCTCCGCCATTGCCGTCCTGTAGTTTTCCTGTGAGAGGAGCAGGTCGATCAGGAGGAAGGCGATCGTACGGCTTGACGGGTAAAGGCTCCGGGCCTCGCGATAGACGGCTTCCGCCCGGGCGAGGGTCCCGAGCGATACTGCGGCTTCGTGATAACGGTTGGCGATGTCTTCCACGTGAGGAGTGAGGATAAATCCCTTTTCGAGGAGATCGAGAGCCGCCTCACGCTCGCCTTCTGCCCACGCAAGCACGCCCAGGTTCGTATAAGGCTCACCCCAGGATGGATCGGCCTCGCCGGCCCTGCGGAATAGTTTCTCAGCCTCACGACGGTCTCCCCGCTTGCAGGCCAGGATTCCCTTGAGATTGACAGCGCGGGCGGAATGCTCGTCCATCTGAAGGGCCCTGTCGGCAAGCCTGCCGGCCTCTTCGTCCTCGTCAAGCCCCTCTCGGCAGTATCCGGTGAGGACGATTCTCATCTGGTCATTTTCTCCGGAAGGTATTTTCTCGAGAATGTCGAGGGCGTCCTTGTAACGTTTCGTTGCAATGAGGTGCTCCGTCAGTTCGTGAAAGATTGCGCGGTCCACGGGGTATTTCTTCATCGCGTCGACGTATCGGGCGACCGCCGCCGTAAGATCCCCTCGCTGGCAGTATCGTCTGGCGTCATCCAGGATCTTTCTGTCCCGATGTTGCGTTGCCTCCGGCTTCTCACCCGGTTTCATGTCCGGTCTGTTCTGAACTTCCCTCATGACGGGCTTTTTACGCAGTTCCCGGACTCGCCGCACGACGGCATCCGCGGCTCGATCCCAGGTGAAGCGGGAACAAATGTGTCGCGAAGCGACCATTCCCCTCTCTTTTGCCTCCTGCGGGTTTGTCACGACATGTCTCATCAATCGAGCCAGCCCGTCCTTGTCCGGCTCAGCAAGCCAGGGGAAGTCCACCGTGTCGTATTCGCCGATCCTCTTCTCCGGCAATCTCACTTCTGTCGCGGGAATCAGATAGGCCGTTTTATCATCGCAGAAGTCGAGCGCCGCCCCGCGGCCGGTCACGATGACCGGGAGCCCGCTGGCCATGGCTTCTGCGATGGGCAAACCGAAGCCCTCGCCCCTGTAAGGGTGAACGAGGCAGTTGCAGGCCGTGTAAAGACCGGCGATTTGCCGGTCACCGAGCGATTGCTCGATGTATTCGATCTCGGGAGATCGCGGATCAGCCTGGGATTGGCCGATCCAGTGCTTCGCCGTCTGCCCCTTGTAGAAGGTCTGCCCTCCCATGTCCTTGATGACCAGGCACACATCGTCATGGGATGAGAATGTCTTCGTGTAGACCTCGAGCAGGATGTCGATGCCCTTGCGTTGAATGGTCCCGCCGACGAAGAGGAATTTGAACGCTTTCTTCGTCTTGAGCGGATAGGGGGTGTTGTCGGGATTAAACAGGCTGATGTTCACCCCGTTGGGTACGACGAAAACCCGTTCAGAAGGAACGCCGCTCTTGATGTAGGAATCCCGGACGTAATTGCTGGGAACCCATGCCTCATCGACACTTGCAGACATGTGACGGACCCATTCCCGGGGGATGCTCCCGAATTCCCAGGGTTGAATGATGACCCAGTGACCCTCGGGAGGGGGAATGAAATTCGGTGGCCACTGATGGCGGACGTGTACATCGGCCGGGCCGCAAAGGGGCTTTCTGGTCCTTTCTGCGATTGGCTTGAAACGGGGTTCTTCCTTTGGGGTGAACTGGTCCCGTTCATAGGGGATGATGGATACCTCGCACCCTTCCTCGATGAGTCGCAGACAGAGTTCTCTGTTGACGAGGGCAAGAGAGTGATGGACGAACTGGGAGCCCTCCCAGCGGATTTTCAGGTCCGTGGCTGGCGGGAATCTATCCCGCCATGCGTCGTCGAAGGACTTCCTGAAGGCTTTGAAATCCTTTACGACGGTGATCTCGTCCCAGGGATCGAGGAATACATAATCGGAGGCATCCTTCCAGTTCTTCAGATCGTCGCCCCTCAAGGCATGAAAGACAAACGTGGGGATGCCCGCCAGCGCGGAGAATGTCTTGCCCCATGAGTCGGCGCCGACAAAGAAATCACTGGCCGCGATCAGCTGCATCTGTTCGGTGAAGGAATAACTCCGCATATCGATGGCATTGCCGAGGCAGGGGTACTCCGCGGCTTCATCGGGTGTGCCGATGACGATCGGCTTGACACCCTTTTTTTCAAGGTACGTCAGCAGGCGCGCCCAGTCATCGGTGCTCAGGGCATTTCGCTTGCTTCCCACCATGCCCTTCAGGCTGCCCCTCGGCTGGAGTGTCACCTGCCGGGTTTCCAGGCGGTTCTTCCCGAAATCCGATGCCCATGCAGGTCGTTGCTGAATGCCGTACGTCTTGAAAATGTCGAGGTCAGCATTCCATTCCCTGTAATCGGCCGTTGTTGTGGGCGTTGCCCCGAGTCCCAGGCAGATCTCGGAAGCCTTGAAGAATCTGCGGGCGATGAAATGCCAGGTGGGATTCTTCGGGAAGGGGATGAAGTAGACTTTTTTCAGCTTCGGGAAGGCATCGAAGAAGGACTTCATCATACCCGTCGAATTGGCAACACTGACGATCGTCTGTTCGGGGTTGCGGTCGTAAAACGTCGACAGCAGCAGTAGGGCGTCGCCCGAGCCGCCGAAATGGATGTAGCAGGAGGGAAAGCTCGCCAGAAGACGATGCATCCGGACGATTTCTTCCGGACTGACCTCCCCGGGCCAGAAATCCCGCGGGAAATAGGCATACCTGCCGTCCTCTTTTTCGATGAGGGTCTCGATTTCGATCCTGCACAGGTCCTCCTTCCACGTCTTGAAGAACAGGCTGGCGGCCCTGGTGTTGAGATCGTCTATAACGTTCCGGGAAGGGCTGGATTTTCCCTCGTGATGAATCACGACGCTTGCGGGTTCGTAAAACACCCTCTTGCCTGCCCGGCGGGCCTTGAAACACAGGTCCGTGTCCTCGAAGTACATCCCGTACCTTTCCTCAAAGCCTCCGATTCGCCTGAAGAGTTCCCGCCGGATGAAAAGACAGGCGCCCGTGACGGCATGGACATCCTCCGGCACATTGACGCGGGGATCGCCAGCGGACGCCCGAAGGTGTCGGTGCAAAGGCCAGATCACGTAAGACGGGTGTGCGTCTCTCTGGAACTGCATGCCGCAGTGCTGTACCGTGCCGTCCGGATACAGGAGTTTGATACCGACCACCCCGATGGAATCGTCGCTTTCGAGCCTCGTGATCGCGTTTCCGAGCCAGCCAGGCAGCGGCTCCGTGTCGTTGTTGAGGAATACGAGGAATTTTCCCCCTGCCACGTCGGCCGCTTGGTTGCAGGCCTTTGCGAAGAGGAGGTTTTCCCGGTTCGTCAGGACCCTTAGCTTCGGGTATCGCCTCATGGCCTCCTCGAGAAACGCTCCGGTCCCGTCGCTGGAGCCGTTGTCGACAATGAGGACTTCATGAATTGCATCGAGGGGCGTGTTTTGATACAGGGCCTCGAGGCAGCGTGCGGTGAATTCAACCTGATTAAACACCGGTATGACGATCGATGCGGATTGACGGCTTGCCGTCGAAGGCATGGCACCGTTTGCAGCCCTTCTTTCTTCATCGAAGAGCCGTCGGGCGTCCCGGTCGTCGGCTGCAGGAACGTCCTGGGATGGCTCATTCTCGGACATGCTCTGCAGGACTGCGAGGTTCTCCCTGGCCTGCGTATTTTCCGGCTCGATGGACTGCACCCGGTTGTAGAAAAACCGCGCGTCGTCATACTGTTTCTGCACGGCGCAAAGGTTCCCGATTCGCAGCAGCGTTTCGATGTCATCCGGTTTGAGTGCCAGGGCCTTGTTGTAGTGGCCCAGCACCCGTTCGAGGTCTCCCTCCTCCGCGAGGTGGGCGTCGGCGAGGTCTCTCAGGTATTCGATTTTTTCGGGGGCGAGATGAACGGCGCGCTCGAGGTGGAAGAGCCCCTTGTCAGGCTTTTGCAAAAGGCAATAGAGGTTCCCGAGATCGTTGTGGGCTTCGGCATGGTCCGCGCAGAACGAAAGCAGCGTCTCGAGAAAAAGGACCGCCCTGTCCGTCAGGCCCCTCCGCGCCAAACACTTCGCCTCACGGACCAGGATTTCGGGGTCGCGCTTCTCGGGTTTCTCTGCCTTGGCCTCCAGGGCGTCGAACATGTTTCCTGCAAGGTCGTTCGAAGGATCGATCTCCAGGACCCTCAGGTAATAACCGCGTGCCTGATGGAAGTCTCCGGATTCCACCCGGATGTTTCCCAGGATCAGCAGGGTCTCTGTGTCCCGGGGATTCAGGAACAGGGCTTTTTCGTAATGCGGAATGGCCGCTTCAGGCCGCTTTATGGCGGCGTAGTAGAAATCCGCCAGGTTCTTCCGGAATGTTGCGTTCCCGGGTTCCAGGGAGACGGCTTTTTCGTAGGCGGCCAGAGCCTTGTCGTTGTTTCCAAGTTCGCAGTTGAGGACCCCCAGGTCGTTATACGCAGTGGAATAGTCCGGGAATGACTCCAGCATGTCCTCGAGGGCGGTGACGGCCTCCGCGTGATTTCCCTTGGCGACAAAAAGTTCAAGAATGCCGGCATGGCACTCGGCAGCGCGATCTCGGTTATCGTTTCGAAGGCCCAGGAGCGCCTTCTTCTGTGCTTCGAGGTAGGCCCGGCCGAACTTTTCATCGGGCTCCAGGTGATTCCCTTCGCCCCACTCGTTCCAGGCATTGATGAAAATAATATTTTCTTCCGGGTCTCTCGGCTTCCACTTCTTGAGAGTCTCTCGCAGCCAGGTTCCGTAAAGATGCGGCGTAGATTCAACAAAAATAGTGATATCGTCCCTTCTCCGGGGTGAGTTGTCCCATGTCGGGTTCACGCAGGGGAACCGCATGTACGGAGGAGTCATCTTCCGCAGCATGCGGTCAACTACCTTGCGGTGATCATAAATTCTGTAATCGATGTCTTTGCCCCTGCGTTCATAAGGACCCACTTCCGTCCAATCCGGCTGAAACTCCACGGCGGCATCGAATCCGATTCGTTTCGGATCATCATGCTCATCCGGGAAGCTCTCCACTCTGCAAAGATAAATTTCCCCAATGCCCTGTTTCCGTGCTTCCTCCCGCCAGATTAATGTCGTTTTTAGGGGATCCGGGAAACAGTTGGCCCTGTATACGAGAAAAAGGGGTCTTCCATGGATGCGAATGTAACGCCGGTCGCGGAAAATCTCACAGAGGTGCCGAAGATGTTGCCGGTCATCGTCCTCGTTGTATTTCTGCTCCATCAGGATATGCTTTTCACCGCCATCCCATTTGCGGGTCCAATTCTCGTTGGCCCAGCATAAGCAAAAGGGGAAATCAGGCTCCCCGGATTTCAGGATTTCCTGAAGGGGCCTGTCGAGTAGGAGTTTCCCGTTGAACCAGTAGTGGTAATAGCAGAAACCGTGGATGCCGTATTCCCTTGCGAGGTCTGCCTGGGCTTTGCGTGCTTCTTGCAGCCTGAGGTCGTAAAATCCGAATTCCCCCGGCAGGTGCGGCTGGTAGTGCCCGGGGAACAGTGGCTTTGCCTTTGCAACATTGGTCCACTCCGTGAACCCCTTGCCCCACCACTCGTCGTTCTCGGGGATCGGATGGTATTGGGGAAGATAAAACGCAATCAGGCGCGCATCGGTTTGTTCCGCATTGCAAGGCGAATTTTTCTTCCTGTCAACCGTCTGGTTGTCAGGGCAGATTCCCGATGCGGGAGCTGCTGCGGCTTTCTGCTTTGCCAAGGCTGCTTCCGTGAATTCCTTTGTCGTGTTGATGATCTGCACCAGCGATTCAATTTTGCCGCGGGCAACGGGTTTCTGCGTCCCGACCGGATGGTTCATGGCCTCTTTCAGGCAGGAGACAAGTGTGCCGACACCCCGCTCCGCGTCAAAGAGCTCTATTGCCGTTCGTCGCAGAACTGCTGCATTTCCAGGATCATATCGTTTGATTTCGTCAATCATTTCTTCTACGCAATAATTCTTTCCGTACAGACGACCCGAAAAGTTGCATGTCATCAGCTCGCGGACGTTTTCAGGTGTGACCATGCCGTCGCCGCCCAGATAATCGAAAATAATGGGGATCCTGCCGCACATCATCGTTTCTATGGCGCCTCTTCCCAGCGTAAAGACGATATCCGCCTCATTCAGCCGACTCGCAAGGTCATCCTGATGGATCGCGCCGGGCTTCTCGCCGATATGGCGGCACCGGATGTCAAGCGCTCCACAGGCCTTCATGACCGTCGCGATCTTTTCCGGGTCCATCTTGTAGCTGTAGATGAAAGCAGACTGAGGACGCTGCCTGACAGCACTGGCGGGCCTGAATTTGCGCGAATCAACGATATTCCGGAAAATGGTGATTGCCGAGTCGTCCACACCGTTCCGGATAAGGTTGTTACTCACTTCTTCGCTGATGGCGAGATAACGGTGGATGTTCAGATCCACCATGGGGGGCTGCTCCAGGAATGGCAAAACCCCAAGGGATGCCATGACCATCGGCAGGCGGGGAAATCGATGACGCAGTTCAAGAGCGGTTGTCTGGTGCTGAACGTAAGCGGCTTCAAGCCGCTGCCGGGACAGTGAATTCAGATCAGTGTGAACCTGTGCGACGCCGTTGAACAGCTGCGTGAAGCGGGGATCGATATACTTGGCATAAACGGAAACGCTGTGACCCCTCTCGCTCAGGCAATTCGCAATGGTGAGAAGAGTGATCTCCGAACCGGTGAACCCGAATAGGTGGTTCGTGGCCAGGAGAATGGAGAGCGGTTTCTCTGCCGTACTGTGTGATTTGTTTCCCGGCATGTCTGACGCGGGAGGACGCACAAGCCTTTTTTTTCCTTCGATGAATCCCATCTCGACTGCGCAGTGCCGGCAAATGCGGTAACGTCCGTAATCGCGGCTGCGGAATTCTTCCATAACCCGACGCATCATGTTTCCGCTATAAATCTCCCAGATCGATTGATCCACGACATTCGCAAAATCCATTTTCGTTTCATGGGACCAATCATTACAACAGAGGATGACGCTGCCATCGAAGAGAATGTTGAAATTCTGTTCCGGCTGGAGGCAATAGTCGGATATCTTGAAGCGGCTGCCTTTTTCGCTGCTGCTGATTCCTTTCAGCAATCCGCCTCGGCTGTTGGCCCAATATTCCGTGTTGACCTGTGTGCCGGGAAACAAGCCGATCAATTTCTCGATATCCACCTCCGGCAGCACGGGGCAGTTGATTTCCACGTGAATCTTCCCGTCCGCTTCGGCTATGAAGCGCTTCGCCTGGCTGATCGTGGCTTCGAAATTCAGCCGTGTCATCTTCTCGTACTGATTTTTTTCCGCGGAATTGATGTTGATGTGCACGATCCGGGGCCTCGCGTCGATGAGGAATCGTCGGTTCTTTTCGTTCAGGAGAGACCCGTTTGTCGAGATGACGGCAAAGGCATGGGTCTCCTCGTTGATTTGCCGGATCTTCCTGAACAGAGACCGTTCGAGAAGCGGCTCGTGATGAAGGTAAAGCCCGACTTGGTTCCGATATCCCATGGCCTGGACGTCCCCGATGATCTTGTTCCAGACCTTATCCGCCATGACACCCTTTGGGTTATGTCCACGCGGTCCATATGTAAACGGATGCGGGCAGTTTATGCACTTCGCATTGCATGCTGTTGTTAGCTGAATGAATATGGCGCTCGGGTGTTTAATCTGGCTGTCGCTATCCTTAGACAGCGGGCTCGGAATACATTCCATGAGCGATTGGCCTCCTGTGATCGCGGGACAGGGGCTTGGCGGGTGTGTTGCGCAAGCCCCCGGTTATCTTCGAGTATCCGCGCTGAACCCGAGATAAGCTACGATCCGGATTTGAACGGAAAGTTATTATAATAGGAACGAACCCGACAGCTATTTTGCAGGTTGCATGCCAGTTGGGTATCGCGATAAGGAAAAGGCCCCCAAAAAGATCAAGGGGGCTTTGCGTAATAGGGTTAAAAATTACGAATGGTTACACTAATGCAAGCGCCGAATTTTCGGAATGAATGGGTCTTAATCACGAATAGGATAGGCTTCGCGACATCAGGGTGAAATGGGAAGGTCCATCTATAGCTCCCGAGCAGGTCTTTATTCTCAGCCGGTGATCTGCTGGAGGTGAGTCAAGAGGGTCTGGGCCTCGGCGAATCCGGGATTGATCTTCAGGGCCTTTTGAATGGACTCGACTGCCGGTTTCTTCTCTTTCTTCGCCGCATAGGCCCGGGCGAGGTTGTAGAGGATACCTTCGTCGTCGGGGGCGACGGCGAGGGCCTTTTTAAACTCCGTGACGGCCTTCTCGAAGTTGCCTTCCCTGCGTGCCTTGATGCCGAGGGTATTGTAGTTCTGGAGGATGAAACTCAGGAGATCCTCGTTCGCTCCGATGAGCGCCCGGGCCTTTTCGTGCTCTCCCTTGTCGATGAGCCGCATGATCATGAGGGCCCGGTTTTCCTGGCTTTCCTGCCCGCCGGCAAGGCTCTCTGCGAGCGCTTCCTCGGAGACATGCACCATCTGCCGGACGAAGGAGAGCGAGGCCTGGATCTCATCGTCCTGGAACGTGACAGGGCCGAAGGCGTTCTTGAACGCGGCGCTCGCCATGAGCTGCCGCTGGAAGTCATTGACCGCCTCCTTGAGCTCCTTTTCGTCGGCGGGCAGCATGCGTGTGACAAGCAGCTTCTCCAGGGCGTCCTTGAAGGCGCTGAGGCAGGCGTATACATTGCCCTGGTGGAGAAACTTCTTGCAGTTCCCCAGGATCCTGGAAATCTCGGAGGCTCGCTCCCTGACAATCGCTTCGTCCATGTCACCCCGATAAAAGAACGGAAGCTATGAAGTTAAGAAGCGCAGAAGTTAGGAAGGGGAATTTGAAGCGAAAGCCGGAACTTAGCATCGTCTTTTTCCGAGCTTCCTGGCTTCCTAACGTCTTAACTTCCAGTTTGTTACAGGACCGGCCCAGGCGCCTTTCCGTGGCACGGAATGTGCTAACCTTATATCGGTAAAACTGAATCCCAACTTGAGCAGGGGAGGGGCACAAATCCATCATGGATGACGGCGAGGGAGGCCGAGGCACGCTGAATTTCGACGAGAAGAACTTCCTTTTCGAGTGGCTCGTCGAGAACAACAAAACGCTGACCCGGAAAAACAAGGAACTCCTGGTCGAGAACCTGAAACTGCGATCACGGGCTGAGGAGTTGGAGAAGATCAACTTCGTCGACCCCACTACCGGCCTCTGCAACCGCTGGTATCTGCAACCCCGCCTCGAGGAGGAATTCTCGCGGGCGAGGCGGTCGGGCTCGTCCCTGTCCTGTCTTTTCATCGACATCGACGACTTCAAGGCCTGCAACGGCCGATTCGGTCATTTCATCGGCGACAAGGTCCTCCGGGATACGGCCCTGCTGCTCAGGGCCCAGTGCCGGAAAGAGGATGTGCTGGTGCGTTTCGGCGGTGACGAGTTTGTCATCCTCCTGGGCTCTTCCGGGCAGAAGGCGGCCAGGACGGCTGCCGAACGCATCCGAAGCCGTCTCCACGGACACCGATTCACGTGCGGGGGCCAGGAAATCTCCCTGACGGTCAGCATCGGGGTCAGTACCCTGAAAAAGGCCGATGTCGCGTCCTCCCGCGACCCCTGGGAGCTTGTCTGGACAGCCGACGGGGCCATGCATGTCGCCAGGCAAAAAGGACCCGGCCAGATTCACCGGCTCGACTGCCAGGGCCAACGGGATAAACCGACGGAATCGGAAAGCGCAGCCTCGTAAAAAAGGGGTAGAGGGTCTTTCATCTGCCTGATATCTATCCGCTTTCTAGAAAATCAGCCAGTATACTGATCTTCCTTCCTGATCCATTCAGAACCTCATGCGCCTCAGTGATCTCATCTTAATGCCTATTCTGCCTTGTTTCCCTTGACTCGTTCTCATGGGCAAAAGCCCCTCATTACTGTACCGATTTCCTATGTCTCCCCCTGTACCCTGGCCCCTTTTATTTTTTCCCCGCTAAAGTTTCTTTGCTTCCTGTCGATAAAACAAGTGCAGTTGTTGCACAGGATTTATATGTTGCTATAGTATAGCGAACCAAACCCGAATCGAGAGGTGTTCCATGGCAAAAATGTTCTTTTC
>Ga0115028_10000066_pt1 | contig 12715 bp, 17 predicted proteins | sample Plant_0915_D1_FD_83894 | JGI IMG/M metagenome (GOLD analysis project Ga0115028, IMG submission 83894) | Wetland microbial communities from Old Woman Creek Reserve in Ohio, USA - Plant_0915_D1 | ecosystem: Environmental > Aquatic > Freshwater > Wetlands > Sediment ... | reverse complement strand
TTAGTTTTTGGTTTCACTAAAACGCCCGAAGGATATAACCGAAGGCGATAACTAAGTGACAAAATTGAATAATTATGTATGAAAATAATTTTTTCTTTTTTTCATTCACCTTTCAATCACCTTTCAATATTTTTACATATTATAAGAAAAAAAAGAAAATTTGAAAATTTACAAATTATATTTTTAATTATTATAAGAAAAATAAAATGACTAAATCTAAATTTACTGAATACGAAATTGAAATGCTTAATAAATATTGTGCTGATTTAGAAATATATACCGATGATGATTTAAGTAGTTGTAGTGAAAGTAATTGGACTGATGATGAAGTTGAAGAACCTACACCAAAAAGAATTAAAACTAAATAAAATATTATATATAATAAATGCCACTTATTACTGACGCTAATAAAAAATTAAAAATATTAGGAATTGATGGAACTATTTCTAAATCTTCTAGACCTAATAAAAAATTAATGCTTAAAACTAATAAAAAAACTGTACATTTTGGTTCTGCTACTTCTAAAACTTATTTAGAAGGAGCATCAAAAGAAAAAAGAGATGCTTATAAAGCAAGACACGATAAAATATATCTTAAATCTGGTCAAAAAGCAAGAACTGTTAAATATTCACCAGCATATCTTAGTTGGGAAATTTTATGGAATTAATTAAAATCTACATAGAATATATTCGATTTAGGTGTAATTTTTTCATCATTTTTTTTTAAAATTTTTAAATTTTTTAAAATATTTATTTTTTTATTTAAATTATACATTATTATCTTTTTTCGATTTTTTACTATATGAGTTGATTCTATTATATATTCTGTACTAAATAAAAAATGATTTGCTATTGTTATTAAGCGTTTTTCATTTAAATTTTTAAATATATCTATTAAATGACATACATAATAATATAATATTAATTCTGGTAATAAGTCTATCATTTTTTTTACACTATTTTGTTTTATTAAATCAAATTTTGTAAATTTATGTTTATCATTATAATCTTTTATACCAAGTACATTTAATACTTTTAATATTATTTCTTCATTAGGTTCTAATCTTAATCTTTGTTTAGTCATTCATTATTTAATATATATTTTATTTTTTTTAATTTTTTATTTTTATACAATAAATTTAGTATTAAATTTTATTTTTTTTAGTATTAAAAAAAATTTGTGATATAATATCTATAATTCTAATTTTACTTTTTTTCCTGCTCGTTTTTGAGAATAATAAACTGCAAGACCTTGTTTTATTGCTTTCTTTTTTGCTTTCATACTATCACTTGGAGTTTTAGGATTAAATACATATTTCTTTCCGTGTTTACCCAATTCCCAAAAATATTTTCCATTTATGTGACTAGTGTGTATAGGCATATTTATTATATATTAAGAAAATAATTTAGTTAGGTAATTTATCCCAAGGAAAATTATAAAACCAATTAAATTCTTCCATTATCTTTCTATCACCTTGAATAAAACTACTATCATTTACTCCTCCTCTATGTACTCTATACATATTACCATTTTTATTTTCTTGAACACCGCCAAAACGTGAATCATATTTATCCCAATAATTTGCCATTTATTATATATTATATATTTTTTTATTTTATTATATTAAATGGTAGAATTATATTCTGAAGATGAATATCTTTTTAGAACTGGAAAAATTACTCCTAAACAATATATACATAGAATCAGAATGAAAAAAGATATTATTCAACCTAAAATTACTAAAAATAATTCTGGTTTAAATGCTGAAATATTTAGATATATTGCTCGTAATTCTTATGATTATCAATATAAAAAAGGATTAATTCCACCTTCTGAAAATTGGTATATGAGTCCTGAAAGTGATGGATATACTTTAATTTTTGTTAATGATGTTGATAAACAAGTTATTATGGGAATACGTGGAACTGGAGGTGGTGAAAATAGAGGTGATATAATATATAATATGTATGCTGATTTTAATTTTTATACTAGTAGTGATATTAATAATTGGCGTTATAAAGATGCTAAAAATAAATTAAATAAAATTTTTATAGATTATCCTGATTATAAAATTAATCTTGTAGGACATTCACTAGGAGGTAGTGTTGCACAAACATTAAATAGAGAATACGAAGATAAACTAAATCTCGTAGTTATGTATGGAAGACCAGTTGATTATTATAATTATAGACCTAATAATTCTATTGATATTATTTCTAATAATGATTCTATTAGTAAAGGACAATATGGTATTAATGGAGGATATGTTATTCAAGATACACAATATTATTATACTCCTTTTACTGCACACAAAAAATTAATTGAACCTAATTCTTATATTGATTATGAATTAAATAAAATTTTACAAAAATAAAAATTTTATAAAATTTAAAAAAATTTTTAAAAAAATAAAAAATTTAAAAAATAAAAAATTTTGTAAAAAAAATTACACCTCAATCTAATAACGTTTATTCATTGTTAAATTATATTGAGGAATAGAAGGAGTTGAATGAATCATTGGTTTTGGTTGATTAGCATATTTAAAACTCCATTCGTGTGCTTTATTAGGACGTATAATAGATGGTGTTATACCATATACACTTGGACGATATTTTCGTTCAGTTTTTGGTCTTGAATCATAAATTCCTACGCCAAATTTTTCTTCTTGTACAACTGGATTATAATTTGTTTTATAAATACTTCCGTGAACTCTAGTTGAATCAGCAGTTATATATGAATCAGGATCAGTATATTCACAATCCATCCAAGTAGATTGTTGATATATATCACTTTGTTCGGGAGAAAATAAATTTACAATATTAGTACTCATTCTTTTATTATAAATAAGATTTTATTTTTATTCTAAATTTTTTAAATAATTTGTTCTTTATTTTTTTCATATTCTTGATGACGTTTTGTTTTTATATGACGATTATATCTTAAATATGTTCCACCACATGGACATTCAGTTCCTTCTTTTCTAATTGTAACTTCACCAGTTTCTAACCAATGTATATGAATTTGTGTTTTTTCATGTCTTAATTGTTGTCTTTTAATATATTTACCTCCACATCCACAATTTATATGTTCATTAATTATATCTTTTACTTTTTCATATTTTTTTTTATCATATTCTCTATATTGTTCTGGTTTTAATTTTCTTTGTTCTCTATTATATTCATTTTGTTTTTCTCTATTATCTTTATCATATTCTGATTTTTTTCTATTAGGACGAACCATATTAAGAAGTTCATACCCTTTTTCCTTATGTTCTAAAAATACTTCATCTTCTCTTTTAGTTAATTCAAATTCACTAGTACATGGATAATCTTCATATAATTCAATAATAATTTCATCAAAATTTTGAACTGTTTTTAAATATTGATATAAAACTATATTTTTTTTATTTTCTTTTTTCATATCAAAATAATGATGTTTTTTTCTTGTATAAAGAGTTGTGGTTGTAGAACCAACATAAATTAATTTTTTATTATGGAAAAGTAAATAAATTTTTCCTTTTCCATAATCCTTTTTTTTTCGTTCTTTCTTATTTTTTTTCATATTGGGTAAATTTTCTAAAATATTCATAAATCAATTTTTAAATTATGTTAAGAAAAAAATATAAATATTTTAAACACAAAAAATAGTTTTAATTATTATTTTTAATTTTGTAAGGTAATTTATATTTTCTACCTTATAAAATAAATTTAAATTTATACAACCACTTCTATGGTTTTACCAGCAGATGCCCTCAAGACTGAGGTAGCACCTGCTACAATGAAACAATTGCTTGGACAATAGGCAACAGTACCACCATTTGTGTTAAATGAAAGCGTGGACTGTGTGCCTAAGGTGTTTAACCCACTTTGGTATCGTTCATCGGGACTGGTTTCGAGATCGAGACGAACACCTGCTACAAAAGCATCACCATACCAAATGTCTTGAGTAGAGATAGAACTGCATATACCACCATCTTCTGATTGAGAAGTGCCAAGTACATTAAGAATAAGAGGGAAAGCATCTGCTTTAGATGCTTTGTAGTTAGGAATAGATACATTATTAATTTGGAATTCCCAGTCTACAAGAGTTTGAGTAGTAGAACTTGATCCTGCGTCGGCAATATATTTGAAATATTTAGATTGACCCATATTAGAATTGAGACCTGAAATTGAACGATTAGGCACAAACGTACCCAGAACCCAATCTAAAGACTGGGCACTTACACTAAAGCGAGAACTTTGAGTAAAAGAATTAGCATTGAAGAGAGATGAGTATAGAGTTGTGAATGGTATTTCTATAACGCCACCTTGGTTTAAGAAAGCAGCTTTGGTATTGTAATAGGTACCATCGTCAATACTAATAGAGTCTACAGTAAAGTAAAGATTATCAAGTTGGAATTCTGGTCCAGTTGCACCATCAGAAGCAATAAGAACATTGGTATTCTCAAGCGTGATATGTAAACGTACGTTACCGAGAATACCAAGATCGATTACTCTACCTTCAGCAGTTCCTAGGAAACCTAACCAGTGTTGGATTGCGTAATCTTTAGAAGTTACATTACTTGTTGGAGCACCTTGAACTCCACCATTTTGGTATAGTGCACGTTTAGTTTGCATATCACTAGATTGAGTTAAATTGTACATAATATTGTATACATCACTTAAATTATTACAGGAAGGTAATGATAATCCGTTAATCTCTACTGAGATTTTTGAGATTAAACTTTCGATATGACGAGGAAAGGTATAGAAACCAGCAGTAGATGTAGTTGTTCCTTTAAAGTGGAATGTCAGTGTATCAAGTGATAACATTGCATTATTTGGTAGATCCACTACAATAATACTATTTGATTTAACACCATCAGTTTTGTATGGTATTACCTTTAATACGTTTCTTGATACATTCTGTACTTTGTTTAAGTAATTAGTGAGTGCTTTAGGGTAGGGCATAATTCTTTTTATATTTAATAAAAGATTTTATTTTCTAATCAAATTTAAAAAATTTAAAAACTTAAAAATTTCTAAATAGATTTTCATTCTGACCTATACCTCTTAATTCTATTCTATCTGGTGGACCTTCAGGATCAAATCTATTTACTAATTCACCGCTTACTCTTTGTAAATTATATTTTACTTTTCCAGTTATATAACTTTCAGTTAATTCTTCTTTTGTCCATACTGGATCTGGTGATAATTGTTGAATTGTTGTATTTAATCTAGTTATTTTATAAGGATTTTCTATAAATGCTGGAATTTCATCATAATTCTTATATATATTTCCTAATAAATTAATATTATTAATTGTTTGTGGATTTCTATCTATAATATCTGTTGTAGGTGTATTTTCCAATTCTTCTGGAGATATAGTAGTTGTATCTTCCCAACCTAATGCTTCTGGAAAATCTAAATATCCTGTTATTGGATCTTTAATTAATTTATTTAAATCACCAGTTATTTCTTTTGTTGTTGTTTCTAATATACCTGAACGTTTTCTCAATTCTTTTCCTACTTCACTTACTTTACGTACTCCTTTACTAGATATACTTTCTAATACTTGTGCTTGGTTTTTTGTTCTACTACCAACAGGTTTACGGGGTGCAGACATAGTTATTATTTATTATATAATATATTATTTTTCTTTATTGAAAAAAGTAATTTGGATAATTACAAAATCTATATTACTATCATCTAATAAATCTCCATCTTCATCACGTAATTGAATTGTTAATCTTGGATTATCACGAATAAAACTTGGACATATAAAGGCAATATCTTCTTTTGTTGGTATAAAACTTACAGGTTGAGATACAGTTGTTGTTAAAGCAGTTTGTGCTATTACATTATTTGCATCATTTACACTAAACCAAGATTGAGATGTAGTTAATTCTGGACAAGTTACTAATATAGCACTTGCACTATTTTTCATCTTCCCCATTATACTTGATATTTCAAATTTTGAATTACCCATTCGTAAATCAATAGGAACATCCAATTGAAATAATTGACTATTACTTGTTAGTTTAAAATTTGCTACAAATCTATAACTCATTTTATAAATTATAATATTTTTTTTGAAAAAATTTTTTAAAAAATAAAAATAATTTTTAATTATAATAATAAAAATGTTTTTTTTACCACAATATATAATTTCTAAAATTTATGAATATGATAATACTTATCATCTTATTTATTCTAATTGTATTAAACAATTTTATTATCAATACTATTATAAACCAACTGAAATTTTAGAATTAATTAAAATACAAGAAAATTATAATAAAAAAAGAAAATTATAATAAAAAATTTTTAATAAGTAGATATTAATTGATAACATACATAAGTATTACCTTGGTCATTATCAATACCTAAAGTTCCAGCAGTTTGACCTGAATAAATCACTATCTGAATATAATCATTAGCATTTAATGAAAGAATACCTGATATACCTAAACTTTGATTATAAGTACTTACTGTTCCCATATATGTATTTATTTGATAATTACTACCATTTGTTCTAATAAAAGCACCATTTTGTTTTGTTGCTTGTACACCTGTCATTAAACATTGAAAATCTATTCTATAAATTCCTTTAATTGGACATACAAAACTACTTGCAGAAGTATTTACATTATTTCCTGTATCAAATATAACTTTATCAAAATTAACTAAAGTATTTCCTGCACCTAATCCTGTCATTGCTGAAGTCATTTGAACTTTTGCACAATAATAATTAGTATAAAGTCCTAATGATAACCAAATATTATTACTACTTGTATATCCTTCATATATATTACTTGAAGTATTATATCGAATAATTCCATTATTTCCTGTTGGTCTTTGAGCAGTTGTTCCAACTGGTAATCTTATAGCACTTGTTAAACTACCTATATCTAATGGATATATAGCACTACTTGTTCCAATACCAACATTACTATCTAAGGTATAAATATTACTTGTTGAAGAAGACCAAACACTACTTGATGATATTGTTTGCCAAGTTGCGTTACTTGCAGATGTTGCTACAAGTGCTTGACCTACTGAAGGAGCAGTTGCTGAACTTATATTTATAGAAGTTGTTGCTGATTTTAAATTTGATACTGCATAATTTGTTAAACTTATTCCACTATCTATAAATTCAAAATTACTACCTTTAAATAAAGGAATATTACTTGCTACTTGAATTATATTACTATTTAATTGAGCATAAAGATTAGAACCACCTAAAACATTTGTTGCTGTTTCAAGTTGCCAAGATATATGGGTTTTATCCTCACCACCTGTTGAATAACTACTTCCTACTACATCAATTGTTGAACTTCCTATACCACGTGTTTGATATTTTATAGTATCACCTGCATTTAATACTAATATATCACTTACTGTTAAATCAACTGTTGTTCCATTTCTAATTATTGCTCTTTCTTCTGTTAATTCTGCTGAAATATTATTTTTATATAAACGCATACCTACACTTTCACCAACTAATCCATTTATAAATTGTGCTCCTAAACTCCATCTATATAATCCTGTTACAAGACAAGTAAAAGTATTATTTGAAGTATTAAATGAAGACATACTATTTCCATAAGCAATTTCATTTATAGGCATATCTGTCCAAACTCCATCTACTAAATTAGAATAACCAGTATTCATAAATGCTCGTCCCCAATAGGGATTATAGATATTTTGGATATTTGTTGCTTGATTAGTATTTAATATATTTACACTTGTTGTCGATGAAGTATATTTTATTATTTTTGTGCATATAATAGTTGGTTGCACATTATTATGTGCTCCTCCACTTCCAGTTGCTCCTAAATAAGTTGGGTTATTATAACCGGGCGCATATGTCATTGTAGTATCAGTATTTATTGAACTAAATACAAAACCTGTATCTGTTCCAGTTGTAGTTGAACCTATCTTCAAATCGTGAGTATGAGATGGTATTTCTGATACTGTTAATGTATGAGTTTCTTCACCTCCTGTTCCTGCCATTATATCTCCATCTACACCACCTGATTGTCCTGTTAATCTATTAGCACTAGAACCTCCCATATCATCTTTACCAGCAGATACACGACCTCTATAATCTGGTACATTAAAAGTAGTTGAATTATCTCCTACTCCATAAGTAGTACCTATTACTGCAAATAATTCACTATAAGTTGTTCTACTTATTGCTTGTCCATAACATAATAACCAATTACTTGGTGCTACTGTTCCTGTATAATCTACTATAGAACCTACAGGATTATCATTTAAATAATAGTAATTACTTGTTCCTCCACCTCCCCCTGAAGGAAAATTTAAAAATGTATTTTTGGTATAATCCATAGTCTTATTTGAAAGAGTTTGTAATGTTCCTAATGTTGCATAATTACTTGTTAAACCAGATAAATATGCAATATTATTTGCATTATTACTATAACCAATATTTAGATTTAATATATCATTTACTTCTTTTAATATTTGATTACTTAATGAAATATTTGTTTGACTTATTAAATTAGAATTATTACTATAACCAATATTTAGATTTAATACATCATTTGCCTCTTTTGCAATTTGATTACTTAATCCTATATTTAAATCACTTATATTATATTGTAAATTTGATATACCAGTATTTAAATTTTGTATATCGCCAACATAATTATAACCATTACTATTTAATTGATTACTATATCCATCCCAATAAGGTATATTTCCAGTTATTTGATTACTTGAATTTACTATTGTATATAATTTTTGTTGTTCTAATGGTGTAGTTATTGATAGAAGGTGTGCATTGAAATGTGTACCATTATATGAACGTAAAGTACTTCCTATTGAACTCCACGCTTGAAGTTGTATTGTGTCTCCTACATAGTAATAATCTAAATTTGCTTTTGCTACCATTAATTCCTGATTAGTTTTTACTGATGTCATAGATACACGTGTTGCTTGTGTTGTTCCATTAACCCAAATACGTGCTTGATAAGTTTCGTTATTTATTACTGATGTATCTAAAAATACTACTGAATAATCAATATAATAATATCCTTCTTTTACCATAGTATATGTATATGTTGATGGGTTATAACTATTAGCAGGGTCAAATTCTTCTACTGAACATTCTACTGTTGTCCAAGTATTTGCTAATATTGTTTGATTAGGAGTTGTTGATGATGCTTTAAATTTCCAAGGATTGCTTATATTTAATATACTTGTTATATTAGAACCACCAGTTGTAGTTCCAGTTGGAAAATTCAAAAAAATATTACTATTATAATCCATAGTCTTATTTGAAAGAGTTTGTGCTGTACCTAAAGTTGCATAATTACTTGTTAAACCAGATAAATAATTTATATTTGCTGTATTATTACTTATTCCAATATTTAAATCTGCTACATTATATTGAAGATTTGATAAAGATATATTAATATTACTATCATTTGCAATTGCGTTTGCAGTCGTTACGACTAAATTTGATAAAGATATATTAATATTACTATCATTTTGGTATAAATTTGATAAAGATATATTTATATCTCCTATATTATATTGTAAATTTGATATTCCTGTATTTAAATCTACTACATTATATTGAAGATTTGATAAAGATATATTAATATTACTATCATTTTGGTATAAATTTGATAAAGATATATTAATATTTGATATTCCTGTATTTAAATCTACTATATTATATTGAAGATTTGATAATGATATATTTATATTATTATCATTTTGATATAAATTCGATAAAGATATATTAATATTACTATCATTTTGGTATAAATTTGATAAAGATATATTTATATTACTTAATTCATAATTAATTAAAATATCTTCTTGTTGTAAATTTGATAATTGTAAATAAATATTTGATAGGTTATAAATTAGATTGGATTGTGTAGGATAGACTAAATCACATCTGTATAATCCCGTACCTGAGGTCCAACTCATTCTTTATATATTAATTATATTTTATTATTATAAATTTTTTAGGTTTTATAACATTTCCAAATATATGATTTACATCTACAAAGTCTTTAAAAAAAAATTCAGAAGTTCCTAAAGTATTATTAAATTTCATTTTTTTATATAATATATATTAAATATAAAATGAAATTACTTGAAAGTAAATATCTTTTCTTTAATAGTTTAAATCGTCAAAGTGGTAGTCCTAATTGGAATCCAATATTTTATATCCCAAATGGGTTACTCACTAAATTTGATTATCGTCCTAAACTTTTAAAAATTAGTCTTTTTAATATGTCGTTACCAATACAGTTTTATAATGTACAGAATAATATTAATAATCAATTTATTTGGAATGATGGAGTAAATGATACCACTGTTAATATTCCAGAAGGAAGTTATAGTGTTTATGATCTACGGGATTGGTTTAATGTTCAATTATTAGCAAATTATACTATAAGTTATGATTTAGTTACAAATAAATTCACTTTTACTAGTGCAAATCCAGCAAATACTATAACTCCTATTACTTGTGGTGAATTTTTTGGATTACAGGATAATGTAACTTATACAGGAACTTTTGTAAGTATAAAACCAGTTAATATGAGTTGGATTGAAACAATTTATTTTAATATGGATATTTTGAGTAATACAAATAATATTGATAATATTAATCAAGAAGAATTAACAAGTTCTACTATTCTTGAAAGAATTCCTTTAAATACTGCTCCTTTTGATAATTTAAGATATAATAAAACTATTAATAATATGGAAGTAGAAGTTAGAGTTTCAAGTCTTAGTTCTATTAGATGTTGGTTATCTACTAATAGAAATTCAAAAATAACAGAAATTTATAGTCCCTGGGATTTTGTACTTTTTTTACAAATATTTGAAGATGAATAATTACCGTAATAAATTAGTATACATCTCTGCTCTAAAGTGTTGATTTAAAAATTTAGTAACCATTGGTTTTCCAAGGGAGAACACTCTACGTAAGTGTGGTTGAAAGGAGAATACTCTTACTTTGCCAATTTTAAACATTTATTATATATTAAGATAATAATTTCTAGACTATTTCTTGAAATCTATCTTTAATATTATTTAAATCTATAGCATCTCCCGATAATAATTCATCATTTTGTCCCAAATAACGGAAAGAATCTAAATTACTATTAGCAAGTTTAAGAGGATTTTCTAATGTATAATCGATAATATTATCATAAATATGAACTCCTTTTATTGGTTCTGTTATAATTTCAGGTGGTTCTACTGGTTCAGGTTCAGGTTTACCTAATACTTCTCGTTGATACCAACCCCAAAAAAGAATTTTGGTATCTATTTGATTCAATTTAAAATCAATTTGAGCATTAGTAACAAGACTTTTTGCTTCATCTGTTTCATACCAAGAATCAAAGTCTCTAATCATACCATTTTCATCATAACATTCTTTTAAATCTTCCATTTTATTATTATAATAATATTTAAGAAAATAAATTTAAAAATGACTGCGTTTAATTTTTAAAATTTGAAAATATTTAAATAATATTTTTTGTTAATATAATTAAAATGAAAATAATAAATTTTGATATTGATAGAAGATATAGAAAAGCAATTATATATTTTATTTATGATAATAATGGTTATTTAATATATATTGGTTCTACTATTGATTTAGCACATAGATTTTATAATCATAAATGTGATTATTATAAATATATTAAGAATAATAATCTTACAAAATATTATTACCAATATATGATTGATAATAATTTACAATTTGAAGATTTAATGTATAAAACTCAGATTTATTCTTGTAAGTCAATTATAAAAAAAGAAGCAGAAAAAGAATTATCTAGAGAAGAAGGTAGATTACAATATTTTTTTAAACCAATTTGTAATATAAATATTGCTGGTAGAACACGAGAAGAATGGTATAAAGAATATATCTCTCTTAATAAAGAAAAAATTAGAAATCAAAAAAAAATATATGAAATTAAAAATAAAGTAAAATTAGCAGTAAAAAAAAAAATTTATAGAGAAAATAATAAAGAAAAATTAAAAGAAAAAGCAAAATTATATAGAGAAAATAATAAAGATAAATTAAAAGAATATAGACAAAAAAATAAAGAAATAATTTCTAATCAAAGAAAACAATTTTATCAAAATAATAAAGAAAGACTTTTACAAGAGAAAAAAGAATATGCAGATAGAAATAAAGAAAAAATTAAAGAAAGACTAAAAAAAAAAATATATTGTGAATGTGGTGCATATATTACTAAATGTTATCTAAAAAAACATAAATTAACTCCCAAACATCTTAATTGGGAAAAAACTCAATCTAAATCTTAACTTCTTCTAATTTCTCTTTCTTCTTTTCTTTTTTATCTTTATTTAATACAAATAAAGTATCCCAATTCTGTTTTATTACTAATTTATTACGTGTTTGGTCTAATATAAGAGCACAATAGGGTTCTTTTGTTGCTTCTTCATAAATTTCTTCAAACTGACTTTCACTAAGATTCCCACTAACTTCCTCGTACATCTCTTTGGTTAAAGTTTTACTACAATATTTATATATACAATAAATACTACAATTTGCTCGTATTGCCTTAGTAAGTTGCTTTAATGCCTGTAAAATAAAAAAAATTGAAACCCCAAGGTGACGGTGTTTAATGCAAGCGTTGACAATTGGATTTTTAGGAGAATTATTGTATAAATTGGAGCCCATCATATCATCAATAACTAAAAAATTT
>Ga0115028_10000064_pt1 | contig 13102 bp, 8 predicted proteins | sample Plant_0915_D1_FD_83894 | JGI IMG/M metagenome (GOLD analysis project Ga0115028, IMG submission 83894) | Wetland microbial communities from Old Woman Creek Reserve in Ohio, USA - Plant_0915_D1 | ecosystem: Environmental > Aquatic > Freshwater > Wetlands > Sediment ... | reverse complement strand
CTTTGGGCGAACTCTCACATCGGTAACACGGGTTCGAGTCCCGTTGGGACCACCACTCAAGAACGCCGCCCTCGATCGTGTTATAACAGTCGGGGGTTTCTTTTTGCATGATTGACCCGCAAGGTTTTCTTGAATACAATGGTGTTGTTATCAAGGAAAGCCTCACAGCTGCCCAATTTCTCATTATAAACGCTGCGGAGATTCTTCTGCAGATCCGAAGATAAACAATGCCACTTGCCGTAAAAGCACAATAAGCATTTAGTCTATTAATCCACTATTCAAGCCCTGACACATCACGCTTGGAAAAACGTTTCAATGAGGAAGCTATGAACATTGATTTCAATGCTGACATGGGAGAAAGTTTTGGCATGTACGTCATGGGCCACGACGAAAAAATCATGCAATACATTACCAGCGCGAATGTGGCTTGCGGCTTTCATGCAGGAGATCCCACCGTCATGAAGAAAACCGTCGCTCTGGCCAAGCAGTGCAAGGTGCAAGTGGGAGCGCACCCGGGCCTGCCTGACCGGCAAGGCTTTGGACGGCGTACCATGAATCTCACCCTGGAGGAAATTTATGATGACATGGTATATCAAATAGGGGCACTCAAGGCTTTTGTTGAAGCTGCCGGGCTCAGACTCCATCACGTAAAGCCCCATGGATCGCTTTACGGCATGGCCATGCAGCGCGAAGAGGTGGCCCGGGCCATTGGCCAGGCGGTTCTTGACGTGGATAAAAATTTGTACCTATATATCATGAAGAAGGGATTTGCCGGGCCAGTGGCGGAGAGCCTGGGGCTGCGAGTCGTCTATGAACTCTACGCCGATCTGGACTATGACGGGGATGGAAACCTCGTGATTACCCGTCATCATGATGTCCGCAAACCGGAGGATGTGGCAGCCCGGGTGATCAGGATGGTGAGAGAGCGCAAGGTGACGACCACGAAAGGCACTGAAATCCCAATTGAAGGAACGTCGGTCTGTCTCCATTCCGACACGGCCAATGCATCCGACATTGTGGTCACTGTCCGCAGGGAACTCGAAAAGGCAGGTTACCCGGTGGCGGCGCCAACGCTCTGATAATGAAGAGACCCCGTGATGAGCTGGCGCCGTGTTCAAAAGCGAGCAAAAAAACGCGGGGGGAGATGCCGCTGGCATGCCTTCTTTTATTTGCGCATGGATTAACCGATCCCTTCAGAAAAGAGGAGGTGCCATAAGATGAGTGAAAGAAACTATCACGTCATGTTGGATACGTTACCCGAGGCCGGATCCAGGCCTGAAGTCTTATTTCGGCAGGCTGGCGATGGTTTCGTGCAGGTCGAGTATGGCTCGATACCCCGGTTCAACTTAGTCGATTCGTTCAGGGTTCTCGCGGTGAATGCGGCGGTGAAGGCCAAAAAGGTAAAAGGGCTGTATGAAACCGTACCAGGCCTTCGCACCAACCTCTATCACTTTGATCCCGAGGTTCTCTCATCTAAAAAGCTTATCGCTGAGATCAGGGATTGCGAAAGGCAAATCGCAGGCGTGGAAGAAATCGAGTTCCAGTCCCGCTTGATTACTTTGCCCATTGCCTTCATAGATAGTGAAACCCAAAAAGCGGTAGTCAAATATGTAAAGGAAGTGCGGCCGGATGCGCCCAATGTGATCAATGGGTACAACATCGAATATAGCGCCCTGTGCAACGGTGTGACGGTTGCCGAAATCAAACGGATGATCTGCGGGACAGAGTGGTACAACAGCGGTAACGGCTTCTGGCCGGGCGGCGGCTTTTTCTGGCCCCTGGACCCGCAGTGTGCGATCGTCGTGCCCAAATATAATCCTCCGCGGACATGGACTCCTGAAGGCACCGTCGGAATAGGAGGTCCATGCCTTTATATTTATCCGACACCCACTGGGGGGGGATATCAGCTTTTCGGGCGGACCATACCCATCTTCCAGTTCAGCCAGAAGCATGAGTTATTCAAAGAGAGCCCGACCTTTTTCAAAGCCGGAGATAGAATCAGGTTCCATGAGACTACGGAAGAAGAAGTTCTGGAGATCCATCGTTTGGTTCATGAAGAGGCGAAGTATACGTACGATATCAAATACGGCAAATTCAAAGTAAAAGATTGGTTGACGTTTTACAACTCTGCGCCGGTTCAAAATGGGATGAAAGATCTTCTTACCAAACAAGAGGCGGGCGTCAAAGCCGCGCCGAAAGTCTAGCCTCTGATTTCAAAATAGATGCGGAGGGAAGGGACATGCTGAAAGTGATCAACGGCGGAGTGGAAACAGTCGTCGAGGACTGGCCCGGCCGGATCGGCTATTTGGACAATGGGATGGCCGCCTCTGGCGCGTTCGATAATGTGGCCCTTGGTTTTTCAAATCTTCTGGTGGGCAACCCCGTCAACGAAGCGGGAATCGAGATAGCGGGCGGGTATTTCGAAGCCGGATTCGACACGGATTCGGTCATTGCTGTGACGGGCACCCATATGAAGCCGACCCTCAATGGCCAGCTTATCCCGCTATGGGAATCGATCGCGGTCAAAAAAGGGGATGTCATCAAATTCGGCCACTTCGGCGAATTCGGCTTCAGGAGCTATATGAGCGTTGCTGGAGGTATTGATGTCCCGGTTTACTTGGGCAGCAAGTCCACCTGCATTTTCGGCAGTTACGGAGGCTATCAAGGCCGCAAACTTCAGGCCGGTGACGTTCTGAAATTCGGGAAGCCTTCGAAGCCGTTGAAAGGCATCAAAAAGCGAAAAGTTAAGAAGGAATGCATCCCCCCATATGAACGCGAGTGGCGCATGCGAGCAGTTCCGGGACCGAATGCCTACCCGGACTACATGACCCAGGAGGGGATGGATTACCTGTATGAGCATGCACACAAAATCCAACACAGTTCGAATCGGTCCGCCTACCGACTGGAAGCGGCCCAGATCAACCTCTTTGCCCGCAACGATGGAGGGATTGCGGGCAGCCATCCCTCCAATGTGCTAGATCATGCTTACGCGATTCCAGGGGCCTTGAACATCTGTGGAGATACCCCTATTCTATTGATCGCCGATGGGCCGACCTTGGGTGGTTATCTTTGCGCTTTAAGCGTCATCTATGCTGATCTCTGGAAAATCGGCCAGGGGACTCCGGTAAGAGATTTTATCAAATTCGAATGCTGCACGCCGGAAGAGGCGGTTGAAGCCCGGAGGCAGCAACGATCACTATTAACGGAAGAATCCCTGGCTTAAGCGGATTTTCTCGGGAACCCCGAAGGGATCGCAAGGGGCCTTTCCTGTCGCGGCGGCCCCGGGTGCAACCTACTGCAGGATAGACCAAAGTTCGGAGGCAAAGGAGAGAACACGATGGAAGCCAGTATCAATGCACACATGCCGGGTTTGGTTGCCCGGGTGGTCGTGGCGGAGGGGACACGGATTACCGTCGGCCAAGAAGTGGCCGTGATCAACTGCATGAAAAATGAGCTTTCCGTGCTTTCACAATACAACGGGGTCGTCAAGAAAATCCTGGTCAAGGAATGGGATGAAATGCAAGTGGATCACCCCATGATCATTGTGGAAGTGAATTAAGGGAAAGCAATGATCATCAAGAAACTGCTCATCGCGAATAGAGGAGAAATCGTCAGCCGGATCATACGGACCTGCCGAGATCTCGGAATCGGCAGCGTGGCCGTATATTCGGAGGCGGACCGAAACAGCGCCTTTCTTAAACAAGCGGATGAGACCTATTTCATCGGGCCGGCCAACCCGATCAAAAGCTACCTCAACATCGACGTGCTCATCGAAGCCGGAAAAAAGTCCGGCGCCGATGCCGTTCACCCCGGATATGGATTTCTTTCTGAAAATGCCTCCTTTGCCGAAGCGGTTACTTCCGCAGGCATGACCTGGGTGGGTCCCTCCGCAAAGGTGCTCAAGGCGGTGGAGTCCAAGTGTTACTGCAGAAACATCGCGGAGAAGGTCGGTGTGCCGGTGAATCCGGGGACCCTCGATCCCGTCAAGGGCTTTGACGAGATTGCCGAGTTTGCCAGAAAGCATGGATATCCCATTTTCCTGAAGCTGGACCGGGGAGGGGGCGGGAAAGGGATCGAGATGATCGAGGATGACCACCGGATCAAAGAGGTTTTCGAAAGGATATCACGGATCGGTCACATCGCATTTAACTCATCGGACTGCTACATTGAAAAGATGCTTTCCAGACCGAGGCACATTGAAGTCCAATTTATCGGGGATCGGGACGGTCATTATGTCTGCCTGGGTGAGAGGGAATGCTCCATTCAAAGGCGCCATCAAAAGATCATTGAGGAGTCGCCCTCTCCGGTCGTCACAGAGGGGGAGAGGCAAATGATTTTTGATTACACCCTGCGTCTGGCCAGCGCCATGGGGTATCACGGAGCGGGAACCATGGAATTCCTGCGCTCGGAACATGGGGTTTACTACTTCATGGAAGTGAATGCGAGATTGCAGGTGGAGCACCCGGTCACGGAATTGATCACCGGCATCGACATTGTCAAAAACCAGCTCCTGATCGCATCCGGCGCGCAACTCGCGTTCACTCAGGAGCAGGTCCAACGGAGAGGACACGTCATTGAAGCTCGAGTTTATGCCGAGGACCCTCTGTCCTTTCATCCTTCACCCGGAATCATTCGTGCGCTCCGTATTCCCCTGGATCTCGATCATATTCGCATTGACCATGCCTTAGCAGAAAACGAGACTGTGCCGCCGTTTTACGATCCCCTTCTTGCCAAAACCGTTGCCTGGGGCTGGACGCGACCCGAGGCGGTGAACAGACTCTGTTTGGCTCTCCAGCGATTTAACATTGAAGGCTTAAAAACAACGATCCCCACCAATTTCTTTATCCTCAAGAGCCGCGACTTTGCTGAAGGCCATTTCAACACCGGTTTCGTCAAGGAGATGTTTGGGGATATTCGGTAGGGTCCAACCCGGCTCGATCAGAGATGGGGGATCGCCCTCCGGCCCGGCCGGTTTCCGGTGCTGCCCGGCATCCGGAGAGCAGCATATGAACTATCGAACGGAAATCACCCTAACTTAAATTTTTTCGGCCAGGCGCTGAAGGCCGGTAAACACGTTGATCCCCGACCCCTTGGCCGGGGAGGCCAGGGTCATATTCAGGGAAGCGGCCAGGTCGACGGCCAGGGCCGTGGGGCGCGAGGCGGCCAGGATGAAAGGAATCTTGGCCCGAGCCGCTTTCTGGATCAGTTCGTAGCTGATTCGAGACGAGAGGATCAGGACTTCCGCCCGGTGGAGGACGTCTTCTAGAAAGAGCTTGCCGATGGCCTTATCCAGGGCATTATGGCGGCCCACGTCCTCAGCGAAGGCCAGGAGTTCAAAATTTCGGGAATAAAGGGCCGCCGCATGGGAAGCCCGGGTCTCCCGGTACAGGACCTGACGGTCTTTTAGCGTTTCCAGGCAGTGCACCGCCTTTTCCAGGTCGATGAACGGACCTTCCGGCAGGGGTTGGACCATCTGGGAAAGGTCCTCTACCAGTTCCTTCCCGCAGATCCCGCAACTGGTCTGGCTGACAAACCCCCGGCGCTCCAGCACCCGGGTAATGGCCTTTAACCTGGCAGCAGTGACCGTGAGGGTCACCACGTTGGTAGTTTCACCTTCACAGGAAGCGATGGTCTCGATATCGCCGGGACGGTCGAGGATCCCCTCGGCCAGGCAGAACCCGGCCACATGGGCCGGTTCATCCCCGGGAGTGCGCATGACCACCGAATAGGGCTGGCCCTGGACCCGTATGGACAGGGGCTCCTCCGGGATGAGCTCCAGCATGACGGTGCTGATCTCGTCCCCTTGTATTTGGGTAATCGGCCTGGGGGAAAAGGAATTGGGCATATCGCCTCCCGGGGCTTTTTTTCTCTGGTCCCCATATATAATGCAAAAAAAACCGGTGGGATAAAAAAAGGGAGGCGGAGCGGACCATCCCTTCGCCCGTTCCGCCCTGAGAACAAAAAGGGTTTTGATTTACATCATCCAGCCGAGATTGAGTTCCTTCAATTTTTCCGGTTTGGGCAGGCCGGTGGCCATATCCCAGCCCATGGCCTTATAATAGCTGTCCAGGACCTTGTCCAGGTCCACCACTTGACCCTGGCCAACGCCGTCCGAAGCCGGTTCTTTCAAAAGTCTCTTAGGCAGCTTGTCCTCCTTCCGGTCAAAGCCGAAGCGGGCATTGATCATCCGCTCCATGTTGATGACCCGCTCGGCGGCCTTCAGCAGTTCCGGAAGGGCCAGTTCCCGGCCGGTGACCGCCGAATACAGGGAGGCCCAGGTGCTGCCCTTGACGGCCAGGCAAATGGAGGCGAACAGACAGGCCCCCAGGAGATTGGTGGCCATGGAGAGTTCCTGCAGGGGTTTGACCCAAGCCTTGTGACCGTCTTCCAGGGGGTTTTGTTTCTCCGTAATCCCCAATTCCGCTTCGAGGTAGCCGAAGGCGTCGATCACCGAGGCGTAAGGCCGCAGGTGATCGGCACCGCGCGGCGAAGTGGCATGGACCACGGCCTCTCCCTTGCTGGCCTGGACGCCGCAGGAGGCCATCTCCAGCCCCTTAACCTGAAAGGCATAGTATGGGGCATCGCCGCCGAGTTTTTCGGCCGCCTTCTTGGACCCCTCGGCCAGGAGGTCCCCGATTCCCTCCCGATAGGCCATCTTCCGGATGATCTCGAGTGAGGCCGGGACATTGCCCCAAGAAAGTTCGAGGCCGTCGGTTTTTTCTTTGGTCAGAATGCCCCGATCATACCATTCCATGGCGGTGGCCAGGATCTGACCGGCGCTGATGGTATCCAGCCCGAGTTCATTGCAATCATACCCGAGCTTGGCCACGGCGCTGACGTCATTGATCAAGCACTTGCTGCCGAAGGCCCCCAGGGTTTCATATTCGGGTCCGCCGCCGCTTTCACCGGCATAAGGGCCTTCCTGGATGGTGGTCTTGCGCCCGCAGGCGATGTGGCACTGGGCGCAGGCATAGGGCTTGACTTTCAGGGTTTTGTGGTAGGCCTCATGCCCCAGGACGTCATGGGACTCGGGGTAGGTGGTTCGCTGCCAGTTTTTGGTGGGCAGGGTCCCCGTGGCGCTGATGGAGTTATAGAACCCCGGGGTCCCGAAAGGCTTCAGGAGTCCAGAGGTGAAGGCCTCGGACTGGATCTGTTCCTTGGCCTTTTCCGAAGCGATTTTCAAGGTCTGTGGATCGGCCACGGAGACCTCCCGGCTGCCGACCACCCCGATGGCTTTCAGATTCTTGGAGCCCAGTATGGCCCCGCCGCCTCCGCGGCCGGCGGCGCGGTGCTTCTGGGTCATGAGGGAAGAGAACCGCACCCGATTCTCCCCGGCCGGCCCGATGGAAATAACCTGGGCCCCGCTGCCCATTTTTTCCCGAACATAGTCTTCCGTCGGCGAAATTCTTTTTCCCCAAATCTCCGAGGCATCTTCGATACGCACCTGATCATCCTGGATTCTCAACCAGGCTGGCTTGGAGGCCTTTCCCTTGATCAGCAACAGATCATAGCCTGCCTTTTTAAGGGCCGGAGCGAAGTGTCCCCCCACGTTGGCAATTCCCAGGGTGGTGGTGGCCGGTGAATGGAAAACCACGACCAGCCTGCCGCCTTCCGGAGCAGCCGTCCCGTTCAAGGGGCCGGTGGCGAAAATGACCGGTGTTTCCGGATCATAAGGTTCCCGCGCCGGATCGAGGTAATCATAAAACAACCTCACGGCCAAACCCTCGCCACCCAGAAAATCTTCGTACCATGATGGGGGAAGGTCTCGGGTTTCTATGGAACCCTTGGACAAATCAACCAATAGGGCTTTTCCCATGTACCCATTCATATTCTCCTCCTCTCAACGATACGGGTTAGTTTATAATGAAATCCCACCCAATCAGTCGAATGAACACCCGCCTTCTCCCCAAACGGTTTCCTCACGGATAAGAAGTTGCTTTCGGTAGTTTTAAGTATGACGAAGGAATGAGTTGGTTGTCAAGAAAAAATGACCACCACATCTAGTATCACGAATGTCCCGATGTTAATCTAATAATTGCAGTTGGCTAAAGCTGGAGCATGCTGATCTGTGCAGTCATTTCTCGCAAGTAAAAGGGGGCACAGGCAAAAAGGGGCAATTCTTCGCGAACTGTTGCCTCAATAATCCTTGAAAGTTGCTCTCTTTTTTGCTAGTGAGCAAAGATAAATCAAAATAAAGCGAGGCATCCCTGACAGGATGAAAAGTAGGGTAAAGTAGAGAGCTGGTTTTAGCGACGTTAGGCCCGGTCTATCTGTTTCCGTCCCTTTCGTCTGACGGTGCCTCACTAACCGTGCCGTGGCTGCTTGGCCAGCCCTCCCTCATCAGTAGGGTCGAGGACTGGCGCGGTGCCCAAATCGGCCCGTTTCCAGCCCCCGCCGCGTCAAACGTAGCGTGCGGATTTCCCGCACTACGCTTTCCTGTAGACTTCACCCCAAGTGTTATGGGACCTATCGAGCTGGCAGCGCTTTCACGACCGGAAGTACCGCACCTGATAATCCGAGTACAACCCAAGACTCTGGTACATCCAGCCCCTACTCCACCTGTTCCAGCCGAAGCCTTTGCGATTTCGCGCACGCATCAGATGCCGCCGTATCTTCTTCTCCACCCAGTCCTTCACATAGGAAAAACACCGACTGGAATGCCCAACCCGAAAATAGTTGACCCAACCCCGTAGAATCGGATTGATCAGTTCAATCACCCGCCCAACGGGCTGAGACACAAAGCGTCGAAAAACTTCCTTGAGCTTGCTGAGCAGTGCGCTTCGCGCCTTGATTCTCGGCGTGATGCGCACCCCCCATTTACCCTGCCAGGTTTTCCTCCGACACAGGTCAAACCCTATAAAGCTGAAGCTTTCATCCCGTGTCAAGTCAACTATACGAGTCTTCTCGATGTTGATCCGGACATCGAGTTTCGTCAGCTCCTCAAGAAGCCGTTTGTAGGCCGCCCCTGCCAGCCAATCCCATTTCCGGTATCCGTCAATCAGGATCACTTGGTCATCGGCGTATCTCACCAGGCGGGCTTCCAACCGCCGCTGAAGGTCCTGCGGCTTCCACAGCCGGTCCAACAAATGCAAGTACCGGTTGGCCAGCAGCGGCGAGATCACACCTCCTTGCGGGGTACCCTGGGTGTTTGCCTTGCCTCCGCCGATGTTGCGCCTCGTACCATCTTCATCTTCCCCCACCACCGGCGCCTTGAGCCACATCCGAATGATGTGAAGGATGCCGCCGTCCACGATGCGCTCGGCCACCACGGCCAGCAGCTTCGCGTGCGGGATGCTGTCGAAGTACTGGGACACATCGGCATCAATGACATCGGTGTACCCACAGTTGAGGCCATAGCCGATATCATGGACAGCATCGGGGGCTGACTTCTTGGGCCTGAATCCGTATGAGCTGTCGCAGAAGTCCGCTTCAAAGATCGGCTCGATGACCAGCTTGACCGCCATCTGTGCCACCCGGTCCCGAATGGTGGAAATCCCCAATGGCCGCTTGCTGCCGTCGGCCTTAGGGATCATCACTCCCTTGACCGGGCTAGGTGCATAGCTCTTGCTCTTCAGTGCCTCTTGCAGCTCCGCGATAAACGCGGTTTCACCTTCTGCGTTCTCTCTCCCGATGCCGCCTGTTGTGATTTCGTTGCCTTATACGCAACAGTTGATTTTCTTCAGTCATCACGGCATCGGGTCTCCAGCACTGGACCGGTTATCTTCCACTGCATGCCGCCCCTGCTACCCCGGGAGCAGACACCCGCCGCTTCCGTTCTCTCAGCGCATGCCCACCGGCCTTCCCCACCTGCCAAGAGGGATGGTGAGTCAAAACTATACCCGCGCGAGGTCCGGAACCGCTTAACGCACCCGGCGTCCGTTTCAGGCCCAGTAGATTTGATCCTTCAACTCGCCGCCAGCAGTTGATTTGTCTTGTCGATGAAATACGGCATGTCCATTTCCCGGAACATGGCTGCGGCCATTTTAAAATGCTGCAGCGCTTCCTCTTTTTGGCCCAAATCGTTATGCAGCTCGCCCAGAAAGTAGCGACCTGTCGCCAGGCGCGGCCGGAAGTTCAATTCTTCACAAATTCCCATTCCCTTCAAAATGGAGTCTTTCGCTTCAGCGAATTGACCGCGGTCCGACTTCCCGGTTATCCTTCCCAAGCTGAACAAGGCGAGTGCTTCATACATCGGTTCCTTATTTTTACACGCCAGCCGCAGCGCTGTCTGAGCGGCATTTAACGCTTTTTCCATATTGTTTTGAGCAAAACAGATTAAGCTCTCCGCGAAGTAGCCGTACGATACTCGGAATTCAATTCCCAAATCTTCGGCAATTCGTCGGCCATCGTAAACGCTTTTTAAGGCTGAGTCCAAATCATTCAGATAATAATATCCCAGTGCCATGGTGGAATGACTGGCAGAGCGGAAGATGAGATCATTTGTCCTTTCAGTGCATCGCAGGGTGTTCATGTAGTGTTCGATCGCCAGCACACCGTTTGACTGGGCCACATAGAATGACCCATAACAGGAATGAACCAGAGTCAGAATGAACCAGTCGTCTAGGCTTCTCGCAGTTTCGAGCGCCTTCTCGCAGAAAATTTTTCCGGTTTCGAAATCACCGGTATGCCCCAGGCTCAACCCATACAACCCGCACAGCCAGGGGTAGGGGCAATAGCTGCGCCCAAAGAAATCGGTTTTTCGATCTGCCGTTTCTATGATGTCGATGATTTTCGGGGCGGAATCGACAATCTTTTGATATTGCTGAAGCATGAAATACGATTGGCAGAGATCCCAGCCAGCCGGCACCAGCATGTCCATGTCGCTCCGTTCCAGGGCCTCAGAAAAATCGGTTTCACTATGCCTCAGGTATTTCGGTGAGCCGCCCCTTAACTGATAGTGCCATCGAATTAAATTGACCAGATTCGAAAGGCTTTTCTTGTCACCCAACTCTTTTGCGAGCGTCACCCCTTCGTGGAGAATTTTCAACGAACCATCCGGGTAATTGAGAAAGGAAATGCAACTATGCATCCGCTGGCATATTTCAATGTAGCTTTTTTTTACCTCTTCCGTTTTAGACAGCCTGTTCAACACCTGGATGGCCGACGTATAATTGGAATAGGCCTCCCAATGCGAATACCGGCGGTCGGCTTTTTGGCCGGATAATTTGAAGTAATGATAGGCTTTCTCGTAATTCTCGCTTTTTAAAAAATGGTACGACAGCATTTCGTAATATTCATCTATCCTTTCCGAATAGATCTGCTCAATGGCCGCTCCGATCTTTTCATGGATCTCCCGCTTGCGCCGGGCCAGCAGGCTGCCGTAGGCCACCTCCTGAGTGAGGGCGTGCTTGAAGATGTACTCGAGCTCCGGGAAAAGCCGTGTCTCGTAAATGAACTCCAGACTTTGGAGATTCAACAAATGCGCCTTCAATTCCTCGGACATCCCGGTGATGGTCTGAAGGATGCGAAAAGCAAAACCCCGGCCTATGACGCTCGCCACCTGCAGGATGCGCTTGAGAGTGTCCTCCAGCCGGTCCAGGCGGGCGGCGATCATGCCCTGAATGGTGTCCGGCACCTGGATCTCATCGGCCTTACGGCTCAGAATGAACCGGTTGCTTCTTTTCTGAATCGTCCCGTTCTCCAACAGGCTGTGGGTGAATTCCTCAATGAAAAGCGGGTTGCCGGCCGCGCGGTTCAAAATGAACTGCTTGAGCTCCGGGGCGACCTTCCCGCCTTCCAGGATGGCCGCCACCAGGTCGGTGCTGGACTCGGTGGTGAGTTGGTTGAGGCCGATTTTGGAGTAATAGGACTTGCTTCCCCCCCGGTGGGTATATTCGGGGCGATGAAGCAGGACCAACAATATGGGGCTCTGGGCGATCCAGTCGATGAAATAATTCAAGAATTCCTCAGAGGTCTTGTCGATCCAGTGCAGGTCTTCCACCGCCAGGACAAGAGGCTTATCCTGGCTCAGCCGGATGAAAATGTTCCTCAGAGCGTCAAACGTCAGCTCTCTTCGTTTCTTGGGCGCCATATGTTGCCAAGATTCGTCCTCGACCTTCAGCGACAAGAGATCCTGGCAGGCGGGCAACGCCGCGGCGAGCCGCCCCCGGTCGAGGGCGGCAAGCTTGTCTTTGAGCTTTTTGTTGACGACAAACTCGCGCTGGTTTTCCTCGATGCCGCAGCAGGACTTGAGAATGTCCAAAAAGGGCAGGTAAGCCGTTGTCCCGCCGTAGTGCAGACAGCGGCCTTCGAGGTAGGTGAACTCATCCGGGCAAAGGGACTTTTTGAACTCCAGCAGCAGCCTGGATTTCCCCACCCCGACTTCGCCCACAATCCCCACCACCTGCCCTGAACCGGCGCGGGCCTTCTCCCAGGCGGTTTTCATTGCCGCCATGGAGTTTTTGCGACCCACAAACCGAACCAGGCCTCTTGAGATCGAAGCCTCCATCCGTGTTGCCACTTCGCTCGGCCTGACCAGCAGGTAGGCCGGGTGGAGTATCTCCTTCCCCTTGACGGCCAAAGGACCCACGGGGTTAAATTCGAAATACGTTTTCACGAGCCGGTGGGTGTTCTCCGAGACCAGGGTTTGGTCCGGGGCTGCCGCGGTTTGCATGCGCAGGGCCAGGTTGGTGGTGTCCCCCACGGCCGTGTAGTCCATCCGCAGATCATCGCCGATGGCTGCCACCACCACCGGGCCGGAGTTGAGCCCGACTCTCATCTTAAAATCGGCTCCGCAATCCCTTTTGACCTTTTCCCCGTAGGTTTTCAGAGCCCTCTGAATTCCCAGGGCCGCCTTGCAGGCTCTCTGGGCGTGATCTTCGTGAGCTATCGGCGCCCCGAACAGGGCCATCACGCCGTCGCCGGTGAACTGGTTGATCGTCCCTTCGTATTTGTGAATCTCGGCCAACAGGATCTTGAAACATCCGTTCATGATCTGGTGAACTTCTTCCGGGTCGAGTTTCTCGGCCATGGACGTGTAGTTGGCCACGTCTGCAAAAAGGACGGTGACCAACTTGCGCTCACCTTCGATGGAACTGCGGGTGGTCAGGATCTTGTCTGCCAAGTATTTGGGGGTGTAGGATTGAGGCTGGCTGTAGTCGAT
>Ga0115028_10000063_pt1 | contig 13269 bp, 24 predicted proteins | sample Plant_0915_D1_FD_83894 | JGI IMG/M metagenome (GOLD analysis project Ga0115028, IMG submission 83894) | Wetland microbial communities from Old Woman Creek Reserve in Ohio, USA - Plant_0915_D1 | ecosystem: Environmental > Aquatic > Freshwater > Wetlands > Sediment ... | reverse complement strand
TCGATGCTGCAGATCAGCTCTACGTTACCGAGCATTGCATTCTGACGCACAACACCATCCAGCTCATTGGGTGGATCAACAACGAGCCTGCAATCCGCAACGCTCTGGTGATTTGCTCCAAATCCCTGACGATCAATTGGGTGCGCGAGCTACGCAAGTGGCTCGTTCGAGACATGTCGGTCTCGAGGGTGCCGGGGATCGCAGACGTAACCGTGGTCTCATACGAAGAGGCCAGAAAACATCTGGACGATCTGAATACACCTTGGGACCTAGTGGCGCTTGACGAGGCGCAAAATTGCAAATCCAAGAAAAGCAAGCGCACGCAAGCGGTCGAGAAACTCATGGCGCGCGCGACACGTCGGGCGACTTTGACCGGGACTCCTATGCCAAACAAAGTCATCGAGTTATGGCCACTGCTCCAGATGACCGATCCGGAGTCGTGGGATCCGGAGGGGAAAGGCTACTGGAGGTTCGCGTTTCGCTACGCCGGGGCCTACCGCGATGATCACGGGATTGACGTATCGGGCTCGTCGAATCTAGAGGAACTGCAGAGCAAGTTGCGCTCGACCTGCATGGTGCGCCGGCTCAAGAAAGATGTGTTGAAGGAGCTACCAGCGAAGCGGCGGCAGATTATCGAGATCCCGGTCGACGAAGTTTCCGCCTCCGCGCGGGCCGCGCTGAACTCAGAACTGCTTGAGTGGAAGCATCGCGATGCTGCCCTAGACGAACTTAGGGCGCGCGTTGAATTGGCACAGGTATCGGACTCCGCCGCTGACTTTGAAGCTGCAGTAGCGTCGCTCTCCAAGGCAACCAAGGCCTCGTTTGAAGAGATGGCTCGCATCCGCAAGGCATGCGCAGTCGCCAAAATCCCCTACGTCGTCGACCACGCGCGAGCCGCACTGGAGGATGACCCGTCTGCCAAACTGGTCATCTTTGCTCACCACCACGAGGTCATTGACGCGATTCGCACTGGGCTTGCTGAGTTTGGCGCCGTGCACGTGGATGGGCGAATTACTGACGTATCGGTGCGTCAGGCTGCGGTAGACCGATTTCAGACTCGTCCTGAGTGCAGGGTGTTCGTTGGCGGAATCCTCGCCGCTGGCACTGGCCTCACCCTCACGGCTTCCGCTCATGTGATTTTTGCCGAGCTCGATTGGGTGCCTGCCAACATGATGCAAGCCGAAGATAGGACTCATCGCATCGGGCAAATGGCGTCCGTGTTGTCCCAAATGCTGGTCCTAGAGGGTTCGTTGGATGCTCGCATGGCCGAGGTCCTGGTCGACAAAATGAACGTCGCAGACAAGGCTCTGGACGCCATTACGGTGCGCGCCCCAGTCTCCCCCATGGCTCGCCCCTCTGTTTCGCACGGCGGACTGAAGGAACTCGAAACCATTGCCGCCAAACTTAGCGCCGCTCACGTTGCCGAGATCCACTCCGGGCTGCGCCGTCTCCGTGCCGCATGCGACCGAGCCTCATCTGTTGATGGTAGCGGCTTCAGCAAAATCGACGTCCGGATCGGCCATTCACTGGCCCTTGCGCCGCGGCTCACCCCCAAGCAGGCTGCCCTCGGGGCCCGTCTCTGCCGCAAATACCGGAAACAACTGGGCGACGGTTGCTGGTCGAACCTTTAGTCGGCATCGCCAAAGAAAAAAGCTAGCGACCAGAAAAAAAGACCTCGACGGATTTCCAATCCGGTCCATGCTTATCGAGTTGACAGCAAGTCGACAGGAAGAAGATCAAGATGTCAAAGCCAAGTCTAAGTTTTCAGGTTCGCGGGCTGGTCAGGGGAGTTATCGGGAATCACCGCGCGTTACCTGCCGCAGTGCGGACGATGATGCGCGACCATCGCGCTTGCCGCGGCGGCGGCTCCTACTCGGACGCTCGGGTCTACGTGTCGCTCGCAGGCGGCCCCGAGTATCAGGTCCCTGTTGCTGTCGACACGGATGGCACCTGGACGATCGGTGAATGGTCAGGCCGAGTCCCGCAAAATGTCAGGGCCGCAGTAGGCTGACCAACTAGACGCCCTCCGCCCGTACCCTTCCCAGGGGCGGGCTTGGGGTTGTGGAAGGATCGAAAAATGACAGCACAGAATCAGATCGTCAATCTCACGCCACATGTGGTCACGGTTCGCGACTCGTTCGGAGTCGATCACGTGTACCCACCTAGCGGCCTTGTTGCTCGGGTAGGGGTCACCACCACCCCAGATTGCACTCTGGCAGATGGTACCCCCACGACGCGCGTAGAATACGGTCGCGCCGAGCTCCCGGAGATGCCTCTGCTCGATGGCGTGACCGTAGTCGTAAGTAGCTATTTCGGCAGTCACCCAGAGCGCGGGGAGGGCGACGCGCTCGTGTATGTCATGGTGCCAACTGGGGCCGTCGTGAGCGCGGCTCACTCATCCAGTTATCGGCGACTGGTCGTCGACGGCATCGAGTACGAGAATGATGCAATGGATCCATTCCTCGTCGATATCCGGTGCCGATACATCGTGTCTACGATGTTTGCTGACGCATACCGAGCGCAGCACCGGACGCGTGATACCGGTATCGTGGACGACGTGGAGCTATTCGTGCCCGACTCTGGCCCGAGCGCAATCCGCGCCAACGGCCAGATCGTCGCAGTTACCTCGCTCATTAGGAGATGAGTCATGCGATACGTATTTGCACTGATGCTTCTTGTTCCAATCATCTTGCTTGGCGTGCTCCTAGAGTATGTCGGGCGACAGATGGCCGATCTGTTCGGCGGTTACCCGCTGGCATGGTCTGGGTTGATGGGCTTTACAATCAGCTTTACAGTCAGTTACTACGCCTGGGAGGCGTACACGAAAGCGGAAAGCACATGGAAGACCAAGCAAGTCCTCAGTCGCTAGGCGCCGTAGTCTGCTGGGAAATCAACGAGTTCTCGGCTGATAGGGAGGCTCTCAGGGCCGCATTTGTCGCAGCGTGGCCCAATGCGGCATCGGCAATTCCGAAGGCCCCAGGGGCGAAACTACGGGCGCGAATCGGTGATGCTGCTGCACAGCGTGTCGACGGAATCGAGCTGTCCAAAATCCTCACCACGCTCGTGTGCGGCACCTGGAAGCGTCCACTACTCGGTGGCACGTCGTTGCGCCAAGGAACTGGCATCGCGTACTTCGTGCCGATGTCGACAATGGATTATTTGGGGGAGTTGCACACTGCAGCAACCAGTCTTTGCCAGTCTGTCGGGCGCTGGGATCTGATGGCGATTTCGGTGCGCGACACACCAATCAACAGAGTTCAGGTCGTGACAATGGTTGAGCGCGACTTTATTGACATCATCGACAGGATTCGATTTGAATGGATGGCTACAGTCAGGGAGCTGAAACGCGGTGGAAAAAAGCCCGACGCGCGCAACATCCTAGTTAGGCAGAAGCGGTACAACGCACTCGAATCGAGGATCGAACTGTACCGAAACATCGGGGAATTCCAGGGAGTTCGAGCGCGACTCGCAAGTGAACGCGAGGAGATGCGCAAGACATTGGAGGCATTGCGTGCCTAAACGGCACAAGCGACGCTACGGGATTACTACTCGGATCATTCGTCGCGAATACCATGAGGTTGCGCGGATTGATCACATGGACGAGCGGGTAGCTTGGCGTGTGGCGGAGCTTGGGATTACCTACGAGGAGTTCGCTCGGCGAGTCGGCGTCAAACGCCAGTGTGTTATGTCGCGATTGCGCTACGATCCGACGGTCTCATCATCACTACTTGAGAGGATTATGGCGGCTCTCGAAATGACCTCGATGGACGACTGGAAGAAGTCTTACCCGGTTCCAGGCCGGATCCACGAGCAGTGCGCCGCTAAGTTAGCGCCCAAGCCGACTAAATGACTCGTGTCGCATCATGGCTACCGACTCGCGATCTCAAGGCAGGGGACTGGATCTCAGATCCGTCCACTGGGTATCCGGCAAGGATTAAGACCATCGAATTCGACAGAGAAACAGTACGGATCGATTATCTGGTTGGTCCCCCTGGCAGGGTGGGCTATATTGGTCCGGCGGATAGACAGGCTTGCAAGTTCATTCGCGAACTCAGGCAGAAAGTCAGGAAGAAGTGAGAAAATTGCAGATTTTGACGAATTCGGAGCTGGAAACGTTCGACCAATGCCGAGCGAAACACGGCTACACCTATCACGAGATGCTACGTCCTAAGGTGACCGCAGCGCCTCTTTCGCTCGGCACAATGGGACACGCAGGAATCAAGGCAGGGTGGCTTGCTGTGAGCACCCTAGAGTTACTTCGCGCAACTACACACCAACGGCTAGGGGTCGCGCGTGAAGCGGTAGCGTCGGCTGTGGAAACGGCACGCAGCGCAGCAGAAAACGATTTGCAATGTAGTGGCGCCGATAACTTGATGGAGAAACTCGAAGAGCTGGATGAGAATGCTGCCGCCGCAGTATTTGGCGCGAAGTACTACTTCGAACAACGCCGCGATGATCTAGATATTGAGCGTAAGATCCCTGTCGCAATTGAGCGTCCGTTTTCCGTTGTGTTGCCGACCCCGAAAGGGCGTCCGAGTATCATTGAATACAGCGGTGTAATGGACTTGGTGCTGTACGATCCGAGATACCAATCGCTGCAGATCGAGGATAACAAGTTCACGAAGTACAACCCATCGGTTCTCGAGAGAAAGATCGCGCTTTCTACGCAACTAACCGGGTATTTGGTGGCGCTTCGGCTGATGCAAGATTCCCCTGTACCAAACTGGATTTGGCCAGAATCCGTTTCTAGCGATGTCGTTCGCGCCACCACTGGTCGCATCGCTTACAACGTGATCAAGTCAGTCGTTCCGAGCCAACCCAAGATCAACAAGAATGGAATGGTTTCGTGCGCTCAGATTGACACTTTGCCGGACTACTACGCGGCCGCATTGTTCGCGCAAGAGACCGAACGGAATCTGCCAACGAGCCCAGAACAGATGGAACTCTTGGCCAAGATTCGAGCCAAATCGTGCTGGTTTCAGCAAATCGAGTTCTTCCGTGGTGATGACGAAATAGAGCGTTGGAGTCGTGAAGTACACGTGAAAGCGCTCGAGATCCGAGCGAGCGAACGTGATCCATCCCTGCGTGTACGCAACCCGGGACATTGCTCATCCGCGTCATCTATGTCCTGTCCGATGGCGATCGTCTGCATGGATCCAGACTCCGAGGCGACGCGTAAAAACTCATATCGTGTCGCAACGTCGCGACATGAAGAAGTGGAGCAAGCAACCAATGGCAGCCAAGAAAGCAACCAAAACGAATTCGGATTCTGACGCACCAAAACGCCCTCGAGGACGTCCCCGCAAGAACCCTGAAGCAGAACCGCAGCGCAGTATGGCGAAACGCCCGAAGGCTGAGAAGAAGCCAGCAAAGGAAGGAGAGAAACGCCCTCGAGGACGTCCCCGCAAGAACCCTGAAGCAGAGCCGCGCAAACTCACGCCCGATGAAGCGTCGGTGATCCCTGTCGAGATGCTTGCGGCGGCGCGCAATGGCGATAAAACAGCAATCGAAGCGCTGGACGAAATCCTAACTGCCTACAACCGACTGAGGCTCGCGATCGCAAAGCAAGCTGAGGTTACCGAGGAATGTCGGCAACGGACCAAGTCCGAGTGGGCTGCACTCACAGGGGCGATTGAGTCGCCTGTAAAGATTGATGCGACAGTCGAACAACTGCGCCGCAAACTGGAAGACGTTGAAGTCCGTTGGCAAGAGTACACGGAGGCAATGCAGGCAAACAAACTCGAGACGAAGGACGCTCGAAAGGCCTGCAAAGCAGCACAAAAGGACCTTGACGAAGCGGTCAAAGGTTCCGCGCAACTGAAGTTGCCGTTCGCGAAACGAGAGCAGGAATATTCAACAGTTGCGCCAGAAGCGTTGGAACAAGAAGGAGATCCAATTCAAGAGCAGGACGACGACTTTGATGATGAGGACGACGAAGACGAAGAGGACGAAACTGGCGACCTAGACTTTGACTGAGCACATCAGCAGATTCAGCAGAAAGAACCGATATACAGATGAAACGACTCGATAACGACGAATCAGAAACCTATGTGAAAGCCTGTATTTACGGGCCTCCAGGGACCGGCAAGACATCGATGGTTGTGACCGCACCTCGACCATTGATTTTGCTCGCAGAGCGGCAAGGTCTCGTGCACATCAAGCAGGCAGTCCAGCGCCTAGGGTGTCCAATGCCAATGGTGCTTTTCCCGGAGTGCATGGACGACATGGCTGACATTTTGCGAGCGCTTAGGCGCCCAAAGGGCGAACCTTTTCATTTTGAGCAGAGGCGAAACGACGGAACGATTGAGGTGCTCATTGCGCCTTGCGAATGGCCCGAATCGGTTGGTCTTGACTCGGTAACGGACTTTGCGAAGATGATGGCCGACGAGCTCGACACATCGTCTCCACCGCGCAACGGAAAGGACGGGCTACCCGCGCGCGCCATGAACTGGTGGGGGGTGTTCGACGCGAAGTTCGTCAACTTCGTGCGCGCATTTCGCGATCTTCCAATGCACGTCTTTTTTCTTTGCCTCTCGGACGACAAAACGAGTGGCGAAGGAGATGACCAGACACGTTCGATTGCCCCGAGCTTGCCCATGCGCAAGCTCGCTGACAAGCTTTCAGCGGCCGTCAATGTGGTTGGCTTCACTTTCCGTCGGGCACGTCGGGAGCGCACGCCAGACGGCAAGAGTGAGGTCAAGCTGCACTACGGGGTGCTGACGGTAGGGCCAGAGCACATGCTCACCAAACCCTATCGACCACTTCGCGACGTCGAGGTGCCGGATCTGTCGTACTGGATCCAAGTCATTCGCGGGACATGGACAGCGCCGACTCTTGCGGCTCCGCCAACCATCTCAGAGCTCGACAGTGGAGTCGATGTCAATCCTGAGATTGCCACTAAAGAGACCCCAGAAACACCAACAGAACTACAACCAGCAACCGCAAAACCAACCAAGAAAGCAGCAAAGTAATGGGACGCATTGGACCGCAGACAGAAGAAGACAAGAAGGGGCGCGACTTCTCGTTGCCGCCCGGGCGAGTAGCACTTGGAGCGACCGAGTTTGAGCGCAAAACCTCGAACACCTCTGGTCAAGATTACGTACGCGTGAAATGGGTTTTGATCCACCCAAAGGCGCGAGTCAGCAAGTGGTTTAGGGCTACTCAGTCCTGTGACACATCGAAACCGGGGGCCGTGTCTCGTTGGCAGTGGTGGATGGAGTCATTGCAGATCACTGAGCAATTCGAGCTCGGATCGACTGTCGACGGCACTCATGGTGAAGGCGATCGGAACATTCAACGCCTTTTTATGGGGCGTGCTGTGGTCGCTGAGATTGGGCGCGAAACCAGCAATGGCTACACCAACAACGACATCAAGAAATTCATCAAGCGCGAAACTTGGACAGCTGATGAACGCGAGGCAATCGAGCAATGGGAACTCAAGTATGCAGCAGAGCAAGATGAGGAAGAGTTTGACGATGACGACGCCTCGGATCCGTATGCAGCGGCCGACGAGAGCGAGCTGCCTCCGCCAGTAGACGATGACGCGGAGTTCGATGCGCCGCCTCCGCCAAAGACCAAGGCAAGCAAGAGCAAAAAGAAAGACACGGACGACGATCTGATTCCATGGTAACAACCGCGGAAAAGAGGGAGAAACTCACTCCCGCTAGGATCCTATGCGCCGGCCTCGCCGAGATCATCTACGCGATCTCGGAAGGTCGGCGCAAGCCGGCTGACGTTGCGAGGCAATTGCACAAGTTGGCTGAATTCGCGGAGGGGATTGCCCCTAAACAGTCTTCGACCCCTCCGACGACATACGACGACGAGAATGATATTTACCTCCATTGGCGCGAGGCGTCCGGAAAGAAGGCGGCCAAATTCACCGCTCAAAGGCGCGAGAAAGTGCGCGCACGTCTGGCTGATGGCTACTCGATTTCGAAGATAAAGCAAGCAATCGACTTCGTTTGCAACGATCCGTGGTACACCGGAGGCAACGACAAAGGAGTCTCGTATACCGACCTTGAGTTGATTTGTCGCAACGCTACCAAGCTCGAACAATTCGCCGAACGCGCACAACAGGCAGGGATCAAAGAACCAGAATCGAAGGAAGATCCAGGGAAGACAGAGGCTCTGAAACGAGCCCAGGAAGACGCGAAAGACGCTCTAGATAAGGGAGACACTGATGCCTACAATCGGGCCCAGGAAAGAATCAAACGGATCCGGAAGCAGTAGATTTCTCGGGTTTGACACGAGTCCAGAGGCGCGCCTCAAGAGCGCAGCATACGTACTAACCCATCTCAGTGAGTACGCCCCAAAAGCGGCTCCGGAGCGCCCGGAAACGCTTGATTTGAGCGACGCGGAACTAGCCGAGGCAGCGCGCAAACTCGATCGCACAGGTAAAGCAAGCAACGCGGAGAAGGAGGCGCTGCAACTCTATGGCTCGTGGCGCGCCGCGGTGTTCAAGGTCGAGGCAGAATCCGCGGGAAATCTTATCATGCTACTGAGTCTTCTAAACCTGCTCGAAGCTCAGGATAGTGACGAATGCGGCAAGATCCGGGACTTCGTGCGCGAGAAGTACAACGCTCCAATCTCGGGGCCCCCTGCTCCGTACGCAACTACTCAATTCGCTGAGAATTGGGCGAGCCGGTATGCAGAGCAACGCGACGTATTGCCGATGCACTTGCGGAATCTCAGTGTCCCTGTGATGTTCCCCAGGAAACCGGTCGAGGCAACTCCAGCCGAAGACGACGACGCCAACTTTTAGGACCAATCGATGAAACTACATCCAGAGAATCAAGCCGAACTAGGCGAAATTGTCGAGCGACTGACTCGACAATTGCTTGACGCGCTGAGACTAGATGGGGAATGGATCCCAGTGATTCAGCTGCACTCCGTGTCGACTCCCGGAGTGGTCGCGCTGTGGGGCCCCAAGAATAGCGCGCAATTGTCACTTGTTGGCGCCGGATCGGAATTGGCCAACGATATCCCTGATATGCGCATGCGTCTCTTACGTGCGGCGCAAGAAGCGATCGGAATGTCGATATTTGACACAAGCGCACAAATTGTTGTGGTGGTCCGCAATTCCGACGGCACAGAAGCGACGCTTCGGTGTGATTGCATCGATCCAAAGGCTCCTCCGCGCGAGTGCACGTCTTTGCTGCAGCACGCGTTGACCACTATGCGCCAAACCGAGCTTGAAGAGGCAGAAGCGCGTGAGAGAATGGCTGGTGCAAATTGATCGATCTCGAACGTATCCGCGAAATCCTCCGCACTCCGACACGGGACAATGTGTCGGGGCGAGCGCAACTAGAGGCCCTCCGTCCGCTCGTGACTGACCTCCTGGACGCGTTCGAAGCCCAGTCGAACAACCTAGGCGGCGAGTTTGGAAGACGCGTCCTGCAGGCCATCGAAGAACGAGTCATCAAGGAACTGAATGGCCGCGCCGAGCTCTCGGAAAACGTCCACATCCTTGCTTGCTCCGCTCTGGTAGCGGGGCAAAAGGTCTACGTTGACTCGAGGTTAGAGGTGTCATGTCTTTCCACCTAGCTCGCGAAAACGCGGCAAATCTGACGACCGAGAAAGCAAAACGACTCGCCGAAAATGCTGTGGTGATTGCCGTGGATCCTGGGGAGCATGGGGCAGCCGTGAAACGCACAACGCGCAACGTCCTGCAGTTCCGCGGACTCATGGACTGGGAAGCGATTGCGGACATGTTGCAGCCATCCCGCGGCACTGTTTTGTTGATGGAGGACCAATTCCTCGGCGTTAATCCAGCGACGTCGCAAGAGACCACTTGGCAGAGCGCGACGCTTACCGGGTACCTCTCAGCGCTGGCCGAGATGCCATTCACGGTCGTGCATATTAAGCCAAGGATTTGGCAACTCGCTCAACAGCGAAGGTTCGGGATCCTGGACGGGAAACAATCGAGTCGAGCCGACGGAATCAAACTAGCGCTTCGAGAACTGGCCGAGAATGATCCGGTTACTTCGGTGTCAGTCAACAAGGACCAACGCGAAGGGTTCGCTTCGGCGTACGGAATTCTTCGGTGGTTCGAGGAAATTGTGGCCAGGAAAGGGGTGACGAAGTGTCAGATGAAATGAATGGATCGGGGCTCTACATCATGTCGGGGCAGACCAACTCACTCCGGTCATTCGCGACGGCCAGCATATTCTTCCAGCTCTCGCAGCTCTGGAGGCCATACGGATATCGGGTGGACCTCACCCGGCGGGGGAGAGTGATCTCGATTCTGGTGGTGATTCCAAGGGCGTGGCTGCTACTACTTGGGCTCTATCACTGGTGGGTCGCGCTTCGGACCCGCCGGATTGCTGCTGTGACAGCCAGGGAACTGAAGATTGACGTTGTGTCGTTCGTGAGGGTGAGATGAGACTACGCGACAAGACTTCGAAAGAGGACCTCGGCGATCACAATAGGTTCAATATTTGCGCAATGTCGGAGGTTGACGTTGGGGATGACTCGGTGTTTATCAGCGATCTCGAGGTATGGGTTGTGGCTAGGCAAGCTTGGGTTTCGCTGTCAGATGCGTTTCTAGAACGACTTGTGATCGTTGACAATCTCAACACCTATTTTCGTGAACCCAAGACCGAAGAGGAACGCACACGTGGCTACTACTATTGAAGACCTAGACGGGATGGCAAAGAAGGTACTGGACAACCTGGCCCTCTCGCTGATGTTGTGCGGACGCACTCCAATCGAATTGACTCCGGCGCAACGAGCCGAGTTTCTTGAGCCGCATTCCACGCAACTAGCGATTGCGTCGGTTCAGCTCCGGGAGCTGTTGAATCAGGCGAAACTTCGTGGAGCGGCCTCAGTCCACGAGGAAATGGTTCAAGCCTCACCCGAGGAAACCGTCGAGCACTACTCGACCGAGGACCAGTGAGCGTTACCCACTATCTGCCCCTGACCGTCCCCTACGCGCTCGCCCTCGTGACTGGGCAGGTAGACACGATCCCGCTCCACGCCGAGCCATGGGACGCGCTGGGCACCCGCATTGCCATCGTAGGGATGGAGTGGCACTCAGCGACCGCGCAAAATCTCGTCCAATTCGACCGTGTGAAATTCGACCGTCGGGACATGCTCCGGACTGGGCGTCTAGGCTCGGTTGTTGTTGCGGGCTGGGTGCGCCGTGATGGTCTTTTCGATCGGAAGGCTACGAGCGGCGCCTATTGGCCCAAACGCCCCGTCCCATGGCGAGGGGCGTCCGTGGTGTGGCGAGTAGAGGCACCCAAGGTCGAACTCGGGCAGACGGTGACTGGACTGACTCGGTTGCTCGTGTCACATTGGGATCGACCCGAGACGATTGCCTCGGTCAGAGAGTACGGCGACCGCTTCGGGCGCAGCGCGTTGCCAGATGACTGCAGATCCGTATATGATGGGTCGAAAGGCTGAAAGATGGAAGAGCAAGGAAATACTAGCAAAATCGAGATTCCCGCAGACGGGTGGTGCTGGCTGCGTGAAGACAGCGAGACCGGTACCATCAGGCGCTATTGGCTCAACGGCAGATGCATCGTGGTGATGGCCGCCCAGGCGCGCCAGCTGGGCGACGTTGTCCTGTCGATCACCTGGCAATGTCAGGCCGCCCATGCGAGCGCAGCGAATACGACCAAATGTGTCAATACGCTGGCAGAGGCGCAGCTGGTCTTCGACGCTTGCGCGATTGGGATCCATTCAACTCTCGAAGCCCTTGGGATAGGGTGCAGGTGCCTCAATGTTCCGGGATGAGAAATATCGGACATTCGTGCGCGAGCATCCGTGCGAGAACTGCGGGCGCGTCGCCGATGTTGCTCACCACTTCGGCAAGCGAATCGGAGGCGGCGGCACTGGACTGAAGCCGCACGACACATTCGAGGTCCCGCTATGCAACTCGTGTCATCAAGCAGAACACAATAACGTTCTGACAGCAGAGCAGTATCGGGATACGGAGCACAGATTCCTTGTTCGCGCGTTGAGAATTGCCACGGAATGGATCGAGCAACATGCCGCTAAAAAGAATCGGTAGGCCGCCGAAGTACCCCCGAATCGGTGGGAAAGGGCCAGTTCGTCGCCAGTGGCAGATCCTGTATGCCGAGCAATTGATCGCCCAGCAACTCGACGACGCGGAAGTAGATCGACTACTAGTCGAGCACTTCAAAGTCTCCGAATCGGTTGCCGCTCGACGCCGCACCGACGCTTGGCAAAATATTATGTCAGTGGTCGAGAGCAATCGTCCCGATCGATTCAAGCAGGTTGTCCACGCGTTACGCCACCTGTACGCAACGGCCTTCAAACAAGGCAAATTGAGTGTCTGTGCTCAAGTCCTGCACCAAATGCGCGAGATGTTCGATTTGGTTGATCCGTACATTGAAGGCGGAGGCAAAGAGACCGACAAACACGAGCGAACAACTGAGGAACTGAGCCACTTTGCCATGACCGGCGAATGGCCTGAGGAAACTGAGAAACGGAAGGCGAGCGAGCCCGTCAAGTCGACGAATCCGCTCGATGAATTGGTATGAGCAACAAGTCAGTAATCGCCGGCCTGTCCGGCAAAGTCGAGGTATTGGAGCGCCGGCAGAAACACCTCCAAGAGCAGGTCGACACGCACCAGTGCAGCCAACGGTCCGTGCCGTTTATTATGGCCGAGATCTCGGCTCTCACTGCCGCTCTAGAGGCTCTCGCGTGGTACGCGACAGAACGTGACGGGTCGGGAGGGGTAAGCCCCCTAAGCGTTATCCAGCGCCTCGCGGGCATAGACCTAGAGGACTGCGATGAGGAAGACTTGGAAGAGGTCCAGGCGCAAGCGCGCGAGTTGGTGAAGGGGCTTGTGGAATGACAGTCGTAACAATGGGTTCGCCAAGAAACAGTGAAAGTCCCTTCGCTGAGGCCTTAGCTAAGGCTGTGTTCGGCGACTTATTCACTGATCCATCAATTCGTTACAACCCAACCTGGACCTATCATCAGTGCTGGGTGGCGCTGGGAGCCTTCAAACGCAGTGCATTGATTCAGACGCTCGTCGCCCCGTCGACTGTGGCGACGCTTGGATTTTGGCACGAAAGAGGACGCAACGGCGAAATCGCCGGCGTCTAGAAAGAGAGAGGAAGTGGCAAGCAAGAAGAAGACTGCAAAGGCTTCAAAGAAACTCACACGATTGCAGGTACTAACGGAACTCGCTCGTGGAGATTGCGAAAAATCCGTCATGCTAGAGTGCTGGGAAGCAACAAGTGATTTGGCCCTGTTTTGGTGCGCTTCTGTTAGAGAGACACTCCGTATGTTTATCCG
>Ga0115028_10000061_pt1 | contig 13595 bp, 24 predicted proteins | sample Plant_0915_D1_FD_83894 | JGI IMG/M metagenome (GOLD analysis project Ga0115028, IMG submission 83894) | Wetland microbial communities from Old Woman Creek Reserve in Ohio, USA - Plant_0915_D1 | ecosystem: Environmental > Aquatic > Freshwater > Wetlands > Sediment ... | reverse complement strand
GTCCTTCGTCACGTCCCACAGCGGCCGTGCCGAGACGATCTCGGCAATCTCCTCGTACTCGCCGCCGTTGAGCCGCATCAGAACCTGCTCCCTGACTGCGGCCTCACTCCAGTACTTGGGCAGCTTGATGTCGATCTCGATCCTCCACTCCCTCTCATCACTCATCGCCGCTCTCCTTGAACTTCGCGATCTGCTCATCGGTCCAGGGCGTCGTTGGTTCATCCTCCAGCGTGATGTCCAACTTGATGAAGTGCAGCGGCTCGGTGTAGAGCACGTTCATAGCCAAGAATCCAGGCCGGTGCTCCGTGACTTCGTACCGCATCTTCCCCTGTTTGTGGAACAAGACCATACCGAACATCCCCTCGGGGCCGACACCGAAGCGCTCCACGATGTCTTTGAGATGTTCGACATCAAGGGTCTCGAGCTTGTCGAGTAGGTCCTTTGGATCTCGCAGACCGAAGCCGACCTCCATCGCGCAACGCATCAAGTCACGCTCCGGAGGATCGATTAGCGCGTTGCCTTCCATCCTCTGCAGGGTCGACGCCATAGTGTCGCGGAGCTGCTGCTCAGTCACCCGCTCCCCGATGTGGTGCGTCAAAGCGGTTCGTATCAACGTACTGACACGCTCCACGGTCGTGCCGATACGATCCGACAATGTCATAGCTGCAGGGATCAGCTCTATCTCCTCTGCCGACACTATCGTCGCCGTTCCTTTGCGGTCGAACCTCACCGTTGGCCATCCCTCGTCGTCAACGTACTCAACTTCACCGACGTCGCCGGCTTCGGCGTGTATGTAGTTCTCCTCAGGGAACTTGCAGTCCGGAGAACCGGGCGAGTTCCAGCCGCCCTCTGTGATGGTCTGCGTCGCCCTGACTCGGTCACCGATTCTAAACATGCTCATAGTTCCTCCTCTGCCCTTATAACACTAAAGGGGAGCGATCTCCCCTGAATCGAACCGAACTCGTCACTCGCTGCAACCCGACTCGTCGCCGCGGTCGCATAGCGCGCAGCGCTGCCCCAACGCCATGGCGTCGAAGACGGCGTTCTCCGGAATGTTGATGCCGTACTTCTCTGCGATGCGTTTCAGAATCGGGGCGCCGTAATTCGGGTAGTTGTCGTCGTTGCAGAACGCTACGAGCTCGTCGTCACCGATGAGCCACAGCCAGGCGCGGTAATGGGAAACGCTGCGACCCGCCGAGATGCCGCGGTGGTCCACAGCCTTCTCGACAGCGAAGTCCATGTACTCAGCGATCTGCTTCTTGACGGCGTCGTCTGTCGTGTACTCAGGAGTCCACTGCTCTGCGACGGCTTCAGGTTTCAGATACGGCTTGGCGTGCTCGAAGTCTAGAGCTCCGATGAGCATTACGATCTCGAACCCGAGGATGTCAGTCCCCTTCGTGCACTCGATCCTCTCCACAATCTCCTGCTGACTTCTCATCACACACCTCCGTGTTGAAGACGACGTACGGCACACCACCGGGGAGCATCGGCCAGAGCTCGCGCGGCATACACCATCTGCCCTGCTTCGTGGCGATGGCCAGAACGCAGAGCTCCTGCATGATGGCGTGGTCGCCGGTCCACAGCTCGCCGTCCTTGTCGTTACAGAGCTGCAAGAAGCTCCAACCTCCACCGTTGGACTCCATGAAGCGATCATCGAGCTCCCGCAGGAACGCGGTGACGTCGTCATGAACTGCGGCGACGCGCTCCGGATGGAGTCCGAAGTTCTGCGTGATTCCATCGACACGAATGAAATCAGCAGGCGGCTTGCCGTCAACGAGTTCCGCGTCGTTGAACAGCACCTTCATGAACACTTCATGAACCTTTTGCGAGTCGAGCATTTCTCCTCCTTACATCACGATGCCCGCACCACCACAGTGCGGGCATTTCGGATCGATAGCGGTGTAGCCATCGATTTCGGGGCCGCAGTGCTCGCAACCATGGGTCGCGTTCCAAATCTCTCCGGCCTCGTCTTCGACGTCTTGTAGTGCGGTCCAGAACGCTTCGGCCTCGAACGGGAACTTGAGGTCGTGGTTCTCGGTGCACTGCGCGACGCCTTCGACAATGGAACACACAACGATGCCGCCACGGTCTTTGTCGATCACAAGCCAGGCGCCGCAATCCGTAGCCTTGTAGACGCGCCTCGACATCGACTCCTCGTTGGCTTCCGCGCCGAGCAGTTCCGCGAGATCTTCAATGTTTCGTATCATGACTCCTCACACACGCCGCGATATGCGACGCGCACTTCGTGCACAAGGCGATGCACGGCAACTTCTTTGTGACGCCGGCGTGGACAACTACGACGTAGTGATCACCGCAGCCGACGTAGTCCTTACAGGACCAGCACCGCACCCTACCGTCGTCGGGATCAAACAGCTTTCTGAAGATTACGGGTTCATTCATCCTTCCTCCTCCATCTTGTGTCTTTTCGAGAACCCGCCCACTCATTGTGATGCACTCGAGGCGTGCTCCCTCCATAGGTTTCGGGTGCATGGGCGCGGTACGTTCTATGCAAGTGCCCTCCGTGAAGGAGGGCACTCATGCTCTTGACAGTACTTGTAATACTGCTCGTGATCGCTCTTGTAGGTGGAGGATGGGGACACACCCGCTGGGGTGTATGGGGGTGGTCGCCAGTTGGCCTCATCTTGCTCATCGCTCTCGTGCTCTGGTTCACGGGATTCATTCATCAAGGTCAAGGGTTCCACTAAGATGCCGATCTATGTGGTTCCAGAACCGAGACCGCGTGAGCTCCACACGCCCCCGCAGTTGGCAGCAATCACGCCTCCCGCTTCCAACGTAGGTAAAGCAGTAACTCCTCCCATACCGGCCTATCCTTCCTGATCGCTCTTTCATAGGGCGCCGTCATCAGCATTGCAGAGGGTTGTAGGTGCAGCTCGATCATATCGATGACCTGTCGCTGATAGGCGTCGCCGAGCTCGTCGAATTCTTCCCGCAGAAACTCGTCCAAGACCTGGGTCGCTGAGCTGGGATGCTGCATGGCGTCACGCAACGCCCAGAGGACGAAACCGTATGGCACCATGATGCCGTTGGATCTCCAGTCTTTCATGATCACCTCTCATACCTTGCTGTCGTCGATCAAGCTCCACAGGAACTGTCGGAGCAGTAGCTTCTCGTAGTCAGTGAGGGGCAGGCACTCCTTCACGTCCTGTCTTCGCTTGTTGAAGCCCTCTATACGAAGCATGATCTCCTCGTTCAGCTCCTCATCGCTCTCACACGCCGCTTCCACGCAGATCGTCATGAAGCAGCCGCCCTCCAACTCCTCCTCGGAGATCTTCTTCAGCCTCATCCAAGCACGGTGCTCTGGGCTCCACGGCATGTTCCCTGCATCTCGGCAACCACAGCCTTGCCGGTCGGAATGATCATCATGGGGTGATGGCGGCATCTCCTTCAGCCTGTCCAACGCCTCTTGCCGCCGAGCCGCCAAACCGATGGGGTCTTTCAGTTGCATCTCTCCGCGCTCGAACGCCTCTCGCTGTAGGTACTCGGCCAGAGATTCCATATCGTAGCGAGTGTGCGCGGTCATGATGTGGTGCGTCGGAAAGCGCGCCTCCATGCACGCCTTGATACGCTCTGCAGCTTCTGGCGTGAACTCGAAGTCGGAATCGAACTCGATGTCGACTTCACGGGTGATCTCGTCGAACGTCACCAATGGCGGATCGGGCCTATCCATTCTCCGTCTCCTTCAGGTAGCTCCCCAACTTCACGGTCCGTACCAAGACACGTGATGGATACATGACGTTGAGGCACACCCACCCTCTCCAGCAATCTCTACAGATCAAGAAGGAGGTGGGTTGCCCAACAACGTAGCCACGACCGCTGCGCGGCAACTCACGCCGACACATGGGGCACATCACGACGTCTCACCATTTTCCAAAGGGCGTCAGCCTTGTGCCCATAGAAGCTGGCACGATGTCCCGAGACCCGCTCCAGCTCCCGAACAAGGGCTGCGAAGTGTGGATCACCACGTGTGCTCATGTACGGCGCGCTGTGACAGACGTGGACGAGGTCCGGGCTGAAGTCGCGCCCCCGCTTACTTCGTCTCCAGCGCCTGAAGCTGCGCTCGTCGCCGATCCATCTGTAGTTGTTGGCGCGCAGCCAACCACCAATGACCGCAGCTTCTGCCCACACGCCGCAGTGCACGGGCTCCTTACCGATGTGCGAGTACCGGTCCCCTTCGAGCACGGGGAAGACGTACCGCGTCTTCATCATGCCTCGAGTCGTGACAGTGGTCGTCGTGGGGTGCCCGCACCAGCCCGCATCGCTGTGCTCGTCGATGTTGACGACGTACAGCCTTTCGCCGGTACGGACGTGGAGCCGATACAAGATGAAGAACATCTCGGCGTGCGACTCCGTAACCTTGACCGGCGTGCCGGGGCGCACCATCTCAACGATGTCGGCTATCGTCGGTGTCGTGCGCTCGTCCTCTGTCGATTGTCGACGCTCGTTCTGCGAGCCGAATAGAGTACACACCGACATCCTACGCAAGTTACGGTCTTGATCCGGGCATCGGCCACAATGGCCGTCTTGATCCAATGGGAACCAGTAGTCGGCGTCGATAGTAAGGACCTTGAGCATTTCCACCTCCTCGCCGATCTTATACCATCTCGTTATGCTCTCTTGAAGGTGCAGGCCTCACAGTAGGGGCTTCCGTCCTCAGCGCAGTCGCCGGAAGCCGGCCCTGCCACGAAGCCCTCACATCTACTATCGGAGTGCGCCAACTCCGAGAGATCGTCATGGAGCTGCTCCATGACCTTAGCAGCCGCAGAAGCTGTTGAGAGACGCTCGACTTTCGCTTCGAGCTCTTCGAGTCGCTTCCTGATGGGGTGCAACCTACGCTCGACCTCATCCATGAGTATTCTCTCCATCATTCCCATGGTGCCCTCAATTCACAGTTCCACCAGTTCCCTGGAACTCGGCGATGAACCCCGAAGCCAAGGGTGTCAAAGTGATGGCGTAGATGCCATTGCCTTGGAGCTCGATCTGCGCCTCACCGGCGATGGCGAAGAGCTTCGACAGACCGATGCCCGGACCTTCTTGACGGCGGTCGTCACCGAGCACCGTAAGATCATCAGGGTCGCCTTGGAACGCCTCGATGAGCGTTTTCGCGAACCTGATGCATTCCGGAATCTCCCAGAGCTCACGAGGGTCGTCGTCGTAACCCGCGAACACCAACCACGATTTGCTGTAGCTCTTCTCCTTCGCGAGCATACGCATCATCGTCTTCGTACTCTTGACGGCACCGTCGAAGTCCTTGAGATCGACGTGAATGATGACGTGATCGAAGTTCTTCATTTCATACTCCATAGGCTTCCCCGACGTAGCCACTGACACGGCTCGGAGCCCGAGACGATTTCAGTTTGCGACGCGGGACCACGATGTTGTAGCACTTCGCCCAGTACTGCACTGCACTCTGCGTGACACCGTACAGCTCTCCGATCTTTGTCAGCGTGAGGTACTGCACGAGACGGCGGAGCTGCTCGGGCTCCGGCCAGCGGCAGTGCCGCCGCACGACAACGCTGCACGCTATGCTGCAGAATCGAATGTGGCGGTGGCACCAACACACCTCGAAGGGCTTACGACAGGCCTCGCAGCGCTTCGTTACCCTGCGACGACGTTTTGACCGCGCCGCCATGCGACAGGACTTGCTGCAGTACCTCACGGTGTTGCGTTGCCCCGATTCTGGTCTGAACGAGACGCCGCACATCTTACAGATCCTCGTCTTTAGCCGTTTGGCTTTGTAGCGGCACGTGTTGCTGCAGTACCGTGCCGCCGCGGCTTCGCACGGACTCCGTCTAAACTCGACGCCACACCACTCACAGGTCAAGACGATCAAGGTGCCTATCTCCTTTCACGCACTTCGGACTGCGTCGTGTCAGAACACGTCTTCAGTTCTGGATCATCACGCCATTTGCGAGTCCACATGTCGGTGCCATCGAAGGGATGGTGCTCGAACCAGAACGTGCCGCTATCGTCGCGACTCAACACCGCCATGGCGTCACAGCCCTCACAGATGCCCAACACGATGTGGTGGTTGCACGGCAGCTTCTCGACAACGGCACGCGCCGATGCCGTGAAGTCGCCGAGGCAGTCTTCGGGGCACTGCTTTCCGAAGACGCCGCAGCCGATGCCGCCCGGTTCGTAGTCATGACAGAAGTCAGCCATCGTCTTGATCCTCCTCAGAGCGTACCGTTTTCAAAAACTTCAGTTCCAGCCAACGGAAGATGTAGTCCGTGATGGACTTCGCTACTGGTATCTGCTGGTTGGTCGTGAACCCGCTGGGTTCGAACCGACTGTGCACGTACTTGTCGACGAGGACATCTAGCGGGACGCCGTATTGCAGACACATACTGATCGATAACGCGAAGGCGTCCATCAACCCGCTAACGACTGATCCGGCTTTCGCCATCTGAATGAAAATCTCGCCGGGCGCCCCGTCTTCGTAGGTGCTGACCGTGACGTAGCCCTCGTGACCAGCTATAGAAAACTTGTGGGTCGTGCCGAGCCGCTCATCAGGGAGGCGGCGACGCAACGGCCTGCGCTGTAGCTCGTCACGTTCCGCCTCGAGCGCCGAGATGCGGCTCAGGGCCTCTTCCAGCGTCGGTGCGTTATCACTAGGCATTTGTTGGCTCCATCGATCTTATACCACGGCGAGGGACGGAGTTATAGGTAGATAAAAGTGGAGGGGCAGGCTAACCAACCTACCCCTCCTTGAATCACATAATCACTGAGTGTATGGCCCGACGTCTTACAGACGCCGAGCTATGGCTCGTGTTATGCCCCAGAGTTTATGTCGATCAGCATTGCCTCGGTCGCTTGTGCTGAATTGACCGGCGCTCTACCACTGAGCTAGGAGCACAAAGACGCCACGCACCCCACAAAACTGGATGCGTGGCGCCCCTCAATACATCCTGATCCACGGCAGTTGGTGATGTAGACCAACCGACTGACCACCCGTGAATCACGGTCGGTGTGCTCCACTGGATTTGAACCAGCGCCTCCGGTTTGCTGTCGTTACACAGCAAGATTCGCGACCGACTGTTGCATCTCACTTCTCCAGGTCAAAGCTGTTTGGGCAAGACGATGAAGCGTGACGGCGCCATTACTGGCACCGGTTCGAGGCTCAAGCTCAGGCTCAAGCTGCCCAAATCCTCACGAACCCAGCTTACCGCTGAGTACGAAATCCATCAACGCCTTTCCCGGCGAGACCTTGACGACCTCGGTCTCGTTGGCTCTCATCCTGGCCTTCTTCACGGCACGGATCAGCGTGTCGCAGCGTTCCAGGAGCTCCGACTTCTGCGCCGGCGAGATCGTGGATGTCCACGACGTCGTGTAGTAGGTGCCCACCACACGGTTGGCGTTCCACTTCTCGATCTGAGCGGGGTGCTCCTTCGTCGCTTCGTAGAGCACCCTGAAGTCGAAGTCCTTCTCTTCACGTCGCGCGACTTGCGGCGTCTTCGACTTGTAGACGTCCCTCCCAGTGTCGGGGTCCGGAACCCAGTCGACACCCGGAGCATGAGTCGGGACAGCCTCGAGCACGGCGCGCAGCTTCTTGAGCTTCGTCTCCATGCCGAGCAAGAACGTCGCCGGCATGTCGGCGAGAACCGTGACGTTGTCGATGACGACGTCGGCCTTCGCCATCTGATTCGTGCACTCCTTCTGCGCGACCACGTTCCAGTACTTGGCGAGGGCCTGCGCCGTGTAGTCGAGCTTCGACGGAACGGTGTCCACCAACTGCTTCGCCGTCTCGGCACCGGCCTCTTCCTGCTTGCGAGCCTCGTCGAACATCTCCAGCCTCTTGTGGTGGGCATGGAAATGGTCTTCCTTCTTCGTGAAGGTTACGATGGTCTCCGCCATGATCTTCTCCGCTGCCGCAGCGAGATCGCTTTCAACGGCCAGAACCTCATGGAGCTTTGCTGACTTCGCCATTTTATCCTCCTATCAAGATAAGGCTTACTGTGATCTTATGACACAATGCGAGACAGTATTTCCTAACTAATGGGGCGAGAGCCCCTACTCATCGAGACAGGGCGGCTTGCGGAGCCGCTCCTGCCATTCAAACGGCAATCGATACCACTCCGGCGTCGGCGCCGGATGCGGCCCGGCTCCTCTCAACTTGTCTGCGGCCTCCGTCAGCCGCTCGACAAGCCGAACTCGATGATGGCCGACATCTGCCATCCCCGAAATGAGCTGCTGGTACGCGTCACACAACAGTTCGTATACGTCCGCTATGTCGACACGAGCACCGGCTACGATGTCCTCGTAGTCGATGACGGCACTTTCGGCGCCGCCGAGCTCCCGAAGGAGAGCGACGAGCTTTTCTTTGTCCACGCAAATCAGCATTTTGATCCTCCTATAGTTCTTATACCAAAATTGATCATCTAAAAAGATGACCCGTGACGTTTCCGCCACGGGTCCTAATTCTCAAGCTGATCGCGTTTGTCAGAAAACAGAGTGGTCTAGGGTTTGCGGCCTTCACCTATTTGGTGGGCGTCCATTACAGAGACCCGCCGCCATGTCTTCCTCCCTTGTTGCGTTAGGGCCAATGCCAAAGCACTACCACAACGTAACGAACCAGACTCTTTTCTTATACCTCGACTCGCGACGGAGTTGCAACTAGAGCGAAGCAGCCCATTTCAGGGCGTCTTGCCACCCCGCATCACTCGCCGGAAATCGAGCTGCAGGAGAGGGCGCGGCGTTGTGAGCCCGCGCCTCAGCGGGGTCCTTGAAGTGAGGATCGATGGATCGCCACTTCAGGGCGTCAATCGGCGTCGTGTCGCAGTACACCATCACCTTCACGCCCTCATAGCTACACTTCGTACATGATGGGTACCGCACCTTGACGACGAGATGGGCACCGACTTCCTCGACATCTACGATCTCGAACTTGGTGTTGTCGATGACCTGAGCCGCGAGCCCTGCCTCGAGCTCCTTGATCTGCCGCTTGAGGTACTCTGTCTCGCTACGGTTGCTGGAGCGTTCCTGCTCTACAGCGCGCTCGGCATGCTCCTCAGCACTTCGGCAATGACATACCACGACGGCCTCCTTATCTTGTGTGAACCGCTTTCTTGATGAAACGCATCTCGGTGAGATGCTCCGGACTCGGCTCGATCTCTTCATCGGGAAGCTGCATCACCTTATCGATCTCGCTCTGCGGAACGTCACGACGATGATAGGCGAGGTAGTGAACGCACAGCGAGTTCGTGACCATCCCGTTCTCGAGAAAGTAGTCATAGCTCGAGCTCATGGCGCCGCAGATACAGACGTGCTCTCCCTTCCAGCCACCTCTTGTGTCGAACCTCGTCGGCTCCGATTTGCTATCCCACGTCCCTCTCTTCGCCTTCTGCAGTGCCGCAACCATGCGACGCGTCGCCGTATCGATCACAGGCGTTTTCGAGACGTTGTGCACGGGCTCAATAAAGAGCAGTGCTCGATTATGCTTCGATATCACGCCAACCTCCTTGGGATTTTGAAGATGAGCCCCGACCCCGCCGGGGCGCGTGCGGGAGGTGTTGCCAACACCGGAGTGGACCTGGCGGGAATCGAACCCGCGTCCGCGCAGCCTCAATGATGCAGCACTACGTGCGTAGACCCAGATCGTTCTTTGGTTGTTTCGAGCTCTGGGACGGCTCCCGCAACCGCAACACCTGATGTACTCAGCTCAGACCGATCAGTTGTCACCTCGGTCCCTGAGGCTCGATTGATGACGCCCTGACCCCAAGCTACGAGCAGAAGCCCAGGCAGGACGGGAGGGTTCACGCCGCGAGGCGCTCCGCTCCATAGTGATCGCTGTTGGCAATCGTAGTTGGTCCCAGTTTTGTACGGGCTAGAAACCATGCCCGGCACGCTCCGCATCACGTCTTGCTACCCGTCGAATCCATTCAGGCCCAAGTTCCAGTCGTGAGCTGCCCCACGACTGGATCAAAGTAACATGCTGAGAGTCGGCGGTCAAGGCTCTTCGTCAGGCTCAGGCGCTTTGATACCGAACCGTTCCAACAGCATCTCTTTCGAGATCTTTCTTTCGGCATAGAGCGCCTGAGCCGCAGCCTTCGCGGCATCCGAAGCCGGCGTGAGCATCTCCTTCGGAACACCGAGCCCCTCGCAGATCATTCTTTCCCAGTACTCGAAATCGACAGCGGCCTTCTCCGCAGTGAAGTCGTCGCCGTTTAGGTTCGGCCCCATCTTGCTGATCTCATCGATGTACACGGCATCGACACGGTTACCGCCGATTTGCGTGCCGCTGTACTCACCGAGCACCTCGTTGTAGAACAACGGTGTGTCGCCGGGAAGCCGCCGCAGTGCCTCCCTGGCTTTATCCCAACAGTCCCTTGGGCGCTCACGCGATATCAGGGAGAAGCCGTCCCGCAGAACTCCAGGAGTGAGGGGCTCGATCTTGATGTCAGCGGGCAGAACTGGGACGACGGTCTTGTCCTTGCGCGCTTTGCCCATGAAGTCCTTGACGGCCTTCCAGACCTCGGCCTTGGACTTTGTTGGATCGCTGCATGTCACCTGCATGATGGGTTCTGCGCTCTCGAGCTCGCGCTGCATCCTACGCACGAAGTTGTCGTGCATGCTGCGCCGCGTGCCTTCGATCCTGTACATCGGGTCAGGTCGTGGCGGTGGCCAAGGACCGGCGCCGGCAGGCAAGTACTTCTCCAGCATGTCGAGGAACGCCCTGTCTTCCCGATTCCTAAGGATGCGTGCTGCCCGCGTCGCAGCATCTCTAGTGAACTCGTCAGAGGCATCAGCAGGGCTCTCGATGTCGATGAGCTGCTGAATGTTGGCCCTCTTCTTCTCGGCCTCGCAGATCGGGCACGTGTGATACGCTTCCATGCGCCCGCCCATCGTGCGGCTCTCGAACTTGGCATCGAGGTTGAAGAAGTGCTGCGACATGAACTCGTGTCGGCCCTGCTCAAGCACGTGCATGTCGTAGAACTTCTTCGTTCCCGCCTTGAGCTCTTCGTAGATCTTGGCAAACTTCTCGGCATCGGCCATGAAAGGGTTCTTTGCTGCGGCTTCGGCACGAGCGTCGTCCATCCTCTTCTTGTAGTCGAGAACGGTTTCCGCGTCTTTGTACTTGAGGACAGTCTCCGTGTACATCAGAGCGCGACGGCGCTTCAGGAGATCGTCCTCTGGGAACTTCTGCATGGTACCTCCTCTACAACGGCTTCCTGAGCCAGCACCGCAACGCCTCGATATGTTGAGTGCCACTACGATCCTCAGGACGTTCTGAGACGGTCCGCGGTGAATCGACAACGGTCGTGGCGCAGTCCGCACAGAGACGAGCCGACGCCGTTACCTCCGACACTGCTTGAACGCCACAGAGTGCGCAAAGCGGCCAGCCAGCAATGAACGTACCCGGTGGATCATGCGCTACGGCGACGCCTCCTGGAATTCCGGAAAGTGCTGCACCACAGTACAAATCGTGTACGTCGTTGAACCGCTTCGTGACGAGGACGTAGTTCTGCAGCACTCCGATGTCGTGCAACCACTTCGACTCATGGGGCTCGAGCGTGAGTCGTCTGGCGAGAGCCTCTATCGCATCGCCTGCTGCAGTCAGGCCCCCGTTGCGCAGCCGCACCATGACGGCGTCACGACACAGAAAGCCGCGGCCCTTGGAGTCGGACGTGCGCGGCCCCATAATGTCGACGTCGAAGTGCCGAAGTCCTGTCACGGCTCCAGTGTAGACGCGCTCCACTTTGCAGCGCTTCCCGACGAACTCCTCGTTGTGGGGCTGCCACAACATGTAAGACGAGACGTCTCGGCGCACTCCAACGATGACCTCGGAACCGATATGAATGTGGGAATCGTTGCCTTCCGTAACGTGTGATCCGCTTCCCTCAGCAATTTTCATGACTATCTCCAGTTCTGCGCACTGATCTTTTCGGTGGTGTCGATACAGCCTTCATCGTATCCATCGCCGTGACCGTCGTTGTACCCCGCCGTGAAGCCCTCATCGTAGCCGGCATCGTGGCCTTCTTCGAGCGCCTCGTCTCGACCTTCATCGTATCCTTCTCGATGTCCCTCTTCGGTAGCGGTCTCGCAGCCGGCGTCGAGGCAACGCTGACAGACCTCAACTTCTACGAGGACACCGTGTCGGGTTTCAGAGAGCTCAGCGCCAAGGACTTCGCCGCAGCTGCACCGCACCTCGAATTCTGCTTCGCATTGAATCCTAAGCATCCTTCCTCCTCAATTCAGCTTATAGCGAAAACGAGACGGAATGTGTAGTTCCGTCTCAGTCCGTCAGTCATCGACGTCTTCCTCGTAGACGCGATCACCACCCGGTGTCGAACCGCAGCTCGTGCACCGCAGCTCACCATCAGCGCAGAGTCCCCGACTTCGAGACCAGTCATTTTTGCCGCAACTGCAATCCGGTAACGAATCCGTGCATGAGCAGCCACCGTCACTGGCGTGGTAGCGCTGTCCACAGAGGTTGCAGGTCATCCAGTACTGATCCCAATCGTCTGGAACGTTGTCGTAACCTCCCCGCAAGTAGGTCTTGATGTACGTCATGCTCGCCGCCGCCCCATGTCGTAGGCCCGTGACAGTGCTGCCTCCAACTTGCAGATCAGCTCTGTTCCGGCACGAGACCTCATGTCGATGACGTTGGCGTGAGACCGGTTCCAGTCCCGAAGCACCTTCCTGGCCTCGTACTCGGCGTCGAGAAGGTAGTCACGCGCCAACAGACTGCCGGTTTCCCGAACTTCGGCTGCAGATACGATCCCAGTTTTCATGTCTCCTCCTCTATTGTAATCGCTTCGAGGAAATCAGCGACACGGCTCTCCGCCAACTCCTCAGCGGCTTCCAGCGCCGCTGCGTGGAGCTTATCGATGTAGGTCTTCCTCATGTCCTTCTTGATGGCAGCGAGCTCCTTAGCCGTCAAATCGAAATGGCCGACGATCTCCAGCAGCTTCTCGGCCTCGGTCTGCGCCCTCGCTGCGATCCTGGTGCCGAGCTCGGTGTTGGTCTTCACATGGATGTGACCATAGGACTCATCAATACCGAGGGCGTGTCGCACAATGGCGCGCAGACAGCCTTCGACGCTGTGCTGCAGCAACGTAGCGCCACGACCGGATTCCTCCATCCACTCTGTAGCGATACGAAGCGTCTCGGTCTCGATTCGATTCCGAAGTTCCACGAGATTGGTGATCTTCTTCATGACTGCTCCTCAAAGTCGAGAGGCGGCAAGACGTTACGAATGGCGTCGCACAGCGGCTTGCATGTCTTCTCCACCTGTTCGTTGTAGGCGTAACGTTTCCATGGCGGGACCACTACATAGGTCTTGTCGAGCCACGCATACCGCAAGATCAGCATGGTAAAGACGAGGTGCTCGGTAATAGCCCAGCCCGTCTCACACAAGGCGAGACGATACTGCTCCACCGCCTTCTGCTTGATGGCTGCCGGCCTTCGGCTCTTGTCGATGATGCGCCGCATGGCGTCAGCACATGCCGCGTTACCTTTGTTCTCGAGCTCCGAGTACTCGTAGTCCGACAGATCGTTGCGCTCCGACGCGCAGAGGTAGAGCAACCACGCCGGATGCGGACACTCGTTCCAGATCTGTCGCCAACGCAACGGCAACG
>Ga0115028_10000060_pt1 | contig 13651 bp, 11 predicted proteins | sample Plant_0915_D1_FD_83894 | JGI IMG/M metagenome (GOLD analysis project Ga0115028, IMG submission 83894) | Wetland microbial communities from Old Woman Creek Reserve in Ohio, USA - Plant_0915_D1 | ecosystem: Environmental > Aquatic > Freshwater > Wetlands > Sediment ... | reverse complement strand
TCTCGATCGCGAGCACGCCCTCGGCGATCAGGCCCTCGGTGTGCCGGCCGACGATGCCCATGCCGAGGATCCGGCCGGTCTCGGCGTCGGCGACGACTTTGGTCAGCCCGTCCCCGGCCCCCATCGTGGTCGCGCGCCCCGAGTAGGCCCACGGGAAACGCAGCACCTTAACCGACGCCCCGTCGCGGCGGGCTTCGTCCTCGGTCGTGCCGCACCAGGCGATCTGCGGGTCGGTGTAGACCACGGCCGGGATCGCGCGGGCGTCGAAGGCCGCGGGTCGGCCCGCGATCACCTCGGCCGCCACCTTGCCCTCGTAGGTCGCCTTGTGGGCGAGCATCATGCCGCCCACCGCATCGCCGATCGCAAAGATGCGCTCGTCGGCCGTGCGCTGCTGCGCATCGACCTCGATGAAGCCCTTGGCGTCCAGCCGCACCCGGGTGCGCTCAAGGCCGAGCACCTGCGTCGCCGGTGCTCGGCCGATCGCGACCAGCACCCGGTCGAAGCGCTGCTCCGGCGGCGCCCCCTCCCCCTCCAGCCCGACGGTCACCCCGGCCTCGTCCTCCTGCAGGCGGGTCACCCGCGTCCGCAGCCGGATGGCCTCGAAGATCCCCTCCAGTCGGCGCTGCAGCGGTTCCACCAGGTCGCGGTCGACGCCCGGCAGCAGCCGGTCCTGAAGCTCCACGAGCGTGACCCGGCTGCCGAGCGCGGCGTATACCGTCCCCAGTTCGAGCCCGACGTAGCCCCCGCCGAGGACCAGCAGGGAGGCGGGCACGTCGGCCAGCAGCAGCGCCCCGGTCGAGCTCATGATCCGTCCTCCGGGGGCGAACGGCGCCCCGGGGAACGGGATCGGGCGCGAGCCTGCGGCGACCACGGCCTTGCGAAAGCGGATGCGGCTGACCTCGCCGTCGTGCAGCCGCACGCTGTCCGAGGACTCGAACTCGGCGCGCCCGCGCACGAGCTGCACACCGCGGGTCTTGGTGAGGCTCGCGAGGCCGGCGGCCATGCGGTCGATCACCTCGGCCTTCCAGCGCCGCAGCCCGGGCAGGTCGATCGCCGGAGGCCCGAAGGAGACGCCCATCTCCTTGGCGCGCGCGGCATCGAAAATCAGCTCGGAGAGAAACAGGAACGTCTTGGACGGGATGCAGCCCTTGTGCAGGCAGACCCCCCCGGGACGCGGGGCGGTGTCCACCATGGTCACGTCCATGCCGAGGTCGGCCGCCCGGAACGCGGCGGCATAGCCGCCCGGTCCGCTGCCGATCACGAGCAGCTCGGTTTCCTGCGCCAGTTCGCCCATGACCATTTCGAGGAGCTCCTTGTGAGGGAGGAGATACTAGACTCAAACGTTCAGGGTTCGGGGTTCAGGAAAAGCAGTACATAGAACCCGGCAGTCGATTCGCGGCCGCCCTGACGATGCGCTCGACCCTGCCGCCTTCCCAAACACCAAAAACAAAACACCAAACACGAACCGCCCCTCCGTTCACGCAATCGACATCAAAAGCTCGTCCGGGTCTTCCATCACCTGCTTGAAGAGCGTGAGGAAATTCACGGCGTCGGCCCCGTCCAGCACCCGGTGGTCGATGCAGAGGACCACCGGCATCAAGAGCCGCGGCGCGATCACGGGCCCGTTCTTGCCGGGCACGACCGCCGGCTGCAGGCGCGCCTGCCCCAGCCCGAGGATCGCCACCTGCGGGTGGTTGATGATGGGGGCGAAGAACCAGCCGCCGAGCGCGCCGGCGTTGGAGATCGTGAAGCTGCCGCCCTGCAGGTCCTCGAGCGCGAGCTTGCGGGCGTTGGCCTTCTGCACGATCTGGTGCAGCTCGACCGCGAGCTCCTTGATGCTCTTCGCGTCCACGTCCCGCACGACGGGCACCAGCAGCCCCTCCTCCGTGTTCACCGCCACACCGACGTGGATGTACTTCTTGAGGACGATCTCCCCGGCGACCGGGTCCAGGCTGCTGTTGACCCGCGGATGGGCCTTGAGCGCCGTCGTCACGGCCTTGAGCGCGAACACGGTGAACGTGAGGCGGCCCCCGAGAGCGGCGATTTCGGCCTTGTGTTTCTGCCGGAAAGCGTCCAGGCGGGTCACGTCGACCAGGTCCTGGCTGTTCACGTGCGGGACCTGCGCCCAGGACGCGCTCATCTGACGCGCGGTCGCCCGCCGGATCGATCGGAAGGGCACGCGTTCGACCGGCCCCCAGCGGGCGAAGTCCGGCACGTCCGCGGAGACGGTGGCCCGGGCCGGTGCCGCCCCGGTCGGTGCGGGTGCGGGCACGGAGGCCGGCGGCGCGGGCGGCGGCACGACCGCCCCCTGGCGCCCTTCGGCGAAGGCGCGCACGTCCGCGGCGGTCACCAGCCCGGCGGCGCCGCTGCCCGTGACCCCTGCGAGGTCCACGCCGAGCTCGCGCGCCAGGCGCCGGGTCGCCGGCGACGCCGGCACCGGCCCCTTCCCGCGCGGGGCCGGGGCCGCGGCGGCCGGCAGAGCGTCGGGCGCAGCGCTCTTGCGCGCGGGCGGCACGGGCGGGGCTGCGGCCGGCGCCTCACCGGCGGTCTCGAAGGTCATCAGCACCTGGCCGACCTTGACCGTGTCGCCCGGCTTCACCCGGATCTCGGCCACCGTCCCGGTGTAGGGCGACGGGATCTCGACCGCGGCCTTGTCGGTTTCGACCTCCAGGATGATGTCGCCCTCCTTGACCGGCTGGCCCACCTTCACACGAACGGCCAGGACCTCGCCCTCGTGGATCCCCTCCCCCAGGTCCGGGAGCTTGAACTCCTTCGCCATGCACCCTCCTTTGGTTCGCAACGGCTGAAACGCAGGTCGCGGCTAAGCGGACAGCACCTGCCGGGCCGCCTGCACGATGCGCGGGGCACCCGGCAGATAGTGTTTCTCGCGGCTGAACAGCGGAATGACGACGTCGTAGCCGGTCACGCGCGCGACCGGGGCCTCGAGGTGGAAAAACGACTTTTCGACCAGACGCGCGACGATCTCCGCCCCCGGACCGAAGCTGCGCGGGGCCTCGTGCACGATGACGACCCTCCCGGTCTTGCGCGCCGATGCGGCGAGCAATTCGTCGTCGAGCGGCGAGATCGTCAGCAGGTCGATGACGTCGGCCTCCACTCCGTCCTTCTGCTTCAGCTCGGCGGCGGCCTCGAGTGCGGGCCTCAGCATGGCGCCGTAGGCGATCAGGGTGACGTCCCCGCCCTCTCGCACCCGCTGCGGCTGCCCGAGCGGAATCGTCTCCTCCTCCTCGGGCACCTCCTCGCGGAAGGCCCGGTAGATGGCCTTCGGTTCATAGAAGACGACCGGGTCCGGGTCGCGGATGGCGCTCACGAGCAGCGCCCGCGCGTTGCGCGGGCCGGAAGGGATCACCATCTTGATCCCGGGCATGTGCGCCCAGTACGCCTCGCGGCTCTCCGAGTGGTGCTCGAGGGCGCGCACGCCGCCCCCGTAAGGGGCCCGCAGCACCATGGGGACGTGATAGCGCCCCTGCGAGCGCCAGCGCAGACGCGCGGCGTGGTTCTCGAGCTGGTGCATCGCGTAGTAGCTGAAGCCGTCGAACTGCATCTCGCAGACCGGTTTGAGCCCGTAGACCGCCATCCCGATCGAAACCCCGGCGATGGCGGACTCGGCCAGCGGGGTGTCCACCACGCGCCGCTCGCCGAACTTCGCGATCAGGCCGTCGGTCACCCGGAAGACGCCGCCGTCGACGCCGACGTCCTCGCCGAGCACGATCACGCTGTCGTCCTTCTCCATCTCCTGCAGGAGCGCCAGGTTGAGCGCCTGCACCATGGTCATCTTAGGCATCGGCCGCCTCCTTGGACGTTTCCAGGGAACGGACGAACTCCTCGCGCTGCTCCCGCAGGTACGGTGGCATCTCGGCATAGGCGTGTTCGAACATCAGCCGGGGGTCGCCCATCTGCTTCATCTGCTCCTCGGCCCGGTCGACGGCCGCCTGGATCTCGGCCGCGGCACTCTCCTCCTCGGCCCGCACGTCCGCCTCGCTCAGCAGGCCCTTAGCCGCCAGGTAGCCCTGGAAACGCGCGAGCGGGTCCCTGCGGCGCCAGGACTCGACCTCCTCCTCGCTGCGGTAGCGCTTGGGGTCGTCGGCCGTGGTGTGCACAGCCATGCGGTAGGTCACGCACTCGATCAGGGTCGGGCCGCCGCCCGCGCGCGCGCGGGCGACCGCCTCGTCGGCCGCGGCGTAAACTGCCAGGATGTCGTTGCCGTCCACCTGCACGCCTTCGAAACCGTACGCGTGCGCCTTCTGGGCCAGGGTCGCGGAGCGCGTCTGCCGGGTGCGCGGGATCGAAATGGCCCACCCGTTGTTCTGGCAGACGAATACGACCGGCAGCTCGAAGACCCCCGCGTAGTTCAGCCCTTCGTGGAAGTCGCCCTGGGAGGTGGCCCCGTCGCCGAAGAAGGTCATGGCCACCTGCCCGGTGTTGCGGTACTTCATCCCCCAGGCGATCCCGACCGCGTGCAGAATCTGGGAACCGACCGGGATCGCGATGGGCATGTCGTTGCGGTCGGCCGGGACCCGGCCCCCCTCGCTGAAGCCGTTGTTGTAGACGATGATGCTGTCCAGCGGCCGGCCGCGCCAGATGTCCGCGGCCATTTCGCGGAAGGCCGGCACCATCCAGTCGTCCGGCTTCAGCACCGCCGCCGCGCCTAAATGAGCGGCCTCCTGGCCGGAGATCGGGGGAAAGGTGCCGATGCGGCCCTGCCGCTGCAGGCTGAGCAGGCGCTCGTCGAAGCGCCGCGCCAGCAGCATGACGCGGTAGAGCCGCCGCAGGACTTCGAGATCGATCTTGGGTTCCAGGGAGGCGTCCAGCCGGCCCGTTTCATCGAGAACCGAAATGTGGTCGATGCGGTCCGGGAGTGTGATGCGCGTCTTGGGCATGCGTCTTCCTTTCCGCCTTGCTCGGGCGTCGATTTTCTGCTTGCCGAAGAATATGTGACGCTCGGAAGGGGAGTCAAGCATGCCCGCCCGTTGGGGGCCACACACGATCCGAGCGCCCTTTCCTGAGGGCGCACCTATTTCAGGTCATGACCTACGGGCGGGCATAAAGTCGAACGGGGCGAGTACTCGCGGGACCATGCGGGGATCGAGCGGAAAAACGACTGCCGTCCTCGCCCCCCAACTTCATCTGTCAGCGGCGGCGCCAGTCGCCGCTGATTATTCGACGATTTCCAGGACCGCGCGCTTTTTCTCCTTGGCGGACGCGGCCCCGAGGATGGTGCGGATGGCCTTGGCCGTGCGGCCCTGCTTGCCGATGACCTTGCCGAGATCCGCCTTGGCGACGTTGAGCTCCAACACGGTGGACTGGGTGCCTTCCAGCACGTTGACGCTGACCTGGTCGGGGTAGTCGACCAGGGCCTTGGCGATGTATTCGATCAGCTCTTTCATGGTGCCCCCTTCCGACTCCGTTCGCGTTCAGACGTGGTCTCGCAGCAGTGCCTGCCGTTCCGCCCCATGGGGCTCGCGATGTGGCTCCGGCGAACAACACGTCCCCTGTCGGAAATGGTGCGTAGATAAGCGGGAGGGGGATGCTCACCGGAGGTGTGAATAGGCGTACCACGCGCAGCGTTGATTTACAAGTTTAAATTCAGTAAAAAAACGACGTTCATAATTTATGTTAGCGCTACATATCCGGCGAAGCCTGTCTTATCATCCTCCAGAACCACCCGCCTGACCCAGGACGGAGAAGCCACGGAAGGCGGGTGACCACCGTTCGCAAGGAGAGCTTTCACATGGATTTTTCGACCCCGCAGCCGCTGCAAGAGGATGTCGACCGGACGACCGCCCGGGTCGCCGAACGCGTGGTCCCGCACCTGCAGGCCTGGTATCGCCAGGGCGAGACGCCGCGCGAATTCTTTGCGCTCGTCGGCGAGGCCGACGGGTATGGTTTCGAGTTCTCCCGGGGGCGGTTGACCCGTCGCCCGGCGCTGCGCGAGGCGCTCCTGACCGAAGCGCTGGCCCGCGTGTCGGGGGGTGCGGCCATCTCCGCGCTCGCGCACGCGGACCTGGGGATGATGGGGCTGTGCCTCTTCGGGGGGGAGTCGTTGCAGGGCCGCTACGGCCGTGATGCGCTGGCCGGCCGAACGGTCATGTGCCTCGGCAACACCGAGGGCCGGGCCGGAAGCGACGTGGCCGCGGTCGGCACCCGCGCCGAGCCGGTCGAGGGCGGCTGGCGCCTGACCGGGACCAAGTCTTACGTCACCAACGGTGCGGTCGCGGACCTGGCGGTCGTGACCGCGGTCACCGACCCGGAGGGCCCGCGCACCGGCCGTCTGTCCATGTTTCTGGTCGATCTGCACGCTCCCGAGGTAGCCCGCACCCGGCTGAACAAGCAGGTCTGGGTCCCCTCCGACCTGACCCGCCTCGAGCTGCGCGGCGTGTTCGTCCCACGGGATCACCTCCTGGGCGAGCCGGGACGCGGCCTGCAGCAGGTACTGCGGATCTTCACCGGCAGCCGCGTCGCGATCGCGGCGCTGACACTCGGCACCGCCGCCGGCGCCTTCGATCTCGGGGTGCGGCGCGCGCTCGCGCGCACGGTTTTCGGCCGACCGGTCGCGGACTACCAGGCCAAGTCCTTCGAGATCGCCGAGCTCCACGCGGCGATCGAGTCCGCCCGGCTCATGCTCCACAAGGCCTGCTGGAAGGTCGACCGGGGCGAGGAGTTCCGGGCGGAGGCGAGCATGGCCAAGTACCTGAGCGTCGCCGCCGCCCGCCGGGTGTCGGCGTGGGCCGCGGACATCTTCGGGGCCGCCTCCGTCGTGCGCGAGCATCCCATCCACAAGTTCCCCATGGATGCCTGGGCCGCCTCGCTCGGCGAGGGCACCCAGGACGTCCAGAAGCTGATCATCTTCAGGGAGCTGATGAAGCAATATAAAAAGTGAGAATGTGTTTGGTGTTTCGTGTTTGGTGTTTGGTAAAAACCGCTCGCTGCCCCGAGAGTCTTCGCCGACAGGCCTTCCCAAACACCAAACACTAACAACCAAACACTACGGTTCGAGTACGATCTTCCCGAACTGCTTCCCCTCCTCCATGCGGCGGTAGGCATCGATCCCCTCGCTCAGCGGCATGACCCGGTCGATCACGGGCCTGAGCCGGCCGCTCCAGAGCAGCTCGGTCACCGTGCGGAAGTCCTGGTGGTTGCCCATGGTACTGCCGATCAGGCTGATCTGCTTGCCGAAGAGATAGCGGATGTCGATTTCCGCCTTGGGCCCGCTGGTGTTGCCGACGATGACGATCCGGCCGCCGCGCGCCACGGCCTGCAGGCTGCCGGCGATCGTGGCGCGGCCGACGTTGTCCACGACCACGTCGACGCCGCGTCTGCCGGTGAGGCGCAGCACCTCGCGCACCCAGTCGGCCCGCGAGCGGTCGATGACGGTGTCGGCCCCGAGCTCGCGGGCCCGCGCGGCCTTGGCCTCGTCGGCCGCGACGACCAGCACGCGGGCGCCGGCCAGCTTCGCCACCTGGACGGCCATGCTGTTCACCCCCCCGCCCGCGCCCACGATCAGGACGGACTCCCCGGGGCGCAGCCCGGCGCGGTGGACCAGCATGCGCCAGGCGGTCAGCGCGACCAGCAGCGGGGCGGCCGCCTCCGCGAAGCCCATGCCCTCGGGCATGGGCACGAGATTGCCCGCAGGGACGGCCACCCGCTCGGCCGCACCGCCGCGCAGGTGCTCGCCCAGCACCCGGTAGCCGGGGCTGACCGAAACCTCGCCGCGGTGCGTGTGCTCGTCCTCGACGGTCGTGATCCCGGGGTCGACGACCACCCGCTGACCCGGCGTCCACCCGGTCACGCCCGGGCCGACCTCCGCGATCTCCCCCGCCACGTCCGCGCCGCACCAGTGCGGCATCTCGAGCTTCAGCCCGGGCCAGCCGCGCCGCACCCAGATGTCCAGGTAGTTTAGCGCGCAGGCCTTCACCCGCACCACGACCATCCCCGGCGCGGGCGCTGGACCGGGGACCTCTCCATACCGCAGCACGTCGATCTCACCGTGTGCTTCGAAAAAAACCGCCTTCATCTTTCACCTCCCGCTGCACGAATTGCCGGTTTACGCTGCCGACGCATCCAAACACTATACACCAAACACCAAACACCCAAATACCCAAACCCCCACCCCCCTTTCCATCCAATCCCCCGCCTCGCTTGACATCGATAGGAGGATCGTTACATAGTTGACATACGTTCGCTGAACGCTCTCTCCGTCGATTGCCGATCAACCCGACCCGCAGGACCACTCCGATGACCCGGCTGCGCCGCTCCGACGTCCGCCCGCCTCCGTTCGAGGAGGTGGCGCACACCGCGGACCGCGCGCTGCGCATCCGGGGCGGCGACTGGCCGGAGCTTTTCGCGAACGCCGCGCGCGGCTTGAACAGCCTCATGGCCGCGCACGCGCCCGAACCGACGCTCATGCGGGAGATCGCCCTCGAGGCGATCGACCTCGAAAGCCTGCTGGTCGCCTGGTTGAGCGAGCTCGCCTTCCAGGCGGAGACCGACGCGCTCCTGTTCACCCGGTTCGAGTTCCGACGCCTGACCGTCGACGCGTTGAACGCGCTCGCGCACGGGGGCCGGGCGGCCCGCATTGACCGGCACGTGAAAGCGGTGACCTTCCACGGGTTGAGCATCGCGCCCGAGGCGGCCGGGTGGGTGACCACCGTCGTCTTCGACGTGTGACCGCCGCCCGCTCCACGAGGAGGCCTCGTTGGTCAACCTCCGCGACATCATCCGAATCGACCGCTACCTCTGGGAGGTCCCGACCTCCTTCCGGCCGGACATGCGCGTGCCCGCGCGCGTTTACGCCGACGAAGCGCTCGTGGCGCAGGCCATGGGCGACCGCAGCCTGGAGCAGCTCGTGAACACGGCGACCCTCCCGGGCGTGGTCGCCCACGTGCTCGCCATGCCCGACATGCACCAGGGGTACGGGTTCCCGATCGGCGGCGTGGTCGCCACCGAGTTGCCCGACGGGGTCATCTCCCCGGGCGGAGTCGGCTACGACATCAACTGCGGGGTGCGCCTGCTCGCGAGCCGGCTCGAGTTCGGCGAGGTCGAACCGCACCTCGACGCGCTTGCCACGGCGCTCCAGGCCCACTGCCCGAGCGGCGTGGGCCAGGGCGGGCGCGTGCGGCTCAAGCCCGCGGATATGGACGCGGTCCTGGAGACCGGCGCGCGCTGGGCGATCCGCCAGGGGTTCGGCTCGGAGGCCGATCTCGAGCGCACCGAGGAGGGCGGCTGCCTGCCCGGGGCCGATGCCGCCACGGTCAGCGCCCGGGCGCGCGAACGCGGCCGCGACCAGGCCGGGACCCTCGGGGCCGGCAACCACTTCATCGAGGTGGACCGGGTCGACCGGGTGCTGGACGAGGCCGCCGCCCGGCGTTTCGGCCTCTTCGAAGGCCAGGTCGTGGCGCAGATCCACTGCGGCTCGCGCGGGCTGGGCCACCAGGTCTGCACCGACTACGTCGGCTCGTTCCAGCGCGCGGTGCGAACCTACGGGATCGACCTGCCGGACCGCGAGCTGGTCTGCGCGCCCTTGAGCAGCCCCGAGGGGCGCGCCTACCTCGCCGCCATGACCGGTGCGGCCAATTACGCCTTCGCCAACCGCCAGATCCTGGCCGCCCTCATCCGGCGCAGCTTCGAGCAGGTGCTGGCCGGCAAGGTGAAGCGGCACGAACTCTTCCAGGTCTACGACATCGCCCACAACATGGCCCGGGTCGAAACCCACGTCGTGGACGGGACTCCGCGGGAGCTCTGCGTCCACCGCAAGGGGGCGACCCGCGCCTTCGGGCCCGGATCGGACGCCGTGCCCGGGGTTTATCGCGACATCGGGCAGCCGGTCCTCGTGCCCGGCTCCATGGGGACCTCGAGCTGGGTGCTCGTCGGTACCGAAGGGTCCATGACCCAGACCTTCGGGTCCACCTGCCACGGCGCCGGCCGGACCATGAGCCGCCACCACGCCAAACGCGCGGTGCAGGGGCCCGGGCTGCGCCGCGAACTCGAGGGCCGCGGCATCCGCGTGCGGGCCGGCAGCATGGCGGGGCTGGCGGAAGAAGCGCCGGCCGCGTACAAAGACGTCGACCGGGTGGTCGCGGTGGTGCACGGGGCGGGCATCGCGCGACCGGTCGCGCGGCTGACCCCGGCCGCCGTCATAAAGGGATGATGTGGGATCACGCAGGCGACGTCTGTTGCCAGTCGGTTGAAAACACGTATCGGGCCGTCAGCCCAGGCGCGCGGCCTTTTGAGAAGCGCAGCATACCGACCCGTAGGTGAGCATGTGCAAAAGGGCCGCGCAACGACGGATGACGGCCCGAGACGCAGTTTTCAAACAACACGCAGCAGAAAGGAGGCGAGGATGCGGGTGCAATTCAAGAACATCCTGTGTGCGACCGACTTCTCCGAGCAGTCCAACCGCACCATCCCCTACGGGGTGGCGATCGCCCGCGAGTTCGAGGCCAAGCTCTATGTGTGCCACGTCATCGACCTGTCCGCCCTGACGCTCTACGGCGAGTTCCAGATCGACCCGGCCGGGCAGCAGGGCCGCATCCAGGACGAGGCCGAGGCCCAGCTGGCGCGCATGCCGGGGCTGGAAGGGATGAGCTGGGAGCCGCTGATCGGGATGGGGCAGCCCGCAGCCGAGATCGCCCGGATCGTCGAGGAGAAGGGGGTCGACCTCGTGGTCGCCTCCACCCGGGGCCATTCAGGGCTGAAGCGGCTGATCCTGGGCTCGGTCACCCAGCGGTTGATGCGCATCCTGCCCTGCCCGCTGCTCGCGGTGCAGGACCCGGAGGAGGGCTTCATCGCCAAGCCCGGCGCAGGCATCCGGATGAAAAAGATCCTGGTCGGGTGCGACTTCTCGGCCGACAGCGCCCTGGCGCTGAGCTACGCGCTGAGCCTCGCCCAGGAGTTCGAGGCCGACCTGCACCTCATCCACGTGATGGAGCCGCCGACCTACCCGGAGTTCCTGACCCCGGCGGAGCAGACGCAGGACATGGTGCGCCTCGATCTCGTCAAGGAGAGGCTGGACGGACTGATCCCGCAGGAGGCCCGCCACTGGTGCACGCCCAAGACGGCTATCCTGCGCGGCCGGCCCTACGAGGAGCTGGTCGCCTATGCCATGACCCAGTACATGGACATGATCGTCATGGGGGTGCGCGGCTACGGAGTGGTCAAGACGCTCTTCATGGGGTCGACGACCGACCGCGTCGTGCGCCGCTCCCCGTGCCCGGTGTTGACCGCCGGGGTGCGCCACCCGGGTTAGCCGGGTGTTGAAAACCGGCGTCCCGAGCCGTGATCTCGGTTCCCTTCACCCGTTGGCCCGTATTTTTTCCCCGACGGGCTCAACGGGTCCACGGGCAAACGGGCCAGCGTCATCAGCCGGTAGCGCCGGCCGCCTTGCGCAGAGGCCTGGCGGCCGTCTGTTCCCGGTCGGCGGCCAGCCGGCCGTCCGAGAGCTGCAGCACCCGCCGGGCGTACCCGGCGCACTCGGCGCTGTGGGTCACCATCAGAATGGTCATCCCGGAGTCGTTCAGCCGCTGGAACATCCGCATGACCTCGCGGGTGTTGCGCGTGTCGAGATTGCCGGTCGGCTCGTCCGCCAGCAGCACGGGCGGTTCGTTGACGATCGCTCGCGCCACCGCGACGCGTTCCTTCTCGCCGCCCGAGATCTCGCCGGGCAGCCGGTCGGCCTTCTCGGCCAGCCCCACCTCCGCCAGCGCGGCCATGGCCATGGCCCGCTTCTCGCGCCGGCCGAGCCGGGCGACCGTCAGCGGCAGCATCACGTTCTCGACTACCGTGAGATAGGGCACCAGGTGGAAGCTCTGGAAGACGAACCCCAGGTACTCCCGCCGGAAATCCGCCTGCTGCTCGGGGCGCAGGCTGTAAACGTCGATGCCGTCCACGGTCAGGCGCCCCGCGGACGGCGCGCTCATGGCGCCCAGGATCCCGAGCAGCGTCGACTTGCCCGCGCCCGAATCCCCCATGATCGACACGAACTCACCCGGAGCGATCCGGAAGCCCACGCCCGAAACGGCGTCAACCGCCGAATCCCCCGTCCCATATCGTTTAGTCAACTCTTCGGCCAGAATGTAGCTCACGCGTGTTAATCTCCTTTGTCGTCGCAGGGTGTTGAAAACCAACTGTCGGGCCGTCTGCCCAGGCGCGCGCTTCCGGGGTGGCGCAGCAGGCCGTTTTAGGATGTAGGCCGGCCCCAAAGCCGCGCGACACCGGATCACGGACCGAGGCGCCGGTTCGCAGCAGCCTTTCAGAGCGTTCGCAGGGCGTCGTTGGGATCCATGCGCGCGGCCACCGCGGCCGGGTAGGCGCTCGCCGCCAGACCCAATGCGAGCGCGAGCACGACTGCGCCCACCGCCACTTCCGGGCTGAACGGCATCTGCACGGCGTGGCCGTGTCCGCCGTCTGCGGCCAGCACCAGCGCCGAGTAGGCCCCGCCGAAACCGATCAGGTACCCGAGGACCCCGGCCGCGCCGGACACGATCGCCGCCTCCAGGAAGACGATCCGCATGATGTGGGAACGCCGGAAGCCGATCGCACGGAAGATCCCGATCTCGTCGGTGCGCTCGCGGACGCTGCCCATCATCGTGACGAGCACCACGAGCCCCCCGATGAACAGGATGACCGCGGAAATGCCATAGGAGAACTGCGTGAACTGGGCCAGCATCTCCATGCGGCTCTTGACCACCTGCTGGATCGCCATGACCTTGGCGCCCGGGAGCGCCGCGGCGATCTGGCCGACCATGTCGTCGATCGGGCAGTCCTTGCACAGCGCGGCCACCTCGGCCATGGAGATGCGGCCGGGCTTGTGGAAGGCCTGCTGGGCCGTGGCGAGCTGCGTGAAGCCGAGCTGGTCGTCCTGCGAGCCGGTCGGCTCGAGCACCCCCGATACGGTGAGGTCCAGGCCGTTGACGTGCAGGCGGTCGCCCGTCCGCGCGTTCAGGACGCGCGCGGCTTCGGCCCCCAGCAGGATCCCGTCCGCGCCCGGGTATCCCCCGACGACCTGCCACCAGGGTTTGAGGATGCCGGCCGCCTTGAAGTCGACCCCGGCCACGAGGATGCGCCGCCCGTCGACCGCGGCCACTCCGAGCACCATCGGGCCGACGGCCGCGATGTTGCGGCTGTTGGGGATGCGCGCAATCGCCGCAAGCTCGGCTTCACGGATTTCCTCGAGCTCGAAGGAGACCCCGCCCATGGACAGGCCGCCGTAGCTGAGCGAGAGGTTCTCGGTGCGGGGCACGATCAGAATGTTCGCTCCGTACTGCTCGAGCTTGTGCGCGATGTCGTGGGTGGTGGCCTCGATGTAGCTGATGATGCCGACCACCGTGGCGACCCCGACCACCAGACCCGCCAGGATGAATGCCGCCTTGCCCTTGCGCCGCATGAGGTTGCGCAGCGAGATCAGTTTCAGCGTCATGACTCATCCCTTCCGTGAGAAGTCGAAGTAGGCCTTGCCCTCGTTCAGGTCGCTCACGCGGATGAGGAGTTTGCCGTTCTCCACCCGGCGCTCGAGCGGGGCCGGATTGCACCCGCCCTTGACCTCGTTCAGTTTGGCGGAGTGGAAGCGCATCCCGCAGTTGCGGCAGACCATGTAGTCCCCGTCCTGGGCGTAGCCCTTGCCGGCCGGCCAGCACAC